>ERZ808040.37-NODE-37-length-128112-cov-7.451994_pt1 | contig 128112 bp, 113 predicted proteins | sample MGYA00380191_ERZ808040 | MGnify/ENA primary metagenome ERZ808040 (study PRJEB31490, sample SAMN06133395) | mouse gut metagenome | isolation source: J6 | host: mice | place: China: Chengdu | collected 2015-05 ...
CAGGGCGCGCTCTACCCGGACGTCGTCGAATCCGGTGGCGGCGACGGCGCCTCGAACATCAAGTCCCACCACAATGTGGGCGGCCTGCCCGACTGCGTAAATTTCAGGGAAATTATAGAGCCCCTCAGACTGCTGTTTAAGGACGAGGTCCGCAAGGCAGGGCTGGAGCTTGGTATCCCGGAATATTTGGTGTACCGTCAGCCCTTCCCCGGCCCCGGTCTGGGCATCCGCATTATAGGAGAGGTCACCGCCGAGAAGGTCAGAATGGTTCAGGACGCCGACGCAATCTACCGTGAGGAGATTGCAAATGCAGGCGTGGACAAGGAGCTTGGGCAATATTTTGCCGCTCTGACAAACATGAGAAGCGTGGGCTGCATGGGCGACGAGAGAACCTACGACTACGCCGTGGTGCTGCGCGCCGTCACCACAAGCGACTTCATGACGGCGGAAGCCGCCCAGCTGCCCTGGGATTTGTTGGGTAAGGTAACAAACAGAATCATTAATGAGGTCAAGGGGGTAAACAGAGTGGTGTATGACTGCACCAGCAAGCCGCCCGGGACGATAGAGTTTGAGTGATGAAATGGTCTGTATCCTAGATAAAATGAAATTATAAAAAAGGAAGTTAATTATGAAAATCGGTATCATATCGGACATACATGGTAATATTATTGCACTCAAAGCCTGTATTTCATACATGAAATCGGTTCCTTGTGATGAATACTTTTTTCTTGGAGATTATATTTCAGATACTCCTTACACACGGGAAACGATAGATTATGTGTATGATTTTTGTTCAAAGCATAATTGTATATTCCTTAGAGGAAACAGAGAAGATTATATGTTGGAACAAAGAAGGATAATTGCGCAAGGTGTTGAAAATGGAAAATGGAGATGGAATTCGGCTACAGGCAATCTTTTGTTTGCATATAGGCAATTGAATGAAAAAGATTTTCTTTTTTTTGAACATTTACCAATTTCCTATCAGTACTCAAAAATAGGCTATCCAGATGTAACTATTTGTCATGGTTCTCCTGTAAGTTCCCGTGAGCGTTTGCTTATTGAGGGGGAAAATACCAAAGAATGGTTAAAAAAGATTAATACAGATTATTTGATTTGTGCACATACACATTTGCCGGGTGAATTGGAATATCAAGGGAAACATTATTATAATTGTGGTTCAGTAGGAATTGCTATTGGCATTTGCGGTTATGCGCAGTGTATGATTATTGAAGATTTTTGTACAAATGGTAAGATAGCATGGAACCCTACTTTTTTAAAGATTCCTTATGACAATAAGCAGGTCGTGCAGGATATAAGAAAAAGCGGTTTGCTTAGTAAAGCACCATGGTTTGTAAATAGTAATATACAAATTCTCTTAACAGGAACTGACTATTCATCACAATTAGTTGAGTTGGCGAATAAATTGGCAAGAGAAGCGGGGGAACAGGATTCTGAAGATGAGAAGTATTGGAGAGAGGCAGCACAACGGTTGGGAATACCTGATTATAGGTAAAAAATAATCGAATATATTCTTTCCATTTTAGATTTTCTCAAAAAGCAGAAGAAATTCTGCATGAATACAATAACTTGTCAGATGAAAATAAGAAGAAAGCTAGCACAGAAGCACAACAGATATTTATGGCTCAGGGAATTGCCGGAGTTATGGAATTTACCAGAAATATGGCGTTGAAAAATGTTTAAAAGATGATCCAGAAACAAAATTTGTAAATTTAGCATAAGTTATGTAGTATTGGCATAAAATTTTAATGGAAAGTTTTATTGACTTTTCTCTTTGTGCTTGTTAGAATGTTGGTACAAAGAAAGTTTACCACTGACCGATATGTGGTATATAAATGGTCGGGTTGAAAGTTTACCGCTGACCAATATGCGGTATATAAATGGTTGGGTCGAAAGTGTAGTCCTTCGCCGTAAGGCGGAGGACTTTTCCGTAGTGAGGACAGACAAATAAAGAAAACAGGCTTTTATATTATCAAAGACCAATTCTTTGAAGATATGCCCGATCCGTATCTCAAAGGAAATAAAGCGGGAAACAGACCGCATTATTACTGTTTTGAAGATACAAATATCGGAATATACTGGATGATACCATTGTTCAGCTGCATTGATAAATACAAACATATTATGGAGAAAAAGAGAAAGATGGGAAACCTTGCGATATTCTCCATATTGTTAAACTGGATGACAGCCGGGAGAGTGCATTTCTGATACAGGATATGTTCCCGATAATGGAAGAATACATAGAACGGGAATACACAATTGCCGGAAATCATCTGATGTTAACAAGTGAGCATACTGCCAAAGAGATTGAGCAAAAAGCGAAAAAAGTCATAGGCATGTTGAAACGTGGCATAAAATTCACTCCAATACAGCCGGACGTTATGGCGATATTGGAGAATTTGAGGAAATACAGGTAAAATTTCTTTGTTGGTGTAATAATTACATGGTGCCAGTACCAGGTAGATTTGGCAGTCAAGGGGAAACTCTGTGATACCCGTATGATACCTGTTTACCCTGAAACTGTAAATGCGGCGTAAAATATTGATATTGTAGCTATGAAAACCCTTAAAAAACAATCAAATATTTAACAATTATGTTATAGCCATAGGGAGTTCGGGTAACGGACAGAACGTCGGAAATGCTGATAAATGGGTATTTTTCGGCGTTGCTTTATGGCGTTTGGTTCTAAAATGGCTCTAATTATTATAGAAATAACAAGTGCTTAGGAGAAGTATATGAAGCGTGAAGAGATAATTGAGAGAAATAAAACATATTGGAATGACCATGCTGATTTGTGGTTTGGAACAACAGCACTTCCGGTGTATGGGGTACGATTTCCAACAGAAGATGATCTGCATTTATTCGGTGATGTTGCCGGCAAGAAAATGCTGGAGATATGCTGTGGCAGCGGACATTCCCTGAAGTATAATGCTGAAAAAGGTGCAGAGGAATTGTGGGGTGTTGATTTATCTCAGAAGCAGCTTGACAATGCTGCAAAACTTTTAAATGATAGCGGATATGCGGCAAAGTTATTGTGCTCAAAGATGGAGGATGAACTTGATGTGCCCAAAGGATATTTTGATTATGTATATTCCATCTATGGCATTGGTTGGACAACTGATTTGCAGGGAACATTTGATAAAATTGCTTCTTACTTGAAAAAGAATGGCATTTTTATTTTTAGTTGGCATCATACATTGAATTATTGTGTGGCATGGTCATGTGATGAACGTAAAGATGTTTTTGAAGATGAAAAGCTGGTTATGATGAAGAGCTATTATGATGAATCATACTTCAAAATGCCTGTGCATGATAGTGAAATTATTTTATGCAACAGAAAGATATCAACATATATTAATGCATTGGCAAAAGCAGGATTTGTAGTAGAGCAGTTAGTGGAAGAGTCAGATAATAAATCATTAAATGCTGTGGGAGAGGTTGACCCAAAAACAAAGAAAGCTAAAATGCTGCCTGTTTCGTTCTGTATCAAGGCAAGAAAACTTTAAGTTAGCTTAGAATAAGCTGTGGGCAGAGTGATTTGGTGTTGCATATGACATATTTTATATATTACAATACCGACTAGGGAAAGTGCCCATGACAGCTTTTGAAATCATTTCGATTTTCATTGGAATATTAGCATTACTGATGTCCTTTGGCAGCTTAATTGTTGCGTTGCCTGCCTTTCCCGATAAGAAAAACAAGCGAAAATAAAAATGCCTATCCTGTCGGATCCACAGGATAGGCGGTGTCCGTAAGGACATTCTTTGACCTAAACCCGGAGCGTCCACTTTGGAGTGGGCGCTTTCTTTTGGTATTGTTATAATACTATTGAATGTGAAATGCTTCAAGGGATTTCCGCTAAAAATTGCAGATAATTGTTTAGTAAATTTTGATTTCGCCCTCATAGTTGTCAGCTCTTTCCAACAGAGGACCAGTTGCACCCATTGTAAAAGCTATATCACTGCTTCGGATAGACAATAGTTCCATTCCAATCTTTAGATTAAGGAAGTCTGATATTTGCTGATTAAGCTGAATTACACCATTCTCTGAAATATTTACCCAACAGTATGACCGTCCTTTGTATTTGATAAATTCACCTTCTGCGGTCTGATAATTCTGTAGAGCCGGATTATCAGTAAGAATGTGTCCTAATTTTGACGGTTCTAACAATCCTTTTGTTGTCACACAAAAGCCACCAGTGACTTTGCTTCCGGTAAAAAGATAGACTTTTTCCTCTGCTGTGGTGTTGTACTCTGTAAGAGCCTGTGTTGGCAGATGGATTGTCAAATCATCTCGTATTAGTGATTTTCCGAAAATAAACTTACCGCCTTTGCTCATCTGTGGCATATATCATCAACTCCTTTTCCTAAAAGTAGAAGTCCACTATACCACAAGATAATTCAAATGTCACTAAGGCTCTCTAAAGTGTGGCAAATTATTTTTTCCGTTATTATAAGTACACAACAGATGATTTATTGTATGCACGCGTAAAGAATGGCATTTTTAAACACTTAAAAGGACACTCTTTGCGCGTGCATACACCGTTTGGGATTTTGAGAAGCAGAATACAGGTTGTCGAACTGGAACAGGCGATTTCCGACAATAAAGAAGAAGTATCTAATATTCTTTATCAGTAGATAACAGCAAGGCAGGAAACGGAGCAGATACGGAAAGTGCAAAATCTGATAGACTGGGTATGCTTGTCGGAACAGATAAAGGAAAACAATAATACAATCCGCAATCTGACTGGGGAATATAAAAAGATAGAGCAGGATTGCCGGGAGGGAGTGAAGACACAGCTGGAGCGCATGAAAGAACTTTGCAAAGAGCGAAATAATCTGTATGAGAAACAGAATGATTTGAAAGGGCAGAAACAGAAGATAGAGAGAACGTTGAAGCGATAAGAAATGTGAGACGTGGCGGTTGCCATGCCCTATATTTTGGTGGAAAATGGGACGTGGAAGTGATATAATCAAAAAATAATTTGAATTTATGCAGGAGATTGGTTTTATATGAAAAAATATGTTATTTATAGGCATATAGGCAACTTATCTAACTTAAATAATGGTTGGATAAAAGAATTGAATTTGATTTCATGGAATGATAGAGAGCCTGTTTATGATATAAGGACATGGAGTGAAAATCATACAAGATATGGAAAAGGAATTACAATTACGTCAAAACAAATGGTTAGATTAATAGAATTATTAAGTGAAATAAATATCATATAATTGATATAGAAAATTGAAATGAGGTAGTAAATGGCTGAATATGATTTTGAAACAATAAAAACTATGATACTGCAGATGATTCACTATTGAAATTTGCAGTAATCATTTCACAGAGAAATGGCAAATGGGTATTTTGCAAACACAAGGAACGTGATACATATGAAGCACCGGGAGGCCATCGTGAAGTTGGAGAAGATATTTTGGAAACTGCCAAGAGAGAACTTCAAGAAGAAACAGGTGCCACCCGGTTTGATATTAAGCCTATATGTGTTTATTCCGTTACGGGTAAGAATAGTGTAAATGAGACCTGAGAGGAAACATTCGGATTATTATGTTTTGCAGAAATAACGGAATTTTCTGGTAAGCTGGAAAGAGAGATAGAAAAGGTTGTGCTTATGGATGAGTTGCCACAAAATTGGACATATCCGTTGATTCAGCCTAAATTGATTGAAAAGTATATGCAGATAGAAAAGCGGTCTTACAGTCAAATACAGCTGGCAGCAAAACAGACCATGGAATACATAAAGAATATTATCAGGCTGGGAATGAATTTACTCGGGATTCGCAAGTTGTGCGAGGAAAAACTGTTAGAATTGGGAGCTGATTCATTCTGGTATTGGGATGTTGGTGCATTTGTATTTGCAGGAGATGAAACAACCGTTTCTGAATCTGGTAAGCAGTATTTAACTTCGGATAGAGTTATAGGAAATAACGATATTATAACCATTGATTTAAGCCCACAGGCAGGTAATATCCGGGGAGATTATGCGAGAACTATTATTGTAGAAACTGGCAAGGTTGCAGAGGATATAGAGCTAATTGGAAATCTGGGGCATTCCATTGTAAAAACCAAAGGTGATAGAGTTTACATTGAAAAAGGTAATATGACTAAGCTTGGCGATGTGAAGTATTTTACATTTGAACCGCACATAGCATTTTCGGATTCAAAGTATGGTTATAAGAAAGAGAATATTTATTACTTTGAAGAAAACAGGCTAATGGAACTTTAAGATATAGATTGGATGGTAAAATGATTAGAGAAGCAAACATAAATTCAGCGGATTGATATATAAAAGATGGAGAAAATTATGATATATGAGTTAGCCAAACAAGAAGATTTGCAGGCTGTATACGATGTAGTACAGCATACGATAAAAACAATATACCCGAAATATTATCCGACAGAAGTGGTGGATTTTTTCTGTGATCTTCATAGCAAGGATGCAATATTAAAGGATATCGAAAATGGTGATGTGAGTGTACTCAGGATAGATGGGAAAATCATTGCAACAGGTTGTTTCGTAGAAAATCATATCACAAGAGTTTATGTGTTGCCGGAACATCAGAAAAAAGGCTACGGCACATTTATTGTGAAAAATATAGAAGATCAGATTTGTGGCAGTTATGACAGGGCATTTCTGGATGCTTCCCTGCCGGCAGCAGCACTTTATGAAAAACTTGGATTTTCTACCATAAAGCATGAGAGATTCCCTGTAGAAAATGGTGTCATACTTGTCTATGAGGTTATGGAAAAAGAACTTTGTAAAGTGATTACGGATATTAATTACGATGGAAGAAAATTTATTCCCAAAATGAATTCCGAAAATGGTGAGGTTAGTGAACAGACTTTTTTTACATATCATCAGAGCGGAAATCTTTTGTGGGCTGAATACAGTGGTGGAGATATACGGAAAGGTTTTTTGATTGGTACAGTGTCAGGTAATGGGGAACTTGACTTTGTGTATCATCATATGAATCGGGATATGCAAATAAAAACAGGCAAGTGCCATAGTGTGCCAACTGTATCAGAGAATGGGAAAATAGAACTTTCTGAACAATGGCAATGGACAAGTGGAGATTATTCTAAGGGAGAATCTTTGTTGGTGGAGGTGTAGGATGTTAGAAAGATTTGAATATAAAAGAGCAATAGGGGAAGATATTCATGAATTGGTAAGAACAAGAATAATTGTTCTTCGTGCTGCAAATAAGTTGCCAGATGATGAGGATATGTCTGTTGTGGAGGAGGAATCATATGCATATTACAGGCGTGCGCTGGAAACCGGTGAGCATATTGCATATTTGGTGTATGATAACGGAAAGTTTATCGGAGCAGGCGGAGTGAGTTTTTATCAGGTTATGCCGACCTGCCATAATCCAACAGGTAAAAAGGCTTACATTATGAATATGTACACGGCACCTGAATATCGAAGACAGGGAATTGCATTTCGTACGTTGGATTTACTGGTGAAAGATGCAAAGGAACAGGGTGTGTTACAGATTGCATTAGAGGCAACCGATATGGGACGGTATTTGTATGAGAGATACGGATTTGTGAAGATGGAAGATGAAATGGAGCTGGTATAGTGAGGTATAGATGAATACAAGATACAATATGATTATTATTAAAGGTGAAATAAAGACACCTGATATCATTTCGTGTATGTATAATTCATACACAAAAAAGATGGATGTTAAATTTAATAATGAAAAAACATATTCATATGCGTATTCAAATGTAGAATGGTTAAAAGACCCTCAGGTTTTGAATCCTGACATGTATCGTATTAGCAGAGATGGACGGGAGTTTTTTGACATTAAAGCAATATATGTATTTAGAAGTACATACGAGTCTTATTGGCATATTTGTTTTGGCGATGGTAGTGAAAGAGATTATCATCAGAACAACCTGCATATTATTGAATCTTGTCTTACTGAAAGTCAGTCATCAAATATATTTGATTATATAAAGCTGATTGCAGGTTTGAGTAATATCAGGAATGAAGAGACTGGTGAAAAACTATTGTCTAAGAGGTTTGACAAGATTTCTTTTGTGGGTAGTGATGTAGCTTTAGCAAAGTATTTGAATCCATCATCGTTGCAGGGAGAAAGAGCAGAGCGCGAATACAGACCTATTTTCCCATTTGGGTGCAATATCTAATGTACTCATTGATAGAGGACATTATCTCCGCTAACAAGTATTCAAGCCTGGATGTTGTTTGTCATTTTCCATTGAATATGTTGATTAAGAATCTGGAATTATTAAATGAGCAGGAATGTCAGTATGCAATGAATCCGGCAACACATTTAGATTTTCTGATTTATAACAGAATTGGTAAAAAGCCTGTGTTGGCGATTGAGGTTGACGGATATGAATACCATAAAGAGGATACCATTCAGGCTTCAAGAGATTTGCTGAAAAATCATATAATGGAGCTGTATGAAGTTCCATTACTGAGATTTATGACTAATGGTAGTGGCGAGAAAGAAAAGATTATCGAGATCCTGGATAAGGTGGTTGGGTAACGAGGAAGATTGTAATGGGTATAAAAGAAATGCTGGATGCAAATTTTAGGGGAAATATATATTGTTCAAAATGGTAAAGTTTTATATGAAAGAGAAAATGGTTTTGCAGATTTGCAAAATGAAATTTCTAATACGATAGAAACAAAGTTTGCGAGTGCTTCAGCGGGAAAAGTATTTGTTGCAGTAGGGATATTACAGTTAAACAGCTTTTAAATCATACATCGGGTGTCCCAGATTATTTCGATGAAAGTGTTATGGAGGAATATGAAGAATTATGGATTGATTACCCTAATTATAAAATCAGACATAACAGTGATTTGCTCCCGCTATTTATAGACAAGCCTATGATGTATCCCAAAGGAGAAAAATTCCAGTATAATAATACGGGGTATGTCCTGCTTGCAATGATTATAGAAAAAACAACGGGTATGTATTTTGACCAATACCTGAAGGAAAATGTTTTTGACATATGTGGTATGAAATCAACGGGGTATTATGAGTTGGACAGGCTGCCGGCAAAGTGTGCTAATAACTATATTTATTGTGCTGATACAAAGGATTACCGCACAAATATATTTTCCGTGGATGCGAAAGGCACTGGCGCGGGCAGGGCGTTTATAACAGTAAGAGATATTATTAGTTTTTGGACTAATTTACTGGAAGGAAATTTAATTTCAAAAGCATCTGTTTCAGATATGCTTAGTAAGCAGAGCGGAGATGGGGATGATGCAGAAGAAGGATATTATGGCTATGGTATGTGGATAATTGATAATTCCAATGGCAAAGATTTTGCGTATTTCCAAGGCTGTGATCCGGGTGTTAGTTTTATATCCGAGTATAATCCAAATAATGGGATTATTTCCGTTTTGGTGAGCAATTATGGAGATAATGTTTGGAAGGAAATGCGAAAAGTTAGAGAAGTTTTTTACTAATGAATAAAAAAGATAAGGTTAACAAACAGGCTGCTTTATGTATCGTTCCATTATTATGACTGGACGGAGAAGAGCTGCCGGAAAGCTAAGAAAGGATTCAGGATCAAAAGAAAAGCTGCGGTGTGCGCCTGCAGGTTCCGCAAATTTTCCAATGCCAGAGGAAGGCGTATAAAACTAATAAGAAATATTCCTAAAACCGATGCAACATCATTCGATATAGATATTTGCTATGTGTCTGCTTTCGATTTACATTAGAAAGCAGGGAACAAGTGGATCTGTAAGAATGAAAAAGGATTGGTTTTAGGAATTTTTTGTTTATGGCAGTAGAAAACATTTTAAGCGGTTTTCTGCTGTGAGGGAGGCAGTATGGCAGGAACAGCACAAAAAGAAAACATCATGGGGACGCAGAAAATGAGTAAACTGGTTTTGTTTACCGGGATTCCTCTGATGGTCAGCTTATTTATCAATTCCCTGTATAACTTTGTGGATTCCATGTTTGTATCACAGGTATCGGAAAAAGCGCTGACAGCACTCTCTCTTGCGGCGCCGGTACAGCTTCTGGTATCTGCGCTGGGCCTGGGAAATGCAGTAGGATTAAATGCTGTAATCTCCAAAGCCCTTGGAAAAAGGGATATGGAAGAAGTCCGCAGGGCGGCAGATGCGGCGGTTTTTACTGCCTTTTGCTCATGGGTTGTGATTGCTGTATTGTGCCTGCTGCTTGTGAAACGGTACTTTTCCTGGCAGTCAGGCGGGGATGAAGTGATTGCAAAGTATGGTATACAGTATCTGGCGGTATGTATGCTGTTTTCTCTGGGACAGATGGGGCAGTGGGTATTTGACCGCTTTGTCATTGCAAGCGGACGTTCCGGCCTGTTTCTGTTTACGCTGTCTGCGGCTTCCATTACAAACCTGATTCTTGATCCCATTTTCATTTTTGGATTATTTGGAGTACCGAGACTGGAAACATTGGGTGCGGCTATTGCCACGGTGATCGGGCAGACAGTGGGTATGCTTGCAGGGATTGTAATCAACCGGAAATGGAATCGGGAAATCCCGTTTGGGTTTACGCTGCGGCCGGACAAAAACAGTATTTTGAATATTTTGAAGGTTGGGCTCCCTTCTGCCATGGTGCAGATTCTGACCTCTTTTGCCGGTATCCTGATGAATTCTGTTTTGATTACATTTTCCGCTACCGCCGTGGCTGTCTATGGAATCTGTATACGCATCAATGGCGTTTCAACGGTAGGAATCCATGGAATTACGAACGGGTTGATTCCGATTGTCGCTTACAACTATGGCGCGGCAAACAGGAAACGCGTTTCCCGTGCGGTACGATGGTCGTTTCTATACGGTACACTGTTTTATCTGCCCTTTTTTGCAATGCTGGAGATTGCCCCAACGTGGGTGCTGCGTATTTTCGAGGCTTCGGACTATATGCTGGAGATTGGCATTCCGGCGCTCCGCATATTGGCCTTTGCATGGATCGTGGCAATTTTGGCGCTTATCATATCGGCAGGACTGCAGGGGTTATCCATGGGAATGAGCAGCATGATCCTTACAATGGCGAGGCAGGCGGCTCTGCCGCTTCTTTTTGCAGGATTGTCCGGCAGGTTGGGAAATGTGAATCTGCTGTGGATGGGATTTATTTTTGCGGAATTTTTAGGGATCCCATTGGCGGTTTGGTTTTGGAAGAAAGGTTACGGGCAGATAGAGGGAGGAACGTTTGAATGAAAAAATCATTGGTAATCGTGGTGGTATTTATTTTATTGATAAGTCTTGCAGGATGTGGAGCGCATGTTTCGGATGCGGATGGGGATGATTCCAAGGACGGGCAAAGCGGACGGGAAGGAGTGGCGGTAATGGAAAATGCGGAGGAGGCGGATGCGCTGGCAGATCATGCTGTGACAGTACAGGCAGATTCTGAAATAGAGGAACTGGAAAAAGGTTTATCTGTTGTCCGGTATGAAGGGGAGGATGGATTTAACGCATTTTTGTCTGAGGGAGGCGCAAAAACAGACGGAGAAGTGGTGCGGTTTCTGGCAGGCCGTTTTTTTGCGGGAAACCGGGGCGTTTTTACCATGAATACGCAGGCTTTCGGATGCAGTACGATTTCCGTAGCAAACGCCGGGGGCGGTTATCTTTTTGGCAGGAACTTTGACTGGAATGCCTGCGATGCCCTTGTCATTACTTCATATCCCAAGGAGGGTTATGCCTCTGTTTCTACGGTGAATCTGGACTTTATCCGTCAGGGAGCCGGGATGGCAGGCAGTCTGTTAAGTGATGACATGATGGTCAAAGCGGCACTGTATGCGCCTCTGGATGGTATGAATGAAAAGGGGTTATGTGTATCCGTCAATATGATACAGGACGGGGACACTATTTCACAGGATACAGGAAAACCGGCCCTTACCACCACGACAGCCATCCGTCTGTTGCTGAATCAGGCGGCTGCCGTGGAAGAAGCGTTGGAGCTGCTTTCGCAGTATGACCTTCACGCTTCCATGAATTATATGGTTCATTTTGCCATTGCGGATGCGGACGGAAACAGCGTGGCGGTGGAGTATATCGACAATGAAATGGTGGCGACAGAGACCTCTGTGCTGACCAATTTTTATCTGGCAGAAGGGGAAAAGCAGGGTATCGGTACAAGTCAGTCCCATGAGAGGTTTGACATATTGACAGAGACACTTACAGGGAAACCATTCATGACGCAGGCTGAGGTAAGGGATGCCTTGGACAGTGTGAGCAAAGATAATTTCAATGAGTTTGAATCTACGGAGTGGAGCATTGTCTTTGACCAGGCAGCTTTGACTGCGGCTTATTACCACAGGGAAAATTATGGAAATGCGTATTTCTTTCAGATCGCCGAAAAATAGAATTCTGGATTAACATTCTCGAAACCTATGCTAATTCATTCAATATAGATATTTGTTATTCTGCGGAAACGAGTATAGACTTAAGTGTGTAAAGAAATTCTAAGCAGCTAAAGTGCACCCGCCAGGAATTTCTAAATTACACACTGGAAGAATGACAGGATAAAATGAGGAGGTGACAGGGCATGGCCGCTGGTATCAATTATTGCCGTCTGCTGTGGAATCTTTACAGGCTGAAAAGAAATACAGGCAGGACGAGAGAACAGATTGAGAGGCTGCAAAAAAAGAAGCTGGAAAAGCTGCTCTTATACGCTTTTGATCATTCCCCTTATTACAGGAGGGCATTTGAGGCAGAGGGCATTTTCAGGGAACATATCAGGACGACACCCCTTGAGAAGTTTCCGGTGCTGGATAAGGAAATCCTGATGGAACATTTTGACGAGCTGGTGACGGATCCCGGCCTGAAGCAGGAAGAATTACTCAGATTTGATGAAAACGCAGGAGATGACGGAGAAATATATCATGGCAGATACCATGTGGTGCATTCCTCCGGCAGTACCGGAACACCCAGATATTTTGTGTATGACCATGGGGCATGGCAGCAGATGCTGACTGGGATTATACGGGGCGCGCTTTGGGGAATGTCCATGCGTTCTATTCTGAGATTACTGGCAGAGAAACCAAAAATCCTTTATATAGCTGCCACAGACGGACGTTACGGCGGCGCTATGGCAGTAGGTGACGGGGTCAGGGGCATTCACGCGGAGCAAAAGTTTTTGGATATTAACACACCGCTGGCAAAATGGAGTGAGGTGGTAAGAGAGTTTCGCCCCAACATCATTATAGGATATCCCTCTGCGGTTAAAATTCTGGCGGAACTGACAGAGAGGGATAAGATGCCACTGCATATCAAACGGGTAATTTCCTGCGGGGAACCGTTAAGCGTCGGTCTGCGTAAGTTTCTTGAAAATGCGTTCCATGCAGAGGTAATCAATTTTTATGGCGCGAGCGAATCGCTTGCATTGGGAGTGGAGCAGTGGGCGGATGACGGAATGATTCTTTTTGATGATCTGAATGTAATAGAGGTGATTGACGGGGAGATGTATGTGACCTGTCTGTATAATTTCACACAACCCTTAATCCGTTACCATATTTCCGACAAGCTCGTTCTGCATGAGGCAAAGGCTGATATGGATGCCGCATATCCGGGTTCGCGAAGCGAATCTCGTAAAGTCAATTTGCGAAGCAAATTTACTTTTTTTACAAGGGCGGATGTACTGCTGTGCCGCAACGAGGATGTACTGTGGTTTGAAAAGCCGGACGGCAGCAGGGAATGCCTGCATCCACTTTCCATGGAAGGGTTCTGCGTGGAGGGCCTGCTGGATTATCAGTTCTGTCAGACATCCGGGACTTCCTTTGAAATGCTGGCGGAAACGGAGGAATCAGTGGAGCCTGTAAAAATAAAAGGAGAAATATGCAGACAGGTAAGAAAACTGCTGGCGGATAAAAATCTGGATGAGATTCAGTTTTCCGTTCGGTTTGTCGGGCAGATCGCACCGGATCTGCATACAGGAAAAAAACCATTGATTATAAAAATGGAGGATAAAAAATTGCGTAAACGCTTTGGAATGGAGGAAAAAATGACAAGGATGAATATTATCGGGAAGCAATTTGATGAGGAAAGGGCGTTGTACCATTTACAGAACACGGATGTGACGGACTGTATCTTTGCAGGGCCGGCGGATGGGGAATCTGCACTGAAGGAGTCTGAAGACGTGGGACTTAAGAACTGCCGTTTTTCCCTGCGTTATCCGCTGTGGCATGTAAAAGGGTTTGCCATGGAAGAATCTTCTATGGATGACAAAACACGCGCCGCAATCTGGTATGCAGAAAACGGCAGCATTACAGACAGTGTGCTGGGTGGGATTAAGGCAGTGCGGGAGTGTGCTCATATCCGTCTGGAACGCTGCCAGGTGGAATCACAGGAATTTGGCTGGAAGTCACAGGATATTACGCTGGTCGATACGGATATTGTGTCGGAGTATTTATTTATGGACAGTCGGGATGTGAAACTGCGCAGTGTAAAAATGAAAGGAAAATATTCGTTCCAGTATATGGAAAACCTGGAGATAGACGATTGTGAGCTGGACACAAAGGATGCCTTCTGGCACAGCAAAAATATCACTGTGAGAGACAGTATCGTGAAAGGTGAGTATCTGGGGTGGTTTTCCGAGAACCTGACGCTTATTAACTGTAAAATCATCGGAACACAGCCTCTGTGCTACTGTAAAAACCTGAAACTGGTAAACTGCACCATGGAGGATACGGATCTGTCCTTTGAATACTCAGATGTGGAAGCGGATGTGAAAGGCCATATCTTCTCCGTGAAAAATCCCAGATCCGGTCGGATCATTGCAGACAGTGTGGGAGAGATCATTCGGGGCGATGCCGTCATGGAATGTACGGGAGAGGTCATACTCCGGGCAAAGCCGAAAAAAGAAGCAGATAAAACTGTTTCAATGAAAAAGAACATTGCCTGAGAAATTCAGGTATTATTTTAGGATTGAGGGGCGTAAAAATGTTAAGCGGTTATCAGACGGAGAAAGAACTGATTCAGAATATGGCAGATGCAGGCTGTGGGGAGAATATGGTTGCCGGTGTGCTGGCCTGTTTAAAGCAGGGGCAGAAGAAAAAAGGACTTTTGCTGCTGCAGGACCAGCGGAAGGTGCTGCTTGACGGGATTCATAAAGACCAGTCCTGTATAGATTATCTGAATGATGTTCTGGGAGGGATGCGAAAAGGAGACACATGATAGCAGAATACTTTTATAAGGGGCTGCTGATCGGTTTTCTATTCGGGGTGCCTGCCGGAGCCATTGGCGCATTGACAATAGGGAGGACGCTGGACAAGGGATTTACAGCCGGTTTTCTGACCGGAATGGGTTCCTCAGCGGCAGATTTGATTTATTCCTGTGTGGGTGTGTTTGGCATTACGGTGGTTTCTGATGTTTTATCTGCTGGTCAGAATATCCTTCAGATCATTGGCGGAATACTGATCCTGCTTTTAGGGGGCGGTGTCCTTTGCAAAAAGAGGGCAGCAGCGGTGCAGGGTAGCGCTGTACAGAAAGAATCAAAAGGAACATTGGCTTTTTGTTTTCTGTCGGCATTTACGATGGCATTGGTGAATCCGGCAACCATACTCTCGTTTATGGCAGCCTTTGCTGCTTTTGGGATTCAGGGAGGGCTGGATGCAGGACAGGGAACTGTCCTGATCATCGGAATTTTTATTGGAACGCTTTGCTGGTGGCTTGCGCTCAGTGGCGTTACAGCTCATTTCCGGGACAAGGTGACAGGAAAAATATACCGATGGCTGAACTGTATTTTAGGCTGTCTTATGATAGGGCTTGGCATGATTACGGCAGTTGGGGGATTAAAGAATGGTTTGGAGCAGGAAGAAATGATTATTTTGATGAAAATTGGTGACGAAGCTGTTGCGGTAGAATGGGAAGATAATGAGTCGGCTTCGGCGCTTACAGAACTTCTCCGTGAACAGCCCTTATCCATACAGATGTCCATGTACGGAGACTTTGAACAGGTTGGCTCTTTAGGGACAAGTCTGCCCGGAGAGGATGAACAGACGACAACGCGGGCAGGGGATATTGTCCTGTATTCCGGCAGCCAGATGTGGTATTTTATGGTTCCAATTCCTGGGCGTACACAAGACTCGGAAAGATTACGGACAAATCTGCCGAAGAACTGGAGGAACTGCTGGGCAGCGGGGATGTGACGATCACATTGGAATTACAGGCTGCCGGTGCTTGTCTCCAGACGACTTAAAAACAGCTTGGTGGCTTTGGAAAAGACCTGATACTTTTTGGTAAAAAGATATACGTTTGAGTAAAGCTGCGGGGACAGGGGGCGGAATGTCAAAGGATGGCTGCCAGTGGTGTTGATCAGTTCGTCAATGCACAGGGCATAGCCAATGCCCGCCTCCACCATAAGACCGGCATTATAGATCAGGTTATAGGTGGAAACAATATTCGGTTTCACCATTGCTTCGGTAAAAAATGTGGTCATATGGTGGCTGTTGGAGGTCTGGCTTGGCATGATCAGCGGGAGGTTTGCCAGATCAGCGGAAGAGATTTCTTTCCTGTCTGCAAGAGGGGAATCCTTTCGCATAAGGATGCCCCATGCCTCGCGCAGGGGGAGCTTCCGGGAATCGTAGCGGGGAGTAATTTCCGGCTCCAGTAAGAAACCCATATCCAAAAGTCCTTTGTCCAGCCGGTCAATAATGGCATCCGCATTGCTGCTGAAAAAGTGGAACCGGATGTCGGGATATTCTTCCTGAATCGACCGGATGATCTGCATGATGGAAAAAGTGGAGCGGTATTCGCCGCAGCCGATATAGACATCGCCGGAAATATCCTGTTCGTTTTCACGGAAGGCGCTTTCGGTTTTGTCCATCAGGGAAATAATTTCCTGGGCGCGGCCCCGCAGAAATGTTCCTTCTTCCGTCAGAGTGATTTTTTTCCTGCCGCGGACCAGGAGCTGCTTCCCCAGATTCTCCTCTAAGTCCATCATCTGTTTGGACAGTGTGGGCTGGGAAATGTGAAGATATTCAGCAGCTTTTGTAATGCTCTGTTCCTCGGCAACGGCGAGAAAATACTGTAGCAGGCGGGTTTCGATCATAGGGAATACTCCTTTTTATTTATAAAATCTATCTAAATATATTTTATATAGCTTTTTGTTATTTTACAAGAGCAGGGTGAAAAGAAGTTCTAAAGCTCACGCCAGAGAATGCCCAAAGTACGGGCATTCTCCGCACAGACTGGTGGTTCCGCGAAGTGAAATCATGGAGAGCAGGTATGCAGGAAAAAACAACGATTTATCAGAGATTAACAGAAGAAGGCGCGGACCCTGCGATACTGGAGCAATACCGGTGTTATCAGGAGACAGGCAACATACAGGGGCAGTGCGGGCTGATCTGCCGTTTCCGCAGGGAAAAAAGTGAGGAATTGAAAAAGGGGAAAGAGCAGCTTGCCTGTCTGGACTATATGATTGCTAAACTTGAAAGCGAGACAGTAGAAACATGAGAGAGATAATTTTTCAGGGAACAAATATGGTAAAAACTTATGGGGAAACAGCCGTTTTGCACGGAATCAGTCTGGAACTGTACAGAGGCGATTTTGCGGTCATCATGGGTTCCTCCGGTTCCGGCAAGTCCACCTTTCTTTATGCAGTCAGCGGAATGGACCGGTTAAGCGGGGGACAGATTTTTTATAAGAGAAAGTCGTCTTCCGGTGAAATGATTGATATTGCACATGCGTCGGAAAAGGAGCTGACCCGTCTCAGGGCGGAGGATTTTGGGTTTGTGTTTCAACGGTCCCATTTAGTCAGCAGTCTGACGTTAGAAGAAAATATACGCATGGCAGGTTTGATTTGTGGTTCTATGTCCGAAAAGGAGATTTGGGAGAAAACGGATGTCTTAATCCGTCAAATGGGTCTGGAAAAGGCGAAAGACAGACTGCCTGCACAGGTTTCCGGCGGGGAGGCGCAGCGGGCGGCTGTGGCAAGGGCTGTTATTGCAGCCCCCGGGATCCTGTTTGCGGACGAACCGACAGGAGCTTTGAACAAGGCAAATACAGAAGAAGTTCTGGATCTTCTGACATCGCTTTATGTGCGGGGGCAGTCCATTCTGCTGGTGACCCATGACAGGGAGGCCGCCCTGCGCGGAAACCGCATTCTGTATCTGGAGGACGGCAGCATTGTGGGGGAACTGGAGTTAAGTCCTTATCGGGGAAAGGACAGGGATAGAGAACAGAAACTTGCATCCTGGCTGGAGGGTTTTCGATGGTAGGGCAGGCAAGGAGCAGAGTATATATGAAAAAGTGTCAAATGCTGCTGTGGGCAGCATGGAGAAAGCAAAAGGGAAGTATTTGCGGAATTTTTTTGCTGGTGGCTGTTCTTTCCATGTGTCTGTTTTCCTCCCTGGCGCTGTATGTCAGCGGCAGGCAGTCCGTAAAGGCGGAGATGGAACGTCTGGGATTTGGAGATCTTACCATATGGGTAAACGGGGGCAGGGAAGGTCTGGCGGGGGAAATCGAAAATATTTCGGATGTGGAACGGGTGACATACCAGCCGCTTATCTTTTCCGGCTATGAGGTAAACGGCCGTTACTCTGATAATGAGGGGCAGCTTCTCTGTCCGGACGATTCGGTTCCTTACCGTTTCATTGATGAGTACGGGAATGAGCTGCCTGTCCATGGCGCAGGAACTTCCAGGGGCGCTGGCACGGAAATTGTCCTGGGAACTGTTTACATTTCCCCGGCCATGAAGTCTGCTTTTGATGTGGAGACCGGGGATGCCATTCAGTTTGAATTATCCCGCAAGGAGGGTATTTACAGCCTGACCGTGGCAGGATACTTTGCGGACGGATTTATGGGAAGCTCCATGATTGACATGAAAAGCTTTCTGGTAAGCAGGGAGGATTATACCGCCATGCAGGAAATTGTCAGTACCGCAGCGGAAGTGGATGTACTGGGGCGGGAAGGCGCTATGCTGCATATTTTTCAAAGCCAGGGAAGTCCGCTTTTGGCGCTGGATTTCCACAAGGCAATACAGGAAGGTACGAATGTATCCCTTTATACGGAATTTAGCTATCAGCGGGAGTCCATTTTGAATTATATGCTCTTATTGCAGGATATTCTTGCCGGATTTCTGATTGCCTTTTCTACAGTTTTATTTCTGGTCTGCATGATCGTGACAGGGCACAGTTTATCCGCAGTGGTGGAACAGGATAAAAAGGACATGGCGGTCTTAAAAACTTTGGGGATGACCGGAGGGGAAATCCGGAATGTATATTTTTTGCTTTATGGGGGCGTCATCCTGACAGGGATGCTCTTTGGGCTTTTGTTTGCGGAGAAGATTGCCACTTTTCTGGCAAGGGGGCTGGTCACCTCCACGGGAATGCTGGTTTTCGTAAAGCTGCCGCTTCTGTTCTGCTTTTTACTGTTTATGGCGTTTGTTCTGGTATTCGCGGTTTTCCTGGTTCTGCGGACGGGAAAGATACTGACGGTTGCACCCATGGAGAGCATTCGGGAAACGGCAGAGAGAAAAAAAGTGCGGACGGCAATCCGCCAGCGGTTTCTGGAATGGGATATTGCCCTGCGGGAATTAAGGTTTGAAAAGAAGAATTATATTGCGCTGTTTCTGATAGCTGCTTTTCTGGCAGTTTTTCTGGCGGTGATCGGGCGGATGGGAACATGGCTTGGGACAAACGGGGAGGGGCTGATGAATGCTTTCAGCGTGGCGGATCATGATCTGGGGGTACAGCCCTTTAACCGGGATGTGCCGATGGACGAGATTGAACGGGTCATAGAATGGTATTCTCCAATCCTGGAAAGGTATGAACTGGCCATGGAGAGTGTCACGGTAAACGGGCAGGAATATGAGGCGAATGTGTTGAATGACACAGACTGGTTCCATATCTTAAGCGGGCGTGTCTGTGATGGGGACGGCATCCTGATCACGGATACCGTGGCGAATGAATTACAGCTTTCCATAGGGGATACCGTGAAGGTGGCAGCAAATGGACGCAGCGGGGATTATCGGGTGTCCGGGATCTACCAGTGTGCAAACGGTATGGGAAGCAACATCGGCATGAGCATGGAGGGCTATTCCAAAATAGGTGATATTACCGGTTTTATCTGGTGTTACCACTACATTTTGGAAAATGGGAATATGCGGGACTTTGTAATGGGTTATTTACAGGAGCATTACCGTGGGGTTGATGTCCATACCAACAGTTGGTCAGGGCTTAACGGAATCGTCTTTTTGATGCACATTCTGATTTTGGCGCTTTATATGATCGCTGCAATGTTTATCCTTGTATCGGTGGCGCTCATTTCCGGAAAGATGCTGCAGGCGGAGACGGGAAACATGGCTGTCTATAAAAGTATGGGGTTATCCACGGTGAGGCTGAGACGGTCTTTCGCCTTGCGCTTTCTGACTGTGGCAGCGGTAGGGACGGCAGCAGGGATTCTGCTCTCTGCCCTGACTGCTGACGGGATGATCGGGGGGGTGTTCCGGTCATTCGGAATCGGGGATTTCCATTCGGGTTTCAGTGTGATGGGGACATTCCTTCCACTTGTGGTTATACCGGTATTATTCTTTCTGTTTGCGTGGGCTTTTTCTGCGAGATTAAAGCAGGTGAGTATAATAACTCTGATAACAGAAAATTCAGATTAAAAAGGAAGAGGAGACAACGAACATGAAAAAGAACAAACTGATTATTCTGACTGTAGCAATTACCTTTGGCCTGACAGTGCTTTCCGGCTGCGGGGCAGACACAGCAGATCCGGGGGAGCCGCCTGCGGAAGTGGTAAACGGGGGAAGTATAGATACGGAAGATATCAACCCGGAGGATGCAGACGAAGAAAATAAATCTGTGCAGGCTGGGGGTAATGATGGCATGGATGTGGCGGAAGGCGCAGATGCGTATGAAAGTGAAATTCTGGCGAATGCCATTTCTGTGCGCATTGGCAGGGACGGCACGGAAGAATGGAATGTGGATATGTATCATAATGATGCGGCATTAACCATGCTGGATTACCTTTCCGATTCCGCACTGCTGTTTCCCACCTATACCTATGACGAAAATGGCGGATTCGTGGCGCAGAGTGTACGGGGAAATTACACCAGGGATGCGGAACAGACCATCACGGATGTAAAGACCGGCGAACTGTATCTGCTAAACGGCGGCCAGCTCCGGTTTTATTTTAAGGACATGGAAGGGGCAAATATTACCGCTACGCCCATAGGATATTTTACGGATGTGGAAGGGCTGGCAGAAGCCGTACAGGGAGCCTATACATCCAATCTGGATGATACATGGGGCGTGGATGTATATTTCTGGATTACAAAGACTCCGGGGTAAAAGGCTGACGGAATCATTACCTGTGGGATTGATATCATTTGAGAGCGAAAGTACATTTAAAAATGAGCGTGTATTTGTTTCTGTTTTTGTAGTAAATGGAGAACGGAAGTGATATAATCATATCTGCAAATCAGAAGTTGAAAGAAGTATATTAGTATCTGTGGAGGTGGCTTATGAGCAGATGGGATCAGGAAGCCGAAAAAATAATGATTGAGCGTTTTGGAAAAGATACGATTATAGCGCTGTCAACAGTAGACAATGATATGCCATTTGTGCGATATGTAAATGCATATTATGAGAATGGCGCATTTTATATCATTACATATGCTCCTTCAAATAAAATGAAACATATTGAAAAGAATCCTACAGTTGCTATTGCGGACGATTGGTTTACGGCGCATGGAAAGGGTGTCAATCTGGGTTATTTTGGGAAAAAAGAAAACGTTGAAATTGCTGATAAACTGAAAAAAGCTTTTGCAGAATGGATTGATAACGGACATAATAACTTTGATGATGAAAACACTATAATTTTATGTGTAGAATTGACAGATGGACTGTTATTTTCACATGGAACAAAGTATGAATTTCAGACCGCAAATAGTGAATAATCAGAGCGGTAAACGGAGCAACAGATGTTATGCGCTATATGAAAGAAATTTTGAAAAACAACAGAAAGTGGGTAATTATCTATCTGTTAACAGGCTTATTCAATGCTTTTATGTCAAACTACAAGGCTGACTATTTTCAAAAGATTGTAGACGGACTGACAGACAGGACAATAACGGTTTATGGAATTTTGTTTTATGGTGCCGTTCTTTTTGTCCATTACGGAATGAACTATTTAGACGAATATCCGTCTGCAAAACTGGCAAATGAAATTTACCTGGATTTCAAGGTGCTGGCGCTGCGAAAAATAGGCAGAATGGATTACGCTGCCTATCAAACGCTGGGAACCGGAAAGCTGTTACAGCGAATTGAAAACGGGGCTCATGCAGGAAAAGCCGTTCTCTATGATTTTTGGTTCTGTGTTGTCAGGAATTTATTTCCAACAATTCTTTTTAGCTTGTACTTTATCTGGAAAATAGACAAAACCATTACTTATTTTCTTCTGGCGGGCTACGCTGTCGTGTTTTTGACGACAAATCTGCTGCTGAAAGGTTTGTATCAGATTAAGGAAAAGATACTGACCAACGAGGAAGAATTAAATCATTTTCTCGTGCGTGGTTTTATGGAGATGCCGCTTTTTCGTATGAAAAGCCAATTTCCGAAGGAAGTAAAAAGAGCGTTGGGAGCCAAGCGTGTTATTGTATCGTCAAAAGTAAAAATGACCATGATACATGAAGCGTTTTTTACAATATTTGCATTGCTGGTCGCTGGTTTAGATATTGGGATTCTGGTATATGCGTGGAGAAGCGGCCATTTATCTGTTGGCTCTGTAGTCGCTTTGATCACATTGATTGATAATGCGTATACACCTATTGCGATTTTTAACGTCATTTATGTGCAGTACAGACTGAATAAAACGGCCTGGCTGCAATTTGCGGAGCTGTTAAATCTGAAAGAAGATACACAGCTTGAGGAAGGCAAAGAGTTCACCGCACTTTTAAACGAAATTCATATTGAGGACTTATCATTTTCTTATGAAAACAAAGAAGTGCTTAAATCTGTCAGCCTGACAATTAAGAAGGGAGAAAAAATAGCATTTGTCGGTGAATCCGGTTCGGGGAAATCCACATTAGCCAAAATATTGACGGGACTGCTCAAATATGATAAGGGGAATATTTTTTTTGACGACGAACCACTCAGAAATATTTCACTGGAATCACTGTATAAAAAAGTATCCTATTTGTCGCAGGATGTGCCCGTTTTTGATGGGACGATCAAAGAAAATCTGGCGTTTGACAATGAAATTTCAGAAGCCGGTATTCAGGTATGTCTTGAAAAAACGAGGCTGCTGTCATTGCTTGCAGCATCCGGGAATGGAGTGGAAACGAGAATCGGCGAGAAAGGCGCCTGCTTATCCGGCGGTGAAAAGCAGCGGCTGGCTTTGGCGCGGCTTTGGTTTGAAACTCCCGAAATAGTTATTTTGGATGAAGTGACATCGGCACTGGACAATGTGACCGAGAGTATCGTTATGAAAAATGTTTTAGAACAGATCAATCAGGCTGCCGTGATTGCGGTTGCCCATCACCTGACTTCCATTAGAGAATTTGACCGTATCGTTGTATTTAAAAATGGAAGAATTGTCGGTAATGGGACTTTTGATGAATTATTGGAAAATAATAGCTGCTTTTTCGACTTATACAGGAAGGAAAAGGAAAACGCCGGTTAGCATGTAATGCAGGACTGGCGTTTTACATCCATGATTCCCCTTGCCAATCATAGATTGGCAAAGGTTACGGTTTCCTTCTCCAACTCGGATGCCACTTTGTGGTTTGTGTCCATGCGCCTGGTAATCTCCGTCATATCGGTTACCAGGCGCTGCGTGCTGTCGGCGACGCCGGAAATGCCGGCCGCCCCCTCATCAATGGCCGTTGTGATGGTCTCTATGGCGTCAACGATTTCAGCCATGGAGCTTTTCAGGCCGCGGGTACTTGTATTAAACGAATCCATGGATTCTCTGATATAGGCGGCGTCCTCCTGATACTGCTGTCCGGAAGCGACGAAAGAGAGAAATTCCTTTAGAATGGATTCCTCTATGTAAGTGACCAGATTTTGCGCGTTCTCGGAGAGGTTGTAAACGGCGTGGGTCACGGTATTGTTGACTTCCTGAATGTGGTTAGCCGTTTCGCTGCTGGAAGCCGCAAGCTGGCGGATTTCATCTGCCACTACCGCGAAGCCTCTGCCGGCCTCTCCTGCCCGTGCCGCTTCCACGGCGGCGTTTAAGGCGATCAGGTTCGTCTTGGAAGCGATCTCCAGAATATCGTGCGTAAGAAGATTTACCTGATCCACACTGTGGCTTCCCTCGATTGCCTCATTTAAGACATCCAGAATTTCCCTGACTTTAGCGTTGGTGTTATCCAGACTTTTCTGTGCAGACTGTCCCATTTGTGCAGCCCGCATATTCATTTCACCGCAGTAGGAAGTGATTTTTTCGCATTCGTCAGCCATGTTTTCGGAGTCCGCCTGTACATCTTTGGCGTTCTGGTTGATGTGGGAAGCGCTGTCTGACACTTCCTGAATGGTTGCCGACAGTTCTTCGGCAAGGGCGGATAAATCGGTCGCGTTTTTGCTGGAAGTCTGCGTGCGGTATAAAACTTCCTCCACAACGCCGCTGATGCGTCCGGAGCAGAGCTGCAGCGTATCGAGAACACTCGCTATGGGCCTGACTACGGACCTTAAAATGAGAGATACGGTCATCAGGACGAGGATAATGCAGGCAAGGGTGGATGCCCCGTTTGTAATCATGGAACTCAGATAGACGGAGGCAAGCTGTGTTCTGGCCTGCTCGGTTCTCGTACTGATGGATTCGTCCAAAATACGGATGCTGTTTTCCACAGCGGTGTTGCAGGCGGCCACGTCACCGTTGGCAAAGGTGTAGGCATCCTGTGTTTTGCTTGCTGCGCTGGCGCACACGAGGAAAACGAGAGAATGCTTCAAAGAATCATAATCGGCAAGCAGCGCGTTGTAGGTCTCCCTGTCGTCATCGCTGATATAGATTTCATAATCCGCCAGCATGCCGTCCAGTTCCGCTTCTGCGTCTTTTATGTCGTTGACGAGGGTAATCATGGTGTTATAGTCGGTAGCCACAATATGCGACAGCGCCATTTTATGTATATTCATGACGGACTGGTGAATCCGGGCCAGATGGGTTTTTCCCGCCATATAGTTGTCGGCAATAACTGCGGCATTGTCGTTGACGTTTTTGATATTGGTGACTGCCAGCAGATTAGATATGAGCGCGACTATGCCAAGCAGGGCAATGGGCAGTATTAAGCGGTACTTGATGTTTAATTTTTTCTTCATAATGCCTGTAACCTCCAAAAGATGTCTGTGCTTTTACGGCGCGGTTATTCCTTCCACCATGGAATCGAGCTGTTCCTGCAGTCCCTTTTCTTCCGGGTTTCCGGCGGCCATATTTAAGGCAAATGTCGAGACGGGGTCCCAGAAATTACCGCCAATGCGCTGCAGGCGGGAAAACTCTGACTGCTCAAGCAAGGCGGCGATGGCGGGAGAGTTTTGCACGTCGGCAGATGCGGCGGCTTTTGTGTTGGCCGGTCCCTGTCCGCGCATCTCAAAGCGGAGCTGCTGGTTCTTTTCATTGGAAATCCATTCAGCCAGCCGGACAGCCCATGTATAATGTTCGGAGTAAGCGTTGACGCCGATCAGCTTATAGCCGGAAAAGGATGCCATCTGGATCTGTCTCTGTGCGCAGGTATAGGTGGGAAGTTTGGCTGCGCCATAGTCTGCGCCCCACGCTTCTTCCATAGCGACTGCATTCCATACGCCGCTGACACCGGCGATCACGGAACCGTCCTGAACGCCTTCGAGGAAACCTTCCTCTACCGTGTTGAGAAAAGCCGGGCTCTGTGCAATGGCAAGCATGGCATTGGCCACGTCTTCTCCTTTGATATCGCCTTCTGTCTGATTCCAGGTACAGAAGTTGGTGATACCGTCACTGTTTAGTCCGACTTCCAGACCCGTGTTGCCAAAAAAGGAATAAACATACCATGCGGAAGACCAGTCCATGGTAATTTTCTTTCCGCTTTCTTCTGCAACCTGCAGCATACGGTCAAAGGTCTTAATATCTTCCTGATTGAAAAACTGTTTGTTGTAATATAGAAAATAGCCGTTGTCCGCTGTTAAAGGATAGGCGTAGAGTGTGTTTCCCACAGAAGCGGCCTCCACAGCGCCGGGCAGATTTTCGGATTTGATGCGGTCTGCATTTTCGACCGGCTCCAGCGCACCGGCAGCTACGAGTGTATTTAGCTGGTCATCCGCAAAGGCAAAGACGTCTGCGCCTGCTTCCAGATCCCCCATTAATACATCTTTACAGTTAGATTCGCTCTGGGCCGTAAATGTAATATGGAAATTGGCCTGCCCTTTGTATTGCGTCTGGAAGTCTTCGATAATTCTGGTTAACAGCGCTTCGTCTTCTTCGGCGCCCCAGACGGTCAGTTCGACATCCCCATTATCAGACAGGAGCTCTGTTTCGTCTGTGTCTTCAGCACTATTTCGCAGTTCCGTATCGGCATCGGTAATTTTGCTTTCTCTGTCTGATCCGGCACATCCGGACAGCGACGCAGCCAATACGGCGGTGATAAAAATGGCGTTGATCTTCTTTCTCATAGGTCCCTCCATGTCAGAGCATATGGCGATCCCAAATCAGCGCTGTAGAAAAAAGGGTACAGTGCTGACGCTGCCCCGCCTGTTTGCTTCGGGGAAGCTGTCAATACAGGATAGCCCGTGGATATTATAGCGTTTTTCTTTTTTTTCTTCAATATTTTTTGATAATAAAAAAGAAACCGTCAAACACTGAAAGAATAACGTCCAGTTCATTAAGTGACTATGGTAAATGGCAGCAACTATAGTATACTATCATTATTAAGATAAACAGAACCGGTTTCTAATGATGAACAGAAGGAACAGGAGCAGCCTTTAAATGCGTTGGAACAAGAGCATATAAGGAATATTTAAGCAAAATAAATATGGACAAGCGAGGTGATTCAGAAAGATGGAATTTTCGAGAGAGGATTTAACGGAGGCCAAAAGACAGATTGATTCCACGCTGCATAAATTGAGGGAAACAATAAAGACATTTGAAGCCAAAGAAAATGCAGAGCGCTATAAGTCACAGATTACATTGGCAAAAAGAAGGGTAAGAGCCTTTGAGATTGCGAATTGGTTTATTGAAAACGAGCTTGAAAAAGTTATTTGAGAGAGCCGGTTGCGGGGCCAGGATGAGGTGTGTTTTATGGGAAATGAGAAGATATATCAGATGGATTTTTCAAAAGTTTATCATTTGCTTGTCAATAAGGCAGAGCGAAAGGGGCGGACAAGGCAGGAGGTTGACGAGGTGATCCGCTGGCTTACAGGGTACAGCCAGACGGAATTGGAGGGAATGCTGGAAAGGACAGTGCCTTACGGGGATTTTTTTCGGGATGCTCCTGAGCTGAATGAAAACAGGCGGCTGATTAAAGGCGTGGTTTGCGGCGTCAGGGTGGAAGATATCGAAGAGCCTCTGATGCAGGAGATACGTTATCTGGATAAACTGGTTGACGAGCTTGCCAGAGGGAAGGCTATGGATAAGATACTGCGTAAATAGAGAAGCGGCACAGGGTATATGCCGCGGTGCAATCTGATAGGACAGTGAAGAAGATAAGAATTTCATTGCTTTTCCTGAGAAGATTACTATATAATTAAGTGACGGCAGCATATTGCATATGTGCAGGCAGCAGGACAACGGGCATAAGAGAGAAGGATAAGGAGGCTTTACCCTATGAAACAGGACTTAATTGTTATATTGGATATGGGCAGTACAAGTAATACCGTGCTTGCCCGCGAGATTCGTGATCTTGGCGTATACAGCGAGATACATCCCCATGATATCACCGTGGATGAGCTGAACGCGTTGAAGAACGTAAAGGGAATCGTGCTAAACGGCGGTGAAAACCGCGTGGTCGACGGGAAGGAAGTGGAGGTCAGACCGGAAATTTATGATATGGGCATTCCGATGATTTCCGTAGATTATCCCCAGTCGAAATGTAAGACGCAGCTTTCGGAACTTCCTGATATGGAGACACTGAAAAAGTTTGTTTTCGAGGAGTGTGGAGCAGAGGCAAACTGGAACATGAAGAATTTCATTGAAGACCAGGTGGAGCTGATCAGACAGCAGGTTGGCGACCGCAAGGTACTTCTTGCGCTGTCGGGCGGTGTGGACTCGTCCGTGGTTGCGGCGATGCTGATCAAAGCGATCGGGCAGCAGCTTGTGTGTGTACATGTAAATCACGGTTTGATGAGAAAGAACGAATCCGAAAGCGTCGTGAAGGTGTTCCGCGATGAACTTCACGCGAATTTAATCTATGTGGACGCATCCGAACGGTTCCTTGGCAAACTTGAAAATGTGGCAGATCCGGAGCAGAAGCGCAAGATTATCGGCGGTGAATTTATCCGTGTGTTTGAGGAGGAAGCAAGGAAACTGGAAGGGATCGATTTCCTTGGACAGGGAACCATTTACCCGGATATCATCGAGAGCGGCACGAAGACCGCGAAGATGGTGAAGTCTCACCACAACGTAGGCGGTTTGCCGGAGGATTTGAAGTTCGAACTTGTGGAGCCGTTAAAACAGCTTTTCAAGGATGAAGTGCGTGCCTGTGGCGTGGAACTGGGACTGCCTCATGACATGGTATACAGACAGCCGTTCCCGGGACCCGGACTTGGAGTGAGGTGTCTTGGCGCGATCACCAGAGACAGACTGGAAGCAGTCAGAGAGTCGGATGCGATTCTGCGGGAGGAATTTGCCAGGGCAGGGCTGGATAAGAAGGTGTGGCAGTACTTCACAGTCGTTCCGGACTTTAAGTCTGTGGGAATGAAGAATAATGCGCGGGTATTTGAATATATGGTTATTATCCGGGCCATCAATACCATCGACGCAATGACAGCGTCCATCGAGAAAGTTGACTGGGATGTATTGGAGAAGATTACCGAGCGGATTTTGGCAGAGGTCGGGAATGTGAACCGGGTTTGCTATGATATGAGCCCGAAGCCTCCGGCGACGATTGAATTTGAGTGATGAAAAATTTTATACAGATTATTTTATATGGCAGGTAGTCTATTGGATTGCCTGCTGTATTTGAACTATTCATATTTATGTTTTAAGGTTGGAGAGGAGATAAAATGGAACTTAAAATGCATATAAGTAATATTAAATGTATAAAAAATTTGGAATTTACATTTCCATTAGGAAGTGATATTTATGCAATTACTGGTGAAAATGGTTCAGGAAAAAGTACATTAATTGCTTGTGCTTCAACAGTATTTTATCAGATGCCCATGTATGATTATTTTGGAAAGCCTAATAATGCAAAAATAGAATTTTCATTAGGAGAGTCAACGAGAGGCTGGAGTTATACTGGTCATCAATGGGCTACGATTAATTCAAAGGAAAAAATGAAATTAAATGGATTTTATGAAGGAAGCATTATTTTGGGAAATAGATTTAAAGATACAAAACTCTCAGTAATACATATTTTAGATGGTCTCAATACAGATGATATGTGGAAAGCTGATGAATTTGTTAGGAAAAATTTGGGGTTAATTTTACATGATGATGATGAGTATTTTAAAGAACTTTATAGTCTTAAGAAAAGTGTGGCACAAGAAAAAGGATTAGCAGGGGATCCATATTTTTATAGAACCCCAAAAGGTGAAATGATCAGTCAAGCAAGAATGTCCACAGGAGAAAACTTATTAATTAGTATATTGCATTCTTTAAAAATATTATATCATAAGCGTAAAAAATTTAATGATGGACGCCCATATATAGTATTTTTGGATGAAATAGAACTAGCATTGCATTCATCGGCATTGCGTCGTTTAGTCTTATTTTTAAAAAAGGTTGCACACGAAATAAATTTATCTATCTTTTTTTCTACGCATTCAATTGAATTATTGAGAGAAATTAAATCTCAAAATATATATTATTTGACATATAATGTAGATGATTCTATTATGGTAACTAATCCTTGTTATCCAGCATATGCGACTAGAAATTTATATAGTGATGATGGATACGGTAATGATGTTGTAATTCTTGTAGAAGATGATTTGGCTAAAATAATCATTGAGAGGATTTTAATTGAAAAAGAATTGATCAAAAATATTCGAATTAAAATATTACCAACTGGAGGCTGGACAAATACTATAACAATGGCTTACGATGTAACATCGTCAAACTTATTGCAAAAAGGGACTAAATTAGCAGTTGTTTTGGATCGAGATATTAGGTCTGAGGTTCCGGCATTCATTTCGAATCATAAGAAATATAGTGGAATACAGATAGATTACTTACCAATAAAAAGTTTGGAAAAATATCTTAGAGATAATTTATTTGTTAAAACTGATACTAATTTGTTTTCAGCTCTTGATAGTTATGTGTTTCAAAAAAATCCATTGTCGGATATTCTTAGGCTTTATAAAAGAGAAAATACTAAAGAGGATTTTGATGGAAAAATCTTATATGGTTATTTCCTTAATGAAATTAGATCTATGCGGAAAGATCGGGAAGATCTTATAGAAATTATTGTAAAATATATTTTGAGAAACGAACAGAAAAATGTTGAGGAATTAACAAAATACCTATGTGAGAAAATAAAGGATTAGGAAACTTTAGAGAATGGTTTATAAAAATATGTTGATTCTATTATGAGTGCTTGGTTCAAAAGCAGTTGAGACGATATGCAAATAGCGTATATCAATAGATTTTTGAGATTAAAGCGGGTGAAAAAAGACTGAATTTTTAAAGAAAAGACAGTCATGTGAGACGAGTTCGAATAACGTAAAAATCCCGGAAATGCTGATAAATGAGCGTTTCCGGGATTGCTTTATGTCTGTTGGCGCTAAATATAGAAATAACAATACGTTTCTTGTCACACAAGAGGCTGTGGTGTTGTGTATGAGAAGCAGAATGATTGGAAAGAGCAGAAAAACAAAAGAGAAAAATCGGTAAATAAGGAGTGAACGTGGTATAATGAAATGAATAAACCGGAAGTTGAAGACGATAAAAATGAATGAAAAGGGAGAACATATATGCGCAATGCAGGAAGCAGGATTTGTAAGTAGAACAGTTAGTGGAAGAGTCAGATCATAAATCATTAAATGCTACAGGAGATGTTGATCCGAAAACAAAGAAAGCTAAAATGCTGCCTGTTTCCTTCTTTGAGGATTTTCCGGACGAAAGTTTAAGCAAAAAGCCTGCAGAGCAGAAAGAGAAAGCATGAAATTTTTACATTTAGGAGATTTACATTTAGGAAAAACACTGGGCGATTTTGATCTGATTGAGGATCAGAAGTATATTCTTGATCAGATTCTTTTTATTGCAGACAGAGAATCCGCAGACGGTGTATTTATCGCCGGGGATGTGTATGATAAATCTGTTCCAAGTGAGGCGGCCATGAAGCTTTTGGATTATTTCCTGCTGAAACTGGCCCAAAAAGAAATAAAGGTATTTATGGTGAGCGGAAACCATGACTCGGATGATCGTCTGAATTACGGAAGCGCTTTGTTTGCGTCAAATCAGATATTCATATCGGCGGTCTTTGACGGCATATTACATAAGCAGAGTTTTGCTGACGGGGATACAGAGATTGACATATATATGCTCCCGTTTGTAAAAGCTTCACAGGTAAGACATTATTTTCCGGATGAAGATATAGTGAGTTATGATGATGCGGTCCGGACCATTATAAAGAACACACGCATAAACAAAAAGAATAAGAATATTTTAGTGGCACATCAATTTGTCGCGGGGAAAGGGGAGGATCCGGCGCTTGCAGGCTCTGAAAGCGTTGCAACACAGAGTGTTGGTATGGTTGAAAAAATCGGATATGACTGCTTTGATGAGTTTGACTATGTGGCGTTAGGCCATATTCATTCTCCGCAGAGAGTGGGAAGGGATGAGGTCAGGTATGCGGGTTCTCCGCTCAAATATTCGCTTGGCGAAGCGAATAATGAGAAGTCGGTTCCCCTGATCACGGTATCGGCAGAGGTGGGGGTTAAGATAGCGCTTATTCCCTTAAAGCCGGAGAGGAACATGAGGCACATAAAGGGGACGCTCAGGGAACTGCTGGATAAAAAGAATGTAAAAGCGCCAAACGATTTCATTTATGCAACATTGACGGACGAGGATATCATCAATGATGCAATGGGCATATTCCAGCAGATCTATCCGAATACGGTCCGAATTGATTACGACAATTCACATACAAGAGATATGGAGCAGGTGGATATCAGCAGAATTGCGGAAAATAAAACATTTCCGGAGTTGATTGGAGATTTTTACAGGCTGATGTATCATTGTGAGATTACAGAAGAAGAAATGGACGTCATGAGGACGGCAGCACGGGAGGCGGGTGTTATAAATGAAGCCGATTAAACTGGTCATAAGCGCATTTGGTCCCTATGCGGGAGAGCTTTCGCCAATAGAGTTTGAGGCCTTTGAAGAAAAGGGACTGTTTCTGATATCCGGAGACACGGGCGCAGGAAAAACGACGATATTTGATGCGATATGTTTTGCACTATATGGAACGACCAGCGGAACATACAGGGATACGAAAAATTTAAGAAGCGAGTATGCCAGAGACGCTGTTCCAAGCTATGTGGACTTTTATTTTTCACATCAGGGGCGTAAATTTCATGTCTGGAGACAGCCGTCTTATGAAAGGCAGAAACAGCGTGGCCTTGGCGTGATATTAGAAAAGGAAAAGGCAGTTTTTTATGAGGAGGGACAGACGCCGATAGAGGGATTGATGCAGGTGAATCATGCCGTAAAAGAACTGCTGCATATTGATGAGAAGCAGTTTAAACAGATTGTGATGATTGCGCAGGGGGAATTTTGGGATTTATTGAATGCGAAGACGGATCAGAGAACGGAGATACTGCGTACAATCTTCCGAACGAGCGGCTATAAAAATATAGAGTACAAATTGAAGGACCGGATGGATGCAAGCAATGCGGTTAAGGTAAAGACTGCAAACAGCATGATCCAGCATTTTGCGGATGTGTCGGCGGATGAAGAAGATGAGATTTCTGGCGAACTGGAGGAGCTTAAAAGCAGGGCTGAGAGATCCGGAAGTGCATGGAATCTGGATGAAATTTCAGATGTCATGGAACGCCTGATCTCGTCAGACAAAGAAAAATTAAAGCGCATGAAAGCAGAGCTGAAAAAGGCGGAGGCGGAGTTAAAGAAAAACAACGACGAGCTTGCACGCGCTGAGGATAATAACAGTTTTATCGGGAAAAGGGATAAACTCGAAAAGGAAAAAGAGAAACTTGAAAAAAGAAGGGCAAAAATGGATGGAATGATCCGGCTTTTGGAGAAACAAAAGAAGGCCACCCGCAATGTGAATCCGGCTTATGCCGCGTGGACGCAAAAGTGTGAAGAAGTATCTTTGACACAGAATCAGATTAGAACGACAGAATCCAATTTGGAGACGACCGCAGCAGCCGCAAAGCTGGCTGAAAATGCACTTGAGGCTGCCCGAGAACAGGAACCGGAGGCTGAAAAGTTAAAACAAACGATTAGCCGGATTGACGATGAGGAACAGAAATATCAGCAAAAAGAGGAACTGGAAGGAAAGCGGAAAAAACTGGAAGAACTCGATGAAAATATCAGTGCACAGGAAGCAGATTTAAAAGAAAAGGAGGAAGCTCTTAAAGAGAAGATAAAGGCGCTTCATCAGACAGTTAAGGAGTTAAAAGGCAGACCGTCAGAGCTGGCAGAGGCAAAAAATGAGAGGGAAAAGCTGGCGGGTCTTCTGGAGGATCTGGGTGCAGTCACAGACGATCAGGTACCGGAAAGAGAAAAAAGAAAAAAGGACCTTGCTATAAAACAGAACGCATTTTTAAATGCACGTGACAAATATGAAGAAGCGAGCGGCAGAAGAAAAGAGGCGGAGCGCATTCTCGAAGACAGCAGAGCCGGTATTTTAGCAAAAAAACTCGTAGAGGGGGAGAAATGTCCGGTATGTGGATCCGTGCATCATCCGGAACCGGCTAAGGTGAAAGAAGCTGCGATTTTCGAAAATGATTTCAAAAAATTTCAAAAACAAGAATCTGAACTTCAGGATAAAAAGAACGATGCAAATGCAGAAGCAGAAAAAGCAAAGACATCGTTGGAAGAGTTTGAGAGACAGCTTAGGAAAACCATACGGGATTGTATGGAAAGTCCGCTTTTAGACATAGATAGGGAGGACGGGTTTCTTGAGGAGCTGATCGGGAGGACGAAGGAAGCAAAAACGCAGATTGAGATAAGGTTAGGGGAAAACATTGAAAAGTGTAATTCGCTTGACAGGGACTGCAAGACACTTGAAAAGGCGGAAAAAGACCTCGAAACGGCACAGGGAGACGAAACGGAGAAGCTTGATTCAAAAAGAGAAGAACTTTCTGAAAACAGGGAAAAAATGAATCAGGAGCTGACGGAAACAAGAGCTGCATTAAAGACGCTTGAGAAATTGCGATTCCCGGATTGGGAAACGGCAAAAGAAGAGAGAAAACAGGCAGAAGCAAAGAAAAACAGGATATTGGATGATATCAGGAAGGCGGAGGAGGAAAAGAAAACGGCGGATGACAACGTTACCGCTGCCCGGTCAAAGTTAAAGACATTGGTGGACAGCCTGAATCAGCAGAAAAAGGGTGAGGAAGCTTTAAGAGAAAAGCTGGATCAAGAAGTCGGCGCCAATGGGTTCTCTTCTGCAGAGGAAATGCTGATATACGTTGTGAAGGAAGAGGATATCCTGTCGCGGGACAAAGAAGTTAATGAATATAATCAGGCTGTTGCAACGAATGAGAAACTGCTTTCAGATGCAAAGGCGGATGCAGAAGGGAAAAAGCTTATAGATATTGAGGCATTGAAGGCCTTGTGTGATAAGCAGAGCGCAAATGTAGATCTGATCAGGAAGAATTGTAATAACAGCGAAAACAGAATGAGTACAAATGAAGAGAAACAAAAGTGTATTCTTGACAGGAGAGAAGAATTAGAGAAGGCATGTAAAGAGAATGCGATCTGTCAGCGGCTTTATCAGTTGGTCAGAGGCACAACCGGAAACGGGAAGATTACGTTGGAACAGTACATACAGGCCGCGGGATTTGACGGGATTATCGCAGCGGCAAACAGGCGGCTTCGGCCAATGAGCGACGGGCAGTATGAACTATATCGTCAGGAGGATTCTCCCGGTAAGAAAAGCAATAATTTCCTTGACCTTGAAGTGTTAGACAATTATACGGGACACAGAAGACCCGTGGGAAATCTTTCCGGCGGAGAAAGCTTTAAGGCCTCACTGAGTCTCGCCCTGGGACTGTCTGATACCGTGTCGTCTAATCTTGGCGGGGTACAGATGGACGCACTTTTTGTAGACGAAGGCTTTGGAACGTTAGACAGGAAATCGATAGATAGTGCGATGGAAATTCTGGTAAATCTGACCGGATGTAATAAGCTGGTGGGAATCATCAGCCACAGGGAAGAACTGATAGAGAATATTCCACAGCAGATCAAAGTCAGGAAGACAAAAGACGGAAGTCAGATTACTGTTGTATGTGGCACATAGTTCTGGTTTTGCGGTAAATATGGGCGCGTTGGATGGGCGGCTGACACCAACGCGCATCAGACTGCTTCGATCATTCAGTCATATTCTTTCAAATCTTTCTGGGGCCGACCGCGTCGCAGCTATGTGTTAATCGTGAATCCCTCTCTCAATAATGCCGAATCCAAGCGGGTATGGCCCAGTGTGTACGGCGATGGTGGCGCCGATCTGGTAAAGGGGTATTTCGTCTATGGCATATCCTTTTTCGCGCAGGATGGCAAGTGCCTGATCGCGGAAGGCGATCCCCTCCTCTTTGTCATAGCCGTATCCGACGGCTATGCTGTAACTTGCAATGCCAAGAGAACTATTCTGTAAATATTCCAGAAGGAGGGACATTACTTTTTTCAGTGTGCGCTTCCGTCCCCGGTCGAGGCCGGAGGGGAAGATTTCTCCCTGCTTCAGCGTGATGACGGGACGGATATCCAGCGCGCCTCCGGCAAGTGCCGCCACTTTTCCGATTCTGCCGCCGTGCTTTAAATATTCCATATTTCCTACGGTAAAGAAAATCCTTCCGGTGCTTTTGATGGCTTCCAGCCGTGCGACGGTATCTTCATAGCTGACGCCGTGATCCCGCAGGTCTGCCGCTTCCAGAACATACTGCCCCTGCAGAACGGTATTGATGGTGGCGTCGATGACAGTGATCTGCGCCTGTGGATATTTTTCCAGAATCAGCTCTTTCGCGTTGAGCGCAGACTGCATGGAACCGCTGAATTTCGTGGTGATGCAGATGCATATGACAGGGGTGTCAGATTCTGCAAAGGGACGGAAAGCCACTTCATAATCCTCAATGGATGGCATGGAGGACTTAGGGTATACGCCCTTTTTTTCTACCATCATCTGATAGAAATCCCGGACTGAGATGTCCGCTTTTTCCTTAAAAGAATGGGTGTCATCAAAGGACACATAAAAGGGAACGACGGTAATGTTTTTCTCCTTGACCAGTGCGGTGGGCAGGTCGCAGGAACCGTCGCTGATAATATGGAATGTTTCTCTCATATCGAACCTCTTCCTTGTACTGTAGATGGAATCAATTTTTAAAAGCAAGTCTTCCGTCAGGGCTGATCCTATGCCAAAGCCCTGATATTTTCTTATTCTAGCATAATTTTGCGTCATATAACAGGAAACATGGAAAAACAGGGGATAAATTTCAGCCGTTTTTCTGTTTATATTCTGTCCCCCACGCCGCCATAGCGTCTAAAACAGGCTTTAGGCTATAGCCCGTTTCCGTTAACGTATATTCTACCCGCGGCGGCACTTCCGGATATACTTTCCGGGTAAGCAGTCCGCTGTCTTCCATCGAACGCAGATTTGCCGTTAAAACCTTTTGAGATATCGTTCCAATGGATTTTCTTAAGGTTCCAAAGCGCTTTGTGCCGTCTAATAAATCCCGGATAATCAGCACTTTCCAGCGGTCACTTATGAGCATTAAAGTGGTTTCTACCGGGCAGGCAGGTAAATTGCTTTTCATAAAATTCCTCATTTTTTCACAATAGTTTCTTTTTGGTAACTATGGCACAAAAAAGTGCTTACTTTACGTTTTCTCTTTACAGTTATATTGTAAACTTACAGGCGGAAAAAAGCAAGACGCAGAAAACAAAGAATAGGAGGACTTCTTTGATGTGGAAATCCCTGAAATCAATACCGTATACACCCATATGTTAGGGCATGACTGTCATTCTATCGTGGCAGGTGCAGGTCATGCCGACGCGATGATCGCGCAGCTTTGCACTTATATTGAGCGGGGATATGACCTGATCCTTACCTCTCACTATACGCCGGAGGATTTAAAGGACGCCCGGATAAAGATTGACTATCTGGAAAATCTGAAAAAGATTGCCGCAGACGCCCAAAATGCTGATGAGTTCAAGTCGGAGGCCGGCAGGCGGTATCCGCAGTATAGTGGGCAGAACTATCTTGATATGACAGCAGGTTTCTTTTTTGCTTAAATTTTGAGGGCTAATGATATTGGAGATATTTTGAAACAGCTTACAGCAAACTTAATAAATATGCGTTAGTCACTTGCAAAACATTTCTTTAAACGATATGATTTGTTTGAGCGTATGGCGCATTCGTGGCATGGCGGTTGTCGTGCCACTTTTTATATGAAAAATCCGGAACTATAGCAAACCAAAATGGGTGATGAAATGAAAAATCCGTGGGAAGAGATTTCGCTGTCAGATTATGAAAAACATATGGAACTTGATTCAGTCAGGCAATTGCAGGCATTAAACGAAATGATGAAGGGGCAATTTGAGTCGTATCCTGTTGCGTGCGTTATGATACTTGGCGTTGCAGGCGGCAACGGGCTTGCGCACATTTCGAAAATGAAATTCAGGAAAGTATATGGGATAGATGTCAACGCGGCGTATTTAAAAGAAACCGTTCGCAGATATGCATATTTGGGCGGACTTTTGGAGTGTATCTGTATGGATTTGACGGAGGAGGCGGAAAAGCTGCCGGAAGCAGAAATGATTGTTGCGAATCTGTTGATTGAGTATATTGGCTGTGCCTGTTTTCAGAAAGTGGTCCGGCACGTCCGGCCGGGATATGTTTCCTGTATTATCCAGATCAATACGGAAGATGGCTGGGTATCGGACTCGCCGTATCTGCATGTGTTTGACGGATTGGAACGAGTGCACCATCTGATGGACGAAAAGGCTTTGGAACAGGCAATGCGCGAAATAGAGTATCGGAAAAAAGTAAGATCGGAACATATACTGCCCAATGGGAAAAAACTGGTGCGGATGGATTTTGTACGGGAATCAGTGCAAAATACCGGAGAGGGAACATAAGCGCTTTTACTTTTGGCGGTGGTTATGCAATTATTCCTTTAATCCAGGAGCAGGTGGTAGAAAAAAACAATTGGATCAGCGAAAAAATGTTTACGGACATCATTACCATTTCACAGATGACACCGGAGGAATCGGATTATGATACGACGAGCGACGGTTGAGGACGCTTCCAGAATCGCGGAAATTCTGGTATTTACGAAACGCATGAACTATAGAAAAATTTTCCGCAACGATAAGGTGTCTTTCGGGGAGATACAGGTTTATCCCCTTGCGAAGGCATACATTGAAAATCCGGAAAAACTGGAGGGCGTCTTTGTCTACGACGATGAATTTGTCAAGGGCGTGCTGCATATTTCCGGGGACAGAATTGAGGAACTGTATGTGGACACGTTTTTCGAAAACTGCGGGATCGGCGGCGAGCTGATGCGGTTTGCCATAGAAAAGAACTGCAGGTATCTCTGGGTGCTCGGGAAAAACGCGGATGCCAGACGGTTTTATGAAAGGTATGGTTTTGCGGCTACCGGGAAGAAGCAGTTTCAGGAAGGGACGACGGAATATATTGTTGAGTTGAAACGGGAATGAAATCCGGAAACGTTTTGCGGTTTATAAGTGTAAAAGTCATACATGCTGGAAAGAATTGGGAGATAATTATTTTGGAGAAATTTGAGAAAAACATATTTGTAATTTTTCACGCTTATGATACAATAGATGCAGACTATGCAATACAGATCCGGTTAGGTAAAGCATGGTCAATATTATTATCTTTAGAAAATGGAGAAAAATAGTATGGGAAATGAACAGGTGATTGGGAAAAAAAGCGGCGGCAGGAAGAGGAAGCGCATCGGGAAAAAGGTCGGTAATGTTGTAGTGATCATGCAGGCCATTTCCGTAGTTTTTGCGGTAGTTATCTGTGTTTACATGTATAATTCCCTTGTCAGGAGTATGCAGAAACAGATTTGTACGGATGGTACAAATGTGCTTGCCTATGAGCTGAGCCGGGTATCGGAAGACGAAGATATCAATCTGTTGCTGGACGGCATGAAAGAACGCATGGGCTGTGAATTTACTGTTTTTGAGGGAGATACGAGAGCATACAGCACGGTGACCAAAAACGGGGAGCGCGTGGTGGGAACCAAGCTGGCCTCCAATCTGATTGATATTGTACTTAAGAAGGGACAGTCCTATGTGGGCGAGGCGGATATTCTGGGCGAGACTTATCTGTGCTCCTACGTCCCGACAATGGGAGAGAACGGGCAGGTTGACGGTCTGATCTTCGCAGGTATATCCATGACTGAGGCGAAGGAGGAGACAGCCAGAATTATTACATATGCCGCGGTGATCAGTGTGGCGGTGATTATTGCCTGCATTCTGTTCCTGCTGGTTTATCTGAAAAAGAGCGTGTCGGGACCGCTTGCCAAAATTACGCAGGCAGCTATGCGGCTGGAAAAGGGTGAGCTTGGACTGGCTGACGGCGGGGATGCGAAGATAGACTTCCGCTCCAATGATGAGCTTGGTCTGCTGGCCGAAATCTTTGAAGGCAGTGTGACCAGTCTGCGCGCATACATTGGTGAGATTTCCGATATACTGGGAGCGATTGCGAAGGGCGATCTGACACAGGAAGCGCAACAGGATTATACGGGTGACTTTCTGGCGATCAAGAAGTCTCTGGACAGCATTCTGGGCGCGCTGAACCAGACGATGGGACAGATTGCAGCCAGTGCCAATCATGTATCCGACGGTTCGGATCAGGTATCGGCAAGTGCGCAGACTTTGGCGCAGGGCGCGACGGAGCAGGCCAGCGCCGTTACAGAGATTTCCACTACGATTACGGACATTTCGGCCAGTGCAAAAGAGACTTCGATTGCGGCCGAGGAGGTGGGCCAGATTACCAATCAGGCAGGGGCACAGCTTGGCGTCAGCATGGAGAATGTGAAGGAGCTGAGCGTTTCCATGGAGCGCATTGCCAGCGATTCCAAACAGATCAGCACCATCATCGCGACGATAGAAAACATTGCTTTCCAGATCAATATTCTCTCGCTGAATGCGGCTGTTGAGGCGGCCAGAGCCGGCAGCGCAGGTAAAGGGTTCGCCGTGGTTGCAGAGGAGATCAGCAGTCTCGCTTCGAAATCGGATGAGGCTGCCAAGGCGACGAAAGAATTGATAGAGAGTTCTGCCGCGACGATCACGGAAGGCGGCAAGGTTATGAACAGAGTGTCGGAAGCGCTGGAGCGGACAGGAGAACTGGCAAGCAACGTGACTGTCAAGATGGATCAGGTTGTAGAGGCGGTGGAAAAGCAGACCATCGCGATGGAGCAGGTGGCTACCGGAGTCGAGCAGATTTCGGCGGTGGTGGAGAACAACTCCGCGACCAGTCAGGAGTGTGCGGCGGCCAGCGAGGAACTGTCGTCCCAGTCCGGTATGCTGAAAGAACTGATCGGCGCGTTCAGACTGAAAAATACACGCTGGCAGTAAGAAAAGCGTATGTCAGTTGGCCCATGAAATCTGTGGCTCTGTCACCAGAGGATAGGTTTTCAGCGTTTGCGCATCCAGATTTTCATGGAGGAGGTCGACTGCGGTAAGCTGTGAGTTGGCGTAGGTTTTATAGTAATATCTGCCCTTAGTGGCATTCATGCAGCAGGCATAGGTGGTGGTGTCGTAAAGCGCCTGTCCGGTTACGACACTTCCACGAATCATGGATACAGAATCCAGAATGTGAAACAGTTGGGAGACGCTGCTCATCTCATCTTTTTCACAGACGGAGTTCATGGAAAGATAAGCCGCCTTGACAAAGCGCGAGGCGGGAGAATAATCACCCGGCAGACCGAAGCTGCCTAAGCCTTGTCCGAAAGGGACAAGGCTTTTTATATTGCTGAAACAGTTTTGCGGACAGGCTGTGGTCAGGTTCATATATTGACACAGGTTTGTGGTCTGAAAATGGAATCCGGGATTATTGGTCAGTACCCCCACAGGGTTGTCATATATTTCCAGCCCGTTCCGGGTAGACTCCAGCACAATGGAGCATGACCGGTCTGCAATATGCCAGTGCAGCGGTGTCAGCGGCAGGTCGTCGTTAAACGGAATGTCTATCAGATGGGTGGTGGCCAGAAGCTCTTTTACGTCTGTGACGGAGGCGCATTTGGCGCATAACCATAAGATCAGCTCGAAGGGCGATACATTCTGTCTGACAGGATCTTCCTTTGGCGGATAGTAGGCGTTGTCGGGGAAATTCAGACCGGCTATGCAAAGTCCCCTCTCATTTACCGCTTCCGCGTAAAGCGGATATCCATCCATAACACCTGCCATTCCCAGCATAGCGTAATGTCTGTGAAGGGTGCTGTTTTTGCGGAAGTGTATGGGAAAGTTTCTGGGTGTGAAAACGACTTTTTCACCGAAAGAATACTCGATATCCATTGTGCGGCCGAAATAAAAATCTTCGGTATTCATGGCAATACTTGTACACATAAAGACTCCTTTTTCGTATATGGCTTCAATATTGTATGATGGGAAAACCGGTGCCTGCGCATCCGGCTTTTAAAGTATATGCAGGGAAGGGGCAGAAAATGCCGTGTTACTGTTCATTTGTGCCTTTTAATGTGCAATTTGTGCCGGGGATGGTTTTTTAAAGTCATTTTTTGGTACAGTATGTAAATACACAGATTCGGATTTGCCTGAATAACATACTGATTATTTTTCTTTAGAAAATATCATAGAGTCAGGGCGTAATTTCGTACATAAGAAGGGGTGGCTGCTAACATGATAAGGATGGCATTTTGCGATGATGATCTGACGGTACTCGACGGGATTCGGGAATTGATGGATCAATATCGCACAAAATATTATCAGCAGATAGAGTATTCTTTTTTTCACAGTCCGTTAGAACTTCTGGCTGAGATAGAAAACGGGCTGCGTCTGGACGTTCTGGTTTTGGATGTGGTTATGCCGGGAACGGACGGCATAAGTGTGGCAAGGGAAATCCGCCGGTATGACGAGGCGGTAAAGATTATTTTTTTGACATCCTCCAGTGAGTTCGCTTTGGAAGCCTGCACGGTAGGGGCATATTTCTACCAGATGAAACCGGTCAGTGAGGAAAATTTATACCGCCTGCTGCGCTCTGTGATTTCGGAATGCGAAAAGGCCGGACAGTGCAGTCTGATTTTGCACAGCAAGAACGGAATCACGCGGATCCGTCTGGATAAACTTTTATACTGTGAAGTGGTGGGACGGTATCTGATGTTTCACCTTGAAAACGGAAAGGTGCTGGAATGTGTGGGAAGTATGAATACGCTGTGCAGTAAACTTGCTTCTTACAAGAACTTTCTGCATTCGCACCGGTCTTTTCTGGTGAATATGGAGTTTGTCCAGAATATTTCCTGTCGGGCGATTACGATGGATAATCATGTGGAAATTCCCATTCCGCACGGGAAATACTCCCGGGTAAAAAATCAATATCTTGAATACGCGTTCAGCAAAAGGCAGATCTTTATGCTGTGAGTTAATGATATGATTCTTATTTTTTTATTAATTTTAGTAATTTTCATTATAAAGGGAGGATTTTTTGTTATACTATAAATAGTTTGCAGCGGATAGCCGGTTCGAAGAGGGACTGACTGTGTAAAAGCCAAGCTTTTAGAGGAACTGCTTTTGTGTGTCAGGCAGATAGAAATGCGGGTACGGAAATGCGGTTTCTGTGAGAAGACAGGCGACAGAAAAGTGGACGGGATTTGAAAATATCATAGGAGGAATCAGGGTGTTTTTATCAAAATTTTTCCTGCTTCTGCTGGGGATCACTGTACCGGCTTTTTTTCTGTTGCCTGTAAAATGGCGTGTTGGCGTACTTTTGGCGGCAAGCTATGTGTTCTGCGCCTATGTGGATCCAAGGGCAGCGGTTATTCTGGCTGCGATTACGGCAGTCACCGGTTTCATGGCAGCTTATACTGAAAAATTGCAGGACAGGGGATGCGTGAAAAAGGCTGGAAGGATCACTTTTGCAGCGGTGTGTGGTCTGATTTTTTTGCTGGCGGTATACAAATACACGGGATATCTGGCGGACTGTTTTGGGATTACAGACAGGATTTCGGAACGTGTGCTAAAAGATCTCATGATGCCGGTCGGTCTGTCTTTTTATTCATTTCAGGCCGTTGGGTACCTTGTGGATGTATATAAACACAGAATTGCAGCGGAAAGAAGTTTTTGTCATCTTGCCTGTTATCTGGCTTTTTTTCCAAAGTTTGTCAGTGGTCCGATCGAGCGTGGAGAGGCGTTTCTGCCGCAGCTGAAAAGGCTGGGAGAGGTCAGGTTCCGGAATAGGGGGAGGCTGTCCGCCGCTTTCACGTATATGCTGTGGGGCTATTTTATGAAGCTGGTGGTGGCGGACAGGCTTGGCTGGATGGTCAGGCCGTTATTTGCGGAGCCGGAAGCGTTTGACAGTTTTTGGCTTCTGCTCGGGGTTATGATGTATTCGATCCAGATTTACTGTGATTTTGCCGGATATTCCTATATTGCGACAGGCTGCGCGAAGCTGTTCGGGATAGAGCTTCAGGAGAATTTCCGGGCGCCGTACAGGGCGGTAAACATGCAGGAGTTTTGGCGCAGGTGGCATATTTCCTTAAGCGGATGGCTCCGGGATTATATTTATATTCCCCTTGGAGGAAACAGAAAGGGGCGCTTTAGGAAGAATCTCAATATTCTGATTGTGTTTCTTGTGTGCGGTGCATGGCACGGAGCGGGAATGCATTTTCTGGTCTGGGGGCTTTTGCACGGGATATATCTTCTCATTGGCTCTCTTACGGGACAGAGAATCAGGAGCAGGATACTCACCTTCTGGATGGCAGGGTTTGCATGGATCTTTTTCCGGTCGGACAGTCTGGAAGGCGCGTTTCGATATATCCGCCAGATGGTGACAGCGGGACTGTGGCCCGGGCGTATGAGACAGGCGGCGGAAAGCCTGCAGTTAAACGGAGCGGAGATCGGGATCGGTGTCAGCGGGATTTTAATTGTCTGGCTGGCGGACTGGCTGTGTGATCGTGAAAAAATGGAGCTTCCGTTACTAATCCAGCAAAAGACCAACGGAAAAAGGTATCTGGTGTTTTATCTGCTTTTGACAACTATTTTTATCTTTGGAATTTATGGGGCGGGCTATCATGCAGAGCAGTTTATTTACATGCGCTTTTAGAAGAGGAATAAGAAGAGATGAGAAATGGAACGAAGAAGAATCTGCTCAGAGCCGGATTCCTGCTTTTGCTTATAGTGACGATTTATCTTGCATCAAGGGTTTTGCGGGTTAAGTCAGGGCACGGGATTAATCAGCTCGAGGGGCTGTACTGGCAGCCGGAGCATACGATTGATGTGATGATGATGGGAAGCAGCCATATTCATTGTAATGTGAACACAGCTCTGCTTTGGGAAAAGTATGGGATAGCCGCATATGATTACAGCGGGGCGCAGCAGCCTTTGTGGATGACTTATTTTTATCTGAAAGAATTATATAAATACCAGTCTCCGGAGGTGATTGTACTGGATTTATATGCGCCTGCCAGATATAAGGAGGATTACCAGTACGACTGGATATCAGAAAACATTCTGGGGATGCGCTTTTCAGCCAACAAACTGGGCATGATGGCGGCCAGTGTGGAACAAGCAAGATATTTTCAATACTTTCCGTCCTTTACCATTTATCACAGCAGATATGATGATCTGGAGAGGGATGACTTTAACGATTTCTTCTGGAACAGCAGGGAGAAGGAAAATTTCAAAGGATATACGCCCTATTGGCAGCGGACGCCGCAGATAAGGCCGGAAATTTCGGAGACCGGAAAAGGCGGATTGACAGAGAAATCAGAAAAATATCTGCGCAAGATTATAAATTATACAAAGAAAAAGGGCAGCAGGCTTGTCCTGATAGCTGCGCCATACGTGCTGACGGCGGAGGATAAGCTTACCTACAATCAGATAGAGGAGATCGCGGAGGCGGAAGGGGTTGTCTTTGTTGACTTTAACGGGTACTATGATGAAATGGAGCTTGATTTTACACAGGATTTTAACGACGATTCTCATTTGAACTACTGGGGCGGGTGCAAATTTTCCGATTATCTGGGAGAATTTCTGACGGCCCGTTATGAGCTGACAGACCGGCGGGGGCAGGAGGGTTATGAGTCATGGGACGACCATGTCACGTTGATTGCGGAGGAAGTACAAAGCTTTCAGGACGGTATGCCGGAGCAGCAGGCGGCTCCTGAATGAATGCAGTGGGAGAAAGGAAAGAATATGAAACGTATCTTTTTTGTGGAGGATGATCTGAGTCTGACAGGCGGCCTGACTTATGCCCTTGGAAAGGAGGGCTATGAGGTGGAGAATGCCCGCACGGCGGCGGAGGCGGAAACACTTTGGGCGGAAGGGAAATACGACCTTGTCATATTGGATGTGGCGCTGCCGGACGGCACGGGCTTTGCCCTGTGTGAAAAAATAAGACAGACGTCCAAACTGCCAATCATGTTCCTGACAGCGGCAGACGAGGAGACGGACATGATTATGGGGCTGGATATCGGTGCGGACGACTATATCACCAAGCCCTTTAAGCTGGCTGTCTTTTTGTCCAGAATCCATGCGCTGCTTAGGCGGAGCGAAAATTTTATGCAGGCGGGGGAAGAGATAGCCATGAACGGCATTACCCTTGACATGCGCAGAGGAGAGGCGCGAAAGAACGGGAAGAAGCTGGAGCTGACTTCCGGGGAATATAAGCTGCTTCGGATGTTTATGGAAAATCCGGACAGGGTGCTGTCGGCGGAGCAGATTCTTGCCGGGTTGTGGGACTGCGGGGAGAATTTTATAGAGAATAAAACGCTGGCAGTGTATATCCGCAGACTGCGCATGAAGATAGAGAATGATCCCGGTATGCCGGAAAAGATCGTGACTGTTCGCGGCATGGGATATAAATGGAGTACGGGGGCAAAATGAGAGTGTTTGTAAATCGTAAGGTAAGAAAGTTGTTTGTGCAGATGACGTTGTGTATGGGGGCGGCTGTCCTGTGCGCTGTGCTGTCTGCGCCATTTTGCGTGATGGTCATGGGAGGTGCAGCGCTTGCTTTCTGCTATCGGTATTTCAGGCAGCAGGACAGGCAGATGGAGGACGCCGTGGCGCAGATCAGAGCGTTTATTGCAGGGGACAGAAACGCCCGCATCGCCTGTGACGAGGAGGGAGAGCTGTACCGGCTTTTCCATGAAATTAATTCGCTGGCGGTCATTTTAAATGCGCAGGCGCAGAAGGAAGGGGAGGCGGGCGTGTTCCTGAAAAATACGATCTCGGACATTTCCCACCAGTTGAAGACGCCCCTTGCCGCATTGAATATTTACAACGGCATCATGCAGACGGAGGCGCAGACAAACGGCCTGACGGCCATACAGGAGTTTGCCGGACTGTCAGAGCAGGAGCTTGACAGGATTGAGACGCTGGTACAGAACCTGCTGAAAATCACGAAATTTGACGCGGGGACAATGGTGATTGAGAGACAGCAGGAAGACCTTGCTGAGATTATGGCGGAGGTGGAGAAGCACTTTGCGTATCGTGCAAAGCAGGAGGGAAAACGGATCGTTTTGGAGGGCAGCGCTTCCCGGTCCTTTTTTTGTGACCGGAGCTGGATCGTGGAGGCCCTTGACAATCTGGTAAAAAATGCCCTCGACCACACGGAGAGCGGGGATTGCATACGGATGATACAGGTACAGTCCCCATCCGCCGTGAATATTACGGTGAAGGACAATGGAAGCGGCATTCATCCGGAGGATCTGCACCATATATTCAAGCGTTTTTATCGCAGCAGATATTCTCAGGACAGGCAGGGAATCGGACTGGGACTCTCACTCGTGAAAGCGGTGGCGGAGGCACACGGAGGCACGGTCTCGGTGGACAGCAGGCTGGGGGAGGGGACGACTTTTGTGCTGCTGTTTCCGGCTGTCGAAAAAACGTAAGAACATTACAAAATTGTAATCTGAGCGAAATACGCCTGTAGTATGTAAGCGTTATTCTTTCTTAAGGGCGCGGTGTCGAAGTTCTTTTGACAGCTGCATCCCAGAGACAAAAATTCTGGAAAGAGGTGCTTGGAATGAATTTACTGGAAGTGAGCAAAATCTGCAAGACTTACGGCAGCGGCGAGGCGGCGGTGCAGGCGCTTAAAAACGTCAGCTTTTCCGTTCCCAAGGGGGAGTATGTGGCAATCGTCGGTGAGTCCGGTTCGGGAAAAAGTACGCTGCTTAATATGATCGGGGCGCTTGATACGCCCACGTCGGGCAAGGTGCTGATCGACGGCAGGGACGCCTTTGCCATGAAAGAGAAAAACCTTACCGTTTTCCGCAGGAGAAACATTGGTTTTATCTTTCAGGCGTTCAATCTGATTCCGGAGCTGACGGTGGAACAGAATATCATTTTTCCGCTGCTTTTAGATTATCAGAAGCCGGACAGGAAATATCTGGAGGAGCTGCTTTTGGTGCTCAATCTGAAAGAGCGGAGGAACCATCTGCCGGGCCAGCTCTCAGGCGGGCAGCAGCAGAGGGTGGCGATTGGCCGCGCGCTGATCACAAGGCCGTCTCTGATTCTGGCGGACGAACCCACGGGAAATCTGGACACCAGAAACAGCGACGAGGTGATTGCGCTGCTCCGGGAGGCTTCCCAGAAATACGGGCAGACCATCATAATGATTACCCACAACCGCATGATTGCCCAGACCGCGGACAGGGTGATTGAAGTGTCGGACGGTGTGCTGACGGATCTGGGGAGGTGCGCGCAGTGAAAAACAGGGAGATGAAAAGTTACTTAAATCTGATTCCCATTTCCGCCAGAATCCGCAAAAAGCAGAACCGCCTGATTTTATTATGCATTATCTTTGCGGTGTTTCTCGTGACGACGGTCTTTTCCTGTGCAGAAATGATGGCAAAGGGACAGACGGAAGGGTTAATCAGACATCACGGCAGCCATCATATTGTGATTGGCGGGCTATCCGAAGCGGCAGCGGAGCAGATCGCGGCAAGGGAAGACGTGTCTGCGGCGGCGTGGTGTAAGGCGCTTGGGGAGGATGTTTACGAGGGGTATTATATCAATGACACACGTGTCATATTGTACGGCTCGGAAGAAAATTATATTGACGACATCAGGGCGTATGCGCGTGAGGGTGCGTTTCCCCGAAATGACGGGGAGATTATGTTAAATACAAGCGCGAAAGAGCGGCTTGGCGTGCAGGCAGGCGACAGCGTTACTGTCCGTGTTCCGGCAGGGGATTTCACTTTTGTGGTGAGCGGGTTCTGCGATGACGAGTGGGAAAAGTACGACAAAAAGTTTGAGGATGTGAGCGCCTATATCAGTGTGGACGCCTTTGACAGGATAAACGCCGCTGGCAAAACAGGTCATTTGGACACAAGTGTTGCGGAGGAGCAGGCGGCAGCGGACAGGGCACAAAAGACGGCGTACTATGTGCGTTTTACAAAAGACGCGCATATCAAAAGCGCACTTTCCGAATTGAAGGCGCAGTATGGACTGGCGGACGGGGATATCGAAGAAAATCTGGCTGTAATGGGGATTTCCGGAGAAAGCAGCAATCGGGCGATGCAGAGCTTCTATTCACTTGCCGCCATTGTATTTGTACTGATTCTGACTGCGGGCGTACTGATGATTTCGAGCTGTATAAACAGTACAGTCACACAGCGGACAAAGTTTTTCGGGATGATGCGCTGTATCGGGGCAAGCAGGGAACAGGTGATGCGTTTCGTGCGGCTCGAGGCGCTGAACTGGTGTAAGACGGCCATTCCTGTCGGGCTGATTGTCAGCGGGGTATTTACGCTTGTGCTGTCCGTGATTTTGCGATACAAGGTGGGCGGTGAGTTTGATGATTTCCACTATCGGTTTAGTGTGACCGGTATTGTGTCGGGTGTTCTGGTGGGCGTGATATCGGTATTGCTTGCCGCCTATGCGCCCGCGAAACGGGCGGCGTCAGTGTCTCCCGTGGCGGCGGTATCGGGCAATGCGGAAACAGGAAAGACTGTCGCTCATGCGGCGAACACCCGCATTTTTAAAGTGGAGCGCGCGCTGGGCGTGCACCATGCCACGGCGGCGAAGAAGAACCTGATTCTGATGTCCTTGTCCTTTGCCTTTACGGTGACCCTGTTTCTGGTGTTTTCCGCCGGGCTGGATTTGCTTAAGCGGTTTATGCCTTCGGAGAACGATTTAAGTCCGGAAATCAGCATTGCCTCGTCAGACAATTCTCTGGACAGGGGAATGAAAGAGGAAATCAGCGCGTTGTCCGGCGTGGAAACGGCATTTGGCTGCGCCGTATGTTATGACGTGCCCGCGGAGATTAACGGGGTTTTGGGCAGTGTCGATCTGATTTCCTATGATGACTGGATGTTTGACTGGTCAAAGAGATCTGTCGCCAGCGGCGATTTGAAAAAGGTTTCCGGTGATACGGATTATGTGATGACGATTTTTAACATGGACAGCCGTTTAAATACCGGGGATATTGTCACAGTCGGCGATACGAAGCTCACCATTGCCAGCGTGTGCTCGGAGGGAATCGGAACGGAGAGCCGTCCGGCGATTGTCTGCACGGAGGAAACGTTTGCGCGTCTGACAGGTGAGACGGGGTATTTGCTGCTCGGTTTTGGACTTGCAAAGGATGTGCCGGAAGAGACGGTGGAGACGATACGGGCGATGGCGGGTGAGAATGCCTTTGTGGACAGACGGGAGGATGAGCAGATGAACAATTCCGGTTTTTGGGTTTTCCGCATCGCGGCTTATGGGTTTCTGTCAGTCATTGCCCTGATCACGGTCTTTCACATTATGAATAACATTTCCATGAGCGTTTCGGCAAGAATGAAGCAGTACGGCGCCATGCGCGCCGTGGGGATGAGCGTGGAACAGATGACCCGGATGATTGCGGCTGAGGCGGTAACTTATGCGGTCTGCGGTCTGATTCCCGGCTATGTGGCAGGGCTGTATTTGCACCGGCTGTTTATGGTAAAGATTGTGTTTACCCATTTTGGCGGTTCTTGGACAGTGCCCTTTTCAGAGCTTGCGGTGATTACAGGCATTGTCGCGCTTTCCTGTGTGGCTGCCGTATGGGTGCCCGCAGGGAAAATCCGGGAGATGGCGATCGCGGAGACGATCAATGAGCTGTAAGACGGATTCGGAAAGGGAGAGCGGTTTTAAACGTCCGGCATGGACAGTTACCGGTATTCGGGCAGGGGAAGATACAGAAACAGGTCGAAAACCCCGTTTTCCGTTTTGATTTCCAGACTGCCGTGATATCTTGTCACAATTTCGTGGATGCTTTTCAGTCCTAAGCCGTGATTTCTTTTATCCGCTTTTGAGGTAGGCGGAATCAGGCTGTGTGCAGACGGTTTTCCGGACATGGAAGGCGTCTGCTTTCCGGTCTGTGAGCGGGCGCTCTCCGGATCAGGATTGCAGACTTCCAGACAAAACAGACCTTTGTCTGCCCTGCATTTCAGAGAAATTTTTCTCTGCGTTTCATCCAGCTTCATGCACGCCTCCACGGCGTTGTCGAGGGCGTTGGCGTACAGGGCGCAGAGATCCGTTTTGTCGTAGGGGAGCGGCGTGGGAATTTTCACATCCATTTCCAGGCGGATGCGGCACCGCTCCATCACGCTTTTCTTGACGGTCAGCACGGCGTTGACGGTAGAATCCCCGCAGTAGGCGACGGATTGGGAGAGGGCCGTATGGCCGGACAATTCCTCGGCGTAGGCCGCTCTTTTTTCTTCGGGCAGGGAGGATAAAACCTGAATGTGGTTGGCCAGATCGTGTTTTAAACGCCGGATTTCAAAATGCTGTTGTTCCATTGTTTCGTAATACCTGCGGTTGATCTCCGCGAACATGCTCTGCTGTTCCAGTTTCCGCTGTTTGGCAAGAACCGTGACGCACCAGAGCAGACAGATGAAGGCAAACAGGGCGATCAGCAGCAAAACGGCATATTCCCTGTGCGCCATAGCATTTACACTGTAATCATAATAGCGAAGCAGGGTGACCACGGCCATTACAATGCCAAGGGGAATGAACGTGAGAAAGAGCAGTAACCGCCACATGCTGTCTGAGAGGGCATAGTCCTTATCGGGCGCATTTTTTTTCGTGTAAAGGCACAGGAGCAGCGTGAAGGGCAGAGTGAACAGTTGGGAAATGTGGTAGCCGTGTTCGGCCGGTATCCATGTCCCATTGAAGGTATGGCTGATATCGCTGCCTCCGAAAATGACCACGCTGATTCCCAGCTGTCCCGGCGGAAACAGAAGATCGTGGATATAGTTATCACGCAGGGCGCTGAAAGAAAAGATTGTGCTGGAAAACAGAAGCCCGATGGTTACTTTCTGCCAGAACGTACCCTTGCAGGATAGAAATACGATAACCAGAAAAACGGGAGTGGTTGCCAGAATATTAAAGGGGTCCCCGATAAAGATGATCATAGTGCACAATAGCACACAGCCCCCAAAAAGCAGAATGCGTCTGCCTCTTTTTTCGGAAAGTGCAATCAGATATGACATGGCGTGCATAATCAGCCAGCCGGAAAGCAGGATGGCGGACAAGTGCAGGATATTCAGTAAGGTCATCATGTTAATCTCCATTCCAGAGCGTGTACGCGGCGGGGGAAACAAATTTCGTGAGAAAAAGCAGCATAGCTATTTGTTTTTCTCACTGGCCGTCCATCATGAAACGTGCGATTCTGGGCAGGGCGGACTCCCGGTATTTTCTGCTGCAGGGAAGTTCCTGCCCGCAGACGGTCACAGACTCACTGCCGAGGTAGTCCACATGGGCCGGATTGATCAGATAGCGCTGGTGAATCCGCACGAAATCAGAGGACAGTCTGGCGGCGATTTCATCCAGTCTGGCATAAAAAGGATACGCACCTTTGGCGGTTACCAGAATGACTTTTCGTCTGTCGGAATAGAAGTAGAGGATGTCGGAGTGGAAAAAACGCCATGTGCCGTCTATGTTTTTCAGGGTAAAGGTACGGGATTCTTCCTGGGCCGATTTGGCCCGCACACGTCCGATTAACTGCCGCAGTTTTTCCTCACGGACCGGTTTCATCAGGTAATCCAGCGCGCCCACCCGGTAGCCGTCAAAGACATAATCAGAGTAGCCCGTCACAAAGACGATGAGGATCTGCTCATCAAAGGTTCTGATTTTCCCAGCGGTTTCCATGCCGTTTAATCCCTTCATTTCCACGTCCAGAAAAAGCAGGTCGATTTCGCCCGGATGGTTTTTAAGCCACGACGCGGCGTTTGTGCCCGAAGAAAATTCGTAGACAATCGACTCGGAGTCCTCGATCAGTATTTTTTCCAGTTGAATGCGCAGGGCGTCCCTTGCATCCGTCTCATCATCACAGATTGCGATTCGCAGCATGTGGCTCTCTCCTTTTGGCTTACGGTAAATGGCATGTATAAACTGCCTGCATGTCATTGCAAATATTTTACCATATTTTTAAGAGGCAGTCCTGTCCCGTCTTCCCAAACTTTACATCCAACCATTCTAAACTTTACATTGCGTGTAAAAGCCGTTCAAACTTTACATGCAGACTGTCAGGAATGACAGCCGCAGCTTTGGCGGGCGGTATTTGTAGTATGCTTATTTTTGCTGCAGATCAATCTGCCATGTGAGGCAGTTTTGCAGAAAGTCAGCCGGAAGGCAAACAGGCATTCCGGCAGTATAAGGAGGACACAGTTATGCTGTATGTAAAAGAGCTGTACAAATCTTACGAGACAGGAAAAAACAAATATGAGGTGTTGAAGGGAATTGATTTTCATGTACCGCAGGGGGAGTTCGTAGCGGTCATGGGGCCGTCAGGTTCCGGGAAAACCACGCTGTTAAACTGTATTTCCTGTTATATTCCTTTTGACAAAGGAAACATCAGGCTGGGTGGCATGGAACTTGCGGGGATGAATGAGGACGGACTGGCAAGGGTCAGAAACACGAAGATCGGGTTTGTGTTTCAGGACTTTATGCTTCTGGACGGGCTGACTGTCAGGGAAAACATTCTGGTGCCCCGCATTGTGCAGGGAGAGGTGGGGCAGGAGGCAGAGAAACTGGCGGATCAGCTTGCGGCCATGTTTGGAATCGTACCCATTCTGAATAAATATCCGGCGGAAATTTCCGGTGGTGAGAAACAGCGGGCGGCGGTGGCCAGGAGCCTGATCAACAATCCGCTCATTATTCTGGCGGATGAGCCGACGGGAAATCTGGATTCCAAGTCAAGCCGGGCGGTGATCGAGACCTTTATCCATGCGAAACAGAAAATGAATGCCACGATTTTCATGGTGACTCACGACAGTTTTTCCGCGTCTTTTTGCGACAGAGTAATTTTGCTGAAAGACGGCAGCATATACCGCCAGCTTGAAAAGCGGGAAGACCGCAGTGTATTTCAGGATCAGCTTTTGGACGCGATCAAAGAGATGAGTGAATAGGGGGGATCATGATGGGGTCGATAACAAATATGAAGCAGATGGAACAGAAGCTGCAGAAGGCGGACAGGAAGCAGTCGCGTCTTTATCTGTTCTGTAATTTTATGGCGCTTATGATTATTTCGGCATACTCTGCGCTGATGCTTTCGCCCACGGTGCAGAAGGTGTTTCCGAAGGGCGGCGACAGCGCGAAGCAGATGTACATGATTTTCGTGATGACGCTGGTGGGATGCGTGGTCTTTACGATCTATGCGCTCGGACTGTTTTTCCGGCATAAGTCCGGGCAGCTCGGCATTCTGATGGCTTTGGGGGCGTCCAGAAGGCGTCTTGCGCCGGGACTTTACCGGGAAGTGATTTTCTTAAGCGGTGTGTCCGCCATTGCAGGAACGGCAGCAGGCTTTCCCTTCGTGCAGGTGATCTGGTATGCGTTTCGCCTGTTTCTGGTGGACAGCTCGGATATGGTTCTTACGTTTGACTTCAGGTGTCTGTCTGTCTCTCTGCTGTTTTTGTTTTTCGTGGTGGGCTTCGCCTGTCTGACGGCGTGGCGGTATTTGAAAAAAACAAATATTATGGAAGTGATCCGGGAAGAGCATATCAACGAGCCGGTGAAGGAGCCTGGCAGATGGTGCGGCCCGGTGGGTGTTTTGGTGCTCCTTGCAGGCGCGGTGATGGGATATCAGGCGCCGGGGGCATGGCATGCGTGGTTTTCTGCCTATCCGCCGTCGTGGGCGGGTGTGTTCTACGCGCCTGTGTTCCCGGGGCTATATATGGTCATGCTGCACACGGTGGTGCACGGATGGAAGAGCCATCGGAAGAATCCTTATAAGAATATCATTTCCCGGAGCATGATGAAGTTTCAGGGAAGACAGACGGTCAATAATATGCTGGTGATTACCCTGCTGGTCGCGGGAGGATGCTTTGCCATCTTCTATGTGCCGATAAACGCTATATCGGCGCTGATTTCCTACGCGTCCCAGCCCTTTGATTATTTTTATAACTATCAGGCGGACCAGAAGGTGCCGGACAGAGAAGAAGTGGAGGCGCTTGGCAGGGAATACGGTCTTTCATTTAAAGACTGGAAAAAGTGCGGCTATGTCACGCTGGGAATCGGCGGAAACGGGATGATTGAGGAGGAGGACGGCAGGAGCTATCATTTTGAATATGTGGAGATGAAGAGTGAAGCGATCGTATTTTCCGAGGATGCATACAGGGAACTGACAGGACAGGAGGTTGACGTGGAGCCGGGAACTTACTTTAATCTCACGAGCGAAGAAGAATCGACGCTGTTTACCAACGAGTCGGCAAGGGGATTTACCAATATGGTGACGCGCACACGGCTCGCCACGCGGTTTGCGGGATATCTGCACTTTGATCTTCTGGTGGATCTGAATAGGGACTGCTGTGTGATTGACAATGAGGACTACGATCTGATATCCAAGGGACTGACGGATGACTGGAGAGGGTATTTCGTAAGGTTTAATGTGGACGGAAAGGATTCCTATCCCTTTGCCAATGCCTTTTATCATCGCTTTGTGTCATCCTTTGACGCATCCTGTGAACGCCCTTCCTACTATGACAGAGTGCAGAAGATCTGTGAGAACGAGGCAGGGAAAGTGTACTGGGGGGATACGGATGATATGACGACCATCAGTTACGACATGTCGGATTCCTTTACGTTCAGAAACTTCTGGGTGTATCAGCCGGATTTCCGGATTTTGAACCAGAATGATTATGCAAGGAATATGGGGGTGATGTTTATGATGTTTCTCTTTATCTTCCTCGTGTGCATGATCACGGCGATGGTGGTGTGCTATACCCGCTGTCAGAGCATTGCGATCAACAACCGCTACATTTTTGATGATTTGACAAAGCTGGGGGCGTCTCCCGCCTTTCTGGACAGGGAAGTGCGCAGCCAGTGCGGCAGTGTCTTCAAAGCGCCTTCTCTGGTGGGCACGTCCGCCATGTTCCTGTTCTTTTCCATGATCCTGTACGGGAATGACGGGAGAATTACCGGGACAGAGTGGGTGGCAATAGGCGCCTGTCTGTGTATAACGGTGGCAATCGGCGGGGTGATTTATGCGGTGTACCGCTCTGCGGTGAAGGTGATTAAGGGGCAGCTTGGGATCATCTATGTGCGCAAATGAGTTGTGAAGGGCATCAGTTAATGGTATGCTTCTGATAAAGGAAAACATGCAAATGCGGTGGGATATGCGTGTGGATAAAACGGGAGGGCAGGCATGATTGATTTACACATGCACAGCAGATACAGCGACGACGGGGAGTACACCCCGTCTGAGCTGGTGGAGAAATGTGAAAGAGCGGGCGTCCGCATGATGTCGGTGACAGATCATAACTGCGCGAAAGCAAATGAGGAGGCGCAGAGGGCGGCGAAGGAAAAGGGCATACGGTATATTCCCGGCATCGAGATTGACTGCACTTACGATAACATAAACTTTCATGTACTCGGGTATGGTATTGACTATCGGGACAGCGGCTTTGAGGCCGTCGAAAAGAATGTGGCGGACCAGAGCGCGCAGGCTTCTCTGGAAAGGCTGGAAAAAACGCGGGCGTCAGGGTTTTCCCGTATTACGGAAGGGGATATGCTGGCGGTATCGGAAAACAGCTATTGGAAAAGATGCTGGACGGGGGAAATGTTTGCCGAGGTTTTGCTGGCGATGCCTGAGTATGAGGCGCATCCCCTTTTAAAACCGTACAGACCCGGCGGGGCAAGAAGCGATAATCCTTACGTCAATTTCTATTGGGATTACTATGCGCAGGGAAAACCGTGCTATGTGCAGACAGTCTATCCGACGATGGAGGAGATCATCGACACGATCCACCAGGGAGGCGGTGTGGCGGTTCTCGCGCACCCCGGCGTGAATCTGAAAGGGAGGGAGTTTTTGCTGGAGGATATTATGCAGCTTGGGATTGACGGCATAGAGGCGTTTTCCAGCTATCACAGCACAGAGCAGGCGGCGCTGTTTGACAGGGCGGCAAGGGCGCATCATGTGTTTGTCACCTGCGGCAGCGACTACCACGGGAAGACAAAACCGGCTATTGCGGTCGGGCAGCATGGGTGCACGGTTCCGGCGGAGGAGATGGAGGCGTTGTTTGGGCGGATGTGTTTGTAACGGCTGTGCTGATGTGGTAGAATAGATGCAGACAGTCGAAGAAGATAGTATTTGAGAATAAGATATAATAAAGTTTGAAACGGGACAATGCTCATTAGAATTTGGAAGGAGGGGAGGAAATGCCGCAGAGCATACAGGATGTATTGAAAAAATATGTGGAAGATGTCAGGAAACTGTATGGCAGTCACTTAAAAACGGTCATTTTATATGGATCTTATGCCAGAGGGGATTTCCGTCCGGATTCGGATATTGACATTATGATACTGGTGGGTTTAAACGATCAGGAGATCAGGCAGGAGGACCGCCGACTTTCCAAAATGACCTTTGAATACGATTATGATTACGACTTGAATATTATGCCGATTGTGAAAAATATTGATCATTTCAATAAGTGGCTTCGCGCCTATCCGTTTTACTATAATGTAAAAAAGGAGGGGGTGGAGTTATATGCAACTTGAGCTGGATGATAAAGGCGGTGCAAGGGAACTGGCTTTTTACAGAATGAATACGGCCAGAGAAGATTTGGAGGCGGCCCGATTCAATTTTGAAAAAGGACAGTACAGAACTTCCAATAACAGAGCCTATTATGCCATATTCAGGGCGATATCCGCGTGTCTTGCGTTGGAATTTAAAGCGTATAAGCAGCATGGGCAGACAATAGGAGCTTTTAATAAAGATTTTGTGCACAGCGGAATTTTTCCAAAGGAAATCAGCAGGAAAATCAGCAGAGCGCAGGAAGTACGGCATGCCAGTGATTATGATGACTTCTATATCGTTTCTGTAGAAGACGCAAAGGAACAGCTTGAGACGGCGGAAGAAGTGGTGGAGATGGTAGGAAAGTATCTGACATCGCTGGAATGAAAATGTAAATGATAGTTGTATTTTTAGAAGGAGTCCCCAATGCTTTCCCACCCGATCCCACCGCTCTACGATGAGCATTCCAAAATTTTAATACTGGGCAGTTTTCCCTCGGTGAAATCGAGAGAGCAGCAGTTTTTCTATGGCCATAAGCAGAACCGCTTCTGGCGCGTGATGGCGCAGGTGCTTGCCTGTGCGGTGCCGGAGACTGTGGAGCAGAAAAGGAAGATGCTTTTATCACACCATATCGCAGTGTGGGATGTGATCGCAAGCTGTGAGATCACAGGCTCTTCGGACGCCAGTATCCGGGATGTGACGCCCAACGATCTGCATCTGATTCTGGACAGTGCGGACATCCGCATGATCTGTACGAATGGCGGAAAGGCGTACCAGCTCTACCAGAAATATATTTATCCTTTGAACGGACGGGAGGCGGTTTCCTTACCGTCCACCAGCCCGGCCAATGCAGGGTATTCTCTGGAACGCCTCGTGGAGGCGTGGGGGACGATCCGGAAAGCACTTTGAACGTTCCGCTTCCGGGGATATTTATATGAAACAGGAAAACGGGAAGCAAAGATTTTAAAAAAGGAGGTGGCCAAAATGCCGCTCGTGTTGTGCATTGCTTACGCTCCATGCAAGGGATGAGGACATTGCATGGAGGAAAGCTGCAAAGCCGGTCCTCAGCCTTTGCATTTTTGGTTGTGAATCAAATCAAAGGAGCAAAGGAAAAATGAAAAAATATATCAAAGATTTAAACATGTTTCTGATACTGTGGAGTACCCAGTCTCTGTCGCAGCTTGGCAGCGCCATGACAGGATTTGCGCTCACGCTGTGGCTCTATGAGAAGACAGGGTCTGCGCTGCAGACGGCGCTTCTGGCGGTGTGCAGCTATGCGCCCTATGTGATGATGAGCATTTTTGCGGGCGCACTCAGCGACAGGTGGGATAAGAAAAAGGTAATGCTCGTCTGCGATACGCTGGCGGCATGCTGTTCTGTGGCTGTCCTGTTTTTGCTAAAGGCAGATCTTCTGCTGCCTGTCCACATGTACATCCTGAATGCGCTGACCGGACTGATGAATACCGTACAGCAGCCTGCAAGCGACGTGGCGATGACCATGATCACGCCGAAAGAATATTACCAGAAGACGAGCGGCCTCCGGTCGCTTTCCGCATCGCTTGTGACTATATTAAATCCGGTTCTGGCCACGGCATTGTATGCCTTTGCGGGGATGGATATCGTCATTTATGTGGATCTGACCACGTTCGCGATCGCGTTTCTTGCACTGTTGTTTGGAGTGAAGCTCTCTGTGCCGGAAAAGAAAGAAGAGGCGGAAAAAGAGTCTTTTTTGGAGACGGTCAGAGCGGGGCTTGTCTGCCTTCGGAAAAACGAATTGGTGCTCGTACTGATTTTGTTTCTGGCGGGGGTCAATCTCGTAGCGTCGGCGTTTGACGCGGTCCTTCCGGCACTGATTCTGCCGAGGAAAAACGGCGGCGAGGCGGTTTTGGGAATCGCTACTTCCTGCGCGGGAATTGCCATGTTATTTGGCAGTCTGATTGTGACGGCGCTGCCTGCGCCGAAAAACCGCATTCGTGTGATTTATCTGACGATGCTGTTTTCTCTGGGGACGGAGAACTTTATTCTGGCATTTACCAATAGTCCTGTGCTTTGGTGCATAGGACAGATCATCGGCTGGCTTCTGGTGCCTGTGATGAGCGCGAACTTGGACGTGATTCTGCGGACGACGATTCCGCTTGACATGCAGGGACGGGTGTATTCCTGCAGAAATACGCTGCAATTTTTTACCATTCCGATCGGCTTGTCTCTGGGCGGTTTTTTGGTAGATCATTTCTGCGAGCCGGTGATGGCGCAGGCGCCTTCGCAGGGTATGCTTGTCAGGCTGTTTGGTGAGGGGAAAGGCTCGGGCGCGGCGATGATGATGTTTATTCTGGGCGTGCTCGGGGTGGTGATCTGCCTGGGATTCGGCCGGGTCTTGCGAAGATACAGATATACAGAATAATTACATAAACAGGTTTTACGGCAAAGAGCCTGTAAGCACAAAACCGACAGATGTTTTCGTGAGAAAAACCTGTCGGTTTATTTTGCAACAACAAGCCGGGTGCCGTGCCTGCATGAGCATTTGGCGAATGAAGCGAAGGCATCGCCGAATCGGATGATTTGATGATTCGGCGATGCCTTTATGTGAATAAAACACAAAATTTACACCTGTGCGCAGAACGCAAAATATCCCTTTCCCTCCGTACTGAGAAGCAGACTGTAGGGCGGATATTCTTTGTCGAATGTGCGGACGAACTGCTCAAAGGTCAGCATGTCGTTTCGCTCTAAAGTGCCGCGGACGGTGTCAGGAAAATGCGTCTTTAAGCGGCTGATAAACTGTTCGGACAAAAGTTTCATGGCGGTGATGACCGTCTGGTCGATTCTGTGTATGTCCTTTCCCAGAATTTCACTGAGCGTATGCAAAACCAGCGATTCTTCATAAACCAGATAGATACGGATGGGGTTCTTTTCCTGCGTCCGGTAAGTCAGGCGGAAGCAAAGCGTTTTTCCTGTGGAAAATTCCACCCCGCTGTAATGGCGGCTTATAACTTCCGCGCTTGTCTGCGCGAGACTCTCAAGTCCCTGCACAAGCGCTTTTTCCACACTTTCCTGCTCACTCTCATCCGTCTGGTGCACCCATTTGTGCGGGTTCTTGCCTGTGATGGCGCGATCCTCGACAATAATATGGCCGTTTAGCCAGCCCACACAGATACCGAGAAAATGTCCCACCGATTCGGTGGAGTAATCCTGTGCCTCCATCTCCGCCTCCAGAGCAGGAATTGTCTTATCCCGCAGGCTGTCATGCAGACGTTTATGTACGGCAAGTCCGGGATAGCCGATGGACTGCATGTAGGCTTCCTCGTCGGCAAAATGCTTCATGGTATAGTTTTTGAAATATTTGATGCCCTCCCGGCATGCGTGCTGCTGCTTGTCCTCGTCCTCATTGAGGGCGATCAGCTTTCCAACGATGGAAAACAGTTTTTTGTGGGCGCTGTCAATGCTGTCCACACCTACGTTAAAGCGGTCGTTCCATTTGATTTCTTTTGCCATAATACAATCATCTCCCTGGTAATTGATAGGAATATGTTACCATATCCGATGCCGTGTCTCAACAGGCAAAAAACTTTCTTCAAAATTAATAGTGCAAGAAAGAAAAAGTTTTGCTATGATCTATCTATGAGAGGTTTTATAAAGTACGGAGGGGGAATAAAGAGTATGAAGTATAAGGTGCTGCTGACAGGAAACAACAAGATGGTGATCAATGAGTTTTTCACTTATATGGATTTCAGTTTTGAGTGTTTCAGCACTTCGGACCGGTACGATGATATCATCAACCATGTAAAGTACATACACCCGGATGCGCTTGTTTACTGTCTGTATGGAGAACACCCGGATGACCTTAAGAGATTTGTAAATGTGGAGCGGAAAATATCCATGGAAGGCATTCCGATTGTGATTGTGGGAGATGCCGATGAGTGCGACCAGTTTGAGCGTGTTGCGCCTATGATGGATGTCAGCATTTTCCGCAGGCCGATCTCGTCCCAGAAGCTGGAGGAGGAGGTAACCAGACTGTTGAAGGAAAAACGGCCTCAGCCCACGCTGGGAAGACGGTCCGTGACAGTGACGGAGGGCACGCTCAAAACGGAAGATGTTATGCGGGTTGCGGAGGAGCTGCTGGCCCAGCTTGCGAAGGAAGAAGAAAAAGAAAAGAAGATGAAAGAAGAGTCCGCAAGGAAAAAACATATTCTTGTGGTGGATGACGACAGCAGTGTGCTGAAACTGCTGAAAGGTTATCTGGTGGAGCGTTATGATGTGGCAACTGCGATCAATGGCAAAATAGCCTTGAAATTTCTGGAGACGAAAACAACGGATCTGGTGCTTCTGGACTATGAGATGCCGGTGGAGAACGGGGCCGCGGTACTTGCAAAAATCCGGGAGAATCCGGCCACAAACAATCTGCCGGTCGTATTTCTTACAGGTGTGACTGACAGAAAGAAGGTTATGGAGGTTCTTGCGATGAAACCGCAGGGATATCTCTCCAAGCCGATTGACATGGAAAAACTGTCCTCCACGATTAAGGGCGTTCTTGGATAAGAAAAGCAGCAAAGAAATGGAGTAAAAATGGCGATCAGGGAAGGCGAAATCAGACTGACAGATTTGATAGATGTGGAATCTTTGCAGAAAATACAGGATGCTTTCTCGGAAATGACGGGCATTGCATCCTTCATTACAGATGCCCATGGCATGATACAGACAAAACCTTCCGGGTTTACGGATTTTTGTCAAAAATACGTCAGAAGCACGGAAGAAGGCCGGAAACGGTGTGAGGAGTGCGACCAGATAGGCGCGGCGAAAGCGGCGAAGTCTGGCTCTGCCTGCGCTTATTTCTGTCATGCGGGGCTGGTGGAATTTGCGGCTCCAATCATGGCACAGGGCCGTATGGCCGGGTGTTTCATCGGCGGGCAGATGCTGCCCGTACCGCCCGATGAAGAGAAAAAGCGGAAGGTGGCAATGGAGATCGGGGTAGACCCGGAGGAACTTATGAACGCCGCGTGGAATGTGCGGATTGTGGATGAAGATACGATAGAAAAAGTATCAAATTCCATCTATACAATTGCCAACGTCTTGTCGGACATTGCCTACAGCAGGTATCAGGTCAGCTTAAAAAACATGGAGCTGCGCAAAAACTCCAATATGAAATCAGATTTTCTGGCGAATATGAGTCATGAAATCCGCACGCCCATGAATGCGGTGATCGGCATGGCGGAGATGGCGCTCAGGGAAGAACTGACGCCCGCGGCGAGGGAATATATCGGGCAGATTAAGTCTTCGGGACAGACGCTGCTTACGATTATCAATGATATCCTCGACTTTTCCAAGATTGAGTCCGGCAAGATGGATATTTGTAATGTGGAATATGATCCGATGGCCCTGATCAACGATGTTTCCAACATTATTATGACCCGTATAGGAAGCAAATCGCTGGAACTGACACTGGACGTTAACCCGGATCTGCCGACGGGACTTTACGGTGACAATGTACGGATTAAGCAGATTATGCTGAATCTGGCCAACAATGCCGTCAAGTTTACCAAAGAGGGAAATGTACATATACTGGTGGATTATCTGCGTACAGAGGAAAACATGATAGAGCTTTATGTGTCGGTCACTGACACGGGGAGCGGGATCAAAGAGAGCGATATGCCGAAGCTTTTCCAGTCTTTCCAGCAGTTGGACAGCAAGCGGAACCGGAATGTGGAGGGAACCGGCCTGGGTCTTGCGATCTGTAAACAGCTTGTGTCCCTGATGGGTGGAATTATCCATGTGGACAGCGAAGTCGGAAAGGGATCTGTCTTTACTTTTGTGATTCCGCAGAAGATAACGAACGATAAGCCGTCTGTGGAAAAGCAGCAGAAGAGGAAGGCGGCAGCAGGACTGATACAGAATATCTACGCGGCGCAGGAGCTGGCGATAGACATGAAAAAGCTGGATGTTGCTTACGAAGGGCTTGCCTCAGAGGATGAGCTTGTGCGGTTGAAGGAGAAAGGCATAGAGTGTCTGTTCGTGGAGCAGCCGCTGTTTACGGAGGGCGTGCAGCATTTTCTGCGGCTGCACCCGGAAATCAAAGTGGTGCTTTTGGCAAATTACCATTCAATCGGCTCCTATGACCAGACGAATCTGCAGATCGTCAAAAAGCCGCTCTATGTCATGGGGCTTGCCAATATACTGGATGGAAAGGAAGACAATGCGGCATTTTCCCTGACGGAGGCGGAGGATTTTGATTTTGTAGCTCCCAGTGCGGAAATTCTGGTTGTAGATGACAATACCATCAACCTGACGGTGGTGAAGGGACTGCTGAATCCCCTGCAAATGAAAATAGATTCGGCACTGAGCGGTAAGGAAGCCGTCCTGATGGTTACGGATAAACGCTATGACATCATTTTTATGGATCATATGATGCCGGAGATGGACGGTGTGGAGACCACCAGAGTAATCCGCCGTCTTCTGGGAGAAAACGGACAGGTGCCGATAGTCGCCCTCACGGCAAACGCGGTGGGAGGAACGGGGGAAATGTTCATACGGGAGGGTATGGACGATTATGTGACGAAGCCGATTGAGATGAGAGATATTATCGCCAAGCTTCGTAAATGGCTGCCGGCGGAAAAGATTGAGAGGAAAAATAAGAATAACGCACCGGCCCGCAATGTCCAGCGGAGCGAAGGGGCAAAACAGACGACCACGGATATCGCCATTGAGGGACTGGATGTGCAGAGCGCGATGGGGTTCCTTGGAAACGAAGAGCTGTTCTGGTCTGTGTTGAAAGAGTATTATCGTGTGATAGATAAAAAATGTGCGCTGATACAGGAATATGAGAAGAAGGAACAGTGGAAAGAGTATACAGTGGAGGTGCACGCGCTAAAGAGCGCGTCCAGACAGATCGGCGCTTTGGATCTGGCATACACTGCAGAGCAGATGGAAGCGGCCGGGAATGCCGGAAATGCGGCGCTGATCCACAAAATTACGCCGGGTATGCTGGAAGAGTATATGTTCTATAAAGGCATTCTGGCGCCCTACTTTATAAAGGAAGAGGAGGCGCAGAGCGGAAGAGCGGCGGAGACGGAAGAGATGGCCGCGCTGTTTGCCCAGATGGAGGAAGCCATGGAAAATCTGGATATGGATGCCATGGAGCAGGCAGTCAGGGATATGAGCCAGTATTCTTACGGCGATGCGCAGCGCAGCATTTTTGAAAAACTGAAAAATGCGGTGGAGGATATCGACACGGAACGGTGCGAGGAAATCATCGCAGAGTGGAAGAAGGAACTGGACAGGTAACAGACAGCCCGGATTCAGTAACAATGAAGCCGAAGGCTGAATAGTTACCTGAACGCTTAAATATAAGCAGAAAAGTGCATAATATGCATTTTTCTGCTTTTCTTCCGGAAAAGGTTGTGGTATGATAGAGCGGGCACAGATACAGGAACCGGAAAGGATGAAGAACGGATGGCAGAGTGGGCGGCTGATTTCAGTGATCTGTTTTATAAATGTTTTATCAGGGAAGACCGATACAAGCTTCTTTTGAGCGGTATCGGCGTGACGATCAGGGTATCGCTTCTGGCCATAGTCATAGGCATTCTGATCGGCATGGTGATTGCCATGTGCAATCTGTCTAAAAAGAAACTGCTCCGGTTTATCGGCGGTATTTATACGGATGTGATCCGGGGGACGCCTTCCGTGACCCAGCTTATGATTATCTATTTTGTCATCTTCGCCACGGTGCCTTTGGATAAGTGGATTATAGCCGCGATTGCCTTTGGCGTCAATTCCGGCGCGTATGTGTCGGAGATCGTCCGGGCGGGTATTCTGTCTATTGATAAGGGACAGACGGAGGCGGGCAGGTCTCTCGGGCTTTCCGCATTCCAGACCATGAGCCGGATTGTGGTGCCGCAGGCGGTTAAAAATATTTTTCCCGCGCTGTGCAATGAGTTTATCGTGCTGATTAAGGAAACAGCCATCGTCGGCTATGTGGGACTGATGGATATACAGAAGGCGGGGGACTTCATTAAGAGCGCGACCTTTATTGCGTTTATGCCGTTAATCGGTACTGCGGTAATCTATTATGTGCTGATTAAGATACTGACACTGGCGCTCCGGCGTGTGGAGATACGGCTGCGAAAGGCGGACGCCAGATAATAGTGTGAAAAGAACTTCTAAAGAATTTCTAAGGCTCACACAGGAGAACCGGGATATGATAAGAGTGAACAACTTACATAAAAAATTTACAGATCTGGAAGTGTTGAGCGGGATCGACGAGCACATCAGACAGGGAGAGGTGGTTGTGGTGATCGGGCCTTCCGGTTCCGGCAAGAGCACTTTTCTGCGGTGTCTCAATCTGCTCGAGACGGTCACGGAGGGGGAAATCTACGTGGACGACGAGCTGATTACGGACCCGAAGGTGAATGTGAACCGGGTGCGGCAGAAGATGGGCATGGTGTTCCAGCAGTTTAACCTGTTTCCCCACCTGACCATTATGGAGAACATTACGCTTGCCCCTGTACTCCTTAAGAAGATGACGAAGGCGGAGGCGCTAAAGCGGGGACAGGAGCTTTTGGAGCGGGTGAATCTGGGCGAGAAAGCGAATGCCTATCCGGCGCAGCTCTCCGGCGGCCAAAAACAGCGGGTGGCGATAGCGAGAGCGCTTGCCATGGATCCGGAAATCATGCTTTTCGACGAGCCAACGTCGGCTCTTGATCCGGAGATGGTGGGCGAGGTGCTGGATGTAATGAAAGATCTGGCCAGATCGGGCATGACGATGGTGATCGTTACCCACGAGATGGGATTTGCGAGAGAGGTGGCGTCGCGCGTTCTTTTCATAGATCAGGGCGTGGTGATGGAGAGCGGCACACCGGAGGAGATTTTTGGGAATCCGCAGAACGAGCGGACGAAGAATTTCCTGAGCAAAGTGCTGTAGCTGCGGCAGTGCCTGTGACTGGCGGCGGAATGCCGGAGATATGGCGGCAAGGATATGTGACCTGTGCGGGCGTATCGCCTGCGTGGTGATATAGGAAACAAGGAAATGCAGAGGAGGATAACATTATGAAAAAGACAACAAAGTTACTGACAATGGCGCTTGCCATGATTATGGCGGCATGCACGCTGACGGCCTGCGGTGGCGGCGCGGGGAAGGGAGACACCATCACCTTCGGTACGAATGCGGAGTTCCCGCCTTTTGAGTACGTCACCTCAAACGGTGTGATCGGTGAGTATGACGGCATTGATATGGCGATTGCAAAGCAGATCGCCGAGGAGAGCGGCATGACGGCAGCAGTGGAGAATATGGAGTTTGACTCTCTTCTGGTTGCGCTGCAAAACGGCCAGATCGACGCGGTTATCGCGGGCATGACGGCGACGGACGAGAGAAGGGAAACCGTAGATTTCTCTACGACCTACTATACGGCGACGCAGGTAATGATTGTGAAAGAGGACTCCGATATTGCGGCGGCGACTGACATGGCGGACAAAAAGATCTGCGTGGTGCAGGGTTATACCGGTGAAATCTGTGTGCAGGATATGGGCTACACTTATGAGGCGTTCAAGAAAGGCACAGAGGCCGTTATGGAGCTGGTGAACGGTAAGTGCGACGTGGTAGTCATTGATTCCGCGACGGCGCAGAAGTATGTGGGCGACAACGAGGGATTAAAGATCGTGGAAGATGCGGGCGCATTTGAGTCCGAGGAGTACGCGATTGCCGTTCAGAAGGGCAACACGGAGCTGCTTGACAAGATCAATAAGGCCATTGACAAGATGCTGGCGGACGGCACGATTAATGAGCTGGCCGTGAAGTACACGGAGGAAGCGACGGCTGAATAATACACAGGGATGCAGACGATGGGGCGGTGCAGATTTGCGCCGCCCCATCTTGACGCATGCTGCTTTTCCGTAGTAGTATTGTAAAGTAACTGATAATAAGGTTTTACAGAAATGAGGAAAGCATGAAAAATGTGTGGGAGAAGTGGACAGGCATAAGTCTTGTCAAAAGGATTGTAGTGGGGCTGGTAATTGGTGTGATTCTGGCGTTGGTGGCGCCCGGTGCGTCAGGCATCGGCGTATTTGGCGATGTGTTCGTGGGTGCGCTCAAGGGGATCGCGCCGCTTCTGGTGTTCTTTCTGGTGATAAGCGCGCTCTGTAATGCGGGCAAATCCCATGGCGGGGTGATCAGGACGGTTATCATTCTGTATATGTTCAGCACTGTGCTGGCGGCGGTGATCGCCGTTTTTGCCAGCATGGTATTTCCCGTGGAAATGGTGCTTGTGGATGCGGCTTCGGATGCTTCGGCCGCACCGGGCGGTATCGTTGAGGTGTTAAGCACGCTCCTTATGAACGTGGTGAAAAATCCGGTGGATTCTCTGATGAACGCCAATTATGTCGGTATTTTATCGTGGGCGGTGCTTCTGGGTGTAGCCTTCCGGAGTGCGGGAGAAACGACTAAGAAAACGCTCGGTGATATTTCGGGGGCTATTTCCAGAGTGGTTGTGGTTATCATCAATTTCGCGCCTTTCGGTGTGCTGGGACTGGTTTATACCAGTGTGACGGCGAGCGGTCTGGAAGCGTTCAGGGATTACGGAAAGCTGCTGATCCTGCTGGTGGGCTGTATGCTCTTTATCTACTTTGTGACGAACCCGATTCTGGTATACTGGTGCATCCGCAAGAATCCCTATCCGCTCATCTTCAAGTGCCTGAAACAGAGCGCGATTACGGCATTCTTTACGAGAAGTTCGGCGGCGAATATTCCCGTCAATATGGAAATCTGTGAGGAGATGGGACTGGATAAGGACACTTACTCGGTGACGATTCCACTCGGTGCAACCATCAATATGGACGGCGCGGCGATTACCATTACGGTCATGACGATGGCGACCGCGTATACGCTCGGCATTAACGTGGATATTCCGACTGCGATTGTTTTAAGCCTTCTGGCGGCGCTTTCGGCCTGCGGCGCATCCGGTGTGGCGGGCGGTTCTCTCTTGCTGATACCGCTTGCGTGCTCGCTTTTTGGCATTCCGGATTCCGTGTCCATGCAGGTGGTGGCGGTAGGCTTTATCATCGGTGTGATTCAGGACTCCGTGGAGACAGCGCTCAACTCCTCTTCCGATCTGCTGTTGTCGGCTTCGGCGGAGTTCAGACAGTGGCGGTTAGAGGGGAAAGAAATCAAATATTAAACGTGCCGGAGAGAGGTAAGGCGGCATATACGAGGGAGTACCTGCAGAGGGTGCTCTCTTGGTTTCTGGACGGCATGGGCGTTGGGATGGAGAAAAGGCATATTTTGCCAGACAATAGCTTCTTTCATTTTACACATTTACTTTAGCGTACTGCTATGATAAAATACAAAAGTGTGTGAGTTATGAAACAATACAGAAAAAATAAGTTTGAAAAGAGGAGGAACATTATGAAAAAGAAACTGGTAATGATACTGGTTGCGGCGATGGCTGTCTGCGGAACCCTTTCCGGCTGCGGCGGCGCGAAGGAGACGGCGGCGGGCGTGGGAAATCAGGTGTATGCCGTGGAGGCGGGTTCCGCTGGGGAAGCGGTTGCGAAAGAGAAGGGATTTCAGACCAACGCGGTGGCGTCTCAGGCGGATGCCCTGATGGAAGTGGCTTCCGGCACTTCGGACGCGGCGATCATCGACCTTTTGATGGCCGGCGCCATGATCGGGGAGGGAACCAGCTATCCGGATCTGGTACATACGGATGAACTGACGACGGAGGAGTACGGGGTAGGATGCCGGAAAGGTTCCGATCTGGCTTCCTATATCAACAGTGTGTTTGCGCTAAGCTATGCGGACGGTTCCATGCAGGGGACGGCTACGGCTTACGGTGTGCAGGAGGCGCTTGTGGAGCAGAAGGCCTGTGAGTTTGCGGCGTCGGCTTCCGACAGCGATGTGGCCTATATTCAGGGCAAGGGCACGCTGATCGTGGGCATTACGGAGTTTGAGCCGATGGATTATAAGGACGATTCCGGCGAATGGATCGGCTTCGATGCGGATATGGCGCGCATGGTCGCAGAACAGCTTGGCGTGGAAGCGCAGTTTGTGGTGATTGACTGGGATAACAAGATTATGGAGCTGGAATCCAAAAACATCGACGTGGTGTGGAACGGCATGACACTGACTGATGAAGTCAAAAATGCCATGGAGTGTACCAATGCATACTGCAACAATGCGCAGGTAGTTGTGGTACCCAGTAAATAACGGGAAAAGACATTAGATTTTAGGAGAACAGGACATGTTTTTTAGTGTGACGAGGTCGCTGTTGGACGGTCTTTTGACGACCTTTCAGATTTTCATTTTCACTTTGCTTTTTTCCCTGCCGCTCGGGCTGATTCTTGCTTTCGGGGCGATGAGCAGATGGAAAGCTCTGCGTGGGCTGATCCAGACGATTGTGTGGATCATACGCGGCACGCCGCTGATGCTGCAACTGATTATCATTTTTTACGGACCGGGGCTTTGGCTTCACCACAATATCTGGAGCGGCAGCGAAGCCGGGCGCATCACCGCCACGGTGGTGGCGTTCAGTATCAACTATGCCTGCTATTTTTCCGTGATTTTCAGGGGCGGTATCGAGGGCGTTCCCGTGGGTCAGCGGGAGGCGGGCGAGGTGCTTGGCATGACGAAATGGCAGATCTTTTTTAAAGTCACCCTGTTGCAGATGGTGAAGCGGGTGGTGCCGCCCATGTCAAACGAGATTATCACGCTGGTGAAAGACACGTCCCTGGCGCGCATTATCGCGGCGTATGAGCTTACGTTCGCGGGCTATTCTTTTATGAAGAGCAACGGGCTGACATGGCCGCTTTTCTACACGGGTGTGTTCTATCTTTTGTTTGTGGGCATTCTGACACTTTTGTTTAATTATATCGAGCGGAGGCTGGACTATTTCCGGTAAAATGTTTCGTCAAAAGTGCGAAACCGCAGAACTGAATGGGAGATTGGGTTTAGGGATATTTCGCAAAACGCTGTGGCATGGAGGTAAAAAAGGCTGTCTTAGAGGTGAAAAATATCGGAAAACATTTCGGCTCCACCAGAGTGCTCGATGACGTGAGCTTTGATCTGGAGGAGGGGAGCGCGCTGGCGATCATCGGCTCTTCCGGCTCCGGCAAGACAACGCTTTTGCGCTGTCTGAATTTTCTGGAAACGCCGGATCACGGTTCCATCGCGGTGCGGGGGGAAACTTTGTTTGACGCGGATCATCCCGTAAAAGGGCAGGAGAAGGATCTGCGCACCAAGAGGCTGCATTTCGGCATGGTGTTTCAGGCGTTTCATCTGTTCCCGCAGTATACGGCGCTGGAAAATGTGACGCTGGCGGAGACGCTTCTTTCAAAGGAGCGACCGGACTTCAAACAGAAGAAAAAGGAAATTCTGGAGGAGATTGAAGCGCACGGGAAGTCGCTTTTAGAGCAGATGGGACTTGCGGAGCGCATGGATCACTATCCCCACCAGCTTTCCGGCGGGCAGCAGCAGCGGGTGGCCATCGCCAGAGCGCTGGCATTGCAGCCGGATATCCTCTGTTTTGATGAGCCGACATCGGCCCTTGACCCGGAGTTGACGGGGGAGGTGCTAAAGGTGATCAGAGGGCTTGCCGAGAAGCATACGACTATGATTATCGTAACCCATGAAATGAGTTTTGCCAGAGATGTGGCGGATCAGATCATTTTTATGGATGAGGGCGTGATCGTGGAGCAGGGTGACGCAAGACAGGTGATCGACCATCCGAAGGAGGAGCGGACGAGACAGTTTCTGACTAAATATTAAAAATCAGGGAGCTTGCCGGGGGCAGGCTCTTTTCCATTTTGTGAAAATACTACTTTTCAGGCAATAAGTAGTATGGCATTTTTACTGCTTTTTGGGTATGATGCAGGTAGACGTAAAGTAAAAGAACCGGAGAGAGAGGAGCGGTGTCATATGACTATGGAAATTATCAGTATATTTTTGGGTATTGTCCTGTTAGGAGCAGTAGATTACGGGTACGGAGGGATTGAGCTGGTCCGGCTGACATATCTGATAGATATACCATCCCTTATTATTATGCTGGTATTTACGGTGCCGGTGCTGTTTAAGGGCGGCGTGTGGAAGGATTTTAAGAGAGCGTGGCGGCTTTTGAAAAAGGATTATACCTGTCATCTGGACGAAGTGCGGCGGGCGCTGGACGTGGTGGAAATGATGCAGAAACAGGTGCTCTATGCGGGCGTGGTGTGTGTGCTTTTGACGCTGATTACCATTTTCAGGCGGTTGTCCGATCCGGCAAGCCTCGGCCCCAATCTGTCGGTGGCGATTTTGACAATGCTGTATGCCATGATATTTGAGATGCTGCTTCTGCCCCTGCAGTTGGAAGCGAAACGCCGGATTATTGATTATATGGGAGTAGATACGGAAGAGGAAAACGCGGCGGAGAAAGGGGATGCACCGGCGGAGAAAGGGAATGCAGCGGCAGAAAGAGAGAATGCGTCGGCGGAGAAAGAAAATACAGAGGAAGGGCGGATATGAGGAAGCGGCTGCTTCGGGCGTTTTTGGGAGGCGGTTATGTCTGCCTTCTGACGACGCTGCTCTTGTATCAGGCGGATGTGTTCGGCGGCAGGCGGGAGTGGCAGGCCGCTGTGCTGGGAACGCTGTTTCTCGGCGTGGCGCTGGCGGTGGTTCTGGCGCTTTATCTCCGTGCGACAGATCAGATTGCAAAATGGAAAGAAAATCCGGAAGCAGACCAGAGAGAGCACGGGACGACGGCAGAAACAGATGCGGGGCAGACTTTTACAGATGCGGCCATACAGACACCGCGAAGTTATGAGGAGATTTATGCGAATTTTCTGATTGCGATGGAATCCTGTGCGCTCTCGGAGCGGGAGCTGGAGGTGGCATGGCTTCTCTACAGAGGCTACACCAACAGACAGATCGGCGAGGCGCTTTACATCGCCGAGACGACGGTTAAGAAGCATGTGTCCCACATTTACCAGAAGATGGACGTATGCAGCAGGAAAGAGTTTCAAAACTCTCTCGTTATGTTTTTCAGCCACTTGCCGCTGCGATAGTGTCTGATCACCCAGGGCCATTTGACGAACTCGTCGGTGCACAGCAGAAAGTACACCCAGAGAACGGGAAGTTTGAAAACGAAGGCCGCGAGAAAACCGAGCGGCACCGCGTAGACCCACATGTCGATCACGTCGCAGATCAGGCCGAAACGGCTGTCGCCGCCTGCGCGGAATACGCCCGCGATCAGGGTGGTGTTGACGGCGGCTCCCATGATGTAGTAAGTGTTGATGAGCAGCATATATTTCAGATAGTGCATGGCTGTTTCGGAAAGTTTGGCAAAATGCAGCACAAAGGGGGTAGCGGCCAGCACAAGCGCGCCGCCGATGGCGCCGGTGATAACAGTGAGCTTCATCAGCCTGGAGGCGTACACTTTGGCATGTTCCATGTCCCCTTCTCCCATCACATTGCCAAGCAGGATGCCGCCTGCGCTGGCGGTGCCGAAGCAGAGTACGGTGCCGAAATTTCTGACGACAACCACAAGAGAATTGGCGGCCACCGCGTCGGAACCCATGTGCCCCAGAATCACGGAGTACATGGAAAAGGCCACGCTCCATGCGATGTCGTTGCCAAGGGCAGGCAGGGAGAGTCTGAGAAAGTCCTGAAACAACAGTTTGTTGCGCAGGAACATGTAACCGGGATTGAGTTTGATGTCCCTGCTGCATATGGATACCACGATACAGCCGAGCAGTTCTATGACACGGGACAGAGCGGTGGCGATGGCCACGCCGGTGGCGCCAAGCTGCGGCGCGCCGAAAAGCCCGAAGATAAACACGGCGTTCAGGAAAATATTCAGGGTAAATGCCATGACATTTAATACCATGCAGACCGTGACCCGGCCGATACTTCTAAGGATCGCCAGATACACTTCTATAATGCCCCAGCACAGGTAGGTGACTGCCATCACGCGCAGATATCCGGCACCGATTGTGATAAGCGCCGCGTCATTGGTGAAAAGCCGCATCAAAAGCTCCGGCGCAAAGAAGGCGAAGCCGGAGAAAGCGAGGGATATAATCAGGGAAAAACGCATGGCGATTCCCTGAATGGCGCGGATCGGCTGCAGATCGCCCTTTCCCCAATACTGCGCACTCAGCATAGTGGCGCCCGTTCCCAGACCGTAATAGATCATAAAGAGAACGCTGGCATAATTGGCGGCCAGCGATACGGCGGAGATGGAGGACTGCCCCACATAGTTTAACATCACCACGTCCGCAGAGCTCACGGCGGCGCTTAAGAGATTCTGAATGACAATCGGAATCACCAGCTTTAGCATCTTATGATAAAAGTTATCTTTTGCGGTTGTGCCCTGCATGGAAAACCCCTCCGTTTTTTGCGTAAAGTGATAACATCTTAATACATTCTTTTTCGCCTGTCAATCGGTTTTCCCAACTTTAAAATTTTTTTGTTTTTTCTAAAATAAACGCTTGTGTTTTCATAACAGTGTGATACAATCGTCGCAATGGGGGAGGAAAAGGGAGGAGTTTTTTATTATGGAAAAAGATATGACGAAGGGGAGCCCTATGAGGCTGATTCTGGGCTTTGCCGTGCCTCTTTTGTTCGGGCTGGTTTTCCAGCAGTTCTACAGCATGGTGGATGCGATTATTGTGGGACATTATCTGGGGGTGGACGCACTGGCGGCGGTGGGAGCGACAGGCTCCGTCAATTTCCTGATTATCGGATTCTGCATGGGCATATGCAGCGGCTTCGGCATTCCGATTGCGCAGGAGTACGGCGCGAAGCATGAGGAGGCGCTTCGCCGGTTTGTGGCGAACAGTGTGTGGCTGTCCGTGATTTTTTCCGTGCTGGTCACGACCGTGGTATCTCTGTTGTGCCGTCAGATCCTGCTGCTTATGCGCACGCCCGCCAACATCATCGACGGATCTTACGACTACATAATTATTATTTTTCTTGGCATACCTGTGGTGTTCCTCTATAATATGACGGCGGCCATTCTGCGGTCTCTGGGGGACAGCAGGACGCCGGTTGTGTTTCTCGTGACGGCGGCGGTTTTGAATATCTTTCTCGATGTGTTCTGCATTGTGGTTATTCCCATGGGAGTGGCCGGTGCGGCGGTAGCTACGGTGGTATCGCAGGCCATCGCGGGTTTTGCCTGCCTGATATATATGCGCAAAAAGTTTACGATATTGAAGCTGTCCGCGGATGAGCGCAGATGGGACAGGGACTATGCGGCGAAGCTGTGCAATATGGGCATTCCTATGGGACTGCAGTATTCGATCACAGCTATCGGCAGTGTGATTTTGCAGAGCGCGGTGAACGGCATTGACTCCAACGCGGTGGCGGCGGTGACGGCGGGCGGTAAGGTGAGTATGCTTCTGGTCTGCCCTTTTGACGCCATGGGATCCACCATGGCCACTTACGGCGGACAGAATGTGGGTGCCGGGGATCTGGAGCGCGTGGACAGGGGACTTAAGAGCTGTACGCTGTTAGGGCTGATTTATTCCCTGATTGGTCTGGGTGCGGTATTTCTGTTCGGGAAACAGCTTCTCTTACTGTTTCTGGATGCGGGGGAGACGCAGATCATCGCCAACGCCTACTCCTTTATACAGATGAATGCGGTGTTTTATTTCCCGCTTGCGCTTGTGAATATCGTCCGTTTTCTGATCCAGGGAATGGGGTTCAGCAGGCTGGCGGTTTTTGCGGGAGCGTTTGAGATGCTGGCGAGAGCGCTGGCAGGCTTTTTGCTTGTGCCGCAGTTTGGATTCAGCGCAGTGCGTTTTGCGAATCCGCTGGCATGGATTTTTGCGGATATTTTCCTGATTCCGGCCTTTTTCTATGTGCGCAGGAAAATGCAGCGGATGTTGAAGCCGGGAGAGGCTTGCGCGGAATCGCCGCAGCAGAGAGGATAAGCAGAGCAGGAACTTTATGACAGAGCAGGCGTTTGACAGGTTTAGCGGGGTATACAGGATGAGCGTGACAATTTTTACTATGACCCACAAAAAGTTTCCGACGCCCGGCGATCCCATCTATGTGCCGTTACAGGTGGGCAGGGCCGGATCGGAGGATCTGGGATATATAGGAGATGACACTGGTGTCAGTATTTCGGAAAAGAACTGCTACTATGGGGAACTGACGGGCGTATACTGGGTGTGGAAAAACATAAAAACCACCGGTTATGTGGGGGTCTGCCACTACCGCAGGTATTTCTGTACAGAGGAGGGGCGGATTCTCACCGGGAGGGATTACGAAGAAATTCTCTCGGCGTATGACATCATTACCTCGAAAAAGTTAAAGTTAAACTTTACTTATTATGAAGGGTATGCCGGAGACTACAATATACACGATTTGGAAGCTGTGGGAGAGGTAATCCGGCAGTTTTATCCTTCGTACCATGAGACGTTTGAGCGGCTGGTACACAGCAAGGGCACATACTTTGGCAATATGATCGTGTGTAAAAAGGAGATCTACGACGCCTACAGCGAGTGGCTTTTTGGGATTTTTGAAAAAGCGGAAGAAAAGATCGACGCTTCCGGGTACGACGACTATCACAAGCGGGTTTACGGCTTTATCTCGGAATTTCTGCTCTATGTCTGGACGCAGGTACAGGGGCTTAAGGTCTGTGAGTGCAAGGTGGGCATGACCGACGAGAAACGGGAGACGGCGGAGATCAAGGAGCGGCTGGCGGCGTTCTTCCTGCAAAAGGACATTGCTGGGGCGAAGGCGTATATGCTGGCATGTCTGGAGAAGCGGCCGGATGTCCTGATGGAAGCATCTGACATTACGGGAGAGTTGAAGATGTCCATGCAGGTAATTGCGGTATCCGAGCTGGAACGGCAGGCTTACGGAAGCGGCACCATCGACCGTATACAGGAGTTCGGGTCGCTGATGGCCCATTTTCGGAAGCTGAACGATCTGATTCAGACATGGAAAGAGAGGGAGAACGAAATGTCTCCCTCGGAAGTAGAGTTTTATCTGAAAAAGGAAAATATTACCGGGATCGCGCTGGAAGCCTCCGCGCGGCTGTTTTATCCGGCGCAGGAGGCGGCTGAGATCGCGGAAGCACTGGCAGCCTGTCTTGGGTAACGGGGTGTCAGGGCTGCTTTGGCAGGGTCACAAAGCCATCTTCCCAGTACATATAGTACAGGCCCTGCTCTTTCGTGTAACCGAAAATAAAGGAGCGGGGATGGCTGATCTGACTGCCGTCAGGCGCTGTCCCGTCGCCAAATTCCGTGAATAGCACGGCAATCGCCGGAACACCCCCATCCGGGGCGTCGGCGTGATACAGGGCATAAGTGTCCGCCAGATAGCCGTTGTCCTCTATATTCTGCAGCTCGTCATCTATGACATCACCGTAATCTTTCCCGTCGATATAGAAAGCTTTTCTGCTGTCACCGGTTTCCGGATCTGCGACCTGACCGTAAAAGGCCAGTCCTTCCTCCGTGCCGTCCCCGTCCAAATCAAAATAACAGTCGGGTGCGCCGTCCACAACCGGCTCAAAAGTTTCCGGGTCGTATTTGTAGATATAGTTTCGCTCATCCACGAAATTGCCGTCGTAGCGGTAGTCCTCCTTTAATCCGAGATCACAGGCTTTTTCGTAGGGCAGCCGGAAGTAAATTTCCCCGGAAGCGTAGGGGCCGAGGGCATAGGGAGCGGCTAAAAAGCTGATGCCGCTTTTGGTAAATACCCAGCTCTCCGGCTGAAACAGCGTGCTGTCCAGATCATCTTTGGAAGGCGGGCCGAACAGTTTATCCTTATAGGAGGGTGTCTCAGCCAGATTGATCATATAATCCAGAGCTGTGGCGTGAAAGGCTTCGTAGTCTTCGCTGATCTCATCGAGAGCGAGAAGCGCCCCTGTTTTCGCGCTGTAGTTTTTTCCGATGGAGCCGTAGTTGCCGTGGGCGCCGCCGGTGAAGTCGGAAACAGTGATCTCGAAGGCAATCACGGACTCATCCATGCGTGTCACTTTCGCGTTGATTTCCGTGCTGTAGCCGATGAAGCTCCATCCGTCCTCGCCGAGACTTGCCGCGTAGTCTTCCTTTGCCATGGAGAGCGTTTCGTCAAAGGAGAAGGTGTCGTAGTATGCTGCGATATCCGCGTTGATTTTTTCGGCGATATCCTCTGCGCCTTTGATGCGCACGACGGGGCGTTGTGTGCCGCTTGTGAAGATGACTGTGCCATCGTCTCCCTTGACCTCGTCGAAGGTTTCCTCGAAAGTGACGGAGATGGGATTTTCCTGTTCTCCGGCATCGGACACATCGGATGTGACATCTGTGTCAGATTCTGTTCCGGACGCCGCCCCGTCACCCGGAGTCTCGTCTGCCGCCCCGTCCTGCGGTGCTGCGTCTTCCGCTCCGGCGGATTTATCGTCATCCGTAATGTCCGTAATTTCAAGCCTGTCATCTGTATCGGAATTGTCTTCGGCGCCACATGCGCTGACGCCGGCAGCCAGCAAAGAGGCTGTCAGCAGGATCGTTAAATATTTCTTCTGAAACATATTCTTTTTATAATCCTCCTTCTGTTACCATTTATTTTCACGAATCAATTAATCTGTAAAAGCTCCGGTTCCCTCTGCATTATAAAGGATTCCAGCGTATTCTTGTCCACCAGCGACGAGGTCACGCCTTCCCTCGAGATCGTAAAACCGGCCGCATAGGAGGCGATTCTGATGGCTGTGTGCAGAGAACGTTCCTCCAGCAGATAGGAGGCAAGCGCGCTGATAAACGCGTCCGCCGCGCCCGAGGCGTCCACCACATCGAAGGGGACGGCAGGGAAATACGCGCTTTCCTGCGCTGTCTTTAGAAAACACCCTTCTGCGCCGAGCGTTACGATGACTGTGCCGACGCCCGCGTCCAGAAGCTGCGCCGCCTGCGATTCTAAATCACCGGCGGCAGGACAGATGGCGTCAAGCTCCGCCCTGTTGGGAATGAGGATATCCACATTGCGGAGAAGGTCTGCGGGCAGTTCGCCGCAGGCCACGGGCTTCAGGATGGTCTGCGCGCCGTGCTTTCTGGCGATCCGGCAGGTTTCTGCCACGGTTTCCATGGGGATTTCCGTCTGCACAAGGCAGAAGGCGGCGTTTTCAAATACCCGTCCGGCCTCTCTGATGTCCTGCGGCAGCAGCGTAGCGTTGGCTCCCGACAGAATGGAAATCATGGAATCGCCGTCTCTCTGTACAAAAATATAGGCCTGACCGGTCTTGTGCCCGGAACAGCGTTTCACCCCCATAGAGTCCACGCCAGCCATGTTTAACGCCCGATAGACAGTGTCGGAGTCCACGTCGTTTCCAAGCCGCCCGATCACGGAAACCCGCTGTCCCAGTCTGGCGGCGCCGATGGCCTGATTGATGGCCTTGCCGCCCACATAGGAGGCGGACAGGGAGGAGCTTACGGTCATGCCGGTCCGCGGCAGCGCGTCCATCTTGAGATAGTTGTCGATATTGATACTGCCTACGACCGTGATCTTTTTGGAGTGACTGTTATGCGGGATACCCACGGTGCTTTCACTGTCAAGCTGTATTGCCCTTCGGAAAGCGGGCGGGGTATTTTCCCCCCGTTCGATCTGTCCCACAAGTCGTTCACACAGGTATTCCCCGTAGGCATAGTGGGGGATCGTGAAGGTGGAGAGCTGGCGCAGCACATCCGGCGTTATGGATTCATCACGCAGGGAGACAATGGACACGTCGTAGGGCAGCTCGTAGCGCAGCTTTCTGACGGCGTCGTACAGCCTTGCCGCCGTTTCGTAGTGTGCGCTGACTACGCCGCTGATCGTGTGGGACGCGATTTTCTGCATTAACTGGCCGTCGATCTGCTCAAAGATAAACGCCTCCTCCAGCGGAATATGGTTTTCAAACAGACATTTCTGATAGCCGTCGGTAAAAGCCTCCCTTCCGGGAACCGGCGCATTGATACAGGCGATGGCCGTGTGGCCGGCGTCCACCAGCGTCCGGGCGGCCTGACGCCCCGCCTCTTCATAGTCTATATTGACAGCATTCCCATGCTCCGAGTGAAAAATAACCGTGGGAATCTCATGTCTTTCAAGAAACGGTATGTTTTTTTCGCTGTCCCTGTTCACAAATTCCCAGATCAGACCGTCCACATGATGGGAGCAGAGCACGGAAAGGTTTTGGGCTTCCCGCTCTGAGTCATTGCCGCTCTCCCTGAGCAGAATGGTATATCCGGCTTCCTGCGCGGCATGGAGAATGCCGTCCAGAGTCAGGTTCATGGTGGAGGCGGAGCGAAACACCACGCCAAGCGTCAGCGTCGTTGTGCCCTTCTCGATCAGGGAAGAGTATGACTGGTAATTGTACTGTTTTGCAATTTGCAGTACGCGCTCTCTCGTAGAGGGACTTATGCTGCTGTCCTTGTTGTTCATAATCTTGGAAACCGTGGAAGCCGAAACACCGGCCAGCTTCGCAAGCTCGCGTATATTCATACCGCCGCCCTCCTTTTTGAGTCCATTATAAGGGAAAAGAGGAGAAATGAAAAGGGGCGCGGGGAAAGGCGGACGGCGTACAAAAAAGGGAAATTATGTAAAATGTACAAAAGTTGTTGACAAAGGCATCTACCAATGGTATCTTATGAACAAGAAAACTGTTTCGGAAAATAATTTCCCAAAAGGTGGAAGATGGAGGTAAACATGAAAATTCTGAATCTCGGTTCTCTGAATATTGACAAAATATACAGTGTAGAACATTACGCGGCGGCGGGTGAAACCATTCCGGCGAAAACCTACGGAGAGTTTTGCGGCGGGAAGGGGCTGAACCAGTCCATCGCGCTGGCGAAGGCGGGTGCGCAGGTGTATCATGCAGGCTGCGTGGGGCCTGACGGGGGCATCCTGTCAGATACTTTGGCGGCAGCGGGCGTGCGGACAGAACTGATCAGGGAAAGCGGCAGGCCGTCCGGCCATGCGGTGATACATGTGGATCCCGAGGGACAGAATAAAATCACCATCTTCGGGGGCGCCAACAGCGACGTGACGCCGGCGTACATAGACAGCGTTTTGTCGCACTTTGATCCGGGAGATATGCTCCTTTTACAGAATGAGATTTCCAATGTGGCCTACGCCATAGAGCAGGGCAGTGAGAAAGGGATGACGGTGGTATTTAACCCTTCCCCCATAGGAAGCGGCATCGGGCAGTGCGATTTGCGGAAGGTGGACTATCTCATTCTCAACGAGGTGGAGGGCAGGCAGCTTGCGGACACGGACGCGGAGGATGCGCAGATCATTCTGGAAAGGCTGCGGCAGAAATATCCGCAGACCGTTCTGGTGCTGACGCTGGGCAGCAGAGGTTCCTGCTATGTGGACGGGAAAGAGTCGTTTTTTCAGGGAATTTTTCCGGCAAAGACAGTTGACACCACAGGCGCGGGAGACACTTTCACAGGCTACTTTTTAGCCGGAATCGCGGCGGGCAGACCGCCAAGGGAAACGATGGAGTACGCGGCCATGGCGAGCGCCATTTCTGTGGGCAGGCACGGCGCGGCGCCGGGTATTCCGGATTTTAATGAGGTCTGTGAGGAGATGGAGCGGGTGAAGGCGGGCGGCTCGCGGTTACCTGAGCAGGAAAGGAGAGAATACAAATGAAACACGCGTGGGAATACGATTACGAAATGTTCTGTCGGGCGGTGCCCGTAAAAGACAGAACGGATTTGATCCAGTGGGACGGACTTCTGGAAGGGAAGATGCTGGAGGAAGCGGCGCAGATGCTGGAAAGCGGAAAAGGCGCATGGGAAAAACCCCTGCCGGAATCCAGGGCGCCCTACTCCAAAATGCTGGGCGCCATCTCCAGTATGCAGCGCATGGGTTACGATGTGGAGGCGGCGGAGCGGCTGATTCCCGAGGCATTCGATGCCATAGAAAAGGGGGAGCTGATCCGGCTGCAGATCATCAATGCCAGAGTGTTTAAGGCGCTGGCGGAGGCGGAAAAGATTCCGGGTCATCCTTACTGGGATTATACGGTCTATGAGAGCTTTGAACAGTATGAAAAGGCGGTGGAGCTGCCGGTCTATCCCGATTACCGCCTGCCTGACAGGGAGCGGCTTTTTGACCAGATCCACGGCGGATGGCTGGGTGAGATCATAGGTTCCGCGCTGGGAACCGCTGTGGAGGGCTTCAAATCATCGAGAATCTGGGAGGTGTTCGGTGAGATTACCGATTATGTGAAGCCGCCGGAGACGTTAAACGACGACATTACCTTTGAACTGGCGCTTCTGGACGCCTTCTGCGAAAAAGGCTTTGAGGTCGACTCGGAGGATATCGCGGACCGCTGGGTAGGTTATATTCCGTTTGCCTACACGGCGGAGGAGGTGGCGTTAAACCATCTGCGTCAGGGAATTTATCCGCCGGAGAGCGGATATCTCGCCAACCCCTACCGGGAGATGATCGGCGCCGCGATGCGCGCGGCTGTCTGTGGCGCGCTGGCGCCGGGCAATCCCCGGAAGGCCGCGCAGCTTGCCTGGAAGGACGGGAGAATTTCCCATCACAACAACGGCATTCTGGGGGAGGTCTTTAATGCGGTGATCGTATCCATGGCCTATGTGGAGACGGATATGCGGGTGGTTCTTGACAAGGCGGTCCGTGCGATTCCGAAGGACAGCGAGCTGTACGCGGTTCTGGATTTTGCTTACAAAGCCTGTGAAGCGTCGGACAATTACAGGCAGGCGTGTGAGCTGTGCGAGGAAAAGTACAAAAAATATAACTGGGTACATACTTACCCGAATCTTGCGGCGGAGGTGGCGGCAGTCTGGTTTGCCGGAAATGACTTCCAGAAGGCAATGACGGTATTGATGATGGCAGGGCAGGACAATGACTGTACCGGCGGCCCCATCGGACATGCTTACGGCGTTATGCTGGGAGCGGGCGCACTCGATCAGAAGTTTACCGCGCCCCTGAAAGACCAGCTTGACACGTATGTCAGAACGATGGAAAGCCAGTCGATTACATCGTTATCGGAAAAAACGCTGAACGCCGTCATGCAATATACAGAAACCAATTGACAGAGACCAAAAGGGAGGAAGGTAAATGATGAAGAAGAAAATGACAGCAGCTTTATTGACCATGGCAATGATGGCCGGATGTCTGGCCGGATGCGGTTCCAAACCGGAACTGCCGGAGCCGCCTGCTGCCGGGGCAGGTGCGGCGGAAACGTCTGAACCGGATGCGCAGGCTCCCGAAATCGAACCGGCTGCAAAGGACGGGGAAAAGACCATCGGTCTTCTTGTGCCCGCTACGGTGGGAGATCCCTTTATCGCGCTCTCCATCAAAGGTCTTGACAGACTGGCCGCAGAGCAGGGCGCAACGCTTCGGACCGTGGAGACGCTTGACAGCGCGGAGTATGAAGATCAGGTCCGCGCGATGGCGGATATGGGGGCGAATCCGGTGTACCTGATGTGGGGCGATCTGTCCGAAATAGCGCTCAGACTGGCGCCGGAATACCCGGATACCGATTTCGTGCTCTGCGATGTGGATATGGAAACCGACGAGCCGAATGTCAGCTCCGTGTCCGTTGACCCTTCCGAGGCCGCTTTTATAGCCGGTGTTGTGGCGGCCAATACGACGGAGAAGAAAAAGGTAGGATTTATCGCCCATGCCGACCGCCCCGTCAGCAGGAAGTTCCGCGACGGCTACATCAACGGCGTACACTATGCCGATCCTTCCGTGGAAGTTGCGGTGGCTTATGTGGGCGACGATCAGGATCCGGTCAAGGGGCAGGAGGTGGCCAAACTGATGATTCAGAATGAGGGCGTGGATCTGATTTTCCAGTCCGCCTCCCAGAGTGGTCTTGGCGTGATCTCCGGCTGTGAGGAAATGGGCATCAAGTGTATCGGAAGCGACGATTATCAGGGCGATGTCAGCGACTGCGTGATCTGGTCTGCGCTTAAGCCCATCGACGAGGCGCTCTACATGGAGGGAGACGCTTCCTTCAAGGGAACTTTTGAGAGCGGAGACAAGGTGTACGGTCTTTCTTACGGCTTGTCACTGTATACGGATATTGAATTTAACAATCTGCCGGAGGCGCTTCAAACAACCGTGAAGGATGTGGTTGACGGCATAGGCGCAGGGGAGATTGACGTCACGAAGGATATGGCCGAATAATGGGAAACCTCCGGAGGGCATTTCCACGCCGCCGGAGGTTTTATTCCTTCATTAGGAAATTGTGACGTTTTTTGTTCCGACAGGAAATTGCGATGAGGAGGTATTTGGTTATGGGAGACATGATTCTGGAGGCAAAGCATATCAGTAAATACTTCGGCAGGCTCACCGCCAACGACGACGTTACCCTCAGCGTGAGACGCGGTACCGTCCACTCCGTGATCGGTGAGAACGGGGCGGGCAAGAGCACCCTGATGAATATTATTTCCGGGATCTATAAGCCCGACCGCGGTGAGATCCATGTGGAGGGAAAACGGGTTGTTTTCCGAAGTCCCAACGACGCCACCAGATGCGGCATCGGCATGGTGCATCAGGAGTTCATGCTTTTTCCCGAGCTGACGGTGCTGGAAAATCTGATGATGGGGTTTGAGACGAAAAAGTACGGCTGCTTTCTGGATCAGAAGCGGGCCGCGAAAGATATCACGGAGATCGCCGAAAAATACGGGTTTTCCGTGCCTCTCGAAAAACGGGTGTCGGAGCTTCCCGTGTCGCTTTTGCAGCAGGTGGAGATTGTCAAGGTGCTCTACAAGGGCGCGGAAATTATTATTCTGGACGAACCCACGTCCGTGCTCACGCCGCAGGGCATTGAGGGGCTGTTCCGCGCCATACGCTATCTGACGAAGCAGGGAAAAACGGTGATTCTGATTACCCACAAGCTCAAGGAAGTGATGGAGATTTCGGATTATATTACGGTGTTAAAAAACGGTACGGTAACGGGAAATCTGCGGCCGGAGGAGACGGACGAGCACGGGCTTGCCAATCTGATGGTGGGTCGGCAGGTGCTTTTTAACACCAGAAAGCCGGAAAAGAAAATAGAAGAGCCGATTCTGACCGTCGACCGTCTGAGCGCGCTTGGCAGCGACGGGGCGAAGAAGGTGAAAGATGTGTCCTTTTCCGTCCGCAGGGGAGAAATACTCGGCATCGCGGGTGTGGCCGGCTCCGGACAGGGCGAGCTGATCGAGGCGATTTTCGGCCTGCGCACACCCGCCGGCGGCACCATCACATACAAGGGTGCGGACATTACCGCAGCGACCCCGAGACAGAAGCGGGAAAAGCGGATCGGCTATGTGCCGCAGGACCGCATTTCCACCGGCTGCAACGTGAACGGGAGTCTGATTGAAAACTGTATTATGGGGTATCATGTGGCCCACAAGTTCAGGATTCCGTGGCTGGTTGACAGGGAGGAGGCGGCAGACTTTACGGGCGCCGTGGTAGATAATTATCAGGTAAAAGTACAGGACATCCATGATAAGATCGGCGATCTGTCGGGCGGCAATATTCAGAAGACCATTGTGGGGCGTGAGTTTGCACAAAACAATGATCTGCTCATCATCGAAGATCCGACCCGGGGTATCGACGTGGGCGCCATCGAATTTATCTGGCAGAAGATCATTGACGCCGCCGCGCAGGGCGTATCTGTGCTGTTAGTCAGCCACGAGCTGGGCGAGGTGATGGAGCTGTCGGACAGGATTCTCGTCATGTACAACGGCGGGATCGCCGCCGATCTGGAGAACACGCCCGAGCTGGATGAAAAGACAGTCGGATTATATATGCTTGGTGGGAAATGAAGCAATGGAGGGTAGTGATGAAGATAAAATGGAAGCTGACGCTGTCGGCAAAATTAGAAATACTGAAATATGTGACTGCCGTGATTCTTGTTATGGTGACCGGTGCGCTTATCATTCTCTCTCAGGGAAACAGTCCCGTGGAAGCGTTTCGGGCAATGGTCGTCGGCTCCGTGGGAAGTCCCGGCGCCATCGGCACCACAATCCGCTGGGCGACGCCGAGCATCATAACGGGAATTGCCGCTGTGGTGGCCTTTAAATCCGGTATTTGGAACTGTGGAATCGAGGGACAGATGTACTTCGGCGCATTCGCTGCGGCGATTGCGGGATCGGCCCTTTCCCTGCCCCGCTTTCTGCATATACCGGTCTGTCTTCTGATTGGCGGTCTGGCGGGTATGGCCTTTGCGTTTATTCCCGCAATCCTGAAATTGAAGCTCCATGTCAACGAGCTGATTTGTACCCTGATGTTAAACTATGCGGCCAACCTTTTTACGGAGTATCTCGTCTTTAAGTATATGGGCTTTGACGCGTCGGAGCTGGCGGACGCCATCGCGACACCGGACATGCTTCCCACCGCAAGGCTATCCGTCATCATACCTAAGACGAGCGCAACCTCGGCGTTCTTCATCGCCATCGGCGTTGCGATTCTGATTCATCTGCTCTACCGCTATACGGTGAAGGGATACGAGCTGAAACAGGTGGGGGAGAACCTGCGGTTTTCCCGGTACGGCGGCATCAATTACAAGAGAACCTTTATCATGATATTTTTGCTCAGTGGATTTATCAGCGGCGTGTGCGGCGGCACGGAGATGACGGGAGCCTTTGGCAAGTTCCGGCCCGCCTTCGCGCTGAATCTGGGATGGGACGGCGTTATGATCGCTTCCATCGCGAAAAACAATCCGCTGGCGGTGGTTCTGATTTCCGTGATCTGGGGCATGTTGAAGGCGGGGTCTTTCCAGATGGAGCGTACCACGTCAACCAACCGGCTGGTGGTCATGGTGCTGCAATCCGTGTTCGTGCTGCTTGTTGCCATAGACTATGAGGCGCTGTTCGGACGGCTGCAGGAAAAACGTCAGATCCGCAGACTTCGTATGCAGAGAGAGGAGGCGTAACGCTATGCTGCAATTACTATTCAGCGTTTCCACGCTGTCGGCGATGGTACGCATGTCCGCGCCGATTGCCTTTGCGGCGGTGGGAAGCGCCTACGGCCATAAGGCGAAAATTTTTAATATCGGGCTGGAAAGCTATGTGCTCACGAGCGCGTTCTTTGCCACATGGGGGAGCTACCTGTTTGAGAACGCTCTGATGGGACTTTTGTTCGGCATTGTTTCCGGCGTCGTTATGTCCGCCGTCTTCGGGATTTTTGTCCTGCATTTTAAGTCGGATCCCATCGTGATCGGCATCGCCATGAACCTGAGTGCGTGGGGATTTACCACGCTTCTGATGTACAATATTTTTCACACAAGAGGGTCCGTCATGGATTCCAGAATCAAAAGTTTCGGCACGGTACAGATCCCGTTTTTAGAGCGGATTCCTTTTATCGGCGAGATTTTAAACAACCAGAATATTCTCGTATACGCATCTTTTCTGGCGGTGATTGCCGCGCAGATCGTCATGTACAGGACGCCCTTCGGGCTTCGGATCAGGGGCGTTGGAAACAATGAGGAGGCGATGCAGTCGTCCGGAGTGTCTGTGCTGAAATATAAGTGGGCGTCCCTGATTGTCACGGGTGTGCTGACGGGCGCGGCGGGAACCTGCCTTCCGCTTTGCGGCATTTCCATGTTTACGGAAAATATGTCCGCCGGGAAAGGGTTTCTGGCGGTGTCGGCAGCCAGAATCGGCAAGGGCGATCCGCTGAAATCTTTTCTGGCCTGTCTGATCTTTGCCTTTGCGGACGCGCTTTCCGTGGGCCTGCAGGGATTCAGCATTCCCTCGCAGCTTGTGCTGACGGCGCCCTATATCATCACCGTGCTTGTGATGTGTCTGACGAATCTGGGAGAGCTTGGAAAGGAGAGCGAATGATTATTCATGCGGTAGAGATAGGAGAATTTGACTTTAGCGAATATGGCATTCACTATCATATGATTTACGACAAAGAGCGTGTCATGCACAGCAGCGCCGCTTCCTATGAGGACCATATGACCTGCCTGCCCGTACTCGACACACCGGCGCATCTGGGCTATACCGTCGGACAGCCTGCGCCCTGCACCGTGCATTCGATGGAAAAGCATGAGCATACCATGGAGGCGGTCTTTTGCACGAAGGATCCCATTGTCCTGTGTGTGGCCGCGTCCCGTGCGGATATGCCGCCGCAGGCAGAGGACGTGCGGGCACTGATCCTGCGTCCGGGAGACGTGGCAGTCCTGAAAAGAGGGATATGGCACGATGCCTGTCACGGCCTTGGCCGGCCGGCCTCCTACTACTATCTGGCTTCCCGCGGCGGGAAGCCTGCGGTGTGGGTGGAAGTGGAGGGGGAGGCGGTAGTGGAGACCCGGGCGCGGGCAGATGCGTATTCCGATATATTCTGACGGATTTCCCTGTTGAGTGAGGAGCCGCCTCGTGTTAAGATAGAATGGAAAACACGGGGCGGTTTTATTTGCGCACAGGCATGATGTCTATGCGCGGTTCCGGGGGTCGGTGAATATGATTGTGACATGCGTGTCAGAAAGTGGAGGGATTATGAATTATCAGGAGGCGTACAAAAAACTGGAGAAGTACGGACAGCTTCATGTGCTGAAATACTATGAGGAGCTGGGAGAGGAGGAGCGGGAAGCGCTGCTTACCCAGATTGGGCAGACGGATTTCGATGTGCTGTCGCTTTGTGAAAAGAAAGAGACATTGAATCCAAGAGGGAAGATTGAGCCGATTGCGGTGATGCAGCTTCCCGAGATTGAGGAGAAAAAAGAAGAGTATACGAAAACCGGTCTGGAGGCGATCCGGGCCGGCAAGGTGGGCGCGGTGCTGCTTGCAGGCGGCATGGGGACAAGACTTGGCTCCGACGCGCCGAAGGGCGTTTACAATATCGGTCTGACAAAGGACGTGTTTATTTTCCAGCGTCTGATTGAAAACCTGATGGATGTGGTGGATCAGGCTGGGGCGTGGGTTCCGCTCTATGTGATGACCAGCGACAAGAATCATGACGCAACTGTCAGTTTTTTTGAGGAAAAGAAGTTTTTCGGCTACAATGCGGACTATGTGACCTTTTTTATGCAGGACATGGCACCGGCTTCCGATTACGAGGGGAAGGTATATATGGAAGCAAAGAATAAAATGTCCACTTCCCCCAACGGCAATGGCGGGTGGTTTTTGTCCATGAAAAAATGGGGCGTGGCGGACAAAATACGGCAGGCGGGCGTGGAGTGGCTCAATGTGTTTGCCGTGGACAACGTACTGCAGCGCATTGCCGATCCCTGCTTTGTGGGCGCGACGATTGCCACAGACAGCGCGGTAGGCGAGAAGGTGGTTGCGAAGAACGCGCCGGATGAGAAGGTGGGCGCGGTATGTCTGGAGGATGGAAGACCGTCCATCGTGGAATACTATGATATGACGCCGGAGCTGATGGAGGCGAAAGCGGAGGACGGAAAGCCGGCCTACCATTTCGGCGTGATCTTAAATTATCTGTTCCGGGTGAAGGATTTGGAGGAGATCGTGGCGAGGAAGCTCCCGCTTCACATCGTGGAGAAGAAGATTCCCTATCTGGATGAGAAGGGAGAGCTTGTGAAGCCGGAGGAGCCAAACGGCTATAAGTTCGAGCAGCTTGTGCTTGACATGATTCATGAGCTGGATTCCTGCCTGCCCTATGAGGTGGTCAGGAATAAGGAGTTTGCCCCCATCAAGAATAAGACGGGTATTGACTCGGTGGAGAGCGCAAGAGAGCTGTGTAAGGAGAACGGAATCATTTTGTAGTTTGTGCAGGAAAACGGTTTGTCTGTGCTTCTTTTGGCAGGCGCGGAGCAGTTAACATTTCGACAGGTTTAAGCAACATTCCTGTATTGAATATACAGGGGAGACAATGTAGACTGTAATTACATTAAGAACAAAAAACACAGTTTCTGAAAAGAAAGGCAGGGTGCGGTTATGGCAATCTTAGTGACAGGCGGTGCGGGGTATATCGGTTCCCACACGGTGGTAGAATTACAGAATGCGGGCTATGAAGTGGTAGTGGTGGATAATCTGGCAAATTCCAGTGAAAAATCTCTTGAGAGAGTGGAGAAGCTTACCGGGAAGCCTGTGAAGTTTTATAAGGCGGATATTCTGGACAGGGACGCGCTGGAGCAGATCTTTGCGAAGGAGCAGATCGAGTCCTGCATTCATTTTGCCGGACTTAAGGCGGTGGGCGAGTCCGTACAGAAGCCTTGGGAATACTATGAAAACAATATTGCAGGTACGCTGACGCTGGTGGATGTGATGCGTAAGCACAATGTAAAAAATATCATTTTCTCCTCCTCGGCGACGGTTTACGGCGATCCGGCGATTATTCCGATCACGGAGGAGTGCCCGAAGGGACAGTGCACGAATCCTTACGGCTGGACCAAATCCATGCTGGAGCAGATTCTCATGGATATCCAAAAAGCGGACGACGAGTGGAATGTGATCCTGCTTCGCTATTTCAATCCCATCGGGGCACACAAGAGCGGAACCATGGGTGAGAATCCCAACGGCATTCCCAACAATCTGATGCCCTACATCACACAGGTTGCGGTGGGCAAACTCAAAGAGCTGGGCGTTTTCGGAAACGATTATGACACGCCGGACGGCACGGGCGTGCGCGACTATATCCATGTGGTCGATCTTGCGGTTGGCCATGTGAAAGCGCTGAAAAAGGTTGAGGAGAATGCGGGGCTTTGCATTTACAATCTGGGAACCGGCGTGGGTTACAGCGTGCTCGATATCGTGAAGAACTTCGAGGAAGCTACCGGCGTGAAGATTCCTTATGTGATTAAGGAGAGAAGAGCGGGCGACATCGCTTCCTGCTATGCAAACGCGGACAAGGCAAAGAGAGAGCTTGGCTGGGAAGCGCAGTATGGCATCAGGGAGATGTGCGCGGATTCATGGAGATGGCAGAGCAATAACCCGAACGGGTATGAGGATTAACCGCGGTAATTTTAGAACAGCTCGGATCGCTGTATTTCAGCGGATTCCGGGCTGTATCTGCTTTTGAACGCAGTGAGGTTGGTTATCAGATTTCTGATAATTGGCGCAGGGGCCATCAGGGAAATCCCGTCACGCCACATACAGATACATAAAGATAAAATGGCACACGCTTCCGCCCATCACAAACAGATGGAAGACTTCGTGGGAACCGAAATTCTTGTGTCTCGCGTTGAAAATGGGAAGCTTTAACGCGTAGATCACGCCGCCCACCGTGTAGAAAATGCCGCCAGCAAGGAGCCATAGGAAGGCGCCTCTCGAGAGGGTGTTCCAGAGCGTGCCGAAAACAGCGATACAGGCCCAGCCCATGGCGATATACAGGACCGACGAAAACCACTTCGGGCAGGTAATCCAGCACATTTTAATGAGCATACCCGCGATGGCAATGCCCCAGACCGTGGTCAGAAGCAGATATCCGCGGCGGTCGCCTAAAATCACCAGACAGACCGGCGTGTAGGAACCGGCGATCAGCACGAAAATCATCATGTGGTCCAGCTTGCGGAATACTTTTAAAATACTGTCTTTCACGGTGACGCTGTGGTAGAGCGCACTCGCACCGTAGAGGGCGATCATGCTGCATATAAATACAGCGAGCGCGATAAAGACGACGTGGTCTGCGTCCGTGGCGGCCTTCACCATAAGGGGCGTAGCCGCGATAATGGCCATCATCATACCGATAAAGTGGGTGATGGCGCTTCCGGGTTCACGAATGGTAATCTGCATAAAATCAACTCCTCTTACTTTTCAGTAGTTTCCTGTTCACAGCACTTTTGCATGTGCAAACCGGTACATGTAGTTTTAAAAACCACATGTTATATACTATGATACTACTACTTAAAGTGTGCAAAGTCAATCGTTTTATGCACGGATTTCGTTTCAGTCCTCCTCAATCACATGAATTTCCAGAAAATCGAAATCAATTTCTTCTATAAAATTGTCCTGACCAAAGCGGGCTTTGCTGTGCCGCTTAAATTCGGAGACGGTGGATTCCAGCCAGATGGGTTTGCCCAGATCGAATTGCAGGCAGACTTCCTCTAACGCGTCGAATACCTTGTGGGTGCGGGTTTCTTCCCGCCCGTCCTCGATGACGGTATCTCTTACCATGCGGTTGTCTTTAAACTCTTTTGCCCATAGACGAAACATATCGTACCTCATTTCCCGTGACGGTTCAGCTTTCGGTTTTTCGAAAACCGTTTTTTGCCATTGCTTGCCATTCTCATACCAATATACAAATCCCTGCGGTGAAAGTAAAGCCTTCCTAAATTATTTTCGCGCCGGTCGTTTTTTATGCTATACTGTTTCCATGAAAAATACAAATAAATTGGTATATATCCGGAAAAACAGCATATATATTTTTTTAGTGGCAAATAAAAGGCGCCTTCGCTTTGCATTTCTCTGGGGCATTCCCTTTGCCATATCCTGTGTGCTGGGATGGCGGCTTGTCCATGAGGGAACGGTATTTGGCGCTGGCGGTCCGGCGGCTTACGCGGGAAGTCTGCTTCTGTTTATACTGGAAACTGCGGTTTTGTCTGTGCCTGCGGCGGCTTTGGCGGCGGTTGTCATGGGCTGTGGAAGACGGAAAAGCAGTGGGAGAGAGCGGAATGCCTGGCCGGAAAAAAGGAAAGCGGTGTGGCTCTTTTACAGTCTGTGCATTTTTCTCTGCTGGCTGCCTGTCTTTCTGGCCTACTATCCGTCGGTGTTTGCCTATGACGCGGAAGGGCAGCTCTATCAGGTGCTGGCCAGAGATTACAGCACACATCACCCGCTTGTGCATACGTTATTTTTAGGAGTCTTTTTCCGGCTGGGAATTGCCGCCGGTTCCTGTTCGGCCGGTATGGCGGTTCACTCGGTGGTGCAGATGGCGCTGATGGCGTGCGCTTTCGGATGGGCGGTTTGCTTTTTATACCAAAGGCGGGTCAGCGGGTGGGTGCGCGCTCTTTTGCTTCTCTTTTTCGCGCTTTTTCCGGCCAATTCCGTGTTGGCGGTAAGCACCACGAAGGATGTGCTTTTTGCGGCTCTGGTCCTGCTGTATACCCTGTCCTTTTATCGCGTGGTATGTGAGGAGAGCGCATCGGGCGAAGGGGGAGCGGCGGTGCGGAAAAAAGAATTGGCAGTCTGCGTATTCTGTGCGGTTTTCATGCTGCTGTTCCGGAACAATGCGGTGTATGCCTTTGTGGCTGGCGTGCCGGTTATTTATGCCGGATTCGGGAAAAGGAGGCGGCAGAAAGAAAACGGGGTGCAGGATGCCGGAGTGCGAAAAGACGATGATCTGCAAAAGAAAAAGGCGCGGAAAATATATGTGTGTATGACGCTGCTTGCGCTTGCGCTGTACGGCGTCTGTGCGTTCTTACTAAAAACCGCAGTTCATGCGCAAAACGGCAGTCCCCGTGAAATGCTGAGTGTACCTTTGCAGCAGATGGCGCGCACGCGGGTGAAGGCGGAGGAAGAAATTGCCAAGGATCTCAGACAAGAGCTGGAAAAGTATATTTCCTCAGAATGGGTTTTCGTGGCCTACAATCCCCATCTGGCCGACCCTGTGAAAAGCCGCGCCGTGATACATGACGATCCTGTCGGGCTGATCCGGACGTGGGTCCGGCTCGGGCTTGCTCACCCGGCAGTTTATATCGACGCCTTTCTCGACAATTCCCTCGGGCTCTGGTATCTGTGGGACACTTCCCACGCGCAGGTGTACGGGATTGGCACGGAGAGCGGGTTCGGCTATCTCTCTACGGATAACCGCGTGATGCCTGCCGGTTTTGAGGTGGAGGAGCACAGCCTGCTTCCGGGTCTGCGCGTCTTTCTGGAAAGGATCGTATCGGATAACGAATACAGCAAAATACCTGTAGTCAGGCTTTTGTTTGCGCCTGCTCTGTACTGGTGGCTTCTGTGGCTGTACCTTGTGACGGCTCTATACAGGAAAACATACAGGGAGGCGCTGCCTGCAGTATTCCTTGCGGCTTACTGCCTGACCCTTCTGCTTTCGCCCACGGTGCTGGTACGGTACGCGTACCCGCTGATGGTGACGGTACCCGTTCTTTTGTCGTGTCTTTTAGCGGCTGCGGAGCGGGAAAGTGAAAATATACAATAAATTATTAAATAATTCGAAAATCTTGTATAATATACACATTCCGCGATGGAAGTATGGTATAATGTACGCGATGGCAATGAGCAGTGCGCAGCCAGAGGGAAAACGGAGCGGTGAGCTTGCGCACCGAAACGTTTAACCGTATGGATGCATAGGGCGAAGCCCGTGAGCGAGGAGGAGCGAAGCGGAACCGGGCGTGCACTGCAAAGAGAAGGACGAAAGACGGCAGCACGCCGACAATTCTTTCGGCCTGCGGATTGATGAGTTTCATGAGAGTCTGTAAATCATAATTTCGGGGGATTCTTGAAGATGGAAGTAGTAGTAGATAGAGGAAAAGACGGCGATATAGACAGTTGGAAAGAGGTGCAGTTGATTTATAATTCTGCCCTGAAGCAGATTTCCACGAAGCTGGATATCTTAAACGACGAGTTCCAGCATGTACATCGCTATAATCCGATCGAACATATCAAGTGGCGTATCAAGACGCCGGAGAGCATTGTAAAGAAGCTGAAAAAGCACGGCTATGAATCCACCATAGACAATATGGTGAATCATGTCAACGACATTGCGGGCATTCGTGTGATCTGCTCCTTCGCTTCGGACATATACCAGATTGCCGAGATGATCAGCAATCAAAGTGACATTCGTGTCATATCCGTGAAGGACTATATCGTGAATCCGAAGGCCAGCGGCTATAAGAGCTATCACATGCTTGTGACGGTGCCGGTCTACCTTTCGGACCGGATTGCGGACACGAAGGTGGAAATCCAGATCCGCACGGTGGCGATGGATTTCTGGGCCAGCCTGGAGCATAAGATTCACTATAAGTTTGAGGGGAACGCGCCGGAACATATCAAAGAGCAGCTCGTGGAGTGCGCGCAGATGGTTTCCGCGCTGGATGCGAGGATGATGTCGCTGAATGAGGAAATCCAGCATATCGAGCAGGAAAATGAAGAGTAGGGGCATTTTCCGGGGGACTACAGAAACGGAGGGGAGACTCTCATGTCAAAAATACTGGTTGTAGAAGATGACCTGACCCTGAACGCGGGACTATGTTTTGCGCTGGATGGGGCGGGTTATCTCTCTGTCGCGGCCTACACCTGTGATAAGGCCCGTCAGATGTTAAAAAGTGAACAGTTTGATCTGGTAATTCTGGATGTGAACCTCCCGGATGGAGACGGCTTTGCTCTCTGCCGGGAGGTTAAGCTGTCCTTGCCGGAACTGCCGGTTATTTTCCTGACGGCCAATGATCTGGAACAGGATGAGCTGCACGGCTTCGATCTGGGGGCGGACGACTATATCACCAAACCTTTCAGCATTCAGGTGCTCATGCGGCGGGTGGAAGCTGTCCTGCGGCGGGGAAATACGAAAGAAAACGGTGGCTTCGACGACGGTTTTCTGCTTGTGGATTTTCACACCCTGACCGCCGTGCGGGGCGGGGAAAGACTGGCGATCACGCCAAACGAGTATAAGCTGCTGCGTCTTTTGACGGCAAACGCGGGGGCGGTGGTCACACGGCAGCTTTTGCTGGAAAAGCTGTGGGATATGGAGGGAAACTTTGTGGATGACCATACCCTCACGGTGACGATGAACCGCCTGCGGGCCAAAATCGAGGACGCCGGACACACCTATATCCAGACGGTCAGGGGTATGGGCTATGTCTGGCTGGGGGCGCGGGAATGAGGTGCGGCGGTACGGCGCTGCCTGCGCGGCTTCTGACGCTGGCGGCTCTGGCGCTGCTTTTCCTGGGACTGTTCCGGATCCCCGTTTCTTTTTTACGCCTGTCCGTGGTTTTTCTGGGATGTCTGGTCCTGCTTCTGACCCTTCGGTGGAAGCGATGTCAGAAGCGGCGGGAAACCGATTTTGCGAACGCGGTCTGTGCCACCATAGACGCCCTGTCGGAGGGCAGAGAGCCGGAAAACTACCGGCCTTTTGAGGACACACAGCTTTCCAGGGTGCAGGGCAGGTTGATACAGTACCATGACCGGACAAGGGAGGGACAGCGGCAGAGCGAGACGGACAAGCAGACCATTCAGGAGCTGGTCAGCGACATTTCCCATCAAGTAAAAACGCCGATTGCCAATCTGCGGATGTTCACGGATCTTCTGTGCCAGCAGGAGTTGACGGCAAAAAGGCGGTCGGAATTTCTGGAAACGCTGGCCGAGCAGGTCAACAAGCTGGATTTTCTGATGCAGTCCCTCATCAAAATGTCCCGGTTAGAGACAGGCACATTCGCCCTGCACATGGAGGACGCCCGTCTTGGCGATACCATCGCGCAGGCGGTCACAAGCGTCCTGGCGGCGGCGAATCGCAGGCGCATTCAGATTGACGTGGAATGCGACGGCAAAGAGACAGTCAGGCACGATCCAAAATGGACGGCGGAGGCCCTTGGGAATCTTCTGGACAATGCGGTCAAGTATACGCCGGAGGGCGGAAGCGTCCGCATCCGTGTCTGCCCCTGGCAGTTTTATACGAGAATCGATATCGAGGACACCGGGATCGGTATTTCACCCGCCCACCACAACGATGTGTTTAAGCGTTTTTACAGAGAACAGACGTCGGCGGCGCAGGAGGGAGTCGGACTCGGCCTGTATCTGGCGCGGGGAATCATCACCCGGCAGAAGGGGTATATCAGCCTGCAGTCGGAGGAGGGGAAGGGTTCGGTTTTTTCCGTATTTTTGCTGCGGTAGAAGAGGCGTCGCGAAAACGCGCTGTAACGGAGACTTTTATGGATATTGTGAGGACACAAAACCTGAAAAAATATTTCGGAAAAGGGTCCGGACAGGTCAGGGCCGTTGACGGCGTGGATCTTTGTGTGGAGAAGGGAAAACTTACCGCCATTATCGGGGCTTCCGGCAGCGGAAAGACCACACTGTTAAACCTGATCGGCGGACTCTGTCAGCCCACGGAGGGAACCGTGACGGTGGATGGCGTGGATCTTGGGACGCTTCGGGAGGATGAGCTGACGGTTTTCCGGCGGCGGAAGGTGGGATTTGTCTTTCAGGACTACCGCCTCGTGCTGGAGCTGACGGTCCGGGAAAACATTCTGCTCCCGCCTGCGCTGGACGGTTCCCTGCCGGATGCAGTGTTTTTTGAAGAACTGACCGGACTGCTCGGACTCGGGGAAAAGCTGGACTGTTTTCCCGGGCAGCTTTCCGGCGGCGGGCAGCAGTGCGCCGCCATCGCCCGTGCGCTGATTACGAAGCCGTCGATCATTCTGGCCGACGAGCCGACGGGGAGCTTTGATCTTAAGACAAGCCAGAACGTGGCGGGGCTTTTAAAAATGACCACGGAAATATGCCACCAGACACTGATTATGATTACGCACAATCCGCAGATTGCCCAGCTCGCCGACCAGGTGGTGCACCTGCAGGATGGCCGTATCGTAAAATAAGTCTGTCTCACAGCGTCCCGCATTCTCCGGGGCGCTGTTTTCGACTGCCCGCGAAAGGTACAAAAATGTAACACGGATGTACCATAACTGTGACATCGGGCCGGTATACTGGGCATAGAAAAACATGCAGGAGGACAGTCCCATGGAAGATATGTTGAAAACCCTGATGCGGCGCAGCTTTGCGGCCAGCCGTCTGCGAAACGGGATAGCGGTGCTTGCCATTGCGCTGACGGCGGTGCTCTTTACCGCGATCACCACGATCGTGATTGGCACGATGGAATCTTTTACGCTGACCATGCAGATGCAGAAGATGAGCCGGTCAGACGGGGAACTCAGGTATATGACGGCGGCGCAGTTTGAGGCCCTGCGCCGGTCGGAGCTGATCGAGTCGGCAGGCCTGCGGATGCCGGTGGCTTATCTGGACAATGCTCTTCGCCATAACATAGAGTTTGATGTGGAGGACGGGACGCAGGCGGCGCTGACTTTTTGTATGCCCACCCACGGCACGGTCCCAGGCGGGCCGAACGAAGTGGTGGCCTCGGACACGGCGCTTCGCAGTCTCGGCGTGGAGCCGGAAGTGGGAGCGGAGATTGAGATTGCATTTAGCGTCCGGGGGCAGGACTATGCGTTTCCGATGGTGGTTTCCGGCTGGTATGAGGCTCTGAACAGCCAGATCAGTGTGATGTGGGCTTCGACTGCCTTCCGTGACAGCCACCCGGAGATTTTTTGCAATACCTACAGAGAGGATCACAACATGACCGGCACTTATTTTTCCGATTTTACCGTCCACAGCACGGTAGGTCTGGAAGAAAATCTGCGCGGGCTGGTACGGAGTCTTGGCGGTGAGCCGGAGGATATCAGCGCGCCTGATTATCTGGCGGCGGTCGTGAACCGGGCCACCAACGTGCAGCCAAGCCCTTTTCAGACAGGGGCGGCCATAGCGTTTGCCGTGCTGTTCATGCTCTGCGGCTACCTGCTGATTTACAATGTGTTTGACATAGCCGTCATGCAGGACATCCGGCGGTTTGGGCTGTACCGGACGATTGGCATGAGCAGAAGACAGGTGCGTATGCTGATCAACCGACAGGCGCTTTGGCTTAGCAGCGCCGGAATCCCCGTGGGTCTGCTGGCCGGGTTTTTTGTGGGCAGGATGACTTTGCCTATGATAATGGGTATGGTGGCTACCGAGTACCGGTATCTGGCGGCCGGTGTCTCCCCCTCCCCGGTGATATTCCTGACTGCGGCGGCGCTGACCGGGCTGACTGTCTTTTTCAGCACCCGTAAGCCTGTCAGAGCTGCGGCCGATACCCCGCCCATTGAGGCATTCCGCTATGTGGAGAGCGGAGGGGGAAGGCGCACCTCCAGAAAAAGCGCTCTGGGAGCCAGCATTCCCCGTCTGGCCCGCTTCAATCTGGGACGCAGCAGGAAACGGACCTGCTTTATCATGCTGTCCCTGATGCTGTGTGTGGTGCTGCTAAACTGTGCGGGCACGGCGGCGGACAGCATGGACGTGGAGAAGGAGACTGCCTTCATGATCCGCACCGATTTCGCGGTGGTGAACGCGGTCAGCTCCAGCAACGCGAAAGGATTCACCAGACGGGCGGAGGCGCTGCAAAAAAAGACCATCGCCGACATTGCCGAAAGACCTGGTGTGACCGGGGGAACCGCGGTGTACAAAAATACGGCGGAGGATGCCAATGTGACCTATGACTTTGGACATTCCCTGACGGGAGAGACTTATGTGGATGAGTACAGCGGCCTCACCTTTGCCTTCGATGATGTGTACAACAGCTACGGCCTGGGAGACGATGGCCGTATGATCTGTAATGTCTACGGGATAGAGGAAGCGGTTCTTTCCCGGATGGATCTGCGGGAAGGGGAGACGGATGCCCATGCTCTATACGAAAAGATGTCCGCCGGAGAGGGCGTGCTTGTCGGCGTGCATGTGGACCGGAGAGATATGTCTCTGATACCGCGTCTGGAGCTGATTGACGTGGGGGAGACGATCACCGTATACAAAGACGGCGCGCCGGTGATGGAGCTGCCCGTGCTGGCGAAGGCGGCTTTAAACGGAGACGATGTGGAAATCGGCTTTACGGTAAACGGTCCCAACGTAATCGGCGGGGACGGTCTGTTTCTGTATCTGCCCGCCGCCGTTTACGAGACGCTGTACGATGTACCTTCGGTGTATAAATATTCCTTCGACGTGGAGGAGGGGTACGAGACGGAAATGACGGCGTTTCTGGAGGACTATATGGAACATGTGGACACAGGTATCAACTACCTTTCCGCGCAGACGGCCAGAGAAGGGGCAGAGGGAACGCGGAGGATGATCCGTTTTGTGGGCGGTTTTGTGGGACTGATTTTCGGTCTTGCCGGGATATTAAACCTGATGAATACCATGATCACGACGATTCTGACCAGACGCCATGAGTTTGCCTCCATGGAGAGCGTCGGTATGACGAGACGTCAGCTTACGGAAATGATGGTGTGGGAGGGGCTTTGCTATGCGGCGGGAGCCTGCCTGTCCGGGCTTGTTTTGTCGGTGGCGCTGAACCTGACGCTGGTGAGACGGCTGGTCGGCTCCATGTGGCAGTTTACCTTCCGCTTTACGCTGGCTCCTGCGCTTTTGGCCTGCACCGCGCTTTTGGTGATATCCGCGGCAGTACCGGTGTTTGCCCTTCGCCTGTTCCATAAGGGCAGTATTGTTGAGCAGCTTCGCATAGCGGAGTGATGGCAGAGAGGAGAGGTGTTATGGAGTGTGTATTGAGAGCAGTGGGACTCAAAAAATATTACGGAAGCGGGGATACGCAGGTCCGGGCTTTGGACGGCGTGGATCTGGAAATTGAACAGGGAAAATTTACCGCCATCATCGGTACTTCCGGGAGTGGGAAATCCACCCTGTTAAATATGCTGGGCGGGCTGGATGTGCCCACGGAGGGGAGCGTTCAGATCGACGGAACGGAGCTTGCGAAACTAAGCGGCGAGCAGGCGGCCATATTCCGGCGTAAGAAAATAGGATTTGTCTTTCAGAACTACAATCTGATTCCGGTGCTGACAGCCTGGGAAAATATCGTGTTTCCCCTCTCGCTGGACGGACAGAAGCCGGACCTTGCGTTTATCATGGAGGTGGTGAAGCTGCTTGGACTGGAGGGGAAGTCAGACACCCTGCCAAACAACCTCTCGGGCGGACAGCAGCAGCGGGTGGCGATTGCGCGCGCGCTGGCATCCAGGCCCGCTATTATTCTGGCGGACGAACCGACGGGAAATCTGGATTCCAAAACAAGTGATGACGTGATGGGGTTACTGCAGATGAGCAGCAGGACATTTCGCCAGACCATTGTGATGATTACCCATAATCCCGAGATTGCGCAGCGGGCGGACAGGATCGTGCGCATCGAGGATGGGCGGATTGTGGTCTGAGAAAAAGGATGGTAGTTTTTTCATGATCCGAAAAGACATGCCGACAGCTTGCTATGCGCTTCCATTTATGCTATGATTTTGGCAATGCTATTTTTAAGTATATTTGGAGCCTTTGGGGGCGGAAAGGTATGGTCATAAGATGAAAAAAGCAATCAATCAATCTACGCTGACAACAATTTTGAATGTCGGCTCCATATGTGCGCTGCTGTTTATGCTGGTGCTCTTAGTTACATACAGCAATGTGAGCCGCCGGCTGGAAACTGCCAACGAGGATCGTTTTGAACTGACCTACAATGCCAACCGCTTTATGAACGGTTCCGCCTATCTGACCAACGAAGTCCGTGCCTACGCGTCCACCGGAGATCAGGTGCACTACGATAACTATTGGAATGAAGTCAATACGTTAAAAAACCGGGATATCGGTGTTGCAGCCATGCAGGAAATCGGTATCACGAACGAAGAACAGAAGATGATCGACGGTATGTACAGTCTCTCTAACGAGCTGGTGCCTCTGGAGGAGGCAGCCATGAAGCAGGTGCAGGCCGGTGAGCAGAGCGCCGCGGTCGATTACGTTTACGGGGATGACTATAATGACTCCATCACAAAGATTAACGCGCTGAAAGAACAGTTTCTGGAGACGCTTGACGGCAGAACCCTTCAGGAGGTGCAGTACCTGAGCGAAACCAGCAGTACAATCAGGGCGCTTATGGTGTTGGCACTGGTTATGGTAGGGACGCTGCAGGTGATCAGTATGCGTGTCATCCGCAAAAAGATTTTGCGCCCTGTCATCGCCGTGCGCGACCAGATGGGAGAAATCTCTCAGGGCAATCTCTCGGCGGCATTTGGTTTTCGTTCCGACACTTCGGAGATTGGTATGCTGGTAGCGTCCATCCATGAGACGAAGGGCGAACTGAAAAAATACATATCGGATATTGACAATAAGCTGTCCGAAATGGCTCACGGCAATATGAATCTGTCCATCGACAGCAGTTACCGGGGTGAGTTTTTACCGATACAGGATGCCATGCGCCAGATTTTAGACGGGCTTAATGATGCTTTAAGCCGGATTCACCAGACTGCCGGTAAGGTGTCTGACAGGTCCGAGCGGATGGCTGTCAGCGCACAGACCCTGTCTGACGGCGCGGTCCAGCAGGCGGCCGCTGTGGAAGAACTTTCTGCCGGTATACAGGATATTTCCGGGCAGGTAAAACGCACTTCCAAGGATGCGGACAATGCCAGAAAATCGGCGGAGGAGACGGAGAGCCAGCTCACCGTATGCAGCCAGAAAATGGACGCCCTTTCATCGGCTATCGCGGATATTTCGGAATCCTCGGATCAGATCAGCGGGATCATTAAGACCATTGAGGATATCTCGTTCCAGACCAATATTCTGGCTCTGAACGCTTCCGTGGAGGCAGCCAGAGTCGGAGCCGCGGGAAAAGGCTTTGCGGTGGTTGCGAACGAAGTGCAGCAGCTTGCGGCCAAGAGTGCGGAGTCTGCCAAGGATATTACAGACCTGATTGTCAATTCGGTACAGCTCGTCCAATATGGCGCCTCTTTGTCCAGGGAAACCATGACGGCTCTCACAAATGTGGTTACCAATTCCAGACAGTCGGCGGAGCTGGTGGAACACATTGCGGACAGCGCAAAACAGCAGGCGGAATCTTTAAGCCAGTTGACGGAGGGAATGGAAAATATTTCCGCGGTTGTGCAAAGCAATGCCAACACGGCGGAGGAGTCGGCTTCCTCGGCGCAGGAGCTGCACCATCACGCGGAGAGGCTGCAGGCAGCGGTACGGCATTTCCAGCTTCGGGGCTGACCGGGCAGGAGATAATAAAAACAAGGATAAAGACTATGATAAGCGGCACGGGAGACTTTCCTGTGCCGCTGTTGTCAGAAAAGGGGCGCGCAAAAGCAGGGATCCGCGCATAAGACTTCCTTCTCTGCTTATGCGCGGACAATGAGGAGTGCCCAGGTACCTTTCGGCACCCAGGCTATTATGAAAAAATTTATCTATGTGTGTATTTGTTACACGACATCCCGTGTTGTTTTGTATAAAATGAGTATACTTCCTGAATATGAATAAACTGTGAACAAAGTGTAAAAACATAGTAAATATTTCTAAATATGTAAAAAATATAATATATAATATGTGCAAATTGCACAATGGGGAACCGGTAAGGGGAAGTCTGGAAAGGCTCCCTTTTTTTCGCTGTTGTCATAAATGCGGAAAGATGTTAAAATGCAGACATGGTTTTTCTGTTTTTTGGCAAAATAGAAGATAAAGGAAATGGAGACTGTTTATGGATACTTTTATAGATAAGCTGGCGCAGAAGAAAAACGCACAGGAGATGATCCGCGCAAATTCTGCGGCGGAGGCGGCCAGGATGGATCAGATGGAGAGGCAGATGAAGGCTTATGACGAGCTGATGCAGGAGATCCGCCGTGTAAACATCAAGACCGCCGAGAACGTGGACAATGTACAGAGCGTGCTGAAACAGTGCATGGAAAAGCTGGAAGCGCTGGAGACGGAGAGCGGACAGGCGCAGGACGTGGAAGAGCAGCTTGCCGGGATCAAAAGTCTTCTGGAGGAGCGGCTGACACAGTCTGAGGAGTTTGTGCACCGGGAAAACGTAAAGGTTTACCGCAATGTGCAGGCGGCCTTTTCCGAGGAGTTTGAAAAGCAGAATCAGACGTCTAAGGGCAGCAGGGCGCCTTTGGGCCTTTTAATCGTTGTTTTGACCGGGGTGGCGGTGGATATCGCAATCAATGTGTTTTCACTGCTGATGCAGCTTACAAACGGAAAGCTGTTTTAAATAATTTACTATGAAAATATTGAGCAGACATTATAAAAAAATGAAAATTGCATATATTAAGGTTGCGGTGCTTTCATGCATTGCGGCCGCTTTTTTCCTGCCCGGAATGCAGACGCTTGAGAGCGACGGCGACAACCTTTTTACGGTGTACTTAAACGGGATGCAGGTAGGCGTCATGGGGGATGTCGGGGAGGCGGATGAGTGCCTGATCGCGGCCAGAAAGGCGCTTGCGGCCAGCAGCGATGAAATGGTGCTTGCGGAGAGTGAGCTGAGTTGGGAAGGACAGGAGGTGCTCTGGGGCACGGTGGATGATAAGAGCGTGATTACCGCGAACATGCTTACCGCGCTGCGGGGCAGCGTCAAAGAGACCCTGAACCGCTCTTACACCGTGAAGATCAACGAGTATACGGTGAATCTGGCCAGCACGGAGGAAGTGCTTGCGCTTTTGCAGGCTTCCATCAAAAAATACGACAGCGGCAATAATTACTACGCGGATCTTGTGATGGACGCTGACAGAGAGCTTAATGTGCTGACGACGCAGATTTATTCTGCCAAAGAACAGAAAGAAGAAGCGCAGGAGGCGCAGGAGACGATGACCAGCGCGGGCATTAACGCGGTGCTGGACGATATTTTTGCGGACATTGAACCGGCTTCGGAGAAAGAATTTTCCGATTATGAGCTGGGGCTTCTTGAACTGAATTTCGGCGATACGGTGGAAGTGGTGGAGTCCTATCTGCTGGACTATGAGCTGACGCCGCTTGGACAGGCCATCGACGAGGTGACCAAGGATCAGGAAAAGGAGCAGATTTACGAGGTGGTAGGCGGGGACACGCTCTCCCAGATTGCCGAGAAAAATGAGATACCGTTAGACGAGCTGATTGCCATGAACGATACCATTGAGGATGAAAATTCTGTGATTCGTGTGGGCGATGAGCTGATCGTGACCGTGCCCGAACCGGAACTTTCCGTGGAGCGCACGGAGCAGATGTACTATGAAGAAGATTACGAGGCGGACGTTGTCTATGTCGATAACGACGACTGGTATACAACCGATATGAAGACGCTGCAGGAGCCTTCTGCGGGCCACCGGAAGGTGGTGGCGGATGTTTCCTACCGCAATAACGAGGAGATTTCCCGTGAGATCCTGAAAGAGGAGATCACCTATGCGGCTGTGCCTAAGATTGTGGAGCGCGGCACGAAGATTCCGCCTACCTATCTGAAACCGATTTCGGGAGGAAGGCTTTCTTCCCAGTTTGGCAGACGGAAAGCGCCGACGAGAAGGGCAAGCACCTATCACAAAGGTGTGGACTGGGCGACGCCCGTGGGTACGGCGGTTATGGCATCCTGTGCGGGAACGGTTTCCAGAGCGGGATGGGGCAGCGGCTACGGTTATGTGGTCTACATCGACCATGCCGACGGCAGGCAGACCCGTTACGGCCATCTGAGCAAGGTGCTGGTAAAACAGGGGCAGACGGTGAGTCAGGGGCAGAAGATTGCCTTAAGCGGCAATACGGGCGTCAGCACGGGGCCGCATATTCACTTTGAAATTCTCATAAACGGGGCGCAGGTGGATCCGTTTAAGTACCTGAACTGACGTTTTGGTCATGCGCTGCGGCTGGCAGGTGCGCAACTGTGGGGTTTACAAACCCCCAAAATCTGGTATACTGTATTTTAATGTTTGAGTTTTTTCTTGAAAGAAAGGCAAGTAAACATAGATGGAACAATATGCGATTAAAGGTGGGAATCCGTTAGTCGGCGAGGTGGAGATCAGCGGCGCGAAGAATGCGGCGCTGGCGATACTTGCGGCGGCCATTATGACGGACGAGACCGTATTGATAGAGAATGTGCCTGATGTCAGGGATACCAATGTCATGATGCAGGCTATGGAAAGTATCGGTGTGGTGGTCAACCGGATAGACAGACATACGGTGAAGATCAACGCCTCTCAGGTTCACGATCTGGTGATCGAGGGCGATTATATTAAAAAAATCAGGGCTTCCTACTATCTTCTGGGGTCCCTGCTTGGCAAATACAGCAAGGCGGAGGTGGTTCTTCCTGGCGGCTGTAATATCGGACTGCGCCCCATTGACCAGCATATCAAGGGGTTTCGTGCACTGGGAGCCGATGTCGGAATCGGATATGGGCGCATCAGCGCGGAAGCGGTTAAATTGAAGGGAAACCATATCTACATGGATGTGGTGACTGTGGGCGCGACCATGAATGTGATGATGGCGGCAGTGATGGCGGAGGGCACCACCGTGATTGAGAACGCGGCGAAGGAGCCTCATGTCGTTGATCTGGCGAACTTTTTAAACAGTATGGGCGCGAACATAAAAGGCGCGGGTACGGATGTGATCCGCATTAAGGGCGTGTCCAGACTGCACGGGACGGAGTATGGCATTATTCCGGACCAGATCGAGGCGGGCACCTTTATGTTTGCGGCGGCGGTGACGAAGGGCGATGTGACGGTGAAGAATGTGATCCCGAAGCACTTAGAGTCCATCAGCGCGAAGCTTTTGGAGATCGGCTGTGAGATCGAGGAGTCTGACGACGCGGTGCGTGTGGTGGCGGCGAAGCCGCTTGGACATACCCATGTAAAGACCCTGCCTTATCCCGGCTTTCCCACGGACATGCAGCCGCAGATTACGGTGGCGCTCGGGCTTTCGGCAGGCACCAGCATTGTGACGGAGAGTATTTTCGAGAATCGTTTTAAATATGTGGACGAGTTAACCTGTATGGGCGCGAATATCAAGGTGGAGAGCAACACCGCGATTATCGACGGTGTGTCCAAATACACCGGTGCGCATATTACCGCGCCGGATCTGCGGGCGGGCGCGGCCCTTGTCATTGCGGCGCTGGCGGCGGACGGGATCAGCACGGTGGATGATATCAAGTATATTCAGCGCGGCTATGAGGACTTTCATCTGAAACTGCAGCATCTCGGCGCGCAGATTGATCTGGTAACCACGGACAGGGAGATGCAGAAATTCAGGCTAAAGGTCGGTTGACCGGCGGACGGCGGCGAAGTCAGGCACAGCGCTTATTTGTGTCCGGCAAAAACTGTGCCCGTGCAAAATAGGTATTGACACAGACTGCCGGCAGGTGTATGTTTATTTACAGATAAAACTTTATATTGTGATATCTTTCTCTTATTCAGAGTGGTGGAGATACATAGGATCGGTGAAGCCACGGCAACCCCTTACAAGGAAGGTGCCAACCTGAGCGAAGCTGTTACGGCAGCGTGATCGAACAATAAGAGGATTTGATGCTTGTATGTCGGGTCCCCTTATTTCCAGAGAAATCAGGGGACTTCTTTTATGGGCAGATCCGCGCCCTCGGAGCAAAAAGATGCGCACAAATGGAGTAAAAAATGATACAACACAAAAAGGAGAGGAAAAAATGGAGAAACGGTTATTTACATCTGAATCTGTAACAGAGGGACATCCCGACAAAGTCTGCGACGCGATTTCCGACGCGATTCTGGACGCATGCATGGAAAAAGATCCCATGAGCCGCGTGGCCTGTGAGACGGCGGTTTGTACCGGATTCGTGCTGGTGACCGGTGAGATCACGACAAACGCTTATGTAGACATGCAGAAAATTGTGCGCGATACCGTGAAAGAGATCGGCTATACCAAGTCCGAATACGGTTTTGACGCGAATACATGCGCGGTGTTCGTGGCGATTGACGAGCAGTCGGCGGATATCGCTATGGGCGTGGACAAGGCGCTCGAGGCGAAAAAGGGCGAGCAGACGGACGATCTGGACACAGGCGCGGGCGATCAGGGTATGATGTTCGGCTATGCGACCAACGAGACGGAAGAATACATGCCTTATCCGATTGATCTGGCACACAAGCTGGCATTACAGCTCACTAAGGTTCGCAAGGACGGCACCCTTAAGTATCTGCGGCCCGACGGCAAGAGTCAGGTTTCCGTGGAGTACGATGAGGCTGGCGAGCCGGTTCGTCTGGAGGCTGTTGTGTTGTCTACCCAGCACGACGAGGATGTGACACAGGAGCAGATTCACGAAGATATCAAAAAATATGTGTTTGATCCGGTTCTCCCCAAAGAGCTGGTGGATGACCAGACCAAATTCTTTATCAATCCTACAGGACGTTTCGTGATCGGCGGCCCTCACGGTGACGCGGGACTGACAGGCCGTAAGATCATCGTTGATACATACGGCGGATATGCGCGTCACGGCGGCGGCGCATTTTCCGGCAAGGACTGCACGAAGGTAGACCGTTCCGCGGCTTACGCGGCGCGCTATGTGGCGAAAAACATTGTGGCGGCAGGCATCGCAGACAAGTGTGAGATCCAGCTCTCCTACGCGATTGGCGTGGCACAGCCTACTTCCATTATGGTGGACACCTTCGGCACAGGTAAGATCGCTGACGACAAGCTGGTGGAGATCGTGCGCGAGAACTTTGATTTAAGACCCGCAGGTATCATCAGGATGCTTGACCTGCGCCGTCCGATCTACAAGCAGACTGCCGCTTACGGACATTTTGGCCGTAACGATCTGGATCTGCCCTGGGAGAAGCTTGACAAGGTGGATGCCCTGAAAAAATATCTGTAAAAAGAATCGCGTCCCGGAAGAGAAATCTTCCGGGGCGTTTTCTTGCGCGCATAAGCAGAGTCAGAAAGCGGCAGAGTCAGGATGCGGGCTTGCCCGCAAGACTGACTGTGACGATTTATGACGAGCAACGCGAACGAGAAATGCGGAGCATTTCGAGTCTGCTTATGAATAGAGTCAGAAAGCATCAAAGTCAGGATGCGGGCCTGCCCTATTAAATAATTGACCAAATTATGGATTCCATGTAAAATATTATAGTAAAAAGGGCGATATATATATTGAAGTATGTGTATGTATCGTGACAACAGATCAGATTTCATGTGTGAGGGGTGGAGGCGGTGATTATGCACAAGAATTGGAAAAGAATGGCGGCGCTTGGGCTGACGGTACTGCTTGGCTGCATGATGCCCGCAGGTACGATGCTGGCAGCGGCGGATGATGCGCAGAACGGGGCAGCGACTGTTACGGACAACGACGCGTTGTATGAAGAAGAAACCGCTCCGGAAAAAGAAAACGTGCCGGATGGCGGGAGCGTGTCGGATGAGGAAAATATGCCGGACGACGGGAGCGCGCCGGACGAGGAAAACGTACCGGACGGCGACGGGAACGTGCCGGATGGGGAAAACGTGCCGGACGGCGACGGGAACGTGTCGGATGAGGAAAACGTGCCGGATGATGAAGCCGCGCCGGATGACGCAGAGACGGATGTGCCGGACGGCGACTGTCAGGAAGACGTAAATGCGGATCAGATACAGGAAGCCGGTGTTTTATCGGCGGCGGATGCGGAGGTGATGGAGGCAGAGCCTTCACAGGATGCGGATGCGCCTGAGATTACCATTACAAGCGGCGGTGCAGACATAACCTGTCCGCTGGGCGGAGAGATTACCTTCAAGTATGTCAATAACTGGGCGCCCATGTTTGAGATATCTGTCAGTCAGATCGACGCTGATGCCTCTGTTTACTGTTACAGGGATAAAGTGGCGGACATGAAGGCCGGGGCGAAGACGGAAGATGTGATGGATTCCTTGTATTGGGGTGAGAAACAGTCTCCGCCGATCAGTCTTGAGCCTTTAAGCGACGGCTGTTATGTCGTATATGTGAAAGTGGAGACGGGGGGAGAGACCTATTACGCCCGCTCCGAAGGAGTCGTAGTAGATACGAAGAAACCTGTCATAAAGGATGCGGCGACGGGACAGGCGCTGGTGTCTGGACAGACCTATCCGGAAGATACCAGATTTATGGTGGAGGAAGCCAACTTAAAACGCGTTCTGGTGAACGGGCAGGAGGTAAATCCGGAAGACGGCAGTTATAAGGTGGCTGCGAAGGAGAACAGTACATCCTGCGAGATCAAGGCAATAGACGAGGCGGGCAATGAAGAGACGTGTTCGATTACGCTCTCAGGAAGCGGCGCGCCGGGCGGGGACGAGGAACCGCCGGTAACGGATCACGTGATTTCAAAGAGCGGGGTTTACGATCTGAAAGCGGGAGAGAAATATCATCTGGCCGAAGGAAAATGGAAAGTAAAGGGCGACAAGTCGGTTTATCCGGGCGGCAGAGATTTCTATGTCATGACCGACGGCAGTTATGAATTTACGAAATAGTTTACAGGTAAAAGCAGTGTGTGAAAAGAGGGGCGTGACAGATGATGCAGAAACTGATATCAAATAAGAAGCTCATAATTTGTGCCTGCGCTGCGGTGGCTGTGACCGCTGTGGCGGTAATTGCGCTATTATCCGGAAAAGAAGAGACATTCCGCTCCATACTGGTCTATGATGTGGAAGGAAATGCCGTGATCGAGCGGGAGAATGTGGGATCCATGAACGCGGCGGAGAACCTGTATCTGGAATCCGGTGACCGGGTGAGCGTAGCGTCAGATTCCAGTATGCGCATGAAGCTGGATGATGATAAGTATGTGATGGCGGAGGCGGATACGGTTTTTTCCGTGGAGGCGGAAGGGACGGACGCGGATTCCCGGACAAAGATATCGCTGGAACAGGGCGCCATTACCAATGAGATCCAGAATCCGCTGAGTGAAGGTTCCCGTTTTGAGACTTCCACACCAAACTCCGTGATGGCAGTCCGCGGGACGATCTACCGCGTGGAACTGTATGTGGATGAAGCGGGCAGTCAGAATACAAAATTATCCTGTTTTCAGGGAAAAGTCGGGGCGAAGTCCATCCTTCCGGACGGCGGATTCGGGGAAGAAATACTCGTTCCGGCGGGCAGCGGGCTAATCCTGTATGCGGACGGAACGGCGGGAGACGTCACGGATATCGCGTATGACGCGCTTCCTTCGCAGGCAGTCGAAAATCTCCTCGGTATGATGGAGAACGGTCAGGATCTGACAGGTATCTCTGTGGAGGAGCTGTCGAAGCTTGCTTCGGAGACGGCCACAGCCAGCGATGCCGCAGAGAATGAGACAGAGCAGGCGGCGCAGAGCGTGACAGAGCAGATCGTGGAAGCAGAAGCGCAGAGCGGCGCTGACGAAGAGGCGGATGCGCAGGTACATATGAAGGCAGACACGGATAAGAATACACCGGCAAAAGGAAACGGAGGAAAGGCGAAGGCTCCCGGGATGGAGCCGAAGACGGAACAGCCTTCTACCGGACCGCAGGCGCCTGACATAAAACCTGCCAAACCGGCGAAGCCCGTAAACGGCGGCAGCGTGGATAACGGCAATACAGGCGGAGACGGTTCTCAGAACGAAAACACCGGAAGTAATCCGGAAGATGAGAAATCCGATGATGATAAGAAGGACGACGATAAACCGGCGAAGCCGAAGACTTACAAGGTGACCTTCCGGTATCAGGGCGAAGTGTTTGCAACACAGACCGTAAAACGCGGAGAGACGGCCTCTGCGCCTGTGCTGGCTCCGGAGCGGAGCGGCAGTTGGGATTTTGATTTCGGAACCAAAATCAACGCGAATACGACAGTGACGTGGAAGACGGAGTAAATTTCCGTAAGACCAGCGGAGGCCGGAGGGACAGCAGGCGGAAAATGATGAAATATGTGAATAAAATGAAAACGGCGGCGGTTACTGCCGCCGTTATTCTGATCTCTCTCGTATTTTTATATGTTGGCACGGCGGGTCTTTGGGATATAGGAATATCCGACAGGCTGAACCAGCGGGAGAGCGTCACCAACAAAAAAATTTATATCATAGGAATCGACGATAAGACGCTGGAGCAGTATGGTCCCGTCAACACCTGGAGCAGAGAGATTCCGGCGAAGCTGGTTTCCCTGCTAAACGGCGCGGACAGCGCGCGTCCGGCGGTGATCGGATTCGATGTGATCTACAGCGAGGAGGCGGACAAGGAAGCGGACGATATCTTTGCCCGTGTCTGCGGGGAAGCGGACAACGTCGTCGCGGCCATGAGCTTTTCTTTTAAAGAACAGCCGGAGCAGGGGGCGGACGGAAAGACGGTCTATAATCCCTATCATGTGGATTATGTGATTGAGCCTTATGACAGCTTAAAGAATGCGGTTATGTGCGGGTTTGCAAACACCTTTGTGGACACGGACGGCTATGTGCGGCAGGCCATGGCTTATCTGGACTATGAGGGGGAACGGGCGTACAGTCTCTCGTCGCAGGTCTACAGAATCTATCAGGAAAGCCGGGGAGAAGAGGCGGCGTTTCCTGCCGTATACGGGAGAAACAACCGGTTTTATTTCACTTATTCCGGCAAGCCGCGCGGTTACAGCGTGATCTCCATGGCGGATGTGCTGGACGGCACGGTGAATCCGGCGGTCTTTCAGGACGCGGTGGTGTTAGTGGGCGCCTACGCCGTTGGTATGCAGGACGCTTACATGCCGGCGATTGCGCACAACAGCCAGATGTACGGGGTGGAAATACATGCCAACATCATAGAGGCCCTGCTGGAAGGAAAGACACAGCTTCCGGTGCAGCCCTTTGGCTATGCGCTGGCGGCGGCTCTTTTGTGCGGCCTGTTCTATCTGTTCAGTGAAAAGGCGCGGATGCTGTATTCCACGATTCTTTTGGCGGCGCTGACCGTTTTCGATGTGGTCTTTGTCAGGGTCATGTATGGGAAAGGACGGATTGTGCCCGTCATTCTTTTGCCGGTCTGTCTGTTAGTCATTTATCTGGTGCAGATGGTGCGGGGATATATAGCGGAAATTCTGAGAAGGCGGCGCGTAGTTGACGTGTTTAAACAGTATGTGGCGCCCCAGGTGGTGGATAAGATCAGCAAGGACAAAGATTTTGAGCTGGTGATCGGCGGCGAAAACCGGCATATAGCGGTGCTGTTTGTGGATATCAGGGGCTTTACCACGATGTCGGAGAGCTTAAAGCCGGAGGAAGTGGTGGAAATTCTGAATGAATATCTGGGACTCACCACACAGGCCATTTTTGATAACGGGGGAACGCTCGACAAGTTTGTGGGAGACGCGACCATGGCGGTCTTCAACGCGCCTTTCGACTTGGAGGACTATATTTTCCGGGCAGTTGCCACCGCCTGGGATATGCAGGCGGGAGCGGATCGGATTGCCGGAAAATTCCGCGAAAGATACGGCAAGAGCGTATCCTTTGGAATCGGCGTCAACTGTGGCAATGCCGTTGTGGGAAATATCGGCTGTGATTTCCGGATGGATTACACGGCCATCGGAGATACTGTCAATACGGCGGCAAGGCTGGAGAGCAATGCGCAGCCGGGGCAGATTCTGATCAGCCGGGAAGTTTATGAGGCGGTGAAGGACAGAGTCGCTGCGACGCCGCTTGGAGAGATATCCCTTAAGGGAAAGAGCAAGGGCGTATTTGTATATCAGGTGGATGGATTGGAGAGAGCTTCTGTCACTTAGCGGCAGGAATGTTTTGCACAGAAGCTCCGGACTTGCTATGTAAGGCAGAGGGGGTCGGTTTAGAGAATGAGTGAACTGTATTTGGTTCCTGACAGGAAGGACATGAAACGGATGTGCGGTCTGGCGGCGGAATACGGGTGCGCGTTTGAATACAATGATTTTTATGCCGTGAAGTCTTTGGATGATCCGGAGCAGCAGGAGCGGATCATCGCGGACTACAGAGAGTGCATGAGCCTGTATTATGAGAAGAACTATGAGAAAAATCCTGCCGGAAACGGTTGTGCGGGAAATAACTTTTCGGGGGAGGAATGCGCCCCGGAGTTCTTTTCCGGCGATACCATGCACGGCGCATTTTTAGATGTGACGATTCACAGCGACGATCCTTTGATCCGGGACGCTTCCATGCTGCGGGTGCGTCAGTCCATGGAGATTGCCCAAAATATGGGCTTAAAGGGCGTCGTCTTCCATACGGGACGGCTGGGCGGATTTCGGGCGGCCGGGTATCTGAAAAACTGGCGGGACAGAAACGAAGCATTTTTTACGGAGATTGCGCACCAGTATCCGGCACAGCAGATTTATATGGAGAACATGTTTGACGAAGCGCCGGATATTCTGGCGGGACTGGCGGAGAACATGCGGGACGTGAAAAATTTCGGTGTTTGTCTGGACTATGCCCACGCCATGCTTTCCAGGTGTTCCGGGCGGGAGTGGATTGAGACGCTGGCGCCCTATATCCGCCATATACACATCAATGACAACGACCTGCAAAACGATCTGCATCTGGCAGTGGGAGCCGGAAAACTGGACTGGCAGGAATTTGACGGGCTGCTTAGACAGCATCGGGTGGAAGCGCCGGTGCTGGTGGAAGTAAACGGTTATGAGGCACAGAGGGAGTCGCTTCGGTATATGAAGCGCCACGGAATCTATCCGATGGAAAGAGAGAGGGAACAGTGATGCATCTGCAATACGAAGATTTTGAAAAAATAATGGATATCGGCATAAGCCTTTCCACGGAAAGAGACAGAAACCGGCTGCTCATGACGATTCTGGATAAGGGTATGGAGATTACAAACTGTGATGCAAGCACGCTCTATCTGTATGAGAACGATGAACTGCGTTTTAAGTTTATGCGGACCCTTTCCAAGGAAATCAACCGGGGATTGGACGGGAAACCCATTGATCTGCCGCCCGTGCCGATGAAAGAGGAAAATGTGTGCTCCTACGCGGCGATTCACCGGGAGGTGGTCAATATACCGGATGTGTATGCCAGCAGCCGGTTTGATTTTTCCGGTCCCAGACAGTATGACAGCCTGACAGGATACCGCACGCAGTCACAGCTTGTCGTGCCCCTTGTGAATAATGAAAACGAACTGATCGGCGTGCTGCAGCTGATCAACGCCATGGATGAGACGGGGAAGGTGTACGCCTTCAACGAGGAGTATGAGATCATCATTCGCGCGCTGGGAGCCATGGCGGCAATCGAGCTGACGAACCTGTCCTATGTGGAAGCGTTAAAAGCGCAGATCTATTCCTTTGTGGAGGCGCTCACGACGGCATTGGAGAAGCGGACGCCTTACAACGCCCTGCACACGCGGAACGTAGAAAAATACGCGAGCCTTCTGGCGGATTATATCACCGGATTACATAGAGAGGGAAAATGCGAAAAAGGATTTGACCCGGAAAGGAAAGAGCAGCTTATGCTGGCGGCGCTCATTCACGATATCGGTAAGATGGTGGTGCCCCTCAGCATTATGAATAAGGCGACCAGACTGGATACGGCGATTGAGAGGATAGACGACCGGTTTGCGCTGCTTAAGGCGCGCTACGAGATTGATATGCTGCGGGGGCGGATCACCGGAGAAGAATACGAGGCGGCGGCAAAGGAGCTGGAGTCGGCCCTCGCCTTTATCCACGAGATGGATGTGGCCGACCGCGTGAGCGACGAGTGCTGCGAACAGATCAGAGAGCTTGCTGCGAAACGGCATGTCGGTGAGGACGGTTCGACACTCCCGTATCTGACGGAGAAGGAGGCGGAATGTCTGAGCATCCGAAGCGGCACGCTGACGGTGAAAGAGCGCAAGGAAATGGAAAACCATGTGGTCATGACATCCAGGATTTTGGAGAAGGTGCAGTTTTATAAAGGGTTCTCCATGGTGCCAAAGTGGGTGGGCGCCCATCATGAGTATCTGGACGGCAGCGGGTATCCGAAGGGGCTGAAAGGCGATGAACTTGATCTGGAGACCAGGCTTTTGACGGTGGTGGATATCTATGACGCGCTGGTGGCCACGGACAGGCCCTACAAGCAGCCGATTTCGAAGCCTAAGGCGATTCAGATTCTAAAGGATATGGCGCAGAGGGGAAAAGTGGACTTACAGCTTGTGGAGTGGCTGGATGAGGCGCTGGAGAAGGAAGCGCAGAAAGCGCAGTGACAGAGGTAAAGGGATGCATCCATACAAAATCCTTCTTGTGGAGGACGACGCTGAAATCAGCGAAATGTTAAAAACTTATCTGGAGACAGAAAATTATGAGGTGGCCTGCGCCCTTGACGGACAGCAGGCCTGCTCTGTGTTTGACGATATGTCCTGCGATCTTGTCCTTTTGGATCTGATGATACCGAAGATAAGCGGGATGGGCGTGATGCAGCACATACGGCAGAGCAGTTATGTGCCGATCATTATTATCTCCGCAAAGGATTCGGAGAGCGATAAGACGCTGGGACTGGGCCTTGGGGCGGACGATTATATCACCAAGCCCTTCTCCGTGGTGGAGGTGCTTGCGCGGATCAAGGCGGCGCTGCGCAGAACGATGCAGTATGACGGTGCGGCCGCCTGTACAGATAAAGAGACGCTTTCTGTTCTGACGGCCGGGGAGCTGACCATGAATCTGTCTGATTACACGGTGAAAAAGGGAGAGAAATCCATCGACCTGACGGCGAAGGAGTTTGAAATACTGAAACTCTTTATGCAGAACCCGAAGAAGGTTTACACCAAAGAGCAGCTCTATTCCCTGGTGTGGAACGACGCGTACTGCGGGGACGAAAACGCCGTCAATGTGCACATCAGCAGATTGCGCAATAAGATTGAGGAAGACCCGAGAAATCCCGCGTATGTGCTGACCGTGTGGGGAATCGGGTATAAGCTGGGGGGATCGGTATGATGGTATTGGCGCTGGGTCTGGCGGTGGCAGTTCTTACGGCGGTCGTCTTGTACCAGCAGTTTGCGTTCCGCGCAGGCACGCAGAGAAAACTTCGGGAAATCCATGAAAAGCTAAAGGAAATACTGGATGAGGACGGCGGTGCAAGGCTCATGGTCTTTACGGATAACAGAGAACTGATGGAGCTTTCGGCGCAGATCAACCGTCTTTTGGAAAAGAATGCGAAGGCAGCGGCGGACTTTCGCCGTTTGGAGACGACTTCCCGAAAAATGCTGTCCAATATTTCCCATGATTTAAAGACGCCTCTGACCGTGATCCGAGGGTATCTGGAAATTATGCGAACGCAGAAAGAGGCGGCTCTGGAGGCGCGGGCAGAATCAGAGGCACGGGCAGAAGCAGAAGCGCGCGCGGAATTGCAAATGATGGTGAAGGCGGAACAGAAGGCGCAGGCGATGATGGAGCTGATTGACAGCTTTTTTTCGTTGGCGAAGATTGAGGCGGGCGACGCGGACGTGGATCTCACCAGACTGGATGTCTGTGAGGTGTGCCGGGAGAGCGCGCTTGATTTTTATGAAATGCTCACGGGAGCGGATTTTCAGGTGGATATCGGGCTGCCGGAGGAGCCTGTCCTTGTGCACGGAAACAGGGAGGCTTTGCAGCGCATTCTGACGAACCTCATCTCCAATGTGCTCCGCTACGGCTCAGAGGGAAAGTATCTGGGCGTTTTTTTCAGATCGGATGAGCGGTGGGTATATATTGACGTGACCGACAAGGGAAAGGGAATTGACAGCGCCTTTGCGGACAGCGTTTTTGAGCGGCTTTTTACCATGGAGGACTCCCGCAGCCGGAGCGTGCAGGGAAACGGCCTGGGGCTTACCATTGCCAAAAGGCTGGCGGAGCAGATGGGCGGCGCGCTGACGCTGGAGAGCATCCCCGGTGAGAGGACGACATTTACGGTCAGGTTGAAGCGGGTTTTGCAATGACCGTGCCCGGTCGTACCGGCCAGCACTGACATAAATAAAACAGGTTTTGAAAGAAATTTGTAAGAATTAAGCAAGAGTTTTGAAAAACGATGCCGTTACAATAGATAACAGTACAGCGAATAAAGAATATTCGATGGACCAGAAAGGAGGCAGCGAAAATGTCTTATATTTTACAAACCAGCCGCCTTACCAAATCTATTGGCGGTAAAGAACTGGTAAGAGATGTGGATATCCATGTGAAAAAGGGTGAAATTTACGGGTTTCTGGGGCCGAACGGCGCGGGCAAGACGACCGTTATGAAGATGATTCTGAACCTCTGGAAGCCTGACATGGGAACTGTTGAGCTGTTTGGAAAGCCGCTCACGCCGCAGTCTTATGAGGTGATGAGACGGATCGGGAGCATCATTGAATTCCCTGTGTTCTACGAGCATATGACAGGCCTGGAAAATCTGCGGATGCACTGTGAGTATATGGGGTATTATCAGCATGGAAGCGTGGAAAAGGCGTTGGAAATGCTCGATCTGACGGCGGCGGCGAAAACGCCCGTCAGGAACTATTCTCTGGGTATGAAGGAGCGTCTGGGGATTGCGAGGGCGGTTTTGTGCAAGCCGGAGCTGCTGATTCTCGACGAGCCGACCAACGGCCTTGATCCGGCGGGCATGAAGCAGATTCGCGAACTGCTGCGGACACTGTGCGCGGAGCAGGGTACAACGGTGGTGGTGTCCTCCCACATTCTGTCGGAGATCGAGAGCATTGCGGACACGATTGGTATTATTCATCAGGGCAGGATGAAAAAAGAAATCGGCTTGAAGGAAATCGAGGAGATGAGTCTGGCCTGTATCGAATTGTCGGTGCAGAATCCGGAGAGGGCGGCCTATGTGCTTGCCGATAAGCTGGGACTGACGAATTTCAGAGTGATTGACGGAAAAGAGATCCGTATTTATGACGATTGTGTCACAACGGAGGAAATGACGAAGACGCTGGCTTTAAACGAGGTGGCGGTGACGTCCATCGGGAGAAAGGCGGAGACGCTTGAGGATTATTTCCTGAAACTGACGGCAGAGTGAGAAGCGCTTCGAAAGCGCGGCAACAGGTGTTTCGGACGAGGCGAAACGGAATCATGGAGGAAAAGATGTTTAAACTGATCAGATTAGAGTGGAAGAAAAATAATATTTTTAAATATATCCGCAACGCGGTGGTTACGACGGCAGTTCTTCTTATATTCCTGCTTATGGCAGCGGGGGAGCTGGAGACGAAGGAGACGGTACAGACTTACGGGAAAAGTATGCTGGACGCATCCGTGGGGTTGTTTGTCCATATGGCGTACATTGTTTTTACAGGTGTGATGATCGCGGCGTATATCGTGGGAGCTTACGAGAAACGGACGATGAACCTGCTGTTTACCTATCCGGTCAGGCGAAGCCGGATTATTCTTTCAAAGGTATGCGCGGTGTGGCTTTTTAACTTTGCGGCGATGGTGGTCAGCAAGGCGGTGATTTATCTGGTCCTGGTACTGACAAGGCCCTTTACGGGCATTTCGGCTGCGGGGATTCCTGTGGGGGATCCGGTGTTCTGGCTGGAAGCCGTGCTCTCCTCGGCGGCTATGGTGAGCATCAGCTTTATCGCCCTTCCGGTCGGTCTGAAAATGAAGTCGTCCAAGGCGGCGATTGTGGCGTCGGTTATCATCGTCTGCTTTACGCAGGGGCAGATTGGTTCGGCGACGCTTGTGAATAATATGCCGTTTTATGCCATTTTGTGTGTGGTCGCTGCGGTGTCCGTGTATCTGTCGGTGTGGCGGGTGGAGACCAGGGACGTAATGTAGGAAAGGTGTGTCCGGCCTTTTTATAAAGCATACCGGCGGGCAGGATGTGTTTGACTGATTTCTTCCGGGCGTCTATAATAAATGGGACGGCAAAAACACGGCTTTACGGCATTTACACAGGATTTCCGGGAAGGATACCACCATGGCGTTTGCGCACTTACATGTCCACACGGAGTTTAGTCTTTTGGACGGTTCCAACAAAATAAAGGAGTATGTGAGGTATGTGAAGGAGCTGGGGATGGACAGCGCGGCCATCACAGACCACGGCGTCATGTACGGCGTCGTTGATTTCTATAAGGCGGCGAAGGAGGCGGGGATTAACCCGGTCATCGGCTGCGAGGTCTACGTGGCGCCCCATTCCCGCTTCGACAGGGAGCTGACGGGCGGAGAGGACCGCTATTATCATCTGGTGCTTCTGGCGGAGAACAATACGGGCTATGCGAATCTGGTGAAGATCGTCAGCAGGGGATTTACAGAGGGGTACTATTACAGGCCCCGTGTGGATCTGGAGGTGCTGGAGCAGTACCACGAGGGGCTGATCGCGCTCTCGGCCTGTCTTGCGGGGGAGGTGCCCCGCTATATCCAGAAGGGGCTTGTGGACGAGGCGAAGAAGGCGGCCTTAAAATATCAGGGTATTTTCGGGAAGGATAACTATTTTCTGGAATTGCAGGATCACGGGATTTTGGCGCAGCAGTCGGTCAATTCCGTGCTTCTTCGCATAAGTAAAGAGCTGGACATTCCGCTGGTGGCAACCAACGACGTGCACTACACTTACGCACAGGACGCCCAGCCCCACGACATTCTTCTCTGTCTGCAAACGGGGAAAAAGCTGGCCGACGAGGACCGGATGCGCTACGAGGGCGGACAGTATTATGTGAAGAGCGAGGAGGAAATGAAGGGGCTTTTCCCCTACGCATGGGAGGCGGTGGAGAACACCCAGCGGATCGCCGACCGCTGCCATGTGGAGATCGAGTTCGGCAATTATAAGGTGCCCCATTATGATGCACCGGAAGGGTATGACTCCTGGAGCTACCTGAACAAGCTGTGTCAGGACGGTATGAAGGAGCGCTATCCGGAAGATGACGGTTCCTTGCAGGAGCGTCTGCATTATGAACTTGACACGATCAAAAACATGGGATTCGTGGACTATTTTCTGATCGTGTGGGACTATATCAATTACTGTCGGGAGAACGGGATTGCGGTAGGGCCGGGCAGAGGCTCGGCGGCGGGAAGCATTGTCTCCTACTGCCTGAAAATAACAAACATCGACCCGATCAAATACAGCCTCCTTTTCGAGCGGTTTCTGAATCCGGAGCGCGTCTCCATGCCGGATATCGACGTGGATTTCTGCTTCGAGAGACGGCAGGAAGTGATTGACTATGTGGGTCAAAAATACGGCGCCGACAGGGTGGTGCAGATTGTCACTTTCGGTACGATGGCGGCCAAGGGTGTGATTCGGGATGTGGGCAGGGTGATGGATCTGCCTTACGCCTATGTGGACCGTATTGCGAAGATGATTCCAAACGAGCAGAATCAGGGCGTTTCCATAGACCGGGCGCTTGACATGAACCCGGAATTTAAAAATCTGTATCAGGAGGACGAGCAGGTACACAATCTGATCGACATGTGCAGACGCTTAGAGGGCCTGCCGAGGCACACTTCCATGCACGCGGCGGGGGTGGTGATCTGCCCGGAGGCGGCGGACGAGTTCGTGCCCCTATCCAGAGGAGCCGACGGTTCCATCACCACCCAGTTTCCCATGACTACCATTGAGGAGCTGGGCCTTCTCAAGATGGATTTTCTGGGACTCAGGACACTGACGGTGATCCAGAGTGCGGTGCGGCTGGTGGAACAGAGCAGGGGAATTTCGATAGACATTGACCGGATCGACTACGACGACAAGGCGGTGCTTGCCTCCCTCGGAACGGGGCGCACGGACGGCGTGTTCCAGTTGGAGAGCGGCGGGATGAAGAGCTTTATGAAGGAATTGAAGCCCCAGAGCCTTGAGGATGTGATTGCGGGTATTTCGCTGTACCGTCCGGGACCGATGGACTTTATTCCGAAATATATCAAGGGAAAGAACCATCCGGAGACGGTGACCTACGACTGCCCGCAGCTTGAGCCGATTCTGGCGCCTACTTACGGCTGTATCGTGTATCAGGAGCAGGTGATGCAGATTGTGCGGGAGCTTGGCGGCTATACCATGGGCCGGAGCGATCTGGTGCGCCGCGCCATGAGCAAGAAAAAGCAGTATGTGATGGAGCAGGAGCGGAAAAATTTCACTTACGGAAATCCGGAGGAGGGCGTGCCCGGCTGTGTGGCGAACGGCATCGACGAGAGGGTGGCGGACCACATCTACGATACCATGATGGATTTCGCCAAGTACGCGTTCAATAAGTCCCACGCGGCCTGCTATGCGGTGGTGGCGTACCAGACAGCCTATATGAAATATTATTATCCCGTGGAGTTTATGGCGGCGCTGATGACCTCTGTCATCGACAATCCGGGCAAGGTGGCGGAGTACATTATGACGAGCAGAGGCATGGGCATACAGATTCTGCCGCCGGATATCAACGTGGGTGAAAACGGCTTTTCGGTGGCGGACGGACAGATCCGCTACGCCCTTTCCGCCATCAAGAGCGTGGGGCGTCCCGTGATCGACGCGGTGGTCGCAGAGCGCGAGGCAAGAGGCCCTTACCAGAATCTGGGAGATTTTGTGACACGCGTGACAGATCGGGACATGAACAAGCGCGTGGTGGAGCATTTTATCAAGGCGGGCGCCATGGACAGCCTCGGAGGCACGCGCAAGCAGCTTCTCAGCGTGTACATGCAGGTGATCGACGGCATCCAGCAGGACCGCAAGAACAATCTGGCGGGGCAGATCACCCTGTTTGATCTGGCGGCCGAGGAGGAGAAGGTGGATTACAGGATAAGCCTTCCCGATGTGGGCGAGTATTCCAAGGAGATGAAACTTGCTTTTGAGAAGGAAGTGCTTGGCATCTATATCAGCGGCCATCCTCTGGAGGAGTACCGGGAGACCTGGAAAAAGAATATCACGAACACCACGGCGGATTTTGTTCTGGATGAAGAAACCGGGGCGACGAGGGTTTCGGACGGTGCGAAGGCCACCATCGGCGGCATGATTACGGAGAAAAAGATCAAGTACACCAAGAATGAAAAGGTGATGGCCTTCCTGCAGGTGGAAGATCTGGTTGGCTCTGTGGAGGTGATCGTCTTTCCGAGGGATTACGAGCGGTACGGCAATGCGGTGATGGAGGACAGCAAGGTCTTTATCCGGGGCAGGGTGTCCGTGGAGGAGGATAAGGACGCGAAGCTGGTGTGCGAACAGATCACGACCTTCGAGCGGATGCCGAAGAAGCTCTGGATCAAATTTCCGACAAAGGAAGCGTATGAGAGCCACAAGGAAGGTCTTTTCGATGTGCTGAAAGATTCGGAGGGGCAGGACAGCGTGGTCATCTACGTGGAAACCCCGAAAGCCATGAATCCGCTGCCGCCGAACTGGAACGTGGAGGCGGGAGCGCTTCTGGTAGGCAGATTGGAGAAAATGTATGGCAAAGAGAATGTAAAGGTGGTATAGCAGCCGGGAAAATAGCAGAACGGACGACAGGCAAACCTGATAAAAACCGTTGAAAAACCTTTCTTTATCATGTAAAATACAAATAGGATTCAGAAGGCATAACTCATGACGGAAAGGTATGGGAATCGGTATGGCGAAACAGATTAAGACGATCGGCGTGCTGACCAGCGGTGGGGACGCGCCGGGTATGAACGCGGCGATCCGCGCGGTGGTCAGAAAGGGAATCGCTAACGGTGTGAAGGTTAAGGGGATTAAAAAAGGGTATCAGGGTCTTTTGAATGAAGAGATCATAGACATGGAGAAGTGGTCGGTTTCTGATACGATCCAGCGTGGCGGTACCATTCTTGGCACAGCGCGCTGCCATGAGTTCCGGACGGAAGAGGGTCAGCAGAAGGGGGCGGACATCTGCCATAAGCACGGAATCGACGGCCTTGTGGTAATCGGCGGAGACGGTTCCTACCGCGGCGCGCAGGCTCTTTCGAGACACGGCATCAACACCATCGGACTGCCGGGAACCATTGATCTGGATATTGCGTGTACGGAGTATACCATCGGGTTTGACACGGCGATCAATACGGCTATGCAGGCTATCGACAAGGTGAGAGATACCTCCTCCTCCCATGAGCGGTGCAGTATCATAGAGGTTATGGGAAGGAATGCCGGATATATTGCGCTGTGGTGCGGCATTTCCAACGGTGCGGAGGATATTCTGCTCCCGGAAAAGTACGACTATAACGAACAGCAGATCATCAACAATATCATTGCAAACAGGAAGAAGGGAAAAACCCACCATCTGATTATCAACGCGGAGGGCATCGGGCATTCCACTTCCATGGCACGCCGGATCGAGGCGGCGACAGGCATTGAGACGAGAGCTACGATTCTCGGCTACATGCAGCGCGGCGGTTCGCCTACCTGTAAAGACCGCTACTACGCGTCGATTATGGGCTGTTATGCGGCGGATATTCTCTGTGAGGGGAAGACGAACCGGGTGGTAGGCTACCAGCACGGCGAATTTTTGGATTTTGACATTGAAGAGGCGCTCAGTATGGAGAAGGGGATTCCCGAATACCCCTATGAGATGTCGAAAATACTATGATAACCAGTGTACACAACAAATGCATCAAAGAGACCGCAGCCCTTCTCGCGAAAAAAAAAGAGCGTGACCGGCGCGGTCTTTTTGTGGTGGAAGGCGGGAAAATGTTTGGAGAGGCGCCGGCGGAGCTGATCAGCCGGGTTTATATTGCGCAGAGCGCCGAAAAAGATATGTACGCGCAGTATGGAGAGAAGCTGTCCGGACTTTCCTGTGAGATCGTGACGGATGAGGTGTTTGCCCGCATGTCGGATACGGTAACGCCGCAGGGGATTCTCTGTCTCGTGCGGCAGCAGCACTATAATATAGAAGAAATCCTGCGGGAAAGAGAAGAAAAACAACTGTTATTTATAATGCTGGAGGATATACAGGATCCGGGAAATCTGGGTACGATCTTCCGCACGGCGGAGGCGGCAGGCGCGGACGGCGTGATTATGAGCAGCCGGACGGCGGATCTCTATAATCCCAAGACCATCCGCTCCACGATGGGAGCGGTCTTCCGGGTGCCCTTTATCTATACGGAAGATATTACCTCCGTGATTAAACGGATGCGGGAGCGGGGGACAGCGGTTTACGCGGCGCATTTGGGAGCGGAGCGCTTCTATGACGCATACGATTACCGGCAGAGTACGGCTTTTCTGATCGGAAACGAGGCGAATGGTCTGCGGGACGAGACGGCAGGCTGTGCGAATGCGCTGATCGGGATTCCCATGGAGGGAAGCGTGGAGTCCTTAAATGCGGCTGTGGCCTCCTCCATTTTGCTCTACGAGGCTTACCGGCAGAGAAGAATGGGTTAAATCTGGATTTAATATATTTATAACGACTGTTTTTATATTTTGGGGCGGAAAGATAAGAAAAGGCGAAAACAATCGAAAACACAGGAAAATAGCGACCGTTATTCAATGTGAAGGGCTTCGGAACGGAGGAAAGAATGAAAATAGGATTTATAGGACTTGGCAATATGGCGCAGGCCATAATCGGCGGTATGCTGGAGCAGGGGATCGTACCGGCGGCACAGATCTGCGGCAGCGCGAAAACACAGAAAACCAGGGATGCGGTGCGGGAAACATTCGGCATCGACGTGAAGGACTCCAATGCAGCGGTGGCGCAGGAGGCGGAGGTTTTGCTGCTGGCGGTGAAGCCGCAGTTTCTGGAAGGCGTGATCGGCGAGATCAGGGACGCCCTGCAGCCCGACACACTGATTATCAGCATTGCAGCGGGTAAGACGCTTGTCTGGCTGGAGCAGGCTTTCGGCAGGCAGGTGAAGCTGGTGCGCTGTATGCCGAACACCCCCGCGCTTGTGGGGGCGGGCTGCACGGGCGTGTGCATAAACGAAGCGGTATCGGAGGAGGAGATAAAATACAGTCTGCGGCTGATGGAGAGCTTCGGGAAGGCCAGTCTGGTGGAGGAGCGGCTGATGGACGCCGTGGGGGCCGTGAGCGGATCTTCTCCGGCGTATGTGTTTATGTTTATCGAGGCCATGGCGGATGCGGCGGTGGCGGCGGGGATGCCACGGGCGCAGGCGTATGAGTTTGCGGCGCAGGCGGTTTACGGCAGCGCCAGACTGGCGTTAGAGACAGGGAGACATCCGGGAGAACTAAAGGATATGGTATGTTCTCCGGGAGGCACGACGATAGAGGGTGTGCGCGTGCTGGAGGAGGCCGGTTTCCGGGGGACAGTGATGGATGCGCTTTTGGCGACGGTGGAGAAGTCCAAAAAACTGTAGGAGCGGTTTGGAAAACGGGCGGGGCTTAACTGCCGCAGAGAGCCCTATCCGGAAACAGTGTCGGAACATCTTGTGTTTTGTAAAAAATTAGTAACAAAATATAGAGATAAAACGGGGACAAATTGTATAAACTTGACAAAGAATAGGCGTTTTGCTAAAATAATCCATACTTAATCAAAATGTAACAATTTTGTAACAATCTTTATCTTTTTGATTTATTGGGAAATCATAAATTTCCTGTATGGATGAAGATGGAGGGATGTTTATGCGGAAATGGTATAGACTTCTGCAAGCCGGTTTCATTCTTTGGATATGTTTATGCGGTCTGACTCTGGAAGTACAGGCTACCAGCAGGAGCGAGTATCTGGAGTCGATGAATGTGGGTGTGGCACAGATCGTAGATCCTACGGGAAGAGCGGCGAACGCGGAGGCAGTGAAGGAACTGGCGGAAGTGTCAGAGGCGAACGGCTCGGAGCGTGAAACGGATCTGGTCATGGCTAACGTACAGATCGCTATGAATGTGCGGGCGGAAGCAGACGAGGAGTCGGATAAGGTCGGCCTGCTCTACAAGGATTGCGGCGGCAGAATATTGGAGAGAAAAGACGGCTGGACAAGACTGCGGAGCGGAGATCTTGTGGGCTGGGCGAGCGACGAATATCTGCTCTTCGGGGAGGATGCCGAGCTTTTGGCGAACGATGTGGGCAACCTCATTGTACAGATTGAGACGGATACGCTCTGTGTAAGGAAAGATCCGGAGCCGGAAGCGGAGGCGGTGGGATTTATTCCCCGTGACGAGGAGCTGGAAATTGTCGAGGTGCTCGATGAGGACTGGATCAGTGTGGATTACGAGGGCGAGACGGGTTATGTTTCGGCGGAGTATGTGGACATTGACTTCCATATTGACGAGGGTGAAACGCTGATCGCGATTCAGAAGAGAGAAGAGGAAGAGCGGAAGGCGAAGCTTACGGCCAACAGAGGAGCCGTGGTAGTGGGCGGCGACGATACGAGACTGCTGGCGGCGCTGATTTACTGCGAGGCAGGCATCGAGACTTACAACGGAAAGCTGGCGGTGGGCGCGGTGGTGATGAACCGTGTCAGAAGCGCGGCATATCCGAATACAATATCGGGCGTTATTTTCGCATCGGGACAGTTTACGCCTGCGCTCAACGGCAAGGTGGCCAGAGTGTACGGCGGCGATATTCCGGAAAGCTGCTGGGAGGCGGCAAGAGCCGCGATTAACGGCGAGACAAACGTGGGCGACGCGACCCATTTCCGGCGTGCCGGAAACCACGAAGGACTGCTCATTGACAGACAGGTGTTCTGGTAACAATGGGAGAAGTACTTCTAAAAACGCAGCAGCAAAGGCTGCTTCGTTAAGAAGTACTAAGTCTCACATGGGAGAATGCTAAAAAGCAGCATTCTCCGTGCAGGCGTTGTGCGGAACTGAACGTGTGGCTGTTGAACGCCCGCAGGTTAGTTCTTGCCACTTTGGGGATAATATGCGATAATAACGTCAGGGAGGGAAGAAGATGGAGATACAGGCGTTAAACATGACGGTGGTCTGGCTGGTCATCCTTGTGGCGCTGGTTGTGATAGAACTTTTGACGATGGGACTCACCACCGTCTGGTTCGCGGGCGGCGCGCTTGTGGCTACGCTGGCTTCCTTGCTGCATCTGCCGGTTATATTACAGATCATACTCTTTCTCGTGGTTTCGGCGCTGCTCTTGTATTTTACAAGACCTGTTGCGGTAAAATATTTTAACAAAGACCGGGTGCGCACGAACGCGGAGAGTCTTGTGGGGCGGCAGGCCATAGTCATCAGCGAGATTGATAATTTACAGGGTATCGGACAGGTGAATGTGGGCGGTATGGAGTGGTCCGCGCGGACGAAGACGGACGAGGAGAAGCTGCCGGTGGGAGCCGTGGTGATCGTGCTTGCCATAAACGGCGTGAAACTTATTGTAGAGGAGAAGAAAGAACTGCTGTAGCCGTGGCGTACGGAGCGGCTGCGGGCTTTGTGTCCTTTCGGAAACGGAGGAAAAAATGGGTGGACTTGTAGCGTTACTTGTTGTATTGGTGCTGATTGTGCTGATTCTGGCATCTTGTATCAAGATTGTGCCGCAGGCGCAGGCGTTCGTGGTGGAGCGGCTGGGCGCATACCAGCAGACATGGTCAGTGGGACTTCATATTAAGGTTCCCTTTATCGACAAGGTGGCGAAAAGAGTGATTTTGAAGGAGCAGGTGGTGGACTTCGCACCCCAGCCTGTGATTACGAAGGATAACGTTACCATGCGGATCGACACGGTGGTCTTTTTCCAGATCACGGACCCGAAGCTTTTTGCTTACGGTGTGGAAAATCCGATTATGGCGATTGAGAACCTGACGGCGACGACCCTTCGAAACATTATCGGTGAGATGGAGCTTGACCAGACGCTGACTTCAAGAGAGGTGATTAACACAAAGATGCGCGCTTCCCTTGATATCGCGACAGACCCCTGGGGCATTAAGGTGAACCGTGTGGAGCTGAAAAATATCATTCCGCCGGCGGCGATTCAGGATGCCATGGAGAAACAGATGAAGGCGGAGCGTGAGCGCCGTGAAGCGATCCTGCGTGCGGAAGGCGAGAAGAAGTCGACGGTCCTGGTTGCGGAAGGTAAGAAGGAGTCCGCGATCCTGGAGGCGGAGGCCGAGAAGCAGTCGGCGATCCTGCGTGCGGAAGCGGAGAAGGAGAAGATGATCCGCGAGGCGGAAGGTGAAGCGGAAGCAATCCTTAAGGTACAGAAGGCTACCGCAGACGGTATCCGCATGATCCGTGAGGCAGGTGCGGACGAGGCAGTGCTGAAGATCAAGAGCCTGGAGGCGTTTGAGAAGGCGGCCGACGGTCAGGCGACCAAGATCATTATCCCGTCCGAGATTCAGGGACTGGCAGGGCTTGCGACTTCTGTCAGGGAAGTCTGGAAATAGACCGTGCGGGCGCCGGAAGCTGTGCAGGAACCGCATATGGACGGTAACATGCAGCAGCATTTGGCGGATCGGGGAACGGGTTAAATAGAAGTGGATGATTGAGGCGGGACGGTTTAACGAACCGTCCCGTTTCTGTAGGGGAGATGTTACGTAACAGGGAAGCCGGAAGTTGAACCATTACGATTTTTCACAAGGGGAAGACAGGAGGAGAACATGAATTTAAAAGGACGTCATTTTTTAAAACTGCTGGATTTTACAACAGAAGAGATCACGTATATGCTGGATGTGGCGGCAGATCTTAAGGATAAGAAGAAAAAGGGAATACCGGTGGACATACACCGCGGCAAGAATGTGGCGCTGATCTTTGAGAAGACGAGTACAAGAACCCGCTGTTCTTTTGAGGTG
>ERZ808040.38-NODE-38-length-123844-cov-8.104874_pt1 | contig 123844 bp, 106 predicted proteins | sample MGYA00380191_ERZ808040 | MGnify/ENA primary metagenome ERZ808040 (study PRJEB31490, sample SAMN06133395) | mouse gut metagenome | isolation source: J6 | host: mice | place: China: Chengdu | collected 2015-05 ...
TGCGCCGTTCCAATGAGCAGGAAAGTGATGTCCGTACCTTTATCCGGGAAATCCGGCAGTATGCCACGATACAGGAATTGGACGAGGGTATCTTAAACCGCCTTATCAGCCGGATTCTGGTGGGGGAGGTGAAAAAGATTGACGGGGAGAAATTTCAGGAAATCAAAATCATTTATAACTTTGTCGGGGAGATACCGGCGGTAACAGAATAACAGTAACGCCCTTCTCTCTTTCCGGGGGAAGGGCGTTCTTTTGCCCGCATAGGAAAAAGAAGCCGGGTTCCCTACTCTCCGGCTTCCAAAATAAACTCTAAATGGTCTAAGGCATAGCGCAGAGCCATGCACATCAATTCATTCCGGGAACGGTCGCTTTTCGCTGCCAGAGCGTCAAATTCCTCCTGCAATTCCCGGTCTAACCGCAGCGTCATAACGATTGACTTATCTTCCTTTTTGTCAGGTTTCTTCTGACGCACCACAAACTTGTCTGCCATGTTACACCTCCGTATTACATTCCTGCAACCATTATAAACGATTCTTCTTGACATTTATATAACACATGATAAAATACAAATATGTAATACATAATAGTATTACAAAATAAAAAGGAGGTCATGGAAGTGAAGAACGTGCTGGAACAACTCTATAATGGTGAAATCTTCCCGGCGGAGCAGTATGCTCCCAAAGGTGAGGAATACCGGAAAATCCATCAGGGGCATTACCACCACTATGAGGACTTTATTGAGGTATTGGCTAAGCTGGAGCCGCCCCTTGACAAGCGGTTTATTAAAATCATGGACGAACAGCTTGACGTAATCCCGTTTGAGTTCTCGGAAATGTTCATTGACGGTTTTAAGCTGGGGGCAAAGATGATGGCAGAGGTTTTCAGGGACGAGTAGGAGGACGGGGACAGGAAAAGGCAGACGCTTTGACGGGGCGGCTGCCTTTTTTTGGGTTGTTGATAAACGGGAAGTTCACAGTTGCTCTATATGTGTTTTTAGCATATTTAGAAACTTCATTTCATAGTCATAAAATTTCCACGTAATCGCATCTTCGTATTGTTCGATATAAGAATAAACTATGTCCAGTAAATTTTTTTTATTTCCTGTAGTTTCATAATACTTAATTGCTATTTCAAGGCAGCTTATCATATATTTCTGTAACCCAAATTCAGCAAATTTTCCGCCTGTTTCAATCAGCATTCCGTCTACCAAGGAAATTTTCAAATCAAATTCTGTTAAATAATCCATATTTATTTTTTCTACGCTATTTAAAAAATCCCGATTTTAAACTCCATGCAGCTTCCCGGCAAACTGGGAATTACAAATATCTTACATATACTCTTGAATCTTCTCCATGCATATCTTTCATCATTCTGAAAAACTCATACCCATATTTCTCATACAGCCCATTATGATTTGTTGAAATATAAATGCTATTAATTCCATCTGCTTTTGCCAATGTTTCAGCGTAACTTAACAGCTTTCCAACATAACGGTGTCCTCTATAATGCGGAAAGGTATATACCCACCCTATCCATGGTGTTAATTCTGTTGGCTGAATATCGTCCTTATCAGCAAATGTGCAAAAAGAAATCAAATCTCCTCCCTCTGTCAACATAAGCACCTTTGTATTTTCACCGACATATTCCTTTAATTTTTGATTTTTTAACAGTTCATATAAAAACTGACCTGCTCCCCAATCACTTTCTTTAATCTTTGAAAGCCAATATTCTTTGTTATCTGTACTGAAATATTCGATTATGTTCACAAAGTTATCCTCCTAACTCCGATTTATTATTGCGTTCAGTTTAGCACATTTATAGAACACTTACAAGATTCCGTATATGAAAAAGCAAAAAGAATGAATTCTTCACTTGACAATGTGGCAAAGAGCTGCTGAAAGCAGACGATCATCTGTTTTCAGCAGCTCCCCCCTTTTTTGTGTTATTTCCCACAAAGACATCCGGATTTGCGTATTATCCCGAACAAGCCGTGACCTGTTTTTCCGTTTTTTGTAATCTCACGCAGATGCCCGGATTTCCTGTCTGCCCCGGCAGGCGAGGGTCAGCCTTCCGGCTGCTCCGCCTGTTTTCCGGAAATTACAATCCCGTCAAAGGCCATGTACGGCAGAACGCAGGAACCCTCCGTTACCGTCTCGGCTGAAATGGCAGTGAGATGATGGAGCAGGTCAGCCAGATTGCCGCTGATCATCGTCTCGTTTACCGCTCCGGAGATTTTGCCGTCCTCGATCAGGAAGCTGTTTTTAGCCACGCCCGAGAAATCGCCATTGTTGCTCGGTTGGCCGCCGGAGAAGCGTCCGACAAGAATACCCTTCTTAATACCGCCGACAAGCTTTTCATAAGGCGTATCGCCGCCCTCGATCACAAGGCTGTAGGAAGAGTTTTTCGCGCGCTCCCGGCCGGTTTTGTTGGCCGTGTAGAGATTGAGCATAAAGCTCTGCAGCACGCCGTCTTTAATCACGTCATAATCCTCGGAGAGGAAGCCGTCCCCGGTGTACCGCTCTCCACAGACAATGCGCGCGTCCGAAGGCTTTACGGAAATGGTAATCCGCGGGTCCGCCACCTGCTCGCCCAGTTTGTCAAGCCAGATACTTGTCTTTTCCAGAATCGCGTTGTTGGATGTGAAATTTCCGAGCGCACTGTACAGGAAATCCCGCAAACTGTTCGGAGTCAGGATAACCGTGCCTTCGAATTTTCCTTCCACCGGAACGGTTGTAAGCGATGCCTCCGCATCTGAGAGATCCTTTTCCAGGCAGCCAAGCTCGATAAACGGCCGGTCAAGCGAGGTTGTCTGTATGCCGCTGCTGAAGAAGGAGGTCGTCGAATCGCCCTCGTGCGCCGAGAACATCAGGCTGATGTAGTAGAGCCCTTCAAAGGTTTCAAATTCGGTGCCGTTTGTGTTGCGGTACAGGCTGTGATATTTGATATGCTGCACCACCATCTGTTCCATCAGCACCTTCGGATGGCGCTCCTTGATCTGGCTCATCAGCTCGCGCGTGCGGTCGAAGAATTTGTCGATATCCGGCTCGTAGGCGCCGTCGCGGAATACAGCGTTCTCCTGCTTCGGAGCAATGTCGTAGGCCGGATCGGCAAGCCCTGCTTCCGCAGATTTCATGCAGTTCTCCGCTGCCTCCGCAACTGCCGCTGCGTCAAATTTGTTGATCGCGATCGTGCCTTTCTTTCCGTCGTGAAAGGCGGTCATGTTCAGGGAATTATCAAACAGCGTGCGGAACAGCGAAAACTCGCCGCCGTCCACATTGAATTCGTGGGTTTCCTTCTGTGTTACGCTGTACTGCGCCTTCTGGGCGCCTGCCTTTGCCAATGCATCCCCGACGCGGGAAGCAACCAGTTTTAAATCTTCCATGCTTAACGACCTCCTATCATAACCTTGCAGCGGAGCGCAGGTCCGCCCATGCCGACCGGCATCGGCTGCTTTTTCCCGCAGAAGCCGGAGCTGGACCAGGTGACGGTGTCGGACACCATATCGACGGTCTTCAGCATTTCGAAGGCGACGCCGGAAATTGTGGTGTCCAGGATCGGGCGGGCGATTTTGCCCTTTTTGATTTCGTAGCCCATGCAGACGCCGAACATAAACTCGCCGGTCGTGTCCGCCTGGCCGTTGTTGGTGTTCAGCAGATAGTAGCCGTCGTCCACGGACGCGATAATGTCTTCAAGCTTATCCTTTCCCGGAAGCACGGCGGTATTTCTCATGCGGATCAGCGGTTCGTCCGAGAAATTCCATGCGCGCGCGTTGCCCTGAGGCTTCATGCCGAAGTGGACAGCGGTCTCGCGGTTGTTCATATACCCGGTAAGGATACCGTCCTTAATGATAACGGCGTCCTCCGCCGGAGTGCCCTCGTCGTCCAGATAGACCGGCAGAGGCGTTTCTTTCCCGAAGGCTGTGTGTGCGAAATCGACAAGATTTACGAGATCGGAGCCGACGCGCTTGCCGAGGTTCGGCCCGGCAACGGAGCCGCCGAGCACAAGATCTGCCTCAACCGTGTGACCGACCGCCTCGTGGGCAAGCATCCCGGCCAGATCGCCGCCGAGCACGACCGTCTTGTAGCCGGCTTCCGCATAGACGCCCTCGCGCTTGTGCATCAGCTTCTCGTACAGCTCGTCGATTTTTGCATACAGCTTCTTCGGATCGTCAAAATTTTCGAAAAAATTGCCGAAGCCGCCCTGCGGAACGAAAAGCTCGATCGGCATGCCGGAGGTTGTCTCTGCGTTCAGGAAGACGTAAATATAGCTGCGGGGCGATGTGACATGTCCGTCCCAGCCGTCCGAGGTGCAGATCAGCTTTTCCATGGAATCCTCATGGAGAACGACGGAGCGGCTGGAAAGCTTCGGGTATTTGCCGGTGATATAGCTGTCGATTTCCTTAACGAAATCAACATACTGTTTCTGCTCCGTATCACGGATCTCTCTTTTAACCGGAAGCGTGCCGGAGGAGAGAACAGGAATCGGCGGCTTTCCCTTGTTGATGTGCCGATCCATAAAATCCGCATTTTTTGTGGCGGCTGTAAGTACCGCTCCGGCGGCGTCCGCGCTGCATTCTGCGGTCGATGAAAAGCCGTAGACGCCGTTTTTGTAAACTCTGGCGGAAACGCCGGAAATCTCTGAGCGGACGTTGCCGACAAGATTCCCCTGCACAAGGGAAATCTGCCTCTGACGGTTTTCCTGCGCTCTGAGCTCGGTGTGGACGCCGGCGGCAAAGAGCGATTTCCGGCTGGAAATAAAATCTTCGAGCATTTATGTTACCTCCTTAAAAATATGTATGAAACCGGTCCGGGAACGGGCCGGAGGATACCGGATTTTGGCAGGCTGCCGAGATAAGTGCGGCAGGATATTGATGTTTTGTATGATAACATGGACTATTCTAAGATACAATATACAACGCTGTGTTTTAATCATTTTCTAATGTGGGAAAATGGGGTCCGCAGACCAGACAGGAATTTTTTCTTCTGGCTTTTTTGAATAGATTATATTGTTTATTCTATGTGTCTGTCAGATAGAGTATAAGGCGTGCGTAATTTCTCTTTGAAATTTCGTGTTAATATATTGAATATATAGTTTTTATATGGTACAATATGGATAAGCAGTGTGTGCAATGACGAGCGAAACGGAGGTGATGCGTTATGTTCTGCGTAAATTGGCAAATAGTTGAGTGATATATTGTTTTGCTGAACTATATGCTTGTTTTAAAATTATTAAAATAAAGCTATATTTTTAGTAATGGAGGTGATATGTCAAACAATATTTTTAAAAAATTATTATGCTTGACTCTTGCCTCAGCTATAGGAATTTCGATAAATATTCCTATAGCAGCAGCCGCTGAGGAAGTATCGGGTGACAGCGCAAGCACGCCAGCAATTTATGGATGTCACAGTAACAGATTCCTCACAAAATACAATCCATGGACTTACGAAAGCAGCTCTGACATCCGGGACTTCGGGCGGTGGAGATAGCGGTGGTCCTTATTATACACAAGCTGCTGATGGCGGAAACAGTTACAATTTTGTTGGAGTACATAAGGGCAGCAGTGTGAACAGCGGCGGCTCAACCGTTTGGTTCACTCCGTATGTTAGATTTAAGAGCTGGTTTACCGTGAAAACGGATTAAAAGGAAAGAGATGAGATTATTGATCTACCGGAGAAGAATTACACCACTTTTAACGATGCTTGCGGTAATATTCCTTATATCGGGATGTAAGGAATCCAATAATGAGAATCAAATTTTTGGTCAGAAAGAGGAAGTCTTAAATGAGGTAGAATCTGTGATAAAAGAAAATGCTCCTGTTCCTGCTCTTGAAATCCAGGTCGATCCTTCGGGTATTCATCTATCAGCAATTCCTGAGTTTGTAAAAATCACAGTTGCAAACACCTCAGAGGAACTGGAGTACAAAGGAAGTTATCATTATTCTGTCGAGTATTGGGACAATGAAAATTAGATTCCGGTATGCTGTCCTGCCGTTCCTGATGAAGAGGTGAAGATCAGTCCCGGCGAGAGCGCAGTATTTGATTATATTCAGCTGAATCCAAAGGAATATGACTATTCTGTTGGCAAGTACAGAGTAAATTACAACAACTGCGGGTTCGGCGAATTCTCGATCATTGACGAATAACACAGGCGGATAAAGTTATTTTTGATTTATACCTTGTCAGACAGACAGGGAAAATATCTGAAATTGCGTGTAAATAATGCCTGCATTTCATTTTGGAGTGCAGGCATTTTTCTATGCAGACCATTTCTATATTGGTTCTTTCATTTGTTTTCAGGAGCCGGGTATTCTGCCGGCATATCAGATGCCGGTATCCCGGCGTACTTCTAATCGCGTTTTACGGTGATATCTTTCTGTGGATTTCTTCCCTGTAAAAATGCAGGTGATCTTTGCTTCGGAAATGCGGCAGGAACCGCACTCCGGCGCAGTCCGCTGATTTTCCGCACGGAGGGGAGGCCCGGTCACCCGGCCAGTGCGTAGAGATATGCGCTGGAGATCACCGTCTGGATAATCAGAAAACGGAAGACGGTCTGCGTATCGGACCAGCCGGAATTTTTGCGGGCATGGTCGTGCAGCGGCGTGCGGGTGTTTTTGAGTATCTTTATTTTGAGGAAGCGCAGAAGCGCCACCTTAAGCAGCCCCAGCCCGCCGTCCAGAATGAACACAATGCAGAATACAAGGTAGAGCAGAGGCCGGCCGGATTTCAGCGCGAGCAGCGCGAGAAAAAGGCCGAGCGCGCGGGAACCGGCGTCGCCCATCAGCAGCTTGCTCGGCGAAGCGTTGAACCAGAGATAGCCGAGCAGGCAGATAATCATCAGGAGCGTCAGCTGTCCGTAGGATCTATTGCCGAGAACCTGGGTAAATACAACATAGAAGGAAAGCGCCGACACGATGGAAAGGCTTCCGCAGAGGCCGTCCACGCCGTCCGTGCAGTTCGTCACATTGATGGAAACCCACACGAGGATCATTGCGAGCAGAATGAACAGCGGCTTCGGGAGCGTAACAGCCGTCCCGGTAAGCAGAACGGAAAACACCGGGCCGTTGAAATTGACGAAGGTGTAGGCGCATACAAACGCGATCAGCATATCAATAAGCCCCTTTTTATATTCACCCCAGGGGGTTTTCGAGCTGTCGTCGAGGTAGCCGCTCAGCATGGCGGCGGCAATCATAATAAGGTAAATGAGAAGCTCGCGCTCAAACGGCACGAAAAGAAGCGCCGCGGCGCAAAATACCAGAATAAACACAAGTCCGGCCCCGCGCGGCTTTCCTTGGGAGAGGATGCCGTTCACGGCAAACGCGCGGCCTCCGTCGCGCGGAAGTATATTTTGCAGTGCTCTGAGCAGAATACAGGTCAGCAGAAACGCGAGAACAAGGCCGAAAAATGCGATCCATTTCGCGGCGGAATCACTGAATAGTAAGTACAGCATAATTGCCTCCGGTTTTTCTGTGAGAATGCTGTCCGCCGCCCGCGCGGCAGAGCTTATCCGCACATTATGTTATTGCGGTATATTTTACTACAGATTCCGGGATTTGTATAGCAGGAATCCGGCCGGAAGTGCCCCGAATTTTTGCGGCTTGCGGAAAAGCTCCGAATTTTGCCGGTCTTCCGGAATAATCTGGAAGCAGTGAACTTCTGGAAAAATCCTGATTTTACCTGTTTTTGGAAAATATGAAAATCAGCTGCCGGCCGTTGCTCAGCAGTAACTTATTTGTAACAATTTTTCGCGGTGCTTTGTAACAATTATTTAAGAATATCGTTATTGTATGTGTGCAGGGATTATGCTATGATAATGCCCAAAGACCGGCGGAAAAGCGCGAAATCTGTCGGCAGAGTTTAAAAGCCGGCCGGGATGAGGAGAGGAAAGGAAAGCCGAAAAGCCCGCAAAAGGCAGAAGAGAGCAGAAAAAGAAATAAATGCGCCGGCTTGTCAAAAAAGTGTGCGGAAATGGATGGTAAATTAAAAATGTACTACTTAGAGAGAGGGGCCGCTGCAGGCCGGAAAAGGGAGAAAAGATGCTGGAGAAAAGAACAGATCCTGAGACTGATCTGGTTTCCGGCGCTGTTTTTTTATTTTGAGTTGATTTTTCATCTTTTTGTGTTCCGGGGGCTGGGAGGGAATTTTATCTTTCCGGCGCTGTTTGCGCTGGCATTCGGGCTGCTGGTGGATCTGCTCACCTGCGTATTCCCGGAGCGGGCCAATCGGGTGATTGCCGTGGCGCTGACGGCTCTCGGAGCCGTGTGGTACGCAACACAGCTGGTTTATCAGCATATTTTCAAGGCGTTTCTCTCCATCTATTCTGTCGGGGCAAACGGGGCGGATGCGATCGGGGAATTCTATATGCAGGCGCTGAAGGCGATCTGGGCGAAAATAATCCCGGTACTGCTGTTTCTTGCAGCCATCGCGCTCCTGGTTATGCTGCTGAAAACAAAGCGCATCGAGTTTGAGAAGGAGAAGCTGCCCTGTGCCGCCGTGCTGGCCTTCGGCGCGCTGCTGCTGCATCTGCTGGCCGTGCTCTGCCTGGCTCTTTTCGGAAAGCAGCCGCATTCCCCGCATGACCTCTATCACAGCAATTTTGTAATGGATCTCTCCATGGAAAAGCTCGGCGTGCTGACCTCAACGCGGAAGGATATTGCGCAGACAATTTTCGGGAAGAGTTCGGACGATATTGACGACATTACGTTTATCGGGCTTCCGGATGCAACTCCGAGCCCGGGGGCCGCTCCGACGCCGGAGGGGAACCCGCCGTCTGCGCTTACTCCGGAGCCGACGCGGGGCGCGGTGGAAGAGCCGGGGCCTTCCCCGACGCCTTCGCTCACGCCGACGCCGACTCCTACCCCGATCGACACATCACCGAATGTGCTGGCCATTGATTTTGCAGGGCTTGCGGAGGCGGAATCCAGCAAAAAAATCAAAAAGCTGCACGATTATATGGCCAGTTCCGTGCCGACAAACAAAAACGAATACACGGGGATGTTTGAGGGCTACAATCTGATTATGCTGACGGCGGAGGGCTATTCGCGCTGGGCCGTCAATGAAGAAATTACACCGACGCTGTACAAGATGGTGAACGAGGGCTTCTGTTTTGAGAATTATTACACGCCGCTCTGGTGGACGAGCACGAGCGACGGCGAGTTTGTGGAGTGTACGGGGCTGATACCGACCGGGACGAACAGCTTTACAAAGACGGCGCAGCATTCCATGCCGTTCGGTTTCGGCTGGGTTTTCCGCAAGCTCGGCTACACCGCGCGGGCGTACCACAATCACACCTACACCTATTACCACCGCGACCAGACGCATCCGAATATGGGCTACGATTACAAGGGTGCCAAGGGAGGCGGGCTGGATGTGAAGCTCACATGGCCGGAGTCCGATCTTGAGATGATGGAAAAAACGATCCCGGAGTATATCGGGGATGAAAAATTTCACGCCTACTATATGACGGTGAGCGGGCATATGGAGTATACATTCAACGGAAATTCGATGTCCGCGAAGAACCGGGAGTATGTTGAGCACCTGGACATGAGTGACGAGGCAAAGGCCTATCTGGCCTGCCAGAAGGAGCTTGATTCCGCGCTGAAATACCTGCTGGATCAGCTGGAGGAAGCGGGCGTAGCGGACCGCACGGTGATTGTGCTCTCCGGCGACCACTATCCTTACGGTCTTGAGAAGGACAGGATTGACGAGCTCGCGGGGCATGAGGTGGAGGAAAATTTTGAGCTGTACGAGAGCCATCTCATCCTGTACTGTCCGGGGATGGAGCCGGTGACGGTCACGAAGCCGTGCTCTGCGCTCGACATTGTGCCGACGCTGCTGAACCTGTTCGGCATCGAGTACGATTCGAGGCTTTTTATGGGGCAGGATATTTTTTCGACGGCCGCGCCGCTTGTCATGTTCTCCAATCAGAGTTATATCACGGACAAGGTGATGTATAATTCCAAGACCGGGGAGGTGACCATGCTGACACAGGAGGAGCTGCCGGAGGATTATGTGAAGACGGTTTCCTCCATAGTGAGAAACAAATTCAGCATTTCCTCGGCGATTATTACGGAGGATTATTATTCTTATCTGAAAAAGTACCTGGATTAAAGATATATGTCTGCGCTGCTTCTGAGAAACGGCAGACCTGTCCGATGGATGCCGGAAGCATACCGGCGGGAAGAGGAGGAGCGCAGCGGCTAAAGAGCAGCAAAACCATAGTTGACGAATTCTGTCCTGTTCTATATAATGATATTAACATTTCCGGTGATAAGCTGCATGTATCCTCTGCAGCCGGGAAATGGAAAACAGAAAGGACAGGTGTAGAAATGTATTCATTTGATGAGATTAAAAGCTTTGATCCGGAGCTGGCGGAGAGCATTGAGCTGGAAATCGGCAGACAGAACGACCACATTGAGCTGATTGCATCGGAAAATTTTGTAAGCAAGGCGGTTATGGCGGCGATGGGCAGCCCGATGACGAACAAGTACGCGGAGGGCTATCCGGGCAAGCGCTATTACGGCGGCTGCCAGTTTGTGGATCTTGCTGAAAATCTCGCGATCGAGCGCGCCAAGAAGCTGTTCGGCTGCACCTGGGCGAACGTACAGCCGCATTCCGGCGCGCAGGCGAACATGGCGGTATTTTTCGCTCTGCTTCAGCCGGGAGATACCGTGATGGGCATGAACCTGGCCCACGGCGGGCATCTGACGCACGGAAGCCCGGTGAATTTTTCCGGCACCTATTTTAATATTGTGCCTTACGGCGTGAACGCCGAGGGCTTTATCGACTACGATGAGGTGGAGCGCATTGCGAAGGAATGCCGGCCGAAGCTCATTGTCGCGGGAGCGAGCGCTTACGCGAGAAAAATTGACTTCCGGAGATTCCGTGAAATCGCCGACGAGGTCGGAGCTTTCCTGATGGTGGATATGGCTCACATTGCAGGGCTGGTTGCGGCCGGCTGTCATGTCAGTCCAATTCCGTACGCTCATGTTACGACTACCACCACACACAAGACGCTGCGCGGGCCGAGGGGCGGCCTGATCCTCTCGAGCGAGGAGTTCGCGGCGGATCATAAGCTGAACAAGGCGCTGTTCCCGGGCATCCAGGGCGGCCCGCTGATGCATGTGATCGCCGCCAAGGCCGTCTGCTTCAAGGAGGCGCTTGAGCCGGAATTCAGAACCTACGCGGAAAATATCGTGGCAAACGCACAGGCTCTCTGCAAAGGCCTGATCGAGCGCGGGTTCAAAATTGTTTCGGACGGCACGGACAATCATCTGATGCTGGTTGATCTGCAGAACATGGGGATTACCGGAAAGGATGCGGAGCATGCCCTTGATGCGGTCAATATCACGGCGAATAAGAATACGGTTCCGAACGATCCGGCATCTCCGTTTGTGACAAGCGGCATCCGTCTCGGCACTCCGGCGGTCACAACGCGCGGAATGAAGGAGAAGGATATGGATCTCATTGCGGAGGCTATCTCGCTTGCCATCCGGGATCTGGATAAAAACAGAGAGCAGGTGCTCTCGATCGTAAAAATGCTGACGGATTCGTATCCGCTGTATTAAGTGCGTCGTGTCGAAAGCCCCTGTGCAGACAATATCCGGTCTGTCCGCCCGTCCGGGCAGGCCTGAGAGTCCGCGGCAGAGTTTGTATGCTGCGGGCAGTAAAACTGTGCCCGCTTTTCGGGCGGCATGCCGGCAATCCGCAGGGGGAAAATAAAACTCAATGAATGGGAAAGGCGGATTGGTATGAAAGATAAGCTGGAGTGGCAGCCGCGCTTCAATGTAGGCGTGGATTTTATTGACAGAGATCATAAGCAGCTGTTTAGCATTATGAATAAGCTGCTGACCCTGAGCCAGAACGATACCAAAAACGAGTGGGTCGGCGTCGAGGGAATCAAGTATTTCAAGAATCATGTGGAGGAACATTTTGCGCGGGAAGAGCAGTATATGGATTCCATTCACTTCGGAGGATACGAGCTGCACAAGCGCCTTCATGATACTTTTAAAAAGAAGACGCTTCCTTCCATGGAGGAGGAGCTTGTCAAGAGCAATTACTCAATGGAGGCGGTTCATCATTTTCTCGGAGTGTGCATTGGCTGGATGACCGCACATACTCTGATTGAGGACCGCACGATTACCGGAAAGGTAAAAAGTAAGTGGGTGAACCGCACTTCGGAGGAATCCATCACCGCGCTGGAGCAGACGATCATGAAGATCGTCAACGATATGTTCCAGCTGGAACTGCGCGTTGTGAGCGATCAGTACGGCGGAGAAGATTTCGGAAGATGCGTGTATTATAAGCTGGTCTATTCTCCGGAAAAGGGCAAAAAGAGATGGGATGTCATATTGATCTTTGAGGAGGAACTGCTGATCAACACCGTCGGCGAAATGCTCGGTGTCCGCTTCAGCGAGATCGACGATCTGGTAGTCAACGCGACAAGACAGATCGCGGTGCAGTTTGTGGAATATGTGAGGGAAGCATTTCCTTCCATCGGTCTGTCGAAGCTGGAGAAGGAGAGTCTGCTCACCTACGAACAGTTTATTACAAGCTTCCAGGAGCAGACGCCGGAATGCAGTCTTCTGTTCAACACAGGGGTGGGATATCTCGGTTTCTGCATTCTTGCGGCCGGAGGCCCCGGCGGAGATCTCGGCCTGAGCCTGACGCCGAAAAATGTGACGGATGAAATTCAGAAGTACCTTAAAAAGGAAAAAACGGCGAAGAAAAAGCAGATTCTGGTGGTGGACGATTCGGACGTTGTGCAGCATGCGATGAAAATGCTGCTGGGAAGCGATTATGATGTTGCGCTCGCCAATTCTGCCGGCTCCGCAATTAAGAGCATAGCCAGGAGTAAACCGGAGCTGATCCTGCTGGATTACGAGATGCCGATCTGCGACGGCAAACAGACGCTTGAGATGCTGCGCTCCGAGGAGGAGATGGCGGATATTCCCGTAATTTTTCTGACGGGCAGGGGCGATAAGGATAGCGTCAGAAATGTTATGTCCCTGAAACCGGCAGGCTATATGCTTAAAACCATGAAGCCGGAGGAGATCAAAGAGGTGATTGACGGTTATTTCAGCCAGAGGGAGAAGCACGCCTGAGGGGACTCTGCTTTTGACGGAAAGCAGAGCCGGGAGGCCGTTATTCGTAAAAGGGCAGAGCCGCCGCAGAAGAAAGAGCTGCAGCGGTTCTGTTTTTTCTTGCATTTTTCCGTCAGCCTGTGTATAATAGTTACAATGATAAATGAAAGCGAGGATTTTATGACAAGCATTGTGGAGAACGGAGTTTCGGCGAATTAAATAGCTGAAAGAAAGGACGGATTGTACTCCCAAAGGAGAGGTCTGCCCTTCGGTTGGGAAGATATGTCCTGGCCGTATTCTGCCTTACAAGTGCTTGCATAAAAACAGACGCGGAAAACCGCCGCCGGGAGAAGCAGATTTTGCTGTTCCGGAACGGAGGATTTTCTGCGCACAGCCGGTATATTCTGTGCTTCGGAAGCATGACAGTATGGTCATGTTTTTTTTGTGCGGAAATCCGGGAAGGAAGGACTCTGTAAAAACAGCGGATAGCCGCTGCCGGGAGGCCGGGAAATACGGTGTATGATTCAGGACATCTCTGGAAAAATATTTTTATGGAGGAAGCCATGTACGATTATGAACACATTCTTGAATTTGACAAAATAAAGGAGCAATGGGCATCCTTTGCCGTAACAAAAGCGGCAAGGGAGCGGATTGCAGCGGTAAAGCCCTTTCTGGCGGAGAGTGAGCTGAGAAGGGAGCTGCGTGAGACGACGGAGGCGCGAACCCTTCTGGACAAATACGGAAATCCTCCCCTTGTTTCGCTGAGCGGCGTAGAGAATATGACGGCGGCGGCAGAACGGGGGGAATGTCTTGGAGCGGGCGAGCTGGAGGCTTTCGCCGGAATGCTGACGGCGGTGCGCCGGCTCAAGACATATCTTGCGCGCTGCCGCGGGCTGGCGCTGTCCCTGCCGTATTATGAGGAGAATCTAGATCCGCAGACAGAGCTGGAGGAGGAGATTTCCATGCAGGTGGTCAGCGGAGCGGTCTGCGACAATGCATCCCGGCTTCTGCGATCCCTGCGCGGCGAGATTGAGCGGGCGGAGCAGTCCATGCGGGAGAAGGCGGACTCCGTACTCCGGGCGAACCGGGACTGCATGTCAGACAGTTTCAGCACAAAGCGCGGCGGGCATATCTGCGTGCCGGTAAAAAAGGAATACCGTTTCCGGATTCCGGGCAATGTGGTTGACAAATCATCTACGGGAAATACCGTTTTTGTGGAGCCCGCCGCGGCCGCGAAATATTATGAGGAACTGGCGATGCTTCGTTTGAACGAGGAGCAGGAGGTCCGGCGCATTTTGTATGCGCTGACCGCGCGGGTGGCAGAAATTGCGGATATCACCGCAGAAAATATACGGACGATGGAAAAGCTGGATTTCATTTTCTCCCGGGGAAGGCTGAGCCGGGAGTACGGCGGAATCGAACCGGAAATCAATCTGGACGGCAGGATTTTGATAGAGGACGGCAGGCACCCGCTGATGGCCAGACAGATCTGCGTGCCGCTGCAGTTTTCGATCGGCGGCAGCAGACCGGGAGCGGCGCCGGTTCGCGGTATTGTCATAACCGGGCCGAATACGGGCGGCAAGACAGTCGCCGTAAAAACGGTGGCGCTGACCTGCCTGATGGCGCAGTGCGGCCTGCATGTGGCCTGCCGGAGGGCAGAGCTGTGCATGCGGAGTAATTATCTGTGCGACATCGGGGACGGGCAGAGCCTCTCTGAAAATCTGTCCACCTTCTCCGCGCATATTACAAACGTTTTGAACATTCTGAAGCAGCTTGCTCCGGACAGCCTGGTCATTCTGGATGAGCTGGGTTCCGGAACCGATCCGGCGGAGGGAATGGGTCTGGCGATCGCGATTCTGGAGGAACTGAGAAAAAGCGGGGCGCTGTTTGTTGTCACGACGCATTATCCGGAGGTAAAGCAGTACGCGGCACGCGGGGAAGGAATCCGGAATGCGCGTATGACATTCGACCGGGAGAGCCTGCGGCCAACCTACCGTCTTGTAATCGGGGAGGCAGGGGAGAGCTGTGCGTTCTATATTGCGGAGAGGCTGGGAATGCCTTCCGGTATGCTTCGGACAGCTGCCCGTGCCGCGTACGGAGGCCAGGCGGCCGAATGGGAAAAGGACGGCGCGGCAGAGGAGGAGCAGGAAAGCAGTATTTTAAAGCAGCAGGCTCCGAAGCTTCAGCGGCAGAAGCGCAGTACTGCTGGAAAGCAGCTGGCGGAAAAATTTCATCTCGGGGACAGCGTGATGCTTTATCCGGACAAAAAGCTGGCCATTGTGTGCGAGCCGGTCAATGAGAAGGGCGTGCTGCGCGTGCAGCTCCGTGATAAGAAAATATGGATCAACCACAAGCGTGTCAAGCTGGTAGTTGCCGCGGAAAAGCTGTATCCGCCGGACTATGATTTCTCGATTGTCTTTGATTCCGCAGAAAACCGGAAGCTGCGGCATGATATGGGGCGGAAATACATGGAAGGCGCGGAGCTGAGAACGGAGGAGTAAGGAAAAAAGGGAACGCAAGGGGATTGCGAAAAAGGAGGAGATGAGAGGGGGAAACGGAAAAGAAGAAACAGAAAAGAGGAAACGGAAAATAAGAAACGGAAAAGAGGAGACGGAAAATAAGAAACGGAAAAGAGGAAACGGAAAATAAGAAACGGAAAAGAGGAGACGGAAAATAAGAAACGGAAAAGAGGAGACGGAAAATAAGAAACGGAAACGATATTGTCCGAAAATAAGTGCGGGAATGGGGGCGGAGCGGAAATACGGAAGGAAAGCGCCTGATCTGCAGAAGAGAAAAGCGCAGGAACGGGGAAGATAAATACCCGGCCGGAAAAGCGAAAGCAGACGCAGAACCGGCCGGGTACAAGGAAGTCTGGTGAAAAAGCACAGAAGTCCGAAACTTAATATCCAAGCTCTTCTCCGACAAGAATTACCTTGATCCGGTTCGGGACGGAGGATTTGCGCGTAATGACCGTCTGACAGCAGATGCAGTCCGGTGTCAGGCAGTCGGCGCAGCGCCCGAGTTCCGCGCACGGCGTTTTTCTTCCTAGGCGTACCGTGTTCGGCGGCGCCGCCATATTGCGGACGCGGGCAATACCGCTTTCGACATCCGGTACAATCTTATTCATTCCTGCAATCACAATAACATTCTTCGGCCCGGCAATCAGGCAGGCCACGCGGTTGCCGTTGCCGTCAATATTGACCAGCTCACCATTCAGCGTAATTGCATTAGAACTCATAAAGAAATAATCTGAGGTCACAATTTTTCCGTACATAGCAGTTCTCTCCTCCGGCGTGACGGCGGAACTGCGATCGTACAGAATATAATCCGATTTTTTAAGCTCGTCAATCAGACCGATTTCGTTGAGCGTCATGGAGCCGCCGAACGACACGGAGCAGCCGGGTGTAAGAAAGCGCTTGGCCATGGCGAGAGCCTCCTCCCGGTTATCGCAGTAGTAGCTTTCAATGCTGCGCAGATTAAATTTTTCAATCAGACTGTCTGCGAGATTTTCGTAATATTGCTTTTTGGGCGACATGGGAACCTCCTTGAGCTGTTTTTAGTTTATTTTAAACAGTCTGCGGAGGAAATGCAAGATGAAATCCGACGGAATGGCGGGGAAGAGCGCATGGCAGTTTCCGCCTGCTGAAATCAGGCGGAATGGCAGGAAGAGTGCATGGTAATTTCCGCTTGCCTAAATCCGGCAGGTATGCTATGCTTAACCGCAGAGCCGGCAAAAATGCGGAATAAAAGCAGAGAAGCGGCTTTCGAGGTGTATTGAAAACGAAAGCTTCGGTGAAAACAAAAATCTGGCTGATAACCAAAGCTGCGGTGAAAACAGAAACCGGATGGAAAACCAAAGCTGCAGCGAAAACAAAAATCTGGCTGATAACCGAAGATGCGGTGAAAACAAAAACGGATGGAAAACCAAAGCTGCAGCGAAAACAAAAATCTGGCTGATAACCATAGCTTCGGTGAAAACAGAAACCGGATGGAAAACCAAAGCTGCAGCGAAAACAAAAATCTGGCTGATAACCAAAGATGCGGTGAAACGAAAACCGGGTCGAAAACAAAAATTTGTTCACAGGGCATAAAGACTCAGAAATTAAAGAAGCAAAATTAAATTCAGAATCAGAAGAAAGACAGCGGAATTTCATGGGAAAATATTTATATATCGCAGAAAAGCCGAGCGTTGCGCGCGAATTTGCGAAGGCATTAAAACGGAATTTTCAAAACAGGGACGGATATATGGAAGCGGAGGATTCCGTTGTCACATGGTGCGTGGGACATCTGGTGACAATGAGCTATCCGGAGGTGTATGACGCGGCGCTCAAGCGCTGGACGCTGGAGACGCTGCCGTTTCTGCCCGGGGAATTCCGATACGAGGTGATACCGTCGGTGAGCAAGCAGTATAATACGGTGAAATTGCTGCTGAACCGGCAGGATGTCGAGCGGATCTATGTGTGCACCGACTCGGGGCGCGAGGGGGAATATATTTACCGGCTGGTTGACCAGATGGCACAGGTGCCGGCAACGAAGGACAGGCGGCGCGTCTGGATCGATTCGCAGACGGAGGAGGAAATTCTGCGGGGAATCCGGCAGGCAAAGCCGATTTCCGATTATGATAACCTGTCGGACGCAGCGTATCTGCGCGCGATGGAGGATTATCTGATGGGAATCAATTTCTCCCGTGTGCTGACTCTGAAATATGGGTATACCATCAGCAATTTTATGAAAAACGAAAAGCGGGCGGCCATATCGGTCGGACGAGTAATGACCTGCGTCCTCGGCATGGTGGTGCGTCGGGAAAGAGAGATTCGCGCGTTTGTCAAGACACCGTTTTTCCGCGTAATGGCGGAGCTTGCGGTAAAGGAACACCGTCTGGAAGCCGAATTCCGGGCAGTTGAAGGCTCCCGCTATTACCAGTCTCCGAAGCTTTACAAGGAAAACGGTTTCCGGGAGAGGGAGACAGCGGAGGAACTGATTGCCTCGCTGCTGTCTTACTCGCCCGAATACAGAACGGTGACGGAAAACGGGAAAAACAGCTATCCGGCCGTACTGCGGGATAACAAAACGCAGCTTATGGCGGATCTTGCGTCAATAGAAAAAAAGAAGGAAAACAAAAATGCGCCGCTGCTGTTTAATCTGGCGGAGCTTCAGAACGAGTGCAGCAAGCTGTTTAAGATCAGCCCGGATGAAACGCTGAAAATTGTGCAGGAACTGTACGAGAAAAAGCTTGTCACCTATCCGCGTACCGATGCGAGGGTGCTGTCGTCGGCTGTGGCGAAGGAGATCGACAAGAATATTACCGGTCTGAACGGACTGTCCCAGTTTTCGCCGTTTGCCGGCGAGATCCTCAAGAGCGGATCGTATAAAAACATTGCGAAGACACGATATGTCAACGACAAGCAGATTACCGATCATTATGCCATAATTCCGACCGGACAGGGCTTCGGCGCGCTGAGCGGGCTGTCGCTGCTGTCGAAACGGGTCTATGTTGCGATTGTCAAGCGGTTTTTAAGTATTTTTTATCCGCCGGCGGTGTATCAGAAGATTTCCCTGATCGTCAAAATCGGCGGCGAGAGTTTTTTTGCAAGCTTTCGTGTGCTGGTTGAGGAGGGATATCTGAAGGTGGCGAACGCCGGCCGGAAGACAAAGGACGATGCAGGCGGAGCCGGGAACGGAGCCAGCCAGCCGGGAACTGCATCCGGAGGAGCTGGGAACGGAGCCAGCCAGTCAGGAACTGCATCCGCAGCACCGGGAAGTAAATCCGGAGTTCCCGGAGCGGAAATCACTTCCGCCAAAAGCACGGCGGCCGTCAGAACGCCGGAAACCCAAGATACAGCCGGGGCTCAGAGCGGAAACGAAACAAATCAGCCGGGAGAGGTATCCGGAAGATCTGGAAGCGGAACTCAGGCGGCCGGGCCGGCGGCTGCGGGCACGGGCACGGACGAGAACGGAGAGGAGAGCTTCGGCAAAGATTTCTTCGAAGCAATCAAAAACCTGAAAAAAGGAGCGAAGCTCCCGGTGTGCGGATTTACGATCCGGGAAGGTGAAACCGCGCCGCCGAAGCGCTACAATTCCGGCTCCATGATTCTGGCGATGGAGAACGCGGGACAGCTGATCGAGGATGAGGAGCTGCGCGCACAGATTAAGGGCAGCGGCATCGGAACCAGTGCAACGCGCGCGGAGATTTTGAATAAACTGGTAAAAATAAATTATCTTGGACTGAATAAAAAAACGCAGATTATTACGCCGACACAGATGGGCGAGCTGGTCTACGAGGTGGTCAACGCCTCGATCCGCTCGCTGCTGAACGCGGAGCTGACGGCGAGCTGGGAAAAAGGACTGACCTATGTGGCGGAGGGAACGATCAGCCGCGGCGAGTACCAGAAAAAGCTGGAGGGCTTTGTCGGGAAGCTGACGAATGCAGTGAAAGGCCTGAACAATCAGGGAGCACTGAGCCGGTGTTTTGCGGAGACGGCAAAAAATTATGAAAGCGTGGCGGGCAGGACTGCCGCAGGCGGGAAGGGAGAATCGGAATGACGCATAAGGAACTGGAGGTTGAAAGCCTGTTTGATCTGAGCGAAACCATGGCCGCAGAGCTGCTGAGGAGTGTGACTTATCCGTGGGAGGCTCTGGCCGGCATCGGGGAATTTATAAAGAAGCTCGGTCCGCAGCTTCCGGAGGAGGAATATGAGCAGCGCGGAGAAAATATCTGGATTGCGCGGGATGCGTCCGTTGCGCCGACGGCAGGCATCAGCGGGCCGGCGATAATCGGCAGGAAGGCCGAGGTGCGGCACTGTGCGTTTATCCGCGGAAATGCGCTGGTCGGGGACGGAGCGGTCGTCGGAAATTCGACGGAGCTGAAAAATGTGATTCTGTTCAACCGGGTGCAGGTACCGCATTACAATTATGTTGGAGATTCCATTCTGGGCTGCGGTTCGCATCTGGGTGCGGGCTCGATCACCTCGAATGTGAAGTCCGATAAAACACTGGTGGTTATCCGCGGAGCGGAAGGGGAGATTGCGACGGGGCTGAAAAAAATGGGCGCAATCCTCGGCGATCATGTCGAGGTCGGCTGCGGCTCCGTGCTGAATCCGGGCACGATTATCGGAAAAAACTCCAACGTTTATCCGCTCTCCGCAGTGCGCGGCTGCATCCCGGCCGGAAGCATTTACAAAAGGGCCGGCGAGGTTGCGGAGAAACGTCAGGAATAAACCGGACGCGACCAGGGCAAAAGGTCGGTGCAGAACAGGAAATGCATGTCCGGGCCGGACAGCAGGATATCAGAAGGAAGAAAACGGGACAGCCCCGGCGGTTCAGCCGGGCGGAACCGCGGAGGAGGGCAGAGAGGTGGAGGAACTTTACCGGGCAATAGAGGAAAGAATCCGTTCGGCCGGATATCCGGGCGATGTGGATGGATTTGAGATTTACGACGACTTATGCAGTCAGATTGAGGACAAAGAAAACGGTGAGTATGTTCTGATGTCAAAAAAGACGGATGAACTATGGTATGAATACCGGCTCAGCGTTATGGATGAGGATTTTAATCTATCCGTTCTGACAATCCATACGCCGGAAAAAGATTACCGGGTTGATTTTGATTAAAAGAAGAGGTTATTTCTTTTTTATGTTTTTTCTGTCCCGCTTTGTAACTTTTACCATTCTGTTCCCCCGGCTGCAGATATGTTTTTTGCGGCTTCTTTTGAGATGATAACATAAAAAAGCCGTTCATTCCGATTTCGGAATGAACGGTTGATATGGGGAACGAACGGCGCCGGTTTTCGGATAAGCTTTCTTACGCAGCTGCTTCGGCTATTCCCCAGGCGCCGGTTCCGGGCCTGCTTTCTCTGCGGCGTCTTCCGGAGAACCGGTCTGCTCCACACTTTCCTCCGCAGCCGCAGCGGCTTCCGCGTCTGCTGCTTCCATTCGCTCCGCTGCGTCTCCCTCCGGAATCCAGGCCTGCTTGAAATTTGTCTCGCGGAACAGCGAAACCAGACCAGTGATCTGTTTGAGCCGCAGGATCTCATCGCGATCCATGCCCAGATGCCGGGAAATCCAGGCATCCGATCTTCCGAGATCATGGAGCTCCCGCACGATATTGCTCATCAGATCCACATCGTGGGAGCCGCGTGCACGGTTGTGGCGGATGGTGCTGGCCATTCTCTGGGCGAGAGGCTTGTCGATGACGGACACGGGCAGAAGCCCTTTTTCCCGCTCATAGATATCCCGGTGCTCCAGCATCACGCGGTAGCGGTGAAAGCCGTCCACGATAATGTAGGTGTCGTCGCTCTGGCAGTAATAGCAGACGATCGGCATGGTGTAGCCGTCCTCCCGGATGCTGTCATAGAGCAGCCGCAGCTCCGGCGGAGCCACGGTGTTCGGATTGTAGGTGTTCGGGATAATTTTTTCGACAGGTACGGCTTTGATCTGATAGACCGGGCTTCTGAATTCCAATTTTTCCTCTCATTCCGCCGCATGAGCGGCATTTCAGGCACGTACAGCTTATGGCTGCGTTCCGTATTGCAGTGTTTCAATGCTCCTGTATTTCTGTTTGATGCGGTCGATCCGCTCTCTCTGCGCCTTGGTTTCGGCAAAACCCATAAATTTACAGGCATGATCGTTTTTCAGTATGCAGATACACATCCTTTTCCAGCTCGGGATCTCCCTGGTGGAAAGAATGTCGTCGGTGTGATCCGGAATTTTTTCGACGAAAACAATTCGTGACTTTTTGTCAAGCGTATAGTTGGACACACCGTTCCTGCGGATTTTATAGCCCTTCTCGATCAGCTCGCGGATGGTTTCCTCCGACAGTCCGCCGCCCGTCTCGTGCCAGAACCGGATCGAGGTTTTAAAGCGCTCCATATAGCTTCTGCGAAGACGGCCGGGCAGCGTGCCGAGCAGGAATTCCGTATAGGATTTCCAGGTGTGTCCCTCCGGGAGCTTGACATTCCGGTAGGCCATCGCTGTTGTCTTGCCGTAGATGGCGGTGAAATTAGTTCCCTTCACCCTGCCGAGCAGCCGGACCCAGGTTTCCGGCTCGAGAACGCGGTATAAATGCAGGCACTCCTTGGCATAGTCGTTGAACGGCGACGCCACGCGCATCTGATCCGGCCGGAGCCCGGCCTTGTAATAAAGATCATACAGCGAGTTGTACTCGTAGCCGAATTTGTAATTGGCTGTCCAGACATCGCTCACGCCCCAATCGTACAGCGGAGAGCCGCACCAGACCTCCTTAAACATCCGCGAGATCCAGCAGAGTCCCCGGTAGCCGTATTTTTTATTAACGATGGCGCTGTAGCGCTGCAGGGATTCGGAGGCTCTGATTCCGAGCAGGCAGATGGTTTTTCCGCCGCCGTGAATTTCCCGATACCATCGTCCGAACTGCTTCGCCAGATTTTCCTGGTGCATCTTATATTTATAGTAATAAAAGGGATTATTCTGCAGTCGGATGACATAAGGCTTTGCCGGGATTGGACGGACCCAGATATCCTCCCTGGCGTCGTCCCAGGGATACCAGTAAGTTTCGTAGCTGCTGAGCGCCGTTCTCGTCGCCATCGGAAGGCACACCCAGTAAGGCTCAATCTCGTTCAGGTTTTTTTCGAAGGTGCTCTCAACATACTTTGTGGTAACAGAATACTGTGCCTCGAAATCCTGATGAAAAACGCCGAGTTTTTTCCGGATGCCGTGCGCTTTCATATAATCGAGGACAAGGTTCAGCAGCAGTCCGCTGTCCTTGCCGCCGCTGAAAGATACATAAATATTGTCGAATTCCCGGAAAATAAAGTCCATTCTTTCCTGAAAGGCTTCATAGACATTTATGCCAAGGTATTTGCGCTTCAAATGGATCACCACCCTGTTAACTGCCGCCGGAATGGAAAAATCCGGCGCGATCTGGAATAATTTATAATCAATGGAAATATCAGGCACATAAGGAAAAATATTCATGCCCGATGTTTTGTCTAATGTTAAGATTTTTCGGGAAATATGTCAAGATGAAAAACTGTGATAAGAGAGAGGGAATGCCCGGGGATCCGGTTTGCGCTTCCATTGACATGGGGCGCCGGCTTTGCCCGCGGATGAAGAAGATACGGATCGTGCGGGATTTTTCCCGCACAATAAAATTTTTTGAAAAGTATATTGCAAAATAGAATAGTGTGTGTTAATATATAATCATATAAGACTACTGGCTTCCGCCGAAAGCAAAAACTGCGGCGGCTCTCAAAACAGGCAAAACAGGCAAAACAGGCAAAACAGGCAAAACAGGCAAAACAGGCAAAACAGGCAAAACAGGCAAAAAATAATGAAAGAAGGAGGCTGACTATGAATGCACAGTTTAAAAAAGGCGTGCTGGAGCTGTGTGTACTCACAAAGCTGCTGAAGAAAGATCAGTACGGCTATGAGCTGACCGAGGCGATCTCTCGGGAAATGGTTATTGCTACCGGCACCCTGTATCTGATTCTGAAACGTCTGAAGGACGACGAGTGTGTGGAAACCTATCTGGTGGAATCGGGGGAAGGACCGGCGCGCAAATACTATCATCTGACAGAAAAAGGAAAGGAATACTGTCAGAAAATGAGAAAAGAGTGGACGGAATTTGTGGCTGCCGTTATGCGGATTATGGATGAGGCGGATCAGGGCGGAGCAGAGGGGGAAAAGCTGGAAGGGCAGGAGCGGTAAGCAATGCGAAAATCCGGCGGAAAGGACGCTGCGGTGCAGCAGAAGTGGAGGGAATCATGAATAAAAAGGAATATATGGAGCAGCTCTCGCGGGCGCTGGAATGTGTTGATTCGGATACGGCGCGGGATATTATGGAGGATTACGAGGCCCATTTCGAGCGCGCAGCGGAATCCGGCCGTTCCGAGCAGGAAGTGATCGGGGAGCTCGGGAGCATTGAAGAATTTGTGGAAGAGCTTCGTCAGTTTACCACCGGCAGGGAGACACCGCATGAGAGCAGAGGGAACGCTGTGCGGGAAGGCTGTACCGCTCTGAATCACGGTGGAGCGGACGGCGCGCCGGTTAAGGCAGGCAGCGGGGAACACAAGGCTGCGGAAGCCGGCCGCGATCAAAACGCCGGCTGTGCGGAAAACGGTAACGGCAGTACCCCAAACAGCGCACCGGGGCAGAATGACAGCGCAGAACAGAATAAAATGGAAAAAATCGGTGATTCCATAGACAGAAAGTTTGACCGCTTTGGAGATTCTGTGGATAAAAAGCTCGATCCGATCGGCGAAGCAATAGACAGAAAATTTGACGGTTTCGGGGATTCCGTGGATAAAAAGTTTAACCGGTTCGGGGATTCCGTGGACGAAAAGTTTGACCGGTTCGGAGATGCCGTGGACGATAAATTCGACCGGATCGGCGAGATTGTAAACAGCGCAGTCAGTGCGGCGACAAGCCATCTCAAGCAGGTGCCCGGCTACCTTGACAAAGTGTTCAGCAATATGGGCGACTGGTTCGGCAGCTGCGAAAAATCGGGGGAGAGCGAGAAGGATTACCGCAGGCGTCAGGAGGATGCAAAATATGACCGGAAAAGCAGGCAGGAACGCGCTTGTGGGGAGCGGGAATACGTTCATACCGAGGGAAGCTACCATTACAGCGCGGATTCCGGGGAGGAATATATGGACGAGTGCAGCGGCATGCTGACGCAGGCTGACAGAATCCGCCATATAACCGTGGACAGCAAGGCGGCGGACGTAGTAATCAGAAAGGCGGAGGATGGTATTTTCCGCTACAGTTATCAGAACGATGGCAGTGCGGGAAGCAAAATTGTATACCGGCTGGAAAAGCGTATTTCTCAGGATACCATTCATCTGAGCATTGGGCGCGACGAGCAGGTGCAGAAGAAGAATCATTTTACCATCCTTGGCGGCATTTTCGATGAAAATGCGGATATCCAGCTGGAACTGAGGCTGCCGGAATGGATGGAAACGCTCAGTGTCTGCGGAAAAAGCGGCGATATCAGCATGCAGTCCTGCCAAATCCGGACCCTTCAGCTCAAAACAACTTCGGGGGATATTCGGATCGTCGATTCCTCAGCGGAAAAATGCATGCTGGAGACGATGAGCGGGGATGCCGAGGCGCGGAACGGAAACTTTGATTATCTGCTGGCCGCCAGCAAGAGCGGAGATGCCAGAATATTCTGCGTTCGGGCGGAGAAAGCAGCCTGCCGTTCCATGAGCGGGGATGCTGTGGCAACCGACTGCTCGTTGGGTGAGGCAGTGGTGGCGAGCATGAGCGGGGATGCCAGAGTCACCAGCTGCAAGGGGGGCACCGTCAGCGTGGAGAGCGTGAGCGGGGATGCCAGAATTGATAAGATCAGTATGCGGAATATTAAGCTTTCGAGCACCAGCGGCGACGCAAACGCCTCGGGCGCGGACGCGGAAAAATTTATTGTAAAAACGGTTTCCGGCGATGTGGACGCGAAGGAAGTGCGATCCGTCATGCTGAAGGCATCCTCGACGAGCGGCGATATCAGCCTGCGCGGTTCTTCAGCGGATATGACGCTTGCGAACGGCAGCGGCGATATTATCGTGGTTCAGGAGGGCAATACCAGGGCAGCGGTGACGACGCGCAGCGGCGATGTGAGCTTTCATCTCAAAAATGAAGGAGAAGGCTTTGCCGCCCGGGTTTCCACGCATGGGGACATCAGTTTCCGCTACGGGAACCTGAAGCTGAATGAGGCGGGAAACGGCCTGCACCGGTACGGTGCCGAGGGCAGCGGCCTGAACATCAGCCTGACCTCCGGAGATATCACGGTTACGGACTGAAACTGTTGTGCGCCGGAAGCAGGAAAGAGGCCGGGCATAAACAAGATATATGAGAATCAGGGCCGCAGAAGCCATCCCAAGCCGGGAAGTGCTTCTGCGGCCTTCTTTTGTGCCCGGTGTTTTTTGTTTTTCGATGCTTTCCAGCGCTCTGCTTTACTGAGGCTCCTCAATCTCGAGCGTGACCGTCCATTCGCTGCCGTACGGGACAATATCCGTCACCTTGCCGGAGAGGCTTTTCAGACGCTTCGGCGTGTTGTTCGACATGGCGAGCGCCGGGATTATCGTATAGTAGTAGACTGTTCCCGCAAGGGTGCTGAGCGTCGATTCAGCCAGTGACACCGTATCGCCGACCGCCATCAGCCCTTCTCGGGACATGCGGAAATCCATTTTCCGGACCATGGCATTCACCTCCGCACTCATCATAGCACAGAAACGCCTCCGCCGCAAACGGATCTGCCGGAAAAGGATTTGCCGGAAACATTCTGCGGACGGACGTGCGGATGTTTTTGCGGGGTGAATGATTGCGGCTGCAGGCGGCCTCAGGGCGTACATGCAAAAAACGAGGTCATACCGTCAACGAACATATTGAAAAATCTGCATAAAAAGGGTATACTTTTATACGGCGGTAATTTCAGGCAGCGGCGCGGACGAACAGACGCTCTGCGGGGCCTGCGGGAGACGGACGGAGTCCGCGCCGCGCGGACGGCGGAATGCCAAAGCCGCAGCGCAAGAGGAGTGACGAACCGTCCTGTTAACATAAATGCCGCAAGAGCGGCGAAATAAAAGGAAGGGAACGAAAAATGAGAAGAACAAAGATTATCTGCACCCTGGGACCGGCGGTTGACGACGAGAAAATGATTAAAAAACTGATTGTGAACGGCATGGACTGTGCGCGGTTCAACTTTTCCCACGGGACGCACGAGGAGCAGCGGGAGAGAATGGATCGCGTGCGCAGGGTGAGCGCAGAGCTTGACGTTCCGGTTGCCCTGCTGCTGGATACCAAGGGGCCGGAGATCCGCCTGAAGGATTTTGAGGGAGGTTCCGCCATGCTGAAAAACGGGCAGACCTTCACTCTCGATACGGATCGGGAGACCCTCGGGGATGCAACGCGGATCGGCCTGACCTACGATAAGCTGGCGAAGAATGTTTCCGAGGGGACGCGCATCCTGATCGACGACGGGAAAATCGCGCTGAAGGTGGAGCAGATCAAGGGAACGAAGGTGATCTGTACCGTAGTCAACGGCGGAAAGGTGAGCAATCATAAGAGCATCAACATTCCGAATGTCAGCATTCCGATGCCGTACCTTTCTCCGGTTGACAAGGAGGATATTCTGTTCGGCATTGAACAGCAGGTCGATTTTATTGCGGCTTCCTTTGTGCGCAGCGCGGACGATGTGAGGAAGCTTAGGAAATTCCTGAAGGACAACGGCGGCGGGGCGATCCAGATTATCAGTAAAATTGAGAACGGCGAGGGAGTAAACAATCTGGCCGAGATTATCGAGGAGAGCGACGGCATCATGGTGGCGCGCGGCGATCTCGGCGTGGAAATACCGTTCCGCAAGATTCCGGCGCTGCAGAAGGTGATGATCAATCAGTGCAATGAGGCGGGCAAAATTGTCGTTACCGCGACGCAGATGCTCGAGTCGATGACGCAGAACCCGCGCCCGACGAGAGCGGAGGTGTCGGATGTGGCAAACTCCATCTACGACGGCACGACGGCCATTATGCTGTCCGGGGAGTCCGCGGCGGGAGCATACCCGGCGGAAGCGGTGCGGACGATGGCGGAAATCGCGCAGAGCACCGAGGAATCCATCGACTACAACAAATATTTTGTGCGCGATCATCTCCGCATGGAGCACAATACGGTGAACGCCGTGTGCGCTTCGGCCTACAGCGCGGCGAGCTTCCTGAACGCGGACGCGATTGTGGCGGTGACGAGGAGCGGCAGGACGGCAAAGATCCTGTCCGATTTCAAACCGACCTGCCCGGTAATTGCAGTGACTATGGAGCAGAGGGGACTGCGGCAGCTGAAGCTTGCCTGGGGTATCAAGCCGGTGCAGGCGCACGAGATCGACACGCCGGAGAGGCTGTTTAATTACGCCCTGCGGAAGGCTCAGGAATCAGGACTGGTAAAAAAAGGAAGCACTCTGATTGTCATTACCTCCTCCGATCTTGAGGACAATACAATGAACGATGTGATGAGAGTCTGCAAGATATGAGAAAATTCCGGGTATAGTAAATCAGGCGGGCAGCTGTACCGGCCGTACGGCGGATGCAGCGTGCCCGCGGCTTTGGAGGTCTGACATGACGGAAGAAGAAATAATAGATCTGATTCGAAGGCAGGATGACGCCGGGATGTCGGCGCTGGCGGAGCGGTTTGAAAAGCTGCTTTTTTACATTGTCCGTGGGATACTCGGAAGCCGCCAGGATGATATCGAGGAGTGTGTCAATGATACCTACCTGAAAATCTGGCGGAATGTGGAGCGGTACGATTTTGAGAGGGCGTCCCTGGCAACCTGGCTGAAAGTAATTGCCAGAAATACGGCTCTCAACCGTCTTCGCGACGTCCGGCGCCATGAGGAGCAGTGCTGCAGCGGAGAGCTGTCGGAGCTTGCGGACACCGTTGCGGACGCACGTCAGAATGTGGAAAATCAGATTGTCAGAAAGGAGCAGGCGGCGCGGCTGAACGAGGTTGTGCGCCGGCTTCCGGACAGAGAGAGAGAGCTGATGCTCCGGAAATACTTCTATCTCCAGTCTTCGAAGACGATTGCGTCCTCGATGGGCATGACGGTAAACGCGGTCGATACGCGGCTGTCCAGGCTGAGAAGCCGCATGAGGGAGGAGTTTTCGGAGTGGGAGCAGGAAGGAGGAACGGCTGAAAATGACAGAGGAAATGCTTGTTGATCTGATGGGGGAACTTGATGTCAGCCTGCTGGCCGGAGATTATCCGGAACGCGATCTGGAGCGGAAGAGAGCGGACTGGCTGTCAATGTTTCTTCGGGAGAAAAGCTGGCGCAGGGACAGAGTGGAAAACGGAATTGCTGCAGAGCGCGCTGCGGCTGCGCAGGAGGTGCAGGAAAAATGCGAGCCGGCAGGGAGCAGGAAAAGGAGCAGGAAGCGCAGGCTTGCTGCAGTCAGCCCGCTGACCTACGACTGGGGCGAAGCGATCCGTACGGATCTGGGCGGAAAGCTGCATGCAGGGGTTAATACGGTGAAGAAAAAGGCGGCAGCACTGTCCGGTTTTCTTTACGGCGTATTGACGATGGCGGTGGTTGCGCTCTCGTTTTTTGCGATCGTGGAGAAAAAGCGGAAGGCGGTGTGACAGGAAAACGTCCCGGCGGAAGCGGATATTGTTTCTGCAGGGCCAGGAAACGCTCCGGCTGAAAAACGGAGGCGTCCCGGCCTATCCGGGGCTGAGAAATCTTCATGACTGCAGTATCGCAGGTTTGTCTGCGATATGCACGGGGATTAAAGATAAAGTGAGGATAAGCGGATGAAAAAAACGGCGTTTGTATTCCCGGGGCAGGGAGCCCAGTACGCGGGGATGGGAAAGGATTTTTACGAACAGTTTCCTGAGAGCAGGGAGGTATTCGGCCGGGCGGGAGAGCTGCTCGGCATGGATATGTGCGAGCTCTGCTTTGAGGAAAATGACAGGCTGGATTTGACGGAGTATACGCAGGCTGCCATGCTTACAGCCATTGGGGCAATGCTGAAGAAGATAGAGGCAATGGGAATCCGGCCGCAGGCAACCGCAGGCCTGAGCCTTGGGGAATACGCGGCGCTGGTGACCGCCGGCGTGCTGGATCTGTACGATGCCATCCGGCTTGTACGGCTGCGCGGGCAGCTGATGCAGGAGGCCGTGCCGCAGGGCGTGGGCGGCATGGCGGCCGTTCTCGGGCTGGAGCAGTCCGACGTGGAGCAGGTGTGCGAGGAGACGGAGGGCGTGGTTGCGATCGCAAATTACAATTGTCCGGGACAGCTTGTCATCTCCGGCGAGCTGGGCGCCGTTCAGGCCGCATCGGAGCGCCTGCGCGAGAGGGGCGCAAAGCGTGTTGTTCCGCTGAATGTGAGCGGGCCGTTCCACTCGCCGCTGCTGCGCGAGGCGGGGGAGAAGCTGTCCGAGGCGCTGCTGAAAGTCGAGATACATAAGCCGCAGATTCCTTACGCGGCGAATGTAACGGCGGAATACGTGACGGAGGCGGATCCTGTCCGCGGGCTGCTCGCAGAGCAGATTTCCTCATCCGTCCGGTGGCAGCAGTGCGTCGAGCGGATGATTGCGGATGGCGTGGAGCGCTTTGTGGAAATCGGGCCCGGCCGGACAATCTCCTCCTTTGTGAAAAAAATCGACCGGACAAGGGAGATCATCAATATCGACAAGGCGGAGGATCTGCAGAAGCTGGTTTAAGAAAGAAAAAATCAGGTGAAAACGAAAGCCTGGATAAATCCGGAAATTTGATGGAAATCAACACCGGTCAAGGGAAGAGAACTGGGGTGAAAACGGAAAACCTGGCTGATAACAAATTATGGAAAGTCTGCGGAAATGCAAGTGAAACATGCAGCGAAAGGCGGCTTTCACCAAATCAAGAAAGGAATTTTTATGCTGGCAGGAAAAGTAGCGCTGGTTACCGGCGCTGGCCGGGGGATCGGCAGGGAGATCGCTCTGACGCTTGCGGGGTACGGCGCGGCGGTTATTATCAATTATAACGGCTCCAGGGAGCGGGCCGAGGCGCTGGCTGCCGAGATCGTGCAGAACGGCGGGAGGGCAGCGGCAATCCGGGCGAACGTATCCGATGCGGCGGAGGTTGTCAGGCTGTTTGAGGAAACGCTGAAGGAATTCGGCCGCATTGATATTCTTGTAAACAATGCGGGCATCACAAAGGATAATCTGATCCTTAAGATGAGTGAGGAAGAGTTCGATGCGGTGGTTGATACAAATATGAGGGGAGCGTTCCTCTGCATGAAGCAGGCGGCAAAGCTGATGCTGAAGCAGCGGTCGGGGCGCATTATTAATATCTCCTCCATCAGCGGAATTGTCGGCAATCCCGGACAGGTGAATTACTGTGCAGCGAAGGCCGGAATGCTCGGGATGACAAAGGCGCTTGCCAGGGAGCTTGGCTCGCGCGGGATCACGGTTAATGCGGTTGCTCCGGGCTTTATTAAAACTGAGATGACGGAGGTGCTTCCGGAGCAGGTGAAGGAGGGAATGCTGGCGCAGATCCCGCTGAAGCGTGCCGGAGAGACAAAGGATATTGCGGAGGCCGTAGCTTTTCTGGCTTCCGACAGAGCCTCCTATATTACCGGACAGACGCTGCAGGTCAACGGCGGCATGGACATGTAGGCATCAGCTTAAAGGAAAGGCAATTTCCATTTCCTCCTCCATGAAGTACCGCAGATCTGCCGGCGGCATGGCTGCGGGGACAGGGGTGACGGAAGGAAGGGCTTGAATTGCAGCAGTAAGGAGACTGGGATGAAGAAGGTTGTAGTGACAGGAATGGGAGTGATTTCTCCGATCGGCAATTCCGTGGGGGAATTCTGGAACAATGTGAGAAAGGGAACCGTAGGAATCGGGCCGATCACATATTTTGATCCGTCGGAATACCGGGCGAAGGTGGCGGGCCAGGTAAAGAATTTTGACCCGGCAGAATTTATGGATGCGAAGGCGGCACGGCGCATGGAGCCGTTCTGTCAGTTTGCAGTGGCCGCGGCGGGGCAGGCGATTCAGGATGCAGGGCTCGATCTTGAGAAGGAAGATGCGGCGCGGATCGGCGTCTGCATCGGCTCCGGCATCGGAAGCCTGCAGTCCATTGAGCGTGAATATGCAAAGCTGCTGGAGAAGGGGCCGAAGCGCACCAATCCGATGCTGATCCCGATGATGATTTCCAATATGGCTGCGGGCAACGTTTCCATTGCATACGGCCTGAAGGGAAAGTGTACGAATGTGGTTACGGCCTGTGCTACAGGTACGCACTCGATCGGGGACGCATACCGCGCAATCCAGTGCGGCGAGGCGGACGTGATGGTATGCGGCGGAACCGAAGCTGCCATTACACCGCTCTCCGTTGCAGGCTTCTGCGCGCTGACGGCACTGAGTCCGGCGGAGGAGCCGCTGAGGGCTTCGCTGCCGTTTGACCGGGAGAGGAGCGGTTTTGTCATGGGCGAGGGCGCCGGCATTGTCGTACTGGAATCTTATGAGCATGCGGCGGCGCGCGGGGCGGAAATCTATGCGGAGCTCGCCGGCTACGGGGCCACCTCAGACGCATATCACATCACTTCGCCGGCAGAGGACGGGGAGGGCGCGGCACGCGCCATGACCTTTGCCATGAACGAAGCCGGCATAGCGCCGGAGCAGGTTGACTATATCAACGCGCACGGTACGGCAACGCATATCAACGACCTGTGCGAGACCAGGGCAATCAAGATGGCGTTCGGAGACGCGGCGCGGCATGTCAAGATTAATTCCACCAAATCCATGATCGGGCATCTGCTTGGTGCGGCGGGAGCAGTGGAATTCATTGTCTGCGTAAAATCAATCCTGGACGGCTTTGTGCATGCGACCGTCGGCCTCAACGAGACCGAGGAGGAAATGGATCTCGATTACTGCCGGGAGGCCTGCGAGCTGCCGATCCGGTATGCGATGAGCAATTCGCTCGGTTTCGGCGGACACAACGCGGTGCTGCTCTGCAAAAAAATCGAATCGTGATGGAGGCTGGATATGAAAATAGATGATATTCTTACGCTGATCAAGGCGGTCTCCGAATCGGAGCTGACGGAGCTGGAACTTTCGGTGCGGCGGGATGAAGAGGACGATCCCGCACCGGAAGGCTGCGCCAGGGACGAGAAGGATTCCGACGGCGGCATGCCGGACGGCCGGGAAGCAGAACGCCGCAGGTACAAAGGCGCGGTGCTTGAAACCTTCCGCGCCGTAAAAGCTCCGCGGGAGATCATTGTACAGACAGAGGGGCAGGCGGCCGTTCCGGCTGCTGTGTTCACGCGGGCGGAGACCGCGGGCGCGAAGGCGGAGGACGACACAAAGCAGGAGCCGGCGGGCGATTTTATTACCTCGCCGATGGTCGGTACCTTTTACGCGGCGCCGTCCGAGGGAGCCGAGCCGTTTATCAGCGTGGGCGATACGGTGAAAAAAGGTCAGGTGGTCGGCATCGTCGAGGCAATGAAGCTGATGAACGAAATCGAATCGCCGTACGACGGCATTGTGGAAAAAATCCTGGTCGAAAACAAGGCGATGGTCGGTTTCGGTCAGGAGCTTGTACTTATAAAAAACAAATAGCAGATATAAGAATATAAAACGCCGCAGGAACCATTCGGGCCTGCGGCTGCAGGAAATTTCGGGAGATAACGTATGCTGACAAGTAAAGAAATTATGGAAATAATCCCTCATCGGCCTCCGTTTTTGCTGGTTGACCGCATCGAGGAGCTGGAGCCTGGCAAGCACGCCGTGGGAAAAAAATGCGTGAGCATGAATGAGCCTTTTTTTGTGGGACATTTTCCGGGGGAGCCGGTTATGCCGGGCGTGCTGGTCATGGAGGCGCTGGCGCAGGTGGGAGCGGTGATCTGTCTTTCCCTTCCGGAAAACAAGGGAAAGAAGGTCTATTTCGGGGGAATCAGCCGCGCCCGTTTCCGCAACAAGGTAACGCCGGGGGATGTGCTGACGCTTGAGGTGGAGCTGACAAAATTCAAGGGGCCGCTCGGGATCGGCCAGGCGAAGGCCTACGACGGAAACAAGATCTTTGCCGAAGGCGAGATATCCTTTATGGTGGGCTAGTACGGCGGGCCTGACCGCGACAGGTACGGGGGTAAAGCGATGATTAAGAAATTGTTGATTGCAAACCGCGGGGAGATCGCGGTGCGGATTATCCGCGCATGCCGCGAACTGGGAATTGCGACCGTGGCGGTCTACTCCAGGGCGGACAGGGACGCGCTGCATGTGAGGCTGGCGGACGAGTCCGTCTGCATCGGCGAAGCGCCGGCGCGGGAGAGCTATCTGAAGATGGAGCGCATTCTCTGCGCCACCGTGGCATCCGGCGCGGACGCGATCCATCCCGGCTTCGGGTTTCTGTCGGAGAACAGCAAATTTGCGAATCTCTGCCAGCGGTGCAATATCACCTTCGTGGGGCCGGGCGGCGATATCATCGACCGCATGGGGGATAAATCGGCCGCTAGAAATACCATGATGGCTGCGGGCGTACCGGTTGTCCCGGGCACGACGGAGCCGGTATTTGACGCGGAATTCGGCAGGCAGCTGGCGGATTCGTTCGGATACCCGGTTATTATCAAGGCAAGCGCCGGCGGCGGCGGCAAGGGAATGCGCATTGTGCGGGAGCCGGAGGAATTTATCCAGAAATTCGAGACGGCGAGCCAGGAGGCAAAAAATGCATTCGGTGACGATTCCATGTACATCGAGAAATATATTGAGCACGCGAGGCATATCGAATTTCAGATACTGGCGGACAATTACGGCGATGCCGTGCATCTGGGCGAGCGCGACTGCTCCGTGCAGCGCAGGCATCAGAAAATGATCGAGGAATCCCCGTCCGCTGCCATGGATGAAAAACTGCGCCGTGAGATGGGAGAAATGGCCGTGCGCGCTGCAAAGGCAGCCGGCTACCATAATGCCGGGACTATCGAATTTATACTCGACAAGGATAAAAATTATTATTTTATCGAAATGAATACAAGAATTCAGGTGGAACATGGCGTGACGGAGCTTGTGACGGGGATTGACCTGATCCGGGAGCAGCTTCGCCTGGCTTCCGGGGAGAAGCTGAAGCTGCGCCAGGAGGATATTTCGCTGCGCGGGCATGCGCTGGAATGCCGGATCAACGCGGAATGCCCGGAGCGCGGCTTTCTTCCGTCCCCGGGCAGGATCGAAACGCTGCATCTGCCGGGGGGGAACGGCGTGCGCATTGATACGGCGCTCTATGCCGGGTATGAAATGCCGCCGATGTACGATTCGCTGGCCGCAAAGGTTATGACGCTCGGAAGGGATCGCGCGGAGGCTCTGGCAAAGATGAAAAGCGCGCTTGCGGAGCTCGAGATCACGGGAATCGAGACCAACCGGGAGTTCCAGAGAAGCCTGCTCGCGGAACCGGAATTTGCGGCGGGGGCCGTCGATACGGGCTTTGTGGAGGAGGTGCTGGCGCAAAGGCGTTCGGAAGGAGAGTGTGAGGGTTGAGTGAGAAGAGCAGAAAAGCCGGGCAGAGCGATTATATGGCGGACGCGTTTGCGGAGCCGCAGGTGCCGGACGGCCTCTTTCAGAAATGCGAAAAGTGCGGGGAAATTATCTGCTCCGAGGATGTCGTGGCGAATTACTATATCTGCCCGAACTGCCAGAGTTATTTCCGCGTGCCGCCGAGAGCCCGTATCAGCATGGTGGCGGATAAGGGTACGTTCACGGAATGGGACACGGGACTGCCGATTTCCGATCCCCTGAAATTTCCGGGCTATCTTGAAAAACTGGAGCGCATGCGCGAGGCAACCGGAATCGACGAGGCCGTCATCACAGGGGGGGCCAGACTGGACGGTATGCCGGTCGCAATCGGTGTTATGGCCGCCTCGTTCCTGATGGGCAGCATGGGAGAGATTGTCGGCGAGAAGCTTACCCGCATGATCGAGCGTGCGACGAGGGAGCGCCTGCCTGTTGTTATTTTCTGCAGTTCGGGCGGCGCGCGGATGCAGGAGGGTATTGTGTCTCTGATGCAGATGGCGAAGACCTCCGGTGCGCTCAAACGCCATTCGGAGGCCGGGCTTTATTATGTATCGGTGCTGACCGACCCGACGACAGGAGGCGTTGTCGCAAGCTTTGCGATGCTCGGCGACACGATTCTGGCAGAGCCTGGAGCGCTGATCGGCTTTGCGGGGCCGCGCGTGATCGAGCAGACAATCGGCCAGAAACTGCCGGAGGGCTTTCAGCGGTCGGAGTTTCTGCTGGAGCACGGTTTTGTTGACAAGATTGTAAAGCGCGACCGGATAAAGAAAACGCTGTCCTTTCTGATTGAAGCGAGCGGCGGCGAGAAACGGCAGGAAGCACGAACGGCGCCGGCAGAACGCAGGGAGCAGAATTCGGTGGAGATAGACTAGAAGAAAAGCCGGGGGCAGGCCTGCTAAAAAACAGGGAGCGGTATGCCGCCCGGACGGCGGTCTGCACAAGCCGGCGGAAAAGCTGAGAACAGCCGGAAAATAAAGGAGAGTTATGGAGACTTTAGCAGCGTGGGACAGGGTGAAGCGCGCGCGGAGCAGCGAACGCCCGACCAGCATTGATTATATCAGCGGAATTTTTGACCGGTTTATGGAGCTGCACGGCGATCGCCTGTGCAGGGACGACGGGGCGATTGTGGCCGGTATCGCGCAGATCGAAGGAATTATGGTGACGGTCATCGGCGAGCAGAAGGGCCGCACGATGAAGCAGAATCTGAAGCGCAATTTCGGAATGCCGTATCCGGACGGATACCGCAAGGCGCTGCGCCTGATGAAGCAGGCGGAGAAATTCCGGCGCCCGATTATCTGTTTTGTTGATACGCCGGGGGCCTTCTGCGGGATGGAGGCGGAAGAGCGCGGCCAGGGCGAGGCGATCGCGCGCAGCCTCTATGAGATGTCAGCCCTGCGGGTGCCGGTGCTCTCGATTCTGATCGGAGAAGGCGGCAGCGGCGGCGCGCTCGCGCTCGCAGTGGCAAACGAGGTGTGGATGCTCGAGAATGCGACCTATTCCATTCTTTCCCCGGAAGGTTTTGCCTCGATTCTCTGGAAGGACGGCAAACGCGCGGACGAGGCGGCGGGAATAATGAAAATTACGGCGTCCGACCTGCAGGAGCTTCATATCGTGGAGAAGGTTTTCGGCGAGCATCTTGACGAGGGTGAGCCGGAAGAACTGACGGAGGAGGAAGCAGAGCTTGCCTGGGAGCTGGAGGCTTACAGGGACGGTGAGGTTCCGGCGGAGAGCGTCGAGGAAGCGCAGCAGCCGAAAATTCTCACCAGAGACAATATGCAGCCGCTGGCCGATGAACTCCGGGCAGGAATTCTGGAATTTCTGCGGCTCTATCACGGAAAGACGCCGACTCAGATTGTCGAGGAGCGCTATCAGAGATTCCGCAGGTTTTGACCGGGAGAAGCCGGTGAATTGCGGACAGCTGCAGCGAAATGTGAGCAGGCCGGGAACCGTGAGGTTCCCGGCCTGCTCCTGCCTGCCTTGTATTCCATAAAAACGAAGGAAGCGGCGTCTGATCTTCTGCCGGACTGCCCTGCCCCAAAATGTTCACCTCAGTAATATGGTGGGAGAATTGATATGCTGTAATTGCTGAATAATTAACTGATATTTATACTGAAATCTTATTTTATTTTCTTAACCATAAAATACTCATCGCCGTATGTACCGTCTGCATATTTTAGAGAATGGGGAATTGTACCAGCTATTTCAAAGCCGAATCCCTGATACATCGCTATCGCCCTTTCATTATGTTTTAATACGTCTAACTCAATCTGTTCAATATTATGAGCTTCGCACCACTTGATACACTCCTGCATCATTTTCCCGCCGATTCCCAATCCCCAATATTAGGTTTGCGGATTAAGACGGTTTTGCCGTTTTTTAATTCATAATGCATTCGTAAGACCTCCCGGAATCCTGATTTTTATGGTTGCTATAATACCACAGCCGCATTTATATTTGTATTGCGTTTTAATATATTTCTTCGTATTTCCGTCTCATCCTGTTCTGCAGCCGGCCCGAACGGGGGCATCCCATCCGGCAGGGCGTGAAAGCCGGCTCATGCCGCAGCAATGCCGTTTCGGGAAATAACGAATCCGGAGACCTGCTCTGCTTCCGGGCTTCCATGCGGAAAGGCAGCTGCAGAACGGAAAATTTATCCGGATACGCATTCTTTTCTCTTTTTACTTGACAGCATCCGACGCGGCAAATAAAATAGTGTTTATGAATTCGATTTCAGAACTGGGACATTTTACGGAGGGAAAAAGGCACGATGGATGGCAACAGAGGAAATGAGAGCAGGCCGGTAACGATATATGATATAGCGAAGGAAGCAAATGTGTCGGCAGCCACCGTTTCGCGTGTACTGACAAACAGCACAAACGTGCGGAAGGATAAAAGAGAGCGGATTCTGGAGCTTATAGAAAAATATAATTTCAGGCCGAATGCAATGGCACGGGGCCTGGTGGACACGAGGAGCAAAACGATCGGCATTATGGTGGCCGATGTGCGGAATCCGTTTTATTCCGAGCTGTTTGTAGCCTGTGAGGCAGCGGCTGCGCGGCGCGGCTATACGGTGCTTCTGTGCAATTCCTACTGCGATAAGGCTCAGGAGAAAATTCTGCTGGAAAAGCTGACGGAGAAGCGGGTGGACGCGATTATTCAGATGGGGGGACGGGTGGATGAGGTCTGCACGAACCGGGAATATGCGGAGCATGTGAAACGGATGACGCGGAATATTCCGATGCTCGTTACCGGAAAGCTCGACGGCACGGACTGCTACCAGATTCAGATTGATGCGGCGCAGTCAATGGAGATTATTATGGATTATCTGACGGGGCTGGGACATGAAAGAATTGCTTTTCTCGGCGGTTACGGCAATGTTATATCCACAAACGAAAAAGAGACGGTGTACCGCCGGATACTGAAGGAGCGCGGAATTCGGCTCGGGGAACTGTACCGTCAGGAGGGCAGTTATGATTATCCATGCGGATACGCCGCGATGAATGCGATGCTTGAGGCGGGGGAGCGCCCGACGGCGGTTATTGCCATCAATGAATGCGCGGCAATCGGAGTAATGGCGGGCGCGCGGGAGCACAGGCTGCGGATTCCCGAGGATATCTCGGTGGTCAGCTATGACAATACTTTTCTGGCGGAGCTTGTCACGCCCCGGCTGACGGGCGTCGATTATGATTACCAGGAGTTCGGCGAACTGCTGATCCGCTCTGCAGTGGCAGCGATTGAGGGCGAAAAGCTCCCGAAAATCCAGTATATCCGCACGAAACTGGTGGTGGGAGAAACGACGGGGCGGGCGGAAGGCACGCCGTAGGACAGGAAGAGATGATTCAGGCAAAGCTGAGGCAGCGCCGGGCAGGGGAATTTCCCTGCCCGGTTTTTTGCGGAGCAGATTTCGGGAAGAGAAATAATATCGCTTGTAAATAATGCACAATATACAGATGACTGGTATATGCATTGCGCACAAATCAGAAACCGGTTTCAAAAAAGCGGTTGACGAAATCTTAGTGATAAGTGTAAAATAGAATAAGTGAAACCGATTGCAAAAACAGCGGAATAGACAAAGCTTCCGCGAAAGTGAAAGGGGGCAGCGGCATTGGGTATCTTTGAGATCCGCGACAAATTCTATCTGAACAACAGACCGTTTCAAATAATTTCCGGAGCGATCCACTATTTCAGGACGGTGCCGGAGTACTGGCTGGACCGGCTGGAAAAGCTGAAGGCCATGGGCTGCAACACCGTCGAGACCTACATACCGTGGAATATGCACGAGCCGAAGAAGGGAGAGTTCCGCTTTGACGGAATGCTGGACATCGGCAAGTTTGTGAGAATGGCGCAGGAACTTGGACTCTATGTGATTTTGAGACCGTCGCCCTATATCTGTGCCGAATGGGAGTTCGGAGGGCTTCCGGCATGGCTGCTGGCGGAGGACGGCATGCGGCTGCGCGTAAGTTGTGAACCGTTTTTGAAGCATGTGCGGGATTATTACAAGGTACTGCTCCCGAGGCTGGCTCCGATGCAGATCACGCAGGGCGGCCCGGTGATTCTCATGCAGGTGGAGAACGAGTACGGCTATTATGCAACCGACCCGGATTATCTTCGGATGATGCGGGATATCATGCGCGAATACGGTATCGAGGTGCCTTTCGTCACATCCGATGGTCCTTACGCGGAAAGCATGAACGCGGGAAAGCTGGACGGAGCACTGCCAACAGGAAATTTCGGTTCAAGGACGGACGAGCGATTTTCCCTGCTTCAGCGCTACACGGAAGGCGGTCCGCTGATGTGTACGGAATTCTGGGTCGGGTGGTTCGACCACTGGGGCAACGGCGGGCATAAGCGCGGAAATCTTGAGGAGAGCGCCGCGGATCTCGACCGGATGCTGGCGCTTGGAAACGTCAATATCTACATGTTTGAAGGCGGCACCAATTTCGGATTTATGAACGGCTCAAATTATTATGACGAGCTGACGCCGGACGTGACTTCCTACGATTACGATGCGCTGCTGACGGAGGACGGACAGATTACGGAGAAATACCGCCGTTATCAGCAGATAATTGCAAAATATGCCGAAGTGCCCAAGGTCAGGCTTACGACCGAAATAAAAAGACGCTCCTACGGGGAACTTGAAGCAGAGGCAAAAGTCAGCCTGTTTTCCGTTCTGGACGATCTCAGCAGCCCTGTCGAAAGTCCGTTTACGCAGCCGATGGAAAAGCTAGGGCAGAGCTACGGCTATATCCTGTACCGCTCGCCGCTGGCGACGGAGGAGAAGCTGGAACGCATCCGCCTCTGGCGGGCGAACGACCGCGCGCATATTTTTGTGGACAGAAAGCCGGCTGCGGTGCTTTACGACAGGGAGCTTCTGGAGGAAAGGAGATTTTCACCGGCCATTGAACTGCGGCAGGACTCGGTTCTTGATATTCTTGTGGAAAATATGGGGCGCGTTAATTTCGGTCCGTATATGGAACTGCAGCAGAAGGGCATCGCTCACTGCGTCCAGGTCAACGGGCATATCCGCAGCGGCTGGCAGCAGTATACGCTTCCGCTCGACAATACGGAGCGGATTGATTTTTCGAAGGATTATATCGAGAATACACCGGCTTTCTACCGGTTCTTCTTCGAGGTGGATGAGCCGGGAGATACGTTCCTTGATTTTGCCGGCTGGGGAAAGGGCTGCGCGTTTCTGAACGGATTTCATCTGGGCCGTTTCTGGGAAATCGGTCCGCAGAAGCGCCTCTATATTCCGGCACCTCTGCTGCGGCGCGGAAAAAACGAGATTATCCTGTTTGAGACCGAGGGCAGGGCGGCGGGCAGCATTGTGCTGAGGGATGAGCCGGATATCGGGTAGCCGTCACGGCGAAACGATCCGCAAAGCAAAAGCGGCAGTTAAAAACAGCATAAAAAGAATACGGCTTCGTAGATTTTTAACAAAGTATTTGTGCAATATCACTAAAAATACAAAAGAAAACAGTGAAAAACCAACAATTAAGCAACCGATTGCAAAAAATAAAGTTGACATTATGTGTGCATAATGCTTACAATATAAATATGAAATCGGTTGCACGAAGTAAATATGCTGAACTAGTTCGGACAACGATAAGGAGGAAGCGATATGAGAAAAAAGAAATTTGGTGCATTGCTGATGAGCGCGTGTATGGCAGTCAGTCTGACTGCGTGCGGCGGGGACAGCGGTAAGGAACCGGCGCCGACCAGCGGGACTCCGACCCAGGGCGGGGATGAGGCGAAGCCGACCGACGCTCCGGAACCGACCAAGGCGGATACGGCAGAGCCGACGAAGACTGACGAGCCGGAGCCGACGAAGGAAGTCAGTGTTCCGCAGGGAGATCCGGTTGTCATCCGTTACGGCACACACTGGGTGCGGGACCTTGACCCGAACTTTGTGGACGAGGTGAGCGGCGAATATACGATGGAAGAGAGCAAGCGGCAGGCTTCGCTCGTAGCGCTGGCCGCAGTCAAGGAGCAGCTCAACGTAGAATTCGAATTTATCCAGTACAGCGCAAATACGACGGAGGAGCTGATGACAAGCGTGCTTGCGGGCAACCCGGTCTGCGATCTGGCCCTGATCTGGGGCAGCGCGGAGGGCGTTATTCTCGCACAGAACGTACTGCAGCAGCTGGACAATTACTCCTATATATTCGAGGACGAGGAGACGTCCTGGATGTTCTATGACAAGCTTTACGGACACAATTACCAGATGTCCAACGTTGTCCGCTACAAGCAGCGCTGGCCGCTGATCTTCAACATCACCATGATCGAAAAGGTGGATTCCCTCAAAGATGAGAACGGCAAAACCATTACTCCGATGGATCACTATCTGAACGGCACCTGGACCTGGAGCACCTTTACGGATTACCTGACAAAGATCCAGGCATATTATGCGAATACGCCGGCGCCGGAAGGCTCGAAGCACGATACGGTTCAGGCATACGAGACGGATCATCGCTTTGCAGGTCTTTCCGCTATGTATTCCGCGGGCGGCGCGATCTTCGGCAGCTCCGGTCTTGAGCCGGATTCTGAGGCATCCGTCAAGGCCATGAAGTATATTGAGGATCTGTTTGCAAAGAAGCTTCTGGTAGATCCTGACGTTTACGATGACGGCAAGGGTACGCCGCAGTGGACGGAGGCGGCTAATGATTTCGGCAGAGGCTCCACGGTATTTACGGACTGCCCTGACTGGTGGATCGGCGGCGTTGCGGGCTCCGCGGCGGAACGCGGCGAGATTGTCGGCATCGTTCCGTGGCCGAGAGAGGACTCTCTGAGCGTGGATGATCCGGAGTACACGCAGGCCATCACGCTCGGCGATTCCGTGGGCGTGCTCAAGGGCGTCAGCCCGGAGAAAACGGAGCTTGCGCTGAAGGCCTACGCTCTGTACTGGACCTCCTACTACAAAGCGCTCGGCGGTGTCAGCACCATGGCGGAGTACATGGAGAACAGCACGCTCACCGATCTGAACGAAATGAAGATTGATATTCTCAACGAGCAGTACGGAGATCAGCTGATCGAGTGCTTTATGGCGATCCGAGACAATCTTGTAAACGATTACAGCGATCTTCTCGGCATTCGCGTAGCATGGGACGATATCGTGGGCAAATCCCTCTACGGCCTTCAGGGCATGAGCTCTTACGACGTTGCAATCAAAGCGAATATGAGTGATTTTACGAATATTACAAGCAAGATGGAGCAGAGCCTTGCTTCGAACGAGATTTATGACAACCAGGCACCTGCCGTGGACGGCGAATCGGCTGCTCTGCCGGCCGGAACCGATCCGCAGGCGGTTGCGTGGGCTGACTACTTTACGGCAAAGGACAGCGTGGACGGCGAGCTTGATATGACAAAGGCGGAGTATACGGTTTCCGACAAAGCGGACTTCTCGGTTCCTGGCTCTTACAGCGATGCGGTGGAATGCAGGATCGCCGATGCGGCGGGCAATGTCGGCAGCAAGAAAATCCGTGTGACAATCTACAATCCGGACAATACGGCGGCGCCGGTAGTTACGCCGAAAGAAACGCTCCCGACCGTTGCGCTGGATACGGATACTTCCACGATCAACTGGGGCGATTTCATCGACTCCGCTGTGGATGCGGACGGACTTGATGTGAGCAGCAAGCTTACCGCCGATCTTTCCGAGCTGGATACGACGACGGCCGGCACCTACACGGTAGTGCTGACCGCGACGGATTACGCGGGCAATACGGGAAGCGCATCCATAACGGTTGAGGTGGTGGCAGCCGAGTAAAATTTTCCGAAACAGCCGGAAAACTAAAAAGCAATATCTGAGAAGGCAGGGGACTACGGTCTTCCTGCCTTCCCTTCTCTGACTATTCCTAAATCGAAAGGAAATCACCTATGAAAGACAGGAAAAAGAAAGGAAAAATCCGTATCATTGCGGCGGCTGTGCTGATTGCGCTCATAGCAGTGGTTCTTATCCTTTCCGGAGGGGATAAGAGCATTTATGCAACCTCGGCAGGCTCCGAGACAATCTATGAGGCCGGCTATGAGAGCTATCTGAGGAACAGCGGATACGACGGTAAACTGTCGGACAGAACCGTGGAGGTTGATCTGAACCGCTATACAGCATCGGAGGACTGCGAGGTCACGGTTGGTCTTGAGGGTATTATGACAGGTGACGCGGGGCGGATCACCTGGGAATTTGACGTGGAGGAGACAGGTTTTTATAATCTGGAACTCGGTTATATCGCGCTCCCGGGAACAACCTCGGATATCCAGAGGAAAATTCTGATTGACGGGGAGCTTCCCTACGAGGATCTTTCGCGCATCGTAATTAAGCGATGGTGGTCCGACGAGGCAATCAAGGTTAAAAACGACAATGAGATCCGGCCGGGTGCCTATGAGGTATATCATAACACAACCTGGTTTGTGGAGGATTACAACCGGCGCAACAACGAGCCGCTGATCTTCTTCCTTACCGCGGGAAAACATACAATTACCTTTGAGGTGACAAAGGAGCCGCTGGAATATACGGCTTTGCGCTTTACAGCGGCGGAGGCGGCGGGCAGCTACGCGGAAAAGATAGCCGCACTGAAGGCACAGTATCCGGTGTACGGCGGCAGCAGCATTGTATGCCAGGCGGAGCGTGCGTCGGGAAATACAAAGGCCGTGTACAAAAGCTCCACGGCCATCAACATACAGAAAAACTATTCGGATACGCTGCTGGAGCCGTACCATCCGTACCATATTGTGTACAATACGATCGGTGCTTCGAGCTGGGCGTCCCCGGGGGATTCGATCACCTGGAGGGTGGAAGTTCCGGAGGCCGGCCTTTACGAGCTTACCGTCAAGGGCAGGCAGAACCTGAACCGCGGCGTTACAAGCTACCGCAGAATTTATATCAACGGGGAGGTTCCGTACAGGGAAGTAAACAGCGTTGCATATAATTACAGCAGTGATATGAATATGTATACTGTTACCGACGAAACAGGCGAGCCGTTTCTGTTTTATCTCGGTGCGGGGGAAAATACGATTACCCTCGAGGGCGTAATGGGGCCGATGGGCGGCATCATCAGCCAGATCGAGGAGAGCCTTGCTGTCCTGAACGAGAATTACCTCTCGGTGATCCAGCTGACCGGCCAGGCGCCGAACAAATTCATTGATTACGAACTCAGCAAAAAACTCCCGGATTTTGCGGCAAACCTGAAGCGGGAGAGCGAAAATCTTTACGCCGCGATCGACGCCATAGTTGCCATCACGGGAGAGAAGGGTGAGAACACCAGCCTTCTCGAGAAGATGGCAATGGAGGCGGAGTGGCTTTCCGAGGATCCGGAGAGCGTGGTCGAGGAGCTGAATCAGTTTAAGAACAATATTTCCGCAATCGCAACCTGGCTTGTAAATGTTGCCAATATGCCGCTGGAGGTGGACAGCATCCTTCTCTCCGGCCCGGGCGCAAGCCTGCCTCCGGCCACGGACGGCTTTTTCAAGGGCACGGCGAACAGCATCGTAAGATTCTTCGCCACCTTCTTCTACAGCACAAACCAGATCACGGAGGAAGCTGTGTCCGGCAGCAATTCCATCAAGGTATGGATGGCGTCGTTCGGGCGCGAGCAGGCGCAGATTATCCAGAACCAAATCGACGAGACTTTTACGCCGGAGCATGATATTTCCGTGAATCTTCAGCTGATCCCCGTTGATGTCGTGCTGCGTGCGGCGCTGGCCGGAAACGGGCCGGATGTTGTAATCGGGCTTTCCCAGGGGACGCTGCAGGATTTTGCAATGCGGAACGCAGTGATGGAGCTTTCTTCCCTGTCGGGCTACGCCCAGACGGTGGAGCGTTTTTATGACAGCACACTTAAGTCCGCCAGCTTCCAGGGCGGCGTGTACGGCATACCGGAACAGGCCAATTTCATGATGGTGTTCGCGAGGACGGATATCCTGGATAAGCTTGGGCTGAAGATACCGCAGACCTGGACCGAATTCCTGGAGATGCTGCCGGTGCTTCAGAAAAACAATTACAATGCCTATATCCCGAATGTGCAGCAGAATGCCGGCTACATTAACCTCTTCCTCTCGATGGTGTTCCAGAACGGAGGGGACGCCTACGGCGGAGAGGGCACGGACTACGGCATCGTCAGCGCGCTGGAATCGGATGAGGCGATGGAGGCGTTTAAAAGCTTTACCGATTTCTATACCGGCTACGGCATGGAGGTTCAGGTGGATTTTACAAACCGCTTCCGGACCGGCGAGGTTCCGGTCGGCGTAATCACCTACAACACCTTCAACCAGCTCGAGATTTTCGCGCCGGAGATCAAGGGGCGCTGGACCTTCGCGCCGATGATCGGCGTCGAGAAGGAGGACGGGACGATCGACCACAGCTTTGTTGTGGACACCGTTTCCACCGTAATTATGGCGCAGAGCAAAAAACGCGATGCGGCCTGGGAGTTTGTCCGGTGGTGGACGGGAACCGAGGCGCAGCTTTCCTTTGCAAATTCGCTGGAAGCCCTGATGGGTACAGCGGCAAGATATTCGGCGGCGGACCCGGAGGTGCTGCGGCAGCTCCCATGGAGCAATGCGGAGCTTTCTGCGCTGCTCGACCAGTTTGAGGCTACCGTCGGTATCGAGGCGGTGCCGGGAAATTATATGACGACGCGTATGGTGCAGTATGCATTCAACGATGTTGTGGCAAAAAATGCCAACCCGCGTGAAACACTGTATCTGAATATCAAATCAATCAATGAGGAACTGACCAGGAAGCGCCGGGAGCTGCACCTGAGCTGCTATCAGGAATAGGAAGGAGGGGCGGTTATGGGAAAACAGAAAAAATCCGTATCCGGGAATGCGGAATTATCCCCGGCGGGAGTGTTATCTCCGGGCAAAGAAGGAGCTCCGAATCCGGAAATATCTGCAGATGGAGATATCGCGATCCGCGAAAGGCTGGCTCAGCAGAAAAAATTCTCCTCTATATGGAAGAAGCATAAATACAAATATTTAATGATTGCGCCTTTTGCATTTATTTTCATTGTGTTTACATTTTTGCCGGTGGTAATCTCCATTATCCTCTCCCTCACCTCCTTTGACATGGTGAAGGCGCCGGAGTTTGTCGGCTTTGCGAATTATGTCAAGCTCATTGTTTATGATCCGATCTTTCTGACGGCGATCAAAAACACGCTTGTGTTTGCGATTATCACAGGGCCGATCAGCTATATAATGTGCTTTCTTTTCGCGTGGGTGGTCAACGATCTTCCCCGCATTCCACGCGCCGTGATGACGCTTGTGTTTTATGCACCGTCCATCTCCGGCAATGCGTATCTTGTGTGGAAGCTTCTGTTTTCCTCGGATACCTACGGCTGGGCCAACGCGTGGATGATCAAGCTCGGGCTTTCGACCGAGGCGGTTTTGTGGCTGCAGACCGAGGGTTATATCATGCCGATCCTGATTGTTGTACAGCTTTGGCTCAGCCTAGGCATCAGCTTTCTGACTTTTATCGCGGGCCTGCAGAATATGGACAAATCGCTCTATGAGGCGGCGGCGGTCGAGGGCATAAAAAACCGCTGGCAGGAGCTGTGGTACATTACGCTGCCTTCCATGAAGCCGCAGCTGATGTTCGGCGCGGTCATGCAGATCACCAGCTCGCTTTCCGTGTCGCAGCTCTCCATCGACCTTGCCGGATTCCCGTCCGTCAATTATGCGGGGCACACAATTCTGACGCATCTGCACGATTTCGGCAATATCCGCTATGAACTGGGATATGCCTGTACGATCGCTGTGATTCTGTTTTTCATCATGCTGATCTGCAACGTGCTTGTACAGAAGCTGCTGCGGAAGCTGGGATAGGAGGTTGTCATGAAAATATTCCGATTTATAAAAAAGAAGCTGGTGAGCCGGAAATTCAAGCGCAGAAACCGGAGCATCGGCGGGGATATCGCCCTTATCGTGATTCTCGGGCTTTTCGGTATTTTCAGCCTTTTTCCGCTGCTCTACACGATCACGAGCGCGTTCAAGCCGTTCAGCGAGATCTTTATTTTCCCGCCGCGGCTCACGGTGGATAATCCGACCACGGACAATTTCGTCGATCTTGCGACCATAATTGAGAGCTTTGCGATCCCGTTTTCGAGATATGCCTTCAACACGCTTTTCATTACCGGGATAGGAACGTTCGGCACGGTGCTTCTGGGTTCCATGGCGGCGTTTCCTCTGGCGAAGTACAAATTTCCGGGTTCGGCGTTCATGAGCAACCTGATTGTCTATGCGCTTATGTTCTCCGCCTCGGTTACTGCGATACCGAATTACCTGATTATGAATAAGCTTCATCTGATCGACAGCTACTGGGCGGTTATCCTGCCGGCGGTCGGCGCAACGCTCGGCCTTTACCTGATGAAAAATTTTATGGTGCAGGTGCCGGACGAGATGATCGAGGCGGCGAAGATCGACGGCGCAACCGAATTCGGCACTTACTGGAAGGTTGTCATGCCGCTGTGCAAGCCGGCCTGGATCACGCTGATTATTTTCTCCTTCCAGCAGATGTGGGGGACGACAGGCGGCATTTTCATCTATTCGGAGGAGCTTAAGCCGCTGAGCTACGTGCTATCGCAGCTTGTCAGCGGCGGTATCGCGCGGACCGGCGTGGCGTCCGCGGTATCGCTGGTTATGCTTATCGTTCCGGTCGGCGTGTTTGTGGTATCTCAGAGCAACGTTATTGAGACGATGTCCACATCGGGAATAAAAGGGTAGGTGATGCGATATGAACAGAAAATTAAAACGGATAACCGGTATTGTTCTGGTATTTGTATATATCCTGCTCCTGATGCCGGTCGGGACTTCGGCGTCGGACGGCAGCAGCTATGTTTATGACGGCTACATTTACGATTTCTGGACAAATGTCAAGGAAAGCCCGGCAGCGTTCCAGCTGGAGCGCACGATCACCCAGGAAAATATGGGCGGTGCAAGGCTGAACAGCGTGGACGACGTCTGCACCAGTCTGGACGGCCGCATCTTTCTCGTGGATTCGGTCGAGAGCCGGATTTTTGTGCTGGACGGCAGCGGGGAGCTGCTCGCCAATTTAAAGCTGATGCGGAACGCGGACAAAAAAATTGCGCTGGACGAGGCGGGAAATCAGATTATGCTGACCTCGCCGGAGGGGGTTTTTGTCCATGAGAAAAACAGGGAGCTCTATATCGCGGATACGGGAGCGCAGCGGATTCTGGTTCTCGACCTCGATACTTACGCACTGAAGCGCATGATCACCCAGCCGGAAAATCTCACCGGCGCAACGCAGTTCAAGCCGTCAAAGCTCGCCGTTGATCTGGCGGACCGCATCTATGTGATCGTCCAGTCCAGCTACGAGGGGATTATCGAGCTGACAGCCGACGGAAGCTTTTCCGGCTACTACGGCGTCAACACGCCGCGGGTCAGCCTGATTGACTATTTCTGGAAGTCCCTGGCGAGCGATGAGCAGAAGGAGCAAATGTCAAAAACCTACGCGCCGGCGTTCAACAATATCGCGCTGGACGGCGAGGGCTTTATTATGGCGGTCACTTACGATACCTCGGCCGAGGATATGGTTTTCCGCCTGAATTCCAACGGGAAAAATGTTCTGCGCGAGGAGGGCAGCTCCGTTGTTATAGGGGAGCTCTGGAACCTTCACAGCGACGACAAGGGCAGCCGCTTCGTCGATATTGCGGTGACGGATTACGGCACCTATGCTCTGGCGGACCGCGCACACGGCCGGATCTTTTTGTATAATTTTGATGGGGAGCTGCTGAATGTTTTCGGCTCCACGGGCAATCTGAAGGGCGAATTCAAGGAGCCGTCCGGCATTGCGTGGCTCGGCGACAAGCTGGTCGTGAGCGACAAAACCCTGAAATGCGCCTATATTCTTGCGCCGACCCGATTCGGCCAGGCGGTGCTGGACGGCAGCCGCTGCTATTACAACGGCAGATGGGATGATGCGCTCGTGCATTTTGAGCAGGCGGTTAAGCTGAATGTCAACTATGACGTGGCGTACAGCGGCATCGGAAAGAATTACCTTATGAAAAGCGAGTATAAGAAGGCAATGGAGTATTTTAAGCTCGGTCAGAACCGGATCTTTTATTCCAAAGCCTACAACGGCTACCGCAGCGAGATGCTGGAGAAATATTTCCCGGTCGTTATGATTATATTTACGTTGCTGATCGGCTGGATGATCTTTACGGAGATTCGCTACCACAGGAAAGGGGGGAAGAAGGCGTGAAGGAATCGAGAAAGCAGAATAATGCGGCGCTCCCGAAGGAAGAGCTGCGCGAAAAGCTATATTATCTGAAACGTTCGATTTTCCATCTCTTCGACGGCTTTTACGAGATACGCTTCCGCAGAAAGGGCAGCACGCTGCTTGCAGTGGCGCTGCTGCTGATCTTCGGCGTGCTGCGCTGCGTGGAGCATCAGTACACCGGTTTTATCATGAATACCAACGAGCTTCAGGCGATGAACAGCGTTTCCATCTTTTCAACGACCGTCCTTGTGCTCGTGCTCTTTGCCGTCAGCAACTGGACCGTGACAACGCTTCTGAACGGCAGCGGAAATCTGCCCGCCATTGTCACAGTGCTCGGATATTCGCTGATCCCGTACATGACCGGCATGATCGTCAAGGTTTTTGCCAGCAATTTCATTATTCTGGAGGAGGCGATGATATTAAACGTCATCGAATCGCTCGGGCTTGTGTGGTCGGTTTTCATGCTGGTCGCCGGGCTTCTGACCATCCATGAATATACTTTCGGCAAGAACGCGGCGGCGATTCTTCTGACCTTTGTCGCGGCGGTTATCATCGTATTTATCGGAATGCTTTTCTTCACGCTGATTGAGCAGATGGTTTCCTTTATTGTCTCCGTCGCGCAGGAAATGCTCCGAAGAATGTAGAAGGGGGGCGCCAAATATGAATTTTTGGAAAAAAATAAAGGAACATAAAAGCATTCAGGCGATCCGGCGCTTCTATTCCAGGCATATTATCCGCAAGCTTTTCCTGACGGCTCTGTGCGCCGCACTGATTATCGGCATCGTTTACATGATTCCGGTGTTTATGGTAAAAAAAGGAAATATTCCGGACGTGAAAAGCGCGCCTCTCTCCGAATCGCTCGGGGAGATCGGGAAGGACGATGGAAGACTGCTTGTCGCGGAGAACGGCGGCAGGGAGCTGTATCTTTCTGCGGACACTCTGATCCTTGAACTGGTGGATAAGGCCACAGGTACCGTGCTTGCTTCCGGAACCGCGGCTTCGGAGGAGGGCAGCGAGAAGGCCCTGCTTTCCGTGCAGTATCTCGGGGAGGACAACAATCTGAGCGAGTGGAATTCCTACGACAACAGTGTGGCGCTCGGCTCATACAGCATGCAGCGGATTCCGGACGGCGTCCGCATCCGGCTCAATTTCAACGAGGGGGAATCCCAGCGCTTTTATGAGTACTGCCCGAAAAAAATGCCGGTTGAGCGGTATGAAGAAACCTTTGTCGGCGGGCTGGCAAGGGCGAAGGAGGGGGGTGAGATCACCGCGGCCCAGCAGCAGAAGTATATGATGGCGCTCGGAATCGTATACAAGAAGAGCCTTACGGAAAACTGCTATGCCGTCACCTACATCGGAACACCGCCGGTCAGCGCCGTAAAGCAGATGCTTGAGATTGTGCGGCTTGTCGGCTATACGCAGGATATGCTGTTTGAGGATGCGGATGAGTTTAATTTTACGGTGGATATTGCGGAGCCGGCTGATTTTGATATTACCATCGAGGCGGTGCTCGAGAACGGAGAGCTTGTTGTCCGCATGCCGGCGGGCGAGATGGTGTCTAACAATGACTACTACAGCATTCAGAATGTAAAGCTGCTCCCGAATTTCGGAGCTGCAGCGGCGGCGGATTATCCGGAGGGCTTTATTCTAGTTCCGGACAGTGCGGGCGCGCTGTTCGCATTCAACAGCAACCAGCCGATCATCCGGGATTATGAGCGGCCGGTATACAATAATGATTTTTACAAGGATTATGCCTTTATGCCGGAGTACGGCGAGGAGCTGATGATGCCGCTCTACGGGATGCTCTACGGGCCGGAGGAAGAAGCGGAAAAGGGCTTTCTTGCGGTGATTGAGTCCGGCGCGTACAATTCCTATATTAATGTGAAGCTTGCCGGGACGGCTGAGGGCAGCTCCAGATACAACCGGGCGTATGCATCCTTTGATATCAACCAGTTCCAGAAAGTGAAAATCAACGGCGTTTACAGCACGAATCCGGCAAGTTATCTAGTGCAGACGGGGATGCAGAAGCTTGACTGCACGGTGCGCTATCGGATGTACGGCAGCCGGGTCACTTATTTTGATATGGCGAAGGATTACCGGAACTATCTTGCCGGCCGTTACGGGCTTGAGACGGCCTATTCGGACGGTGCGGCAAGCCTTTATCTGGAGTTTGTGGGAGCGCTTACCCTGCAGCAGCGCTTCGTCGGCATTCCGTACCGCTTAGTTCATTCCATGACGACCTGCGACGAGCTGAAGGAAATTATGAACGATCTGGAGGGCATCCGGTTCCGGCTGCAGTACGACGGCGTATTCAACGGCGGGCTTGACGGCGGAATAAACGCAGGCGCGGAGCCGGTCGGCGCGAACGGCGGGAAAAAGAAGCTGAAATCACTGCTTGATTACGCGCAGCAGAAGGGGGTTGACCTCTATCTGGCCGTGGCGCTCTCTCAGGTATCAGAAGGAGGGGACGGCTTTCTGGCAAGCTGGCATGCAACCCGGGATTTTTCCAACGACGAGGTGGTCATGTACCGCTACATGCCGGCGATCGGCATTCTGAGCGGCAATCTCTATGACGGCGTTACCCACAACGGGCATTACACAATTTCCCCGAACTATCTGGGCTACGTGACCGATCAGTTTCTGAAGGACTCGGAGGACTACGGGAAGCTTGCCGTTTCGGATCTGGCAGGGATGTACTATGCCGATTACCGGTTCAACGAGATGATTACCGGTGAGGAAGGCGCAGCAGTTATCCGGGAAAATCTGGATAAGCTGGTGGGGCGGCAGCTGGCGCTCTCCGATCCGTTTATCGATCATATCGGGTATGGCAGCATTGCGGTGGGCATCTCCAAGGAGAGCAGCGATTACGCAACCTTCGCGCGCACGATTCCGTTCCGCCAGCTTGTTATGAACGGTCTTGTGGATTATACGACGGAGGATGTCAATATTTCCTCGAAAAACCCGGCGTACTTTGTTCTGCAGGCGGCGGAGCTCGGAGCGCATCCGAAGTATATCCTGACGGCGGAATCCGTAGCGACGCTGAAATATACGGATTATCACTATCTTCTTTCCGCACAGTACGACCTGCTGAAGGAGGATATCCGGGAAATGTACAATGAAATCGCGGAGATCCGGAGCAGAATCGGCACAAACGAGATCACGGGACATATCTGCCTGGCCGATAAGGTTTACCGGACGACCTGGGCAAGCGGAGTCGAGGTCATCGTCAATTACAATCTTCACGGCGTGGAGCTTGAGGACGGCACGGTACTGGAGGCTGAGAGTTATCTGATTCGGGAGGTGAACTGAAATTGAAAAATAAAAAGAAGCTGCCTTATCAGGTAAAAAGAAAAATCAACGGGCTGATCTTCGTATCGCCGTTCCTGATCGGTTTTATTGCGTTCTTTCTGATACCGATCATCAATACGTTTTATTACTCGTTCAACAAGGTGGGCGTCGGGGAGACCGGCGGAATGACCTTCACCTGGAATGGGATTCAGAACTATATTGATCTGTTCAGAATGGAGGTGACAACAACTTCCACAACGATGGCGCGGCTGTTCACGGAGCAGAACCAGACCATGCTGATTTCGGTGCCGCTCATCGTGGTCTTCAGCCTTTTTATGGCGCTGCTTGCGAACCAGAAGTTTAAAGGGCGGGCGATCGTGCGCCTGATCTTTTTCCTGCCGATTATTTTGGGCATTGAGGTTGTCACTTCGATGCTGACAATGACGACCGGGACGGAGAGCCTGGATACCGGAAGCCAGCTGGTTTCCGGAAGCTATATTACTATTTTCCTTGTGCGCGTGCTGAATGTGCCGATGCGGGTGCTCTATCCGATCATCACCTACATCGAGAATATTTTCACGCTGATCTCGCAGGCCGGCGTGCAGACGCTCGTCTATCTGACGGCACTGCAATCCATCAGCCCAAGCATGTACGAGGTGGCGAAGATGGAGGGCGCAACTGCCTACGAGACGTTCTGGAAGGTTACGATCCCTTCCATCATGCACATTACGCTCTTTGTAATTGTATATACGATTGTACAGCTCTTTATCGCCTCGCCGGTGGCTGAGGAGGTATACGCCTTTGCATTCCGCCAGAACAAGATCGGCATCAGCTCGGCGCTGTCGGTTGTCTATATTTTTAATGTGCTGATCGTGCTCGGGCTTGTAATGCTGCTGCTCCGAAAGGTGGTGAAGAAAAATGAAAAATGACGACAGGGACGCTTCGCTGGCGCTGTATCTGTTTAAGAAAAGATCAAAGAAAGTCGTGCTGAAAATTATTACGACCGTTCTGATTCTCGGGCTGTGCTTTACCATTATCCTGCCGCTGCTGAATCTTGTTCCGGTGGTATTCTCCTCGATTGAGGAGCTCGGCAACCCGAATGTGATCTGGCTGCCGCTCGAGAAATCCCTCGTCAGCTTTAAGGCAGCGATCCGCTATATCCTTCCGGCGGGTTTTACGACAATGGCGAAATCTGTACTATACGCGGCGGGCATCATGCTGATTCAGATTTTCTTTTCCGCCATGGTCGGCTATGCACTGGCGAGAGTGAATTTCTGGGGCAGGAGGCTGGTGTTCTTCATGGTTATCCTTGTGTTCCTTCTGCCGAGGCAGTCGCTGCTGCTGTCGCAGTACATTTTCTTTAATCATTTTGATGTGCTCGGCATTATGAATCTGTTCACGAAGGCGGGGGAGGTCAATCTGATCAATAATCCGGCGGTGCTCGTTATCCTCGCGGTTTTCGGTTTCGGCGTAAACCAGAGCCTTTTCATTTTCCTGTTCAGCCAGTTCTTCAAGAATATTCCGAAGGAGCTGGAGGAGGCAGCGCTCATTGACGGCTGCGGTTTTTACCGGACCTATTTCCGCATTATGATACCGAACGCGGTGCCGATTATTTCGACGGTTGCAATCCTTTCCTTTGTGTGGAATTACGGCGATACCTACTACACCAATTATTTCAGTCCGAACGCAGGTTTCCTGAGTACGCTGCTGTCGACTACTTTCAGCTCCGCGAACAAGGATACGGTCATGAACGCGGTGAGGGTATGGTACGATGTTCCGCTTGTGCCGGATATGGCGTTTGATGCGGTAAAGCAGGCGGGCGTGCTGATTTATCTGATTCCGCTGCTGATTGTTTATCTGATCGGACAGAGAAAACTGGTGGAAAACCTGGAGAACTCCGGACTGGTCGGATAAGTACAGGGCGCCGCATAAGGCGCCCGGAAATGGTAAATTATGATGAAGAAAAACTTGAACAGGGGCCGGAGGCCCGCGGCGGTACCGGGACTGCTCCCGGCACTGCTGGCTGCCTTGCTCTGTGCGGGAGGAGCCGGCTGTGCCTCGGGAAACGGGGAGACAGACGGGCTTGCGCCCGGGCCGACTGCGGCGGGGGAAGCAGAAAATACGCCGGAGGCAGTTCCGGATGCTTCGCCCGGACCGACGCCGGCTCCGGAGCCGACAGGAGAGACTGCGATGACGGAAAAATATGATAAAATAATGCTGGATACGGCGACGGTATATCAGACGATGGAGGGCTTCGGGACGAGCAGCGCATGGTGGTCGCAGTATGTCGGAGGCTTTACGAAGGAACCGTACGGCGACGGCGTCGCCGCAAGAGATGCGATTGCAAAGCTTCTGTTTGACAGGGAGAAGGGGATCGGCCTCACGGCTTACCGCTACAATCTGGGTGCGGGATCGGTGGAGAGCCGGACCGGGACATTCTGGGACAATCACCGCAGGGCGCAGTGCTTTGAGACTGAGCCGGGCGTGTACGATTTTTCAAAGGATGCCAACGCGGTATGGTTTATGAACAGGGCGGTGGAGCTCGGCGTAAAGGAGGTCACCTTCTTCTGCAACAGCCCGCTGGTGCGCCTGACGGACAACGGCCTGCCGCACATGACCGAGGGAGGCAGCAAAACAAATCTTCAGCCGGAAAATTATGCCGCCTTTGCAAATTACTGCTTCGATGTTACCGAGCATTTTATTGCCGAGGGGATTCCGGTAAAATTTCTTTCGCCGGTCAACGAGCCGCAGTGGGACTGGTACAACAGTCAGGAGGGCTGCCACTATACGCCGAAGGAGACGAGAGCGCTGTATCTGGCCTTTCTTGACGAGCTGGAAAAGCGGCCGGAGCTTCTGGAGAAAATCCGGCTTGCAGGGCCGGAGAGCGGCGAGTGGGGAGGGCAGGCAAAGGATTACACGCAGGCCATTCTAGGGAACGAGCGGCTTGCTGCGCATTTCGATGCAATTGACAATCATTCCTACTGGTCGGATAAAATCGCCAAGGAGAGCTTCCGGAACTGGCTGACCGTGGTGTATCCGGACACAAAGCTGCGGATGAGCGAGTGGTGCGAGATGGTGAACGGTTCGGATGTCACAATGGATTCGGCGTTCCACTTGGCGCAGCAGATTGCGGAAGATCTGACGATCCTGAATGTCGTCTCGTGGTGCAACTGGGTCGGCGTGGCTCCGGGCGGTTACCGCGACGGCCTGATCTATATTGACGAGGCTTCTCAGAAGTTCCGGGCCTTGAAACGCCTCTGGAGCTTCGGCAATTATTCCCGCTACGTTCGTCCGGGCTATGTGCGCGTCGGACTCACGACGACGCGCAGAGCGCAGGAAAATATGATGCCGACGGCTTTTGTCGGCAGGAACGTGGATACCGGTGCGGAGGAGCTCGTCATGGTGTTTATCAACGAGGACGTTCTTGAACAGAAATTTGTGCTCGAGGGTGCGGCGGAATACCGGCATATCGCTGTCTACGAAACCTCGGATGCGCATGATCTGGAATGCGTGAGCGAGGGGGAATGGTCGGAAGAGCAGCCGATCACGATTGCGCGCGGTTCGGTTACGACGGTGGTGCTGACGAAGTAGGAGCGGCGTCCGCCCGGACGCAGAGCCCGGGCTGCGTTTCCGGCCGCCGGCCGGGGCGGAAGGCTCTGTGACGGTGCTTCCGGGGGAAATTTGGATTTATATTAGCAGTACGCAGAAAAGGAGAGCAGGGGCTTTCTGCGCTGCGCCGGTTTCGGCGTAGTTCGGAAAGCCCCTGCTCTGCCGCTGCAGAATAAATCAATCGGATTTTGTGCAGGAAATTATCCCGGGCCGTAGGTATCTGCCCGGCAAACAGGCCGAAAACAGGGCGCTGAAAGAAAAATTTTTCTGATTTTGTACAATATACTTGACATAATGTAAAACGGACAATATACTGTAGCTAAACAAAAGAATAGCAGTATCCGACAATGGGAAAGGGGGAGAAGCGTGGGGACGAAGGGATACTACGCAGGTGTTTTATGCGGGCTGCTGGCAGGAATCGCCGCGGCTGTCCTTCTGCGTCTGAGGAGGAAGCGGCGCACGGGAGAGAGCTGCCGGTATGATGAAAGACAGCGGCTGGCGCAGGGACTCGCGTACAAAGCAGCATTTTCTGTGCTTTTTATATATATCTTACTGGCAACGCTGCTGGAGGGCCTCGAGATCACCGGGATGTTAATGTCGTTTGCGGGGCTCTGGCTCGGTGTCTGCATTTCAGTTTCCGTTTTTGCCGTGATCTGTATATGGAAGGATGCCTATCTGGCCCTGCATGAGAGAGCCGGAATGCTGCTGGTAACTTTTGGAGCGGTGTTTATCTTCAACCTTGTGATTACTGCCGATCTGCTCCTGAGCGGTACGCCGATGCTTGCGGACGGAAAGCTGGCTCCGGAAAGCCTGAACCTGGCCGGCTGTATGATGACAGCCGTAATTCTTGCCGTCTTTTTAGTAAAGCTGCGCCGGAGCAAAAGGCTTGAGGAAGAAGATGAGGGCGAATGAAAAATCTGAAGATGAAATCGGCGCGCGCGGCCATGGATATGTCGCAGCAGGAGCTTGCCGACCGGGTAGGTGTTTCCCGACAGACAATCAATCAGATTGAAAAAGGGGATTACAATCCGACCATCCGCCTCTGTGTGGCGATCTGCCGCATACTCGGAAAAACGCTGGACGAGCTTTTCTGGCCGGAGCGCGAAGATGCTGCGGATGGGGATTCCTGAAACAGATCGGGATTGTGAAATAAGGGGGAAAAAAGAAAAAGTTTCGTGGCAGTTGATTTTATTTCCTGAAATAGTCGTTCGGCTCGCTTGCTGATTTTATGCCCAGGAAGGTATAATAACAGCACAGGAAGAGCGGAGCAGGCCGGTTGCATGGCCTTCGCCGGATTATTCCGGCGGAGGCCATGTGCGCTTTTCTGCGGAATTATATGTATTTTGAACCGATGGACGGCATGGCGGCCGGAAAGGAGAAAATTATGGAACAGCTGGCTTTTGCCGAAAATGTAACGAAGCTGCGGCATGAACGCGGAATTACCCAGGAAACGCTGGCGGATTTTGTCGGGGTGACAAAGGCGTCAGTCTCCAAATGGGAGACGGGGCAGAGCCTTCCCGATATACCGATGATGCTTCTGCTGGCATCGTATTTCGGGGTGACTCTGGATGAACTGCTCGGCTACCGGCCGGAGCTGACCAAAAAGCAGATACGCAGTCTTTACCGCGAGCTTGCGGAGGCGTTTGCGGAAAAACCGTTTGAGGAGGTATTTGAACGTTCGCAGAAGCTGGTGAAAGCATGGTATTCCTGCTGCCCGTTTCTGCTCCAGATCGGTGTGCTCTGGCTGAATCACTGTGAGCGTGCGCCGCTCGAGCGCCGCGCAGAGGTGCTGAAGGAGATTGAGGTATTGTGTGCAAGAATCCAGGGGAATTCCCGGGACAGCGGACTCTGCAGCGACGCGGTTTTTCTCGAGGCTGTCGTGCGGCTGATGCAGGGAAAGACGGAGGAAGTAATCGGGACACTGGAGGAAATCTGCAATCCGTACCGCATGTCAAGAAACAGCGATGCCATGCTGATCCAGGCGTATCTTCAGGCCGGGGATATCGGGAACGCAGATGCCCGCGTGCAGATCTATATGTATGAGGGCGCGCTTGCCATGCTGAACGGGGCGGTAAATTTTCTGGCAGTGCATCTTCAGGAGCCGGACAAATGCAGGCTTCTGCTTGCCCGGACGGATGCCATGCTGGCGCAGGGCGGGCTTGGGCGGCTGCATCCGAATGCAGCTGCTCAGTACGAATATCAGGCGGCGATCGCACTCTGCGCCCAGGGGAATTATCAGGAGGGCGCGGCGCGCCTGAGGCATTTCGCAGATCTGGTCAACCGGATGAAGCAAAATGGTATGAGGCTGCAGGGCGATGAGTTGCTCGACCGCCTGGAGGAATGGTTCGAGAAAAACGAGCTGGGAGCGGAGCCGGTCAGATGTGAGGCAAGCGTTACGAAAAGTGCGGCGCAGGCGCTCCAGAACCCGGTATTTTCCGGGCTGCCGCAGGAGGAGCTTGCTCAGATCCAATCGGAGCTGCTGCGGGGCGGCAGCGGGGAGGACAACAGCGGGAAGGCCGTGGAGAGTGAATAAGAAAGCAGGGGCAGAAACGCAAAATAATCCGGTAAAGCAGATTATCAACATGGATTGCCGCATTAGCCTGTATCGGAAATAGGCAGGTAAAGCAGATTATCATAATAAAATGCTAACCATTTACCTATATTCCGGTATAGCCAAACAAAGCTGGCTGTCAAGAAGGTTAGCGAAACATTTGTCTATATCTGAAATGGACAAATGGACAAATATGCCTGTCTTCCAAAAGGATGGAAGGTGTAAAGTTACAAATTATAACAGAATATTATAAAAAGGAGAGGTTATTATGGAACAGATTAAGGAATTTCTTCCATTTTTAGTACCGTTAATAATCATTCAGTTTATACTTCTCGGATATACCATACGGCATATTCTGACGCATGAAAATTACCGCAGAGGCAGCCGCGTGCTCTGGCTGGCAGTCGTTATTATCGGCATGCAGTTCTGGGGGGCCATATTGTACTTCGCACTCGGGAAGGAGGAGAGCTGATGCTGGAACTGTCGCATGTGACAAAGCGTTTCGGTGCAAAAACCGCCGTCGATGATGTGAGCTTCCGGGTGCCGGAAGCGTCCGTGTTCGGCTTTGTCGGGGAAAACGGAGCAGGCAAAACGACGACAATGAAACTGATCCTCGGGCTGCTGCAGGCGGACAGCGGCGAGATCTTTGTGGGGGGAGAGCGTGCCGTGTTCGGGAAAAACCGGACCAACCGGCTGATCGGGTATCTGCCGGATGTGCCGGAGTTCTACGGCTTTTTCACGCCGGCGGAATACCTGCTTTTGTGCGGGGAAATCTCCGGCATCCCGAAGCAGGAAGCAAAAAAGAGGGCGGCTGAAGTGCTGGAGCTTGTCGGTCTTTCACAGGCGAACCGCCGTATCCGCGGCTTTTCGCGCGGGATGAAGCAGCGGCTCGGGATCGCTCAGGCGCTGTTTGGGCAGCCTAAGCTGCTGATCTGCGACGAGCCGACCTCAGCGCTCGATCCGGTCGGACGGCGGGAGATTCTGGATATTCTGCACTCTCTGAAAGGGCGGACGACCGTGCTGTTCTCGACGCATATTCTGTCGGACGTGGAGCGGATCTGCGACGAGTGCGCGGTGCTGCACGGGGGACGGCTGATAAGACAGGGAGGACTTGCGCAGCTGAGAGATGCGGAGACGGAGCAGGGGTTTCATGTGAGCTTTCTTCGCGCGGAGGACGCGGAGCTTTTTTCGCAGCTGCTGCCGGGAGGCGACCGCACCGATGCATTCACCCTGGAGTACCGCAGAGGCGGCGCGCATGGAATGGCTGCGGCGATGGAAGCGCTGGCCGGAGCGAAGATTGATATCCGCTGTATCGAGCGGAAGGAGCGGACGCTGGAGGAACTGTTTCTCGAGCTTGTGAGCGGGGAGAAGGACAAAAAAGACGAGTAGTCGCGCAGTTTCCTGCACCTGAAAAAGCGTCTGCGCGGCGCAACCGGAATTGGAGGAAAAATGAAAACAGGTTTTGCGGCATTTTTGAAAAAGGAGTGGACGGAGCTTGCGCGCAGCGGAAGGCTGCTGATTCTGCTTGTCATGTTTCTTTTGTTCGGGATTATGAACCCGGCGATTGCAAAGCTTACGCCCTGGCTGATGGAACAGATGGCCGAGCAGCTGGCGGAAGCCGGACTTTCCGTGTCGGCTGTCGCCGTGGATGCAAAAACCTCCTGGGCACAGTTTTATAAAAATATACCGATGGCGGTTCTCCTGTTTGCCGTACTGTTCGGAGGCTGCCTGTCGAACGAGTGCGAGCGCAAAACGCTGATACCGCTGCTGTCGCGGGGGCTGTCCCGTCGGAGCGTGATCGGCGCAAAGGCACTCCTGATCAGCCTTGTGTGGACCGGCGGATACTGGCTCTGCTTCGGCGTCACGTTTGCCTACAATGCATTTTTCTGGGGGAGCGAGGGAGCGGCCGGCGCTTTTGTTCCCGCACTGTTTCCATGGCTGTTCGGGCTGTGGCTGATTTCCATGCTGTTCCTGTTTTCGGCGTTTGCCAGAACAGGGACGGCAGTGCTGGCAGGACTCGCCGTGCTGCTTATCTGCTGCTTTACGGCGGGCATGCTCCCGGATGCGGCCCGGTGGCTGCCGACAAAGCTTCTGTCCGTACAGGCGCTTGCCGCCGGGCAGGAGGAGACTGCGGAGTTTGTGCGAGCGTCCATATCCGCCGCCGTAAGCGGCGGTCTGGGATATTTCGTCGCGCTGCTCGGGTTTGAGCGGCGGCTGCTCTGAGCAGCTGTCCGTTCCGGTTGTCGCCGGCGCGGACGGATAAAATGCCGGGGAACGGCAGTCTTCGGATTGCTTTTCCCCGGTTTTTTATGTTTGCGGCAGTTTATGCACTATTTTGTTTTTGTTCCGTTTTCTCTGAATTCATCCGTTTTTCGCACTGAACTTTTTCTCATGAATTTCTGCGGCCGTATTGACGAATCCGGCTGTCTTTGCTATTGTAGGGGCTGGTATGATACCGTCCGTGATTCTGAAAAAAGAGTCTGGTAATGAACAGAAGGAAAATACGCATCGGTATTTCAGGCGATGATCTGCCCCGGACGGAATGGAAGGCATCGGGAAATATGATAAAATACGGAAAGGTATTGCGGCGGATTGGGATTTAACGCAGACGGAGGTTTCTTTTATGTGGGGTAGATGCGTCGATATCAAAGCTTGGGAAGACGGACTATTCCAGGCAGTTGTTCCATACAGGATAGACAATGGCAAAGCCCTGGTTATCTTGCCGAAAGCTGATTATGAGCTGGACATAAAAGAAATCATGGAGCTGCCGGCGCCTCCCCGGTTTGCTTATGGGGAACAGGTTTCGCCCCGCAACCATCCCGATATAACAGGCGTTATTACAGAGATTCGCTGGCATTCCAACCGTAATTGCTGTTTTTACACCATCCGCGTCAATGGGAAAAAGAAAAGCAAGCGATACTTTGATGATGATTTGATTTCTGCGGTATAAATTCCGGTTAAAAGAGTTGTCAGGCAAGTGCAAAATCAGTAATTATATGTAAATTATGGATTATAATTTTATGTTGAAGCAGCAGTGATTTTAAAAAGCACAAGCTTTAAACGACAGAAACTTTAAGCGGCAGAATTTTAAACAGCAGAGATTTTGAGCAAGAAAAACACTTTCCTGAAAGAGGAAAAAATTTACAATAATCAGAAAATATAAGGAGAAAAGAATGATTTCGGACGATACGGCTGCTTACACGGCAGCGCTGGCAGAACTGTTGCTTTCCGGAGAGGAACGGGAGCGGGCAAAAAAGGATCTCTCCGAAATTCTCGGGTATATTGAGAGAATGAATGAGCTTGATACGGAAGGGATCGAGCCGGTGCCGTTTCTGTTTCCGGCGGCGAATGTTTTCCGCGGGGATGCTGTAACAAACAAAGACAGCAGGGAAGAGCTGCTTGCGAACGCCCCGGATCGGAGCGGGGATTTCTTCCGGGTGCCAAAAACGGTGGATTAGATACCTTTGACCAGGCGGGGCCGACTGCCCGGAAAACATTGGGTATAAAAGGACTTCGCCAGGGAAAAAGGAGGATGGAACGGAGGAGGCTATGGAACTGACAGAGCTGACTGCCGCGGAGCTCGGCAGAAGGATACGGGACGGCAGGATCGGCGTCCGGGAGGCTGTGCAGGCTCAGCTGGATGTAATTGAAGCGCGGGACAGCCGGTACGGCTGTTATATTACCGTGCGGAGAGAGGAAGCACTTGCCAGGGCGGACGAGGTGCAGAAGGGCATCCGGGAGGGCAGGTATTCCTCGCCTCTTGCCGGGGTTCCGATCGCGGTCAAGGACAATATCTGCATGCGCGGCGTCCGAACCACCTGCGCCTCCCGGATGCTGGAAAATTTCCGGCCGCCGTACAATGCGGCAGTAATAGAAAAGCTGGAGGAAGCAGGAACCGTAATTCTCGGCAAGACGAATATGGACGAGTTTGCGATGGGGAGCACTACGGAAACATCCTTTTTCGGGGCGGTAAGAAACCCGTGGGATGTTTCGCGCGTGCCGGGGGGATCGTCCGGGGGTTCAGCCGCGGCGGTGGCGGCCGGGGAGGCGTTTGCCGCTCTGGGGTCGGATACCGGCGGCTCCATCCGGCAGCCGAGCGCATTCTGCGGTGTGACGGGCATCAAGCCGACCTACGGTACAGTATCGCGCTACGGCCTGATTGCTTATGCGTCATCGCTTGACCAGATCGGACCGATTGCGCGGAATGTCGAGGACTGCGCGGCGCTTCTGGAGATTATCGCAGGGGAGGACAGGCGGGATTCTACAAGCGTGCCGGGTCTTGATCACCGGTATCGAAGCGCGCTCTCCGGCGGCGTGAGGGGAATGAAAATCGGCATCCCGAAAGGGTACTTTTCCGAGGGGCTTGACGAAGAGATAAAAAATGCTGTGCGCAAGGCGGCCGGGGAGCTCTGCGCACAGGGAGCCGAAGCGGAGGAATTCGAGCTGGAGGCTGCGGATTATGCAGTGCCGGCTTATTATGTTATTGCCTCGGCGGAGGCAAGCTCCAATCTCTCGCGCTATGACGGGGTGAGATACGGATTCCGGGCTCAGGGCTGCCGGGGGCTGCAGGAACTCTGCCGGAGGACGAGGAGCGAGGGCTTCGGCCAGGAAGTAAAGCGCCGCATACTGATCGGCGCCTTTGTTCTGAGTTCGGGCTGTTATGAAGCCTATTACGGCAAGGCAATGAAAGTCAGGACGGTTATCCGGCAGAGCTTTGAACGGGCGTTCCGCCGGTACGATATTGTTCTTGCGCCGGCCGTACCCGGGCCTGCGCCGAAGCTGGGGGAGAGTCTGGGCGATCCGCTCAGAATGTATCTCGGCGATATTTATACGGCAGCCGTGAATCTGGCGGGGCTTCCGGCGATCAGCCTGCCCTGCGGCATGGATCGGAACGGCCTGCCGATTGGGCTGCAGCTGATCGGCAGGCCGTTCGGGGAGCGGGAGCTTTTCCGGGCCGCGCACAGCTATGAGCAGGCGCGCGGGGGATGCTTCCGCCCGCCGGCAGGGCCGCGTTAATATCCGTTCTGCGTCCTGCTTTAGGCCGGAACGGACGATTTTTCGACAGCACACGGCCGCACGGGAGCGGCGGAACGGGAGGCGGTATGAAAAACTACGAGACAGTGATAGGGCTGGAGGTTCACGCGGAGCTGGCCACGAAATCAAAGATTTTCTGCGGCTGTACGACACAGTTCGGCGGGCCGCCGAATACGCAGTGCTGTCCGGTCTGTACGGGCATGCCGGGCACGCTGCCGGTGCTGAACCGGCGGGTTGTGGAATTTGCGGCCGCAGCGGGGCTGGCGACCGGCTGCGGGATTACAAGACGCTGCAGGTTCGACCGCAAAAATTATTTTTATCCGGATCTGCCGAAGGCTTACCAGATATCCCAGCTCTATCTTCCGATCTGCCGGAACGGCAGTATCGAAATCGAGACGGATGCGGGGAAAAAATCCGTCGGCATTCATGAGATTCATATTGAGGAGGATGCCGGCAAGCTTGTCCATGACCCGCTGGAGGACTGCACGTTCATTGATTATAACCGCTGCGGCGTTCCCCTGATTGAGATAGTGAGCGAGCCGGATATGCGTTCCGCCGGGGAGGCTGTGGCATATCTGGAAAAGCTGCGGCTGATTCTGCAGTACCTCGGCGTGTCCGACTGCCGGATGCAGGAGGGCTCGCTGCGCGCGGATATCAACCTGTCCGTCCGCGAGGCAGGGCAGGCGGAGCTCGGCACGCGCACCGAAATGAAAAATCTGAATTCGTTCCGGGCAATCGCGCGTGCGGTGGAGGGAGAGAGAAGGCGGCAGATCGAGGTGCTGGAGAGCGGGGGACGCATCGTCCAGGAGACGCGCCGCTGGGACGACGGCAGAAATATGAGCTTCTCGATGCGCAGCAAGGAGGAGGCGCAGGATTACCGCTATTTTCCGGAGCCGGATCTGCCGCCGGTAGAGATCGGGGAGGAATGGCTCGATGAGATTAGAAAGCGCCAGCCCGAGCTGCGCGATGCGAAAATGCTGCGCTACGAAAGAGAATACGGCATTCCGGCCTACGACGCCGCAATCCTTACGGGCTCGAAGCGGCTGGCGGATATATTTGAAGAAACTTCGGCGCTCTGCGGCAATCCGAAGGAAGTATCGAACTGGCTGATGGTCGAGACGCTGCGCCTTCTGCGGGAGGAGGAGCAGGAGCCGGAGGAGCTGACGCTCGAGCCGGCCAAGCTTGCCTCGCTGATTGGACTGATTGAGGAGGGAACTGTGAACCGTACGACGGCCAAGGAGGTTTTCGAGAAAATTTTCCGGGAGCAGGTCGATCCGGTCATTTACGTCAGAGAAAACGGACTGGCCATGGTGCGGGACGACGGCCTGCTGCGGGAAACCGTCCGGCGCGTAATCGAAGAAAACCCTCAGTCCGCTGCGGATTTTCTGAGCGGAAAGGAGAAGGCCCTCGGTTTTCTTGTAGGCCGGGCGATGAAGGAACTGAGGGGCAGAGGAGATCCGGGCAGGGTCGGCGCACTTCTGAAGGAGGCGCTCAAGCAGCGGCCGGGGAGTCCGTGATTCGGCGCGTAGAGCCCTTCGGATAAGGGATATTCACCTCTACTTGTGTAGAATAATTGTTAAAAGAATGACACATTGCTGCCACACTCACGCGGTATTATGCCGTAGAATGAAATCGCATTTTGACGTTATGACGTTGTGTGTGCAGAAGAAAAGTCTGCGGTGAGGAAACTGCAGCGGTGCATTTTTTAATAATGTTTTTTATGAAGTGGAGGAAATTATGTCTGCGAAAGGAAAGTACAGGAGATATCTTGCCGCTCTGCTGTGTGCGGCAATACTTTGCCCATATATTGCAATGCTTCTTGAGAGAGGGGGCGGGCTGTCGGCCATGGCGGCGCCGATCCCCGTGAAGGGCGTGTGCACAGCGAACGAGCTGAATATCCGGAGCGGGCCGGGCACAAATTACGAGCAGGTGAAGGTAAAGGGCATCGGCGCGTTTCTGACGAAAAACCAGGAGGTGGACATTCTCTCGGAGAAAAACGGCTGGTATCAGCTGAGGGCAGTATTCCGGGGAGAGACGGTGACGGGCTACAGTCTCGGAACCTACATAAAAGTTACGGCGACGGCCGAGCCGACGCCGACCCCCAAGCCCACTCCGACCCCAAAGCCGACACAGGCTCCGTCCGCGGGAGAGGAGGTCGTGACCTACGAGCTTTCTATGCCGGCGGTCGTTTCGGCGGGTGAACTGAATTTCAGAACCTCGCCGGACACCGGCTCCCAGATTATCAAGACGCTGAAAAACGGCGACGCGGTAACTGTGACGGGACAGAAGACGGTCGACGGCCGCAAATGGTACAAGCTGTCGGTCAATGTGAGCGGAAAAGCGAAGACGGGCTATGCCGTCAGTGACTATATCCGTTTTTCTCCGGATAAAAATTTCTACGTGAAGGCAAATGATAAAATGAACCTGAACACGGCTGCCGGCTCCTCCGGGACGGTGAAGGATTCGAAGGGAAATGCGGTTTCGGCGGCGAAGGGCGCCAAGCTGGAGGTTCTGGCGGAGAAGACGCTGAACGGGGTGAAATGGTTCCAGGTGCAGGCTGAAATCTCCGGAAAAAATTATAAAGGTTTTGTGCGATCCAGTGACGTTACGCTTGTCGGCATTAAAAAAGTGACGATTGTTACCCCGACGCCGAGTCCTGTGCCGGAGAAGGTTCCGACGCCGGTTCCGGTGGATAAGGAGCAGGAATTCCAGTATGCGGCTTCGGTTACGGCGAATGAGCTGAATATGCGCAAAAAGGCTTCTACCGACAGCAGCGTTGTTGTCCTGATGAAAAAAAATCAGAAGCTCTGGGTGCTGAACGAGGTTCGCGCCGGGGGTGTTACCTGGTATCGGATTTCGGCGGAAATCGGCGGAAAAACACAGACCGGTTATTCCGTTGCATCCTATATCCGGCTGGACAGCGGCGCGGGCGCTTACGGGCAGCCTTACGGGGGAGCTCTGAAGCTGCGTTCGAAGGCAAACGCGAAATCGGTCTATGTGACGAAGGCGAACGGCAATGTTCTCACGATCCCGGAGGGCAGTCTGGTTTCGATTGAATCGGAGACGACAGTGAGCGGCGAAAAGTGGTTCCGCGTCAGTGCGGAGGTGGACGGGAAGACCTATACCGGCTATACGCCGGCATCGAAGCTTGCGCTCGCAGCAAAGCCGGCGCCGGATCCGACGCCGAGCCCGAGTCCGACCCCGACCCCGACCGTCAAGCCGACAGAAAAACCGTCCCCGACCCCGACGAAAAAGCCTGATCCGACAAAGGCGCCGGAGCCGACAGAAGAGATCCCGGCCCCGACAGCTGGGGCGACCGAGGTGCCGACACCGGCTCCGACCCCGACCCCTGTGCTGACCGTGATCGGGAAGGGAACCATTGAGGGAGTGACGGCGCTGGCGCTTAAGCGGGAGCCGAAGTACGGCGCGAAGCTGGTGAGAAATGAAAACGGTTATTCCGTTGTTGTGACGGATAAGAGTGAATTTCAGATTCTGGAATATATTTCGGATGCGGAGATGCTCTGGTGCCATGTAAGTTTTACGGAGGAGGGTGTGGAGTATTCCGGTTATATTAACGCGGAATATGTAAAGGTACTGGATACCGGCGAAATCTGGGGAGATAAGGAGCCGACACCGACTCCGATGCCGACGCAGCCGGACAATGCGGATGATTTTGAGCAGCAGCTGGCGTCGCAGAATTTTCCGGAGAGCTATCTGCCGGGCCTGCGCCTGCTGCACGAGCTGCATCCGGACTGGCAGTTTGTGGCGAATCATACCGGACTTGACTGGGAATCCGTAATTGACAATGAAAGTGTTGCGGGCAAGAATCTGATCCCGAACACAAAGGGAAACGAGTGGAAATCCTTTGAGGCGAACGCTTACAACTGGAAGACGGACAGTTTTATCGTGTACGACGGCTCGACCTGGGTCACGGCGTCCAGAGAGGCGATCAGCTACTATATGGATCCGCGCAATTTCCTCGATGAAAAAAATATTTTCCAGTTTGAGCTTCTGACCTACGAGCCGTCCTACCAGACGCTTGAGGGAGTGGAAAGCATTCTGAAAAATACGGCCCTTTCCAATACGGCCGTGAAGTTTAAGGATACGGACGGACAGGAAAAAGAGATGACCTACGGAGAGATCTTTATGGCCGCGGCGGAGTATTCCGGCGTCAGCCCGTTCCATCTGGCTTCCCGCGTAAAGCAGGAGGTCGTGATTGGTACCACGTCGCTCAGCAACAGCGTGACCGGGACGGTGGCAGGTTTTGAGGGACTGTATAATTTTTACAATATAGGAGCATACCACAGTACGGTAGCCGGCGGGGCGATCGCGAACGGTCTGAAATATGCAAGAAACGGCAGCACGAATGCAGCGCTGAATACAAGCATGCTTATCCCGTGGATCAACCCGTACCGCTCCATTCTCGGAGGAGCGTACTACATCGGCTACTCGTATATCTCGAGAGGGCAGAATACAATATATCTGCAGAAGTTTAACGTGACGCCGACCTCAACCTACTCGCATCAGTATATGGCGAATGTAGAGGCGCCGTATTCTGAGGGGCGCAAAGTGGCGGCGGCTTACGCGGAGTTCGGGGATCTTCCGCTTGTGTTCTCGATCCCGGTTTATCTGAATATGCCGGAGGAGGCATGCGGACAGCCGCAGACGGCGTGGAATCCGAACAACTGGCTGAAGACGCTGAAGGTTTCGGATGCGGAAGGCAATGACCTCGTGCTGACGCCGACCTTTGATATGACGGCGGAGCAGGAATATGATCTTGTTCTGGACAGCGGCTGTGATCTGATTCAGGTCGAGGCGCAGGCGGTCAGCAAAAAGGCATCCGTGGAAGGCGCGACCTGGTATACGATCGGCGAGGGAAGCAGTACAGTCGTGGTGAGTGTGACTGCGGAAAACGGGGATATCAGGGAGTATATAATAAATATTGCGCGGCAGTAAGCAGGAGCGCGGAACGGGCCGGAGGCACGCCGGGGTTTGGGGTGCAGGCCCGTTCCGTTTCAGGTTCTGCGGTCTGCATCCGGGGATAACAAAAATTTCTTCCGGGTGCTGAATGGGAGGAAGATTGGCCGGGGAGATTTGTCCGGGAAGGGGCTTGGTCCGAAGATACGGTACCGGAAATGATTGCTCCCAGAGAGAATTTGATCGGACAGAGATCAGTCCGGGAACAAGATTAGTCCGAAGATACGGTACCGGAAATGATTGCTTCGAAGGAAGTTTGATCGGACAGAGATCAGTCCGGGAACAAGATTAGTCTAAAGACACGGTACCGGAAATGATTGCTCCGGAAGGAAAATTGTCCGCAGAGCTAAGGGGGGACTTTATGAGGCAGAGAAGGAAATTGGCAGTGATTCTGCTGCTGGCGGTTCTGTTCGTACAGGCGGCGGGGTATATGCAGGTCTATGCGGCGAGTGCGACGCTCCGCTTTTCCGTCGGAGACGGCGGAGCGGTAGCGGAGCAGGAATTTACCGTTACCCTTTCCGTGGAGTCGGATGCGACCATCGGGGATTTTGAGGCGTATTTTACTTATGACGCGATGCTCGCGGAGTATGTCAGCGGGCCGGCGTGCATCACCGGGGGAGACGGCTATTTAAAGGTGTCCGATATGGATGCCTCTCCGTCGAGCCGGCTGAGGAATTATGTTATGGTGTTTAGGGCGCTGAAGCGGGGGCCGTGCCCGTTCCGGATCACAGGGGTTCCGATGGTGTACGCTTACGAAAACGGGAATTCAATGTCGGTGCTTTCGGAGCCGTTTACCCTGGAGATTGCAGCTGCACCGGATGCGTCGGATAATGCGCTCGTCTCCTCGCTGCGGATCAGCCCAGGCACGCTTGTGCCGGAGTTTTCGCCGGAGATAACGGAATATGAGACGGAGCTTCCGCCGGGCACGGAGCGGCTGATTGTCAGCGCCGTGCCGGAGGATTCCCGGTCGAGCGTGAGCATTGCGGGCAACGATGCGATCACGGACGGAGAAAACCATATCAATGTCACGGTTACGGCGGAGAGCGGAAATATCCGGGTCTATCATATTATGGCAGTGCGCGGCGCTGCGGCTCCTTCGCCCACGCCGGAGCCGGAAAAGGAGCCGGAACAGCCCGGCGGATGCGTTTTGTCGGCGGAGCGTGAAGGGGAGGAGCTGCTGCTCGGGGGGCGCTGGAGTTACCGTGTTGCTGCGCTGCCGGAGGGGGAAGTGCCTCCGGAGGGCTATTCCGCAGACTGGCTGCTGATCAGCGGAGAAACAATCGCAGCGTACATGACGGAACCGGATGCGCCGTTTTGCCTGCTTTATCTGGACAATGAGGCCGGAGAGAGCGGCTGGTACCGGTTTGACCGCGAAGAATATACGGTGCAGCGCTACCGGCCGGAGGTTGTCACGGTAAAGGATACCTCGGAGACGAACCGGAAGGTGAACGAGCTGCTGGCTAAGACCAGCGATTACGAGAAGCGGAAAAATGCCATGAGCATTTTGTGCGGCGGTCTGAGCGCAGTGGTTGTTCTGCTCGGGGTGCTCTGCATACGGCTCTCGGTACGGAACCGCGGGGATGGAGACGGGGATTTTGAATGAGGGGCGGGAAGGAAAACGTAAGTCAGGAAGAGGGGGAACAGCAGAAATGAATCATATGGACAGGTATCTGGCCGAGCTGCAAAAAAAGATTCCTGATATCGAAGGACGATTGAATGCCGGGGCAGGCGAAGAACAGTTCGAGCAGCTTGCCCGGAAGGCAGGCTACGGGCTTCCTGCGGAACTGCTGGAGCTGTATCGGCGGTTTGACGGGGAGGATATGGCAGGGAACACGGGGTTTTTCGCAGGGCTGCAGTTTCTTTCCCTGGAGAAAATGCTGTAAGATTTTTCCTTTTTCCGTGGAGTGGAAGATGAAATGACGGCAATGGGAACAAAAGCCATCCGGGAAGAACCGGTGAGCGGGCTTTGCTGGCTCCCGATTGCTTATGACTGTGCCAGAGCCTGGCTGGTTATGGATCTGTCTCCGGCGGAAGAAGGAAAAGCAGGACAGATTATTACATTGGATTATGATATGGATCGCTGCTACCTGCTGGCGGACAGTCTTGACGATTTATTTGCAAAGATGACGGCCTGGCTCAGGCAGGGGATTCTGATCGTCGATGCAGAGAGCTTTGAGGAACCGATTCTAATGGAAAGAACCGGGCATTTATTCAATTCGCTGGAGGAACTCACAGCGCCGGAAACAGCGGAACCGGCTCCTGGAATCCCACTTCCCGGGGATTTCTGGACGCAGCGTTACGGGCAGCCGGAAGTGCCGTTGAGCCGTCTGGAAAAAGAGAAAACCATGCTGATCCAGGACCAGAACATAGATTGCACGCTGTTTGCCCGTATGGGGAATCTGAAAGAGCTGATCCTCCACCGGTGCCGTCTTGTCAATGCGGGCGGGATTGCACAGGCGCCGCAGCTGAAAAAGCTGATATTTGTCGAGTGTACATTTGACGGGGAACAGCTGTCCGTACTGTCTCAGGCTCCCTGTCTCAAGGAATTGGGATTAAATGTAATGAGTGGAAATGAACTTTTTAAAACTGAAAGATATTAAAAGTTTAAGAAGACTTCAGTTAAGAAAAGTATATGATTTGGAACCGGAGGAACTGTCTGCATTCCGCGGGCTTTGGGAACTGAGTATGGAAGCGGAGGGAAAGCATGACGGAACTTTTCTCGGAAAGCTGAAAAAACTGAAAAAACTGGATCTGCACCGCAGCGCCATGAATAATCTTGATTTTCTGAAAGATCTTGCGGGGCTGACGGAATTTTGCCTCGCAGAGCCGGCAGAAAACGAGGACGGACTTTCGGCGGTGCGTGCGCTGCCCAAGCTGAAGGAGTTCGTCTATCCCGTAAAGGATTTATCCATATATAAAGGGCATCCGACCCTGGAAAGCATAGGGATGGCCGCCGGCGCTGCGCACGGTTTTGAAGCCCTGGAGGGAACCCGGGTGAATCAGTTTACCGTTATAGGTAAGGTGACGGACGGGGAACTGCAGGAGATAAAAATGCATACGGAAAAGTATGTGAGGCTTCGCGCTTACGGTTCCCGGTCGGTATGACCTGCAGCGGAGAAGGAATATCCGGCCGGGACAGCGTATCCCGTCAACCGCCGGTTGATTTTTCCGGCGGATATGGAAACTGCCGCTCTGTTTTATTCCGGGTGTATCCCTGCTATAATTTGATACATAAGAAAAGGAGGGAACGCCATGATCAGCAAAACCGAGGTAGGAGCAAGGATAAGCAGTCTGCGCAGGAAAGCGGCGCTTTCCCAGGCCGCATTTTCTGAACTTCTCAATGTCAGCCCGCAGGCCGTCAGCAAATGGGAAACCGGATTATCGCTGCCGGATATTGAAACGCTCTTAAATATGTCGTGGATATTTAAAGTCTCCATAAACAGCATTCTGGAGGGCGGCGACGGCATCGAGGAGGCCATGGGCTCGGACAGGGAAATTATATTTTTAGACAGAATCCTGAGCTGTCCGGATTGCCGCGGCAGGCTAAGAAAGAAAAACAACGGCGGAAGCGGTTTCTCGTATCAATGCGGAAACGGGCATGAATACCGCTTCGTTGACGGCGTGCTGGATTTTCAGACAAGAGAAATTCCCGGAGAACAGTGGTCTCTGACTTTCCGCAATTACGACGAATATCTGCATGAACATCACTGGGCCGGGAATCCGAATTATAACAGGGGGCTGGATGCAGCGGAAATAATCTGGGAGGAAATGGAAAAACGGCATCCCAGGGTTATTCTGGATATGGCCTGCGGCACGGGTCAGGGGATCAAGCAGCAGATAAAAAGGATACGCTGGCCCGCGACGGTTATTATGGCGGATATAAGCCACAGAATTTTAAAATGGAACAGGCTCTACTATTCAACGGAATGGAAAAATCCGTTTGTGGATATGATTTATCTTGCCTGCGACGGTTCCCGTCTGCCCGTGCTGCCGGAATCTGTTGATATGGTTTTTTCGAATGCCGGTTATGAAAGCATGCAGGCAAAAATGATGGGCGGTTTCCGCGAGGCTTATCGTGTGATAAAAGGCGGCGGCTGTACCGTATACACAAAATCGGCAATCGAGGGACAGGAAAATCCCAACTCCAGGAAGTGGATGGAGCTCCTGCTCTCCAGCGTGGAGCAAGAGGAGGCAAAATGGTGGGGAGAACAGTTTGTCGATGCGGCTCAGTGGACGGAAAAATGCAGAAAAACCGGATTTTCGGAAAATACTTTTACAAAAATCTACGGGGAGCTTCCCGCGCCGGATCAGGGCATATTTCCATTTGAAAATGAAATGGCCCAGTGGATGGCGGGCTATGTTTTCGTATCGGAGAAGCCGGGGAGCGCCCCCGTCCGTTGCACAAGCCCGTAAGCCGCCTTCCTGTCAGCAATCGGCGGCGCGGAGGTTGGCTGTGGAAGGATTCCTGTGGAAATCTACCGTTTCTATTACAAACTGTTGCTATAAATAAAATAAGACATGATAAATAAGATATAATAAGGCGAGATATGATAAACAGTCTTTGTTTTGGAGATTTACCAAATCCGGGACTGTTTTATTTTGTGCGACAGCCTTTCTGATTCTGTTCCAACTCTGTATTTTACCAGGAACCTTTTCTTCTCTCAAATTACGCCCCGCTTCCCTGGCGCTGGCAACATCCCTTTTTATAAGTAATACATGATTTTACAAATTTTTCCTTTGCTGTACGCAGAAAAATTATAGCAGGCAAGGCAATTCATTCCGCAAGTTGACAATCCGCTCTGATTGTTATATGATATATATAACAAATGGTGAATTGGGGATGACAGGAGGTGAGAGCGTGATTGTCAGGATAGATTTCAACAGCGACGAGGCGATCTACGTGCAGCTCTGCAATCAGATTATACTCGGTATTGCGGCCGCCCAGCTGCGGGACGGGGACAGCCTTCCGTCCGTGCGCGAGCTCGCCGACGATATCGGCATCAACATGCATACAGTAAATAAGGCGTACGGCATACTCCGGCAGGAAGGTTATCTCAAGCTCGACCGCAGAAAGGGGGCTGTCGTGGCTCTGGATTACGACAAGCTGGAGGCCGTCGCGAAGCTGAAGGCGCAGCTGCGCGTCATTATGGCGCGCGCGATCTGCAAGGATATCTCGAGGGACGAGATCCATCAGGCGGTGGATCAGATTTACGACGAGTTCCTGTGAGAAATCCTCATAATTTGGAGGGGATAATTTTATGCTGTGTAATATATGCAAGGCAAGAGAGGCAAGAATATTCTACACGGAAATCATAAACGGAGAAAAGAAGGAGCAGTATCTCTGCGAGGAATGTGCGGCACGGAACACGAGCCTGCGCCTGAAGGCGCCGTTCGGGGGCGAGCCCTTTTCCCTGGGCGGGCTTTTGTCCGGGCTGTTTGAGGGCGAACAGGAGAGAGCGCATGGCCGGGAAAAAAGCTCGGAGGCTGTTTCCGCAGGTGCGCAGCCGGGTACGGCCTGCCCGGAATGCGGCATGACTTACGAGGAGTTCCGGGAGCACGGACAGTTCGGCTGTGCCGCGTGCTACCGGAATTTCGGAAAACTGCTGACCCGCAATATGAAAAATATCCAGGGCTCCGACGTCCATGTGGGCAAATGGCCGAAGAACGCCGGGGAGAGGACGGAGCAGCCGGCGGAGCCGGCCCCGGAGCTGAGCGAGACGGAGCGGATCGCTCTGCAGCTGGACCAGGCGGTCGAGCGGGAGGAGTATGAACTTGCCGCCTCGCTTCGCGACCGTCTCCGTGAACTGAAGAGGGAAAAGGAAAAAGAAAGGGAACAAGAGAGAGAAAGGGAAAAGGGGGAGGTATCCCGGTGAAGAAATGGTATGAGAAAAGGGAGGAAGAGAGCATTGTGATATCGAGCCGCGTCCGGCTGGCGAGAAATCTTGCAGAGTACCATTTCGCAGGAAAGATGAAAGAAAAGGAGTGCGCGATGCTCACGCAGATCGTCCGGAACCAGGCTCCGCTGCTTGAGGGCAGGGACGGCATGAAATACTATTCCTGCAGCGTGAACCGGCTTTCCGAGCTGGAGAAGGCGTCCCTGAAGGAATGGTATATCATCAGCGGACAGATTGCGAAAAAGCCGCAGGAAACCGCACTTGTGCTGTCGGAAGATGAGGGGATCAGCATCCTGGTGAACGAGGAGGATCACATCCGCATCCAGTCGGTAGCACCGGGCGCCGATCTGGAGGGCGCATGGGCCAGGGCAAACCGGATCGACGACTGCATGGAGGAGCTGGGCTATGCGTTTGACGGCCGCTACGGCTATCTCACCACCTCGCCGCTCAACGCGGGAACCGGGATGCGGGCTTCCTATCTTACCTTCCTGCCGGCGCTCACAATGACGGGAAAAATACAGAAGCTAGCCGATGAGGTTGCAAAATACGGCTTTATGATACGCGGGATTCCCGGGGAGGGCACAAAGACGCAGGGCTATCTCTACCGGCTGTCCAACCGGAAGACGATCGGCTGCACCGAAAACGAGATTATCGACAGCCTGCGGCAGATTCTGCGGCAGATTGTCGATCAGGAAAACCAGCACCGGGAATATCTCTGCTCCGTCAGTGCGGATGAGATCGAGGATAAAGTGTACCGCTCCTACGGTGTTCTGCGCTACGCAAAGCGGATCGGCACCGAGGACGGGCTGACGCTGCTTGCGCAGCTCAAGCTCGGGCGGGATCTCGGAATGCTGCCGCTGAAAAAGAGCATCGGGCTGTACGAGCAGATGATAAGGATTCAGCCGGCAAATCTTCAGAAGCTGTGCGGGAAAAGCATGACCGCTGCGGAGCGAGCGGCATACCGCGGCGAATATCTGAACCGGCTGATGAGCGGCTGTGAAATATAGGGGCAGAAAAATATGGTGAAACAGGCGGAGGTATGATAATGGAGGACAGATTTACGGAGAACGCAAGGGAGGCAATCCGTTTGGCGACGGCGACGGCTTATGAGCTCTCCCACAATTATATCGGCACGGAGCATCTGCTGATCGGCCTGACCAAGGCGGATGGTGTGGCGGGACGCATCCTGATTGAGCATGAGGTCGGCGAGGAGAAGCTGCTAGAGCTTGTAAATCAGCTGATTGCTCCGACCAACGGCATCAAGATTATGGAGAAGGATAATTTTACGCCGCGCGCGCGCAAAATTCTGGAGTCGAGTGCGAAGGAAAGCCAGAGGCTGAAGGCGGAGCGCATCGGCACGGAGCATATCCTGCTGGCGCTGATCCGCGAAGCGGACTGCATTGCCGTGCGGCTGCTGAACACGCTCGGCGTCAATCTCCAGAAGCTCTATGTGGACACAATGGCGGCGACAGGCGCGGACGTTTCGTCCTATAAAAATGAGCTCGGCGCAAAGGGCAGGCCGCGCGGCAGGCAGCAGACGCCGACGCTCAACCAGTACAGCCGCGATCTGACGCAGCTCGCCAGGGAGGGCAGGCTCGATCCGGTGATCGGGCGGGAGACGGAAATCCAGCGCGTCATTCAGATTCTCAGCCGCAGAACGAAAAATAATCCTTGCCTTGTCGGCGAGCCGGGCGTCGGAAAAACCGCGGTGGCGGAGGGACTTGCGCGCAAGATTGTGGAGGGGGATGTGCCGGATGTCATCGCAGAAAAGCGGGTGATGACGCTCGACCTCTCCGGTATGGTCGCCGGCTCAAAATACCGCGGCGAGTTCGAGGAGCGCATCAAAAAGGTGATTGCGGAGGTGATCGCGGACGGCAATGTGCTGCTGTTTCTTGACGAGCTTCACACGATCATCGGCGCGGGCGGCGCGGAGGGAGCGATCGACGCGTCCAATATCCTCAAGCCGTCCCTTGCGCGCGGCGAAATCCAGCTGATCGGCGCTACGACCCGCGAGGAATACCGGAAATATATTGAGAAGGATGCCGCGCTGGAGCGGCGCTTCCAGCCCGTTGTAATCGAGGAGCCGGGCGAGGAGGAGGCAATCCGGATTCTCAGAGGGCTGTGTCCGGCCTACGAGGCGCATCACAGGGTTAAAATTCTCGACGGGGCACTTGTCGCAGCGGTAAGGCTCGCGAGCCGCTATGTGAACGACCGCTTCCTGCCGGACAAGGCGATTGATGTGATGGATGAGGCCGCTTCCCGTGTCCGTCTGGGCGTCTATGCTCCTTCCCCGAAGATGAGGGAGCTGGAGGAAAGACTGGCAGGACTCGAGGAGGAGAAGGAGCAGGCCATCCGGGCTGAGGAGTTCGAGCGCGCCGGGGAGATTAAGAAAAAGCAGGATCGGGCGCGCGCCAGTCTTGAGCTGCTGAAGCAGAAGCGGGACGAAGAGAGGGAAAACGCGGAGCTCGTCGTCGGGGAGGAGGAGATTGCGGACGTGATCTCCCAGTGGACGAAAATCCCGCTCGCAAAGCTGCGCGAGGAGGAGAGCGATCGGCTGCTGAAGCTGGAGAGCATCCTGCACGAGCGCGTGATCGGTCAGCAGGAGGCCGTGGAGGCCGTGGCGAGGGCGATCCGCCGCGGCAGGGTCGGCCTGAAGGACCCGAACCGGCCGATCGGCTCGTTTCTGTTCCTCGGGCCGACCGGTGTCGGAAAAACCGAGCTGTCCAAGGCGCTTGCGGAAGCAATGTTCGGCAACGAGAATGCGATGATCCGCGTCGATATGACGGAGTATATGGAGAAGCACAGCGTTTCGAGGATGATCGGCTCGCCGCCTGGCTATGTCGGCTACGACGAGGGCGGACAGCTGAGCGAAAAAGTGCGGCGCAATCCGTACTCGGTGATCCTGTTTGACGAGATTGAGAAGGCGCACCCGGATATATTCAATATCCTGCTGCAGATTCTTGACGACGGGCATGTGACCGATGCGCAGGGGCGCAAAATCAGCTTTAAAAACACGATTATCATTATGACCTCCAACGCCGGCGCACAGAGCATTGTCTCGCCGAAGCGCCTCGGCTTCACGGGCGCGGCGGACGAGAAGGCGGATTACAGCCGGATGAAGGAGGGCGTGATGGACGAGGTAAAGCGCCTGTTCAAGCCGGAGTTTTTAAACCGCATCGACGAGATGATCGTATTCCATTCTCTGACGAAAAACGATATCCGTGAGATTGTAAATATTATGCTCCGGACAATTGCCGGACGCTGCCAGGCCCATATCGGGCTCCGCCTGAAAACGGAGGATTCCCTGCTCGACCATCTTGCCGAAAAGGGCTTTGACGAAAAATACGGCGCAAGACCGCTGCGGCGTGCGATTCAGACGGAAGTCGAAGATAAGCTTGCCGAGGAGCTGCTCGAGGGCCGCGTGCAGGAGGGCGACACGGTGACGCTGAGTTATCAGGATCGGCTGAGAGTACAGATCCGGCACAAAAGGAAGAAAAAGGAAGAGGCCGGCTGATTGAATTGGCAGAAAACAGTAGAAAAAATCGGCGAATTGTGCTATGATTACAGTGTGTCGATTATGAAAAAGGCTGCGGACGCCCGGGAATCCGGCGGTCCGCGGGGGAAAAGGAGGAAGAGATGAGTACAGAATTAATTTGCAGGGAAGAGGACGGAACGCTGAGTTTCGGGGATTATACGCTGGAGACAAAGGCAAAGGTGAACGACTTTGAATTCTGCGGCGATTTATATAAAGTTAAAACATTTTTTGAAATCACAAAGCTGGAGAAGAACGGGATGTTCGTCTATGAATCCGTTCCGGGTACGGCGGTGCAGCATCTTGCCATCACGGAGAAGGAGACGGCCTTCCGTGTCAGCGCGGCGGAGGATGTGCAGATTACACTTGAACTCGAGCCGGAAAAGGAATACAAAATCTTTATTAATGAAACCAATGTTGGAAAAATGAAGACAAATCTCGGAGGAAAACTTGTGCTGAGTGTGGAGCTGAAGAATGCTGAAAGCGCCTCCGTCCGGGTTGTAAAGTGCTGACGGGAGCATCGGATGGCAGGAAAGGAAAAAACGGTATTTTTCTGTAAGGAATGCGGATATGAATCCTCCAAGTGGCTGGGGCAGTGCCCTGGCTGCCGGGAGTGGAACACGCTGGTGGAGGAACCTGTGAGCAGGCAGGGCGGACAGACACGCCGCCCGGCTGCCTCCGGCAGGGCGGGAAAACCGGAACCGCAGCTGCTGAAGGAGGTCGTCCGTTCCTCGGAGGAGCGCGTGCGGACGGAAATCGGGGAGCTTGACCGGGTACTCGGCGGCGGGATCGTCGCCGGCTCCCTTGTGCTGGTCGGCGGTGACCCGGGAATCGGGAAATCGACACTGCTGCTTCAGATGTGCGGCGGGCTGGCGCAGAGGGATTATTCCGTACTGTACATATCCGGGGAGGAATCGCTTCAGCAGATCCGGCTTCGCGCCGACCGGCTGGACAATGCCTGCGACAGGCTCTGGCTGCTTTCGGAGACGAGCCTGGACGCGGTGGAGGAGGCGATCGAACGGCAGAAGCCCCAGATTGTGGTGATTGATTCGATTCAGACCATGTACCGCGAAGATATCTCGGCTTCGCCGGGCAGCGTCAGCCAGGTGCGGGAGACGACGGGAAGCCTTATGCGCATCGCCAAGGGGCAGGGGATCACCATTTTCATCGTCGGTCATGTGACGAAGGAGGGCGTGGTGGCCGGGCCGAGGGTTCTGGAGCACATGGTTGATACGGTGCTCTATTTCGAGGGGGACAATGCGGTATCGTACCGCCTTCTCCGGGCAGTCAAAAACCGCTTCGGTTCGACAAACGAAATCGGTGTATTTGAGATGAGGCAGAACGGGCTGGCTGAGATTCTCAATCCGTCGGAGTATATGCTGCAGGGACGCCCGGAGGGCGAGCCGGGGTCCGTCGTTGCGGCGATGTCGGAGGGCAGCAGGACGCTGCTTGTGGAAGTTCAGGCGCTTGTCTGCCAGACGAGCTTCAACATGCCTCGAAGAACGGCGGCCGGGACGGATTACAACCGGGTGAACCTTCTGCTCGCCGTGCTGGAAAAGCGGCTCGGCATACAGCTGTCCTTCTGCGATGCCTATATCAACGTGGCCGGCGGCATGCGGATCAACGAGCCGGCGCTTGATCTGGCCGTTGTGCTTGCCGCCCTCTCGAGCTACAAAAACCGGGCCGTGCCGGACAATACGGTGGTGTTCGGCGAGGTCGGGCTGACCGGTGAGGTGCGGGCGGTGACGCTTGCCGAGCAGCGGGCTGCGGAGGCGGAGAAGCTGGGCTATTCCCAGTGTATTCTGCCGTGGGCCAATGTGGAAAGTATTCGGAAAAACAAAAAAGGGGGTGAAGGAATCCGGCTGACAGGGGTGCGCAATGTAAGAGAACTGTTTGGATTGTTGGAGGGGTAGAGGAATGACTTATGGCGAGGAGAGCGGCAGACTTGAGAAGGGGCTCCGCAAACTGCAGCAGTCGCAGCTTGCGGCGGAGCAGAGCGCGTTTGACGCAATCAACGGACATGACAGGCTGATGCAGGATATCCGGAATATGATGGCGGAGCTAGATGAAATCTTCGGGAGTATGGATATGGTAAATATGGAGATTACTGCCGCAATTGAGGATGCCGGCCTCGAAAAGGAACAGAAGGACAATTTTTCGCGGATGAATGACAAAAATGCGGAGCTCGCAGAACAGCTGCTCTGCCGTCTTCATACGCTTCTGAAGGAAGCGGAGGTCGGGAGCGAGGCAATTCACCGCATGGAAGAGGATATCGCGCAGCTTCAGGAGGATGTTGAGCAGGTCTGTGCTGCCGCCGGAAGAAGGTGAACCGCGGCCAAGAGGGAAGAGCCGCAGAAGGCCGGAAGGGAAAAAGCGCGGGAGCCCCGGAAATGCAGGGCTGCCGGACAGCGGAAGAGAAAATGACCGGAAGCGCAGGAGCGCCGGGAAACGTAATCGCGGGAAATTGCGGAGCCGTTCGGGGCACAGAGGTATGAAAGAGCGCACAGCGGGAAAAATTAGTATAACAGCGGAAAGCGGAAGCTGTGCAGACAGCAGAAGGAAAATACGGAAGTGGGGATGTCAATGAGGCGCATACGGAAAAAATCGGCTGGTATGCTTGCGGCGGTGATGCTGCTGGCGGCAGCCTGCGGCAAGGACGCACAGAAGCCGGACGGTCTGGTTTCGATGGACGCGGTGAAAGGCTATGAGCATACGGCCAGAGTGGAAGAGGAGCCGGAGCCTACGGAGCCGGGAAATGTTCCGACGCCCCCCGTTCCGACCGGAGCCGGACAGCCTGGGCCGGGCGTGGGCGACCATGCGGAAGAGGATGGCTATGAGACAACGAACGATACGGTGTACGTCGCCGTATCCAAGCTGAATCTGCGCACGCAACCATCCACTGATTCGGAGGTGGTGAGCCAGGCGGTGTACGGAGATTCCTTTACACGGCTGGCGAAGGGCAGCGGCGAATGGGATAAGCTGGAATACAACGGTCAGGTGGTTTACGCCTTTGCGGAATATCTGACGACAAGAGAGATAAAAAAGCAGACGGGAACAGGGCTGGAGCAGTTTGTCGCGGATGCCAAAAAAAAAATGAACATCGTTGACACGGCGAAGCAGATCTACTCCTACAGCGATCTGTGCGAGGATCTGGAGGCGCTGAAGACGGCCTACCCGGGAAAGCTGGATTATAAGGAACTGGCCGTTACCGCCGACGGGAGAAAGGTTTTCGCCGTCGTTGCCGGAAATCCGGATGCGGATCGCGCGATTATCATACAGGCGGGCATCCACGCCAGAGAATATATGACCTCCCAGCTGGTGATGAACCAGCTGGAATTTTATCTTGCCTACGCGGATGAAGGGGATTACGGCCAGAGAAATGCCGGAGCTATGCTGGATGAGGTTGCCGTCTGGATTGTGCCGATGGCAAATCCGGACGGGATCGCCATCAGCCAGTACGGGATGGACGGAATCCGTGAGGTTTCCATCCGTTCAGACGTGCAGGAATGGTATCGGCGCGACAGAGCGTCGGGGGCAACCATCTATACTTTTGCGGATTACCTCAAATACTGGAAGGCGAATGCGCGCGGCGTGGATCTGAACCGCAATTTTGATTACGGTTTCCGGGAATACGTCGGGGCAGCGGAGCCGGGCGCGCAGAAATACAAGGGCAGTGCCGCAGGCTCGGAGGCCGAAACGGCGGCGCTAGTCCGTCTGACGGAGGAAGTAAAACCGGTGCTGACAATCAGCTACCACGCAACAGGAAGCGTAATTTACTGGGATTACGGGCAGACCGGGGAGCTCAGGGAGCGCTGTGAGAGCATGGTGAAAAAGATCAGCCAGGTGAACGGAAACGAGATCCGCTATGCGTCCTCGGATAAACAGGATGCCGCCGGCTACGGAGACTGGTGCGTCATGTCGAAGGGCATACCGTCAGCGACAATCGAAATCGGCGTGGGAACCGCTCCGCTGGGAATCAGCGAATACAGCGATATCTGGAAGCGGAACGCCCTGATGTGGGCCGCTCTTATGGAATTCGCACTGAAATAGACCGGCAGGCCGAAACGAAGCCGGGAGCGGCCACAAATATAAAGATCAGAAAATATAATAAAGAAGGAGGCGTTTTGAGATGAGCGACAATATGGCATTGCTTTCTCAGGAGGAGATTGATACTCTGCTTGATTTCCTTACACAGCAGAAAAGCAGAGTCGGAAACGAGGTTATGGATCAGGAAAGCATCGACCGTCTGATCTCGCTTCTGCATACGGATAAGGTGAGGAGCATTAAGTTTGATACGGCGGTTCCGGAGGCGCGGAGGGAACGCGTCAGTGCGCTGATTCTGCTCGGCGGCATGAGCGATATCCGGGAGCAGCAGCAAAACTGCCTGCTCGACTGCAGCCAGGACGAAAAAACAGGCTATGTCCGAATCTTCTGCCGCGATATCCGAAACGACAAAAGATACTATATTACGCCGAAATGCATGGAGCAGATGCGCTACATTGACGGCGACCAAAGCGAATGGGGCTATGCCGTGCCGCCGCTTACCTTTGATAAGCTGTCGGTGCTGCTGTCGGTCAAATATACCAAGAGTTCTTTCAATCAGATAACCCGCATCTTTTCGGAGAAAATGTTCGGACAGGAGAGCATTCCGGTGCCGGATCTCTATATGCCGACGGCTTACAGCCTGATTCATCATCTGAACAGCTGACTTTAGCAGGTACTTTGTTTACGAAAAAATACGAAACACCAGAAAAAAATGGTTTCACAGTGCCGGATATTCAAGCAATCATCAGAAATGGAAGAGTTATCCTCATGTGCTCTCCGGTGAATGCGCACAAATTCGGGTCCGTCTGACTTTTCCTTTCGGGCAGAAGCAACAAAAACAGCGGGGGATTTTGCGGAAACCGCGGGGGCGGCCCGGGGATTGACGCAAAATGGAAACTATGATATATATAATTGCATAAAATATCATGGTACCCCAAAGGTGTTGGCTTTTGCACCGCAGGTATCGCGGGCTGAGGCGTATTTTCATGGAAATGAGGCATGAATTATGGAGAAGAAAACAGTAAAATTCAATCAGGTGGATGAAGTGAAGGAATTCGTCAGCGCGGCGGCCAAATGTGATTTTGATATCGATGTAACCTACAATCGTGTTATTGTAGATGCGAAATCCTTTCTCGGCGTGCTGAGCCTGGCGTCCGTTCCGGTCGTTGTTGCAATGCACGGCGACAATCATCAGTTCAGGAAGGTTTGTCAGAAGTACGCATATTGATGCGGAAAGTTCCAGCAGTTCTGAAGGCGGGGAAAACGGCGCCGCGGCGCCGTTTTCCCCGCCTTCTGCGTTTCGCGGCATAAAAATGAAAGTTTTGGCTTGAAAAAAGACCGGGGAAACGATATACTGTTACTTATCTGCTGCCGCGCCGGAGGGCGGACGGCGGTGACGAAAGGATTAATGGATGTACAGGCTTATTTGCAGAGACAAAAACGCAAAGCGCGGTGAGCTGACTACCGTGCACGGCGTGATACAGACGCCGGTATTTATGAATGTCGGCACGGCAGCCGCGATCAAGGGGGCCGTCTCTACCGCGGATCTGCGGGAGATCGGAACTCAGGTGGAACTTTCCAACACATACCATCTGCATGTCAGACCGGGCGACGAGGTTGTCAGAAAAATGGGCGGCCTGCACCGCTTTATGGCATGGGACAGGCCGATACTGACGGATTCCGGAGGCTTTCAGGTATTTTCTCTGGCCGGTCTGCGCAGAATCCGGGAGGAGGGCGTCTATTTTAACTCCCATGTTGACGGTCGAAAGATTTTCATGGGGCCGGAGGAGAGCATACGGATTCAATCCAATCTTGCCTCCACAATCGCGATGGCATTCGACGAATGCACCCCGCATCCCGCGACAAAAGATTATGTCGAAAAATCCGTGGCGCGCACGACCCGCTGGCTGGAGCGCTGCAGGCGGGAAATGACGCGGCTGAACAGCCTGGAGGACACGATCAATCCGCATCAGCTTTTGTTCGGCATCAACCAGGGAGGCGTATTTGCGGATATCCGGATTGAACACGCCAAAAGGATCTCCGAATTTGAGCTGGACGGCTACGCGATCGGCGGTCTGGCAGTCGGCGAAACCCACGAGGAAATGTACCGCATTATCGAGGAGACGGTGCCGCATCTTCCGGCGGACCGGCCGACCTACCTGATGGGCGTCGGAACCCCGGCGAATATTTTAGAGGCGGTGGAGCGGGGTGTCGATTTCTTCGACTGCGTGTATCCGGCGAGAAACGGAAGGCATGGACATGCCTACACAAACCGGGGCAAAATGAATCTGATGAACGCAAGATATGAGCTTGATCCGGCGCCGATCGAGGAGGGCTGCGGCTGCCCGGCGTGCCGAAGCTACAGCAGGGCTTATATCCGTCACTTGCTCAAGGCCAAGGAAATGCTCGGACTCCGGCTTCTGGTAACGCACAATCTGTATTTCTACAACAAGATGATGGAGGAAATCAGAGAAGCGATTGAAAAGCAGGAGTATGCGGCATATAAGAAGAGGAAACTCGATGGTTTTGCTCAGGGGGAAGAACAGGAAAAATAACAAGATGGCAGAATTGCCGGAACGGAGGAAGCTATGAATCTATTATTGTTTTTAGAGGCTGCCGGAGGAGCCGGAACGCAGGGTACGGACACGGCAGGTACGGCGGGCGCCGGCACGATGAGCATTGTTTCCATGCTGCTCTATATTGTGGTGATCGGTGCAGTATTTTATTTTTTGCTGATTCGTCCGCAGAAAAAACAGCAGAAGCAGCAGGACGCGCTCGTCAATTCGCTGGAAATCGGCGACAGCGTGCTGACGACGGCAGGCTTCTACGGCGTGGTAATTGACGTTATGGAGGAGGTCATTGTTGTAGAATTCGGAAACAATAAGAACTGCCGCATTCCGATGAAGAAGACGGCCGTTGTCGAGGTGGAGAAGCCGGACAGCGGTGAGAACGCCGGCAAGACGGCAAAGGAGTAGGAGCCGTACCTGCAAAAGAAGGATACGGAACCGGACATTGCATTAACGCTTGGCAGGAGGCTGCCGGGAAAAGCAATCTGCTGTATTTATGGCACAAGCAAAAAGCTTGAGTGCCGTAGACTGCAGAAGCATATATTCCCGTCAGCCTCTTTTTTGATGTATGTTCCGGCTGTTTAAAGAAGGCATTTTATGGGGTTTTCAGATAATGAGGATAAGGCCGGCAGATTTCCGGAAAGCTTGGACAGAGGCGGATTGCCCGGCTCCGATGCGGCCGGACAGCCTGCGGCTACATCACGCTCTCTGCAGGCTGTCCAGAAGTTCCTCCGGGATGCGGAGTCTGCCGCGTCCGATCCCGATTTCGATGTCCGGCTTGGCAGCCCCGTGAAAATCGGAGCCGCCGCTGATTGCAAGGCCGTACTGCGCCGCGAGCTGTCTCACAAAGCCCTCGTCCGAGCCGGTGTTGGCGGAATATATGGCCTCGATGCCGCCCAGACCGGCCGCCTTCAGCCGTGCGACAAGCTCCCTTACGCCGTCCGGCGTCAGATGGTAGAGCAGGGGATGGGCAAGCACCGGCACGCCACCGGCCCCGCGGATCAGTTCGATCGCGCGTTCAGGCTGCAGGTATTCGCGGGGAACATAAAAGGGAGTGCCTTTGTCGAGATAGCGGCGGAATGCCTCCGAACAGCTTTTTACATAGCCGTGCAGCTGAAGAAAACGGGCGAAATGGGCGCGCGTGATTACCGTGTCCTCCGCCTCAAGCTTCAGATCCTCCAGTGTAATATCAATACCGGCATCCCGAAGCCGCCGGACCATTTTTTCGTTGCGTGCGTCGCGGCAGCGGATCGCCTCGTCAAGAGCGGCTGTGAGAGCGGAGTCGGAAGGTTCGATAAAGAGGCCGAGTATGTGAATATCCCCGTTTTTGTAGTCGGCAGAAATTTCCACTCCCGGGATGATGCGGAGCGCGTGCCCGGCTGCCCGGAGCTTTGCCGCAGCACACTCTGCCTCGGCGATCCCGCTCACACAGTCGTGATCCGTCAGAGCGATGGCCGTCAGTCCGTGTTGTGCGGCGCGCTCTGCCACCTCGGCGGGGGTGAAGGTGCCGTCCGATTTGCTGGAATGTACATGAAGATCAATATAGTTCATTATCCATAGCCTCCTTGACCGTTTTCCGTCCGTTTTGGACATGGCATATATCCGAAAGGGTTGTCATATAGTTTATCATGCTTATGGGAAAAAGGAAAGGAGAAGTTATTTATGGAGAAGAATATGGCGGGCGGTCTGCAGGCGATCCATTTTGTGAAGGCTTTTGTCATATCCGCCCTGATTACGGCGGTCATGCTGCTGTTCTGCGCGTTTCTGCTGCTGAAAACGGGGCTCTCGGATCAGGTGCTGGGTATTGTTCTGGCAGGGGTCGATGCGCTGGCCGTATTTGCGGGGGGTGTGTATCTCGGGAAAAAGGCGGGGCATCAGAAGTTTCTGTGGGGGCTGATATTCGGCATTCTGTATTTTCTTGTATATCTGCTGCTTTCCTTCCTGATCGGCGGACCGAAGCTGCAGGCGGCGGGCGTGCTGAAATCCCTGATTGTTATGGCAGCCGGCGGAATGGTGGGGGGCATGATCAGCTGAAAGTCCCCGTCGGCGGAAAGGAAAGAGAAGCTTGGGAAGAACCGGAAAAGTCGGATGAAAAGGAAGGCGAGAGCCGGGGAACCTGAAAGGGCCGGACAGAAAGAAAAGTGAGAGCTGCAGACCCCGGAAGGGCCGGACAGAAAGAAAGCGAGAGCTGAGGAACCTGAAAGGGCCGGATGAAAAGGAAGGCGAGAGCTGAGGAAACCCCAAAAACCCAGCCTGGAAAAGCAAGAAGGAAAAAAGAGAAGCATGCTGAGGTTCGTTCCGGACCATCGGCATGCTTCTTGTCGTTAAGATATCCTGCTGTTTTACATTGCTGCGGGTTCCGGAACATTTTCAGCGGACTCTGCGCTTTCGTTTTCCGGCTCGGAGGAATTATCCAGAATTTCCGGTGTGAAATCCGGGTCCTCCAGCAGCTGCTGGTATGTATCTTCGTCCACTATGGTGACCTTGCAGCAGTCGTATTTGCCGTTGTCAATCAGCGTAAAGACGTATGTGATGCCCGGCGCTTTTGCCGTAATCTTTCCGGTGCTGCTGACCGTAGCGACCTCCGTGTCGACGGAATAAAACTTCGCGGACTCAACGGTATTGAACGGGAGCAGAAGCGTCTTTACGGTGGTACGTCTTCCCTCTGCGAGGATGATTTCGGATTTGGTCCATTTGACGCTGATGGCGGGCGGCCCTACGGTAACCTCGCAGGTCAGCGTTGCGGCGGTTTTCGGTCCCTCCTTCACGGTGACAGTGATGGTGGCGGTACCGTTTGCAATGCCGCGGATCACGCCGTTTTCGTCCACGGACGCCGTTTCCGGATCGCTTGACTTAAATACTGCCTTCTGGTTTTCGGAAAGGTTGTAAACCTTAAGTGTATACTCCGTATCCTTGACAAGTGCTTTTGTTTTGACTCTGAGCTTTATCTCAGCCTGCGTCTCCGTCGGCTGGGCCTCCGTTTCCGCGTCTGAAAGCTCCTTGGCAAACGCGGTGAACCGGCCGTCCGGCGAAAACAAAGCAAAGAAAAAAACAAAACCAAGGACTGCGATACACGTCGATAAAAATTTCTTCATTGTAGTGCCTCCTGATTTGGTTTCTTTGCGTCACATCCACCTGTATTATAATACCGGAATATGTCAGAACGGTGTCAGTACGAAAGAAATACGGCTGCAGCAGACGGGAGAAACTGCCAGTGTGAAAAAAATATGAAACGGCTTGTTTTTCCGGGAACGATTGCATATAATAAAAGCATCGATCCGGGCTGCGGCACGGCGGGAAACGTTTCCGGCCGCAGAAAAAAGTCTGCCGGATTTTGCAGTGCCGCATGGGCGGCGGAAGGAAACTGGATACCCGCGCAAGCGGGCAGGAGGGTGCTGATATGCAGTATATGTTAATTGCGGACGACAACCCGGATATTACCGACGTGCTCTCGGCCTACGCCCGGAAGGAGGGCTATGAGCCGGTGCTTGCCGCCGACGGCGAGGAGGCTCTTCAGCAGTTCCGCAGGTGTGCTCCGTGCGTTGTTCTGCTCGATGTGATGATGCCGAAGCTGGACGGCTACGCCGTCTGCAGAGAAATAAGAAAAGACTCGGATGTGCCTGTTATTCTGATCACGGCGCGCGGCGAGGATTTTGAAAAAATTATGGGGCTTGATATCGGTGCGGATGATTACATTGTCAAGCCGTTCAGTCCGAGCGAGGTCATGGCGCGCGTCCGCGCGGTGCTCCGGCGAATGGCGAAAAAGCCTCAGACGGAGGCTTCGAAAAATGTCCTTGCCGTGTCGAATCTGACGATCAATCTCGAGGAGTACACGCTGACCATCAGCGGGCAGAAGATGTCCATGACAAAAAAAGAGATCGAGACAATGTGGACGCTTGCAAGCAACCCGAACAAGGTCTTTACCAGGGACAACCTTCTGGACAGCCTCTGGGGCTTTGATTATTACGGGGACAACCGGACGGTGGATTCTCACATCAAGCGTCTGCGCGCGAAGCTGGATGCGGTGGAGCATCCGCAGTGGTCCATCAAGACAATCTGGGGCGTGGGCTACAAGTTTGAAATCGAGTCGGAGGGCTGAGCGGTATATTTTGACAGGCAGGGCTGCCGGAGGAAAAGAGGCGTCCGGGCAGTGCATAAAGCCGGAACACGGCGGCGGAGGCGGTGAATGGAAAACGGCGGGCAGAGGAGGAACAGAAACCGGCTGTTCTTAAGAACATATCTGTATTTTGCGGTGATGGTGCTTCTGGTAGCGGCCATTATCGGCGGCATTTTCCTGAATGTCTACCAGAGCACGACGCGCAGGCAGTACCGGGAAAAGCTGGACAACCAGGCGGACAGCGTAAAAGCGCGCTTCGAGGAATTTATCCGGAACGAGGATTACGGCAGCTGCCTGAGCTATCTGGAGATTCTTCTGGAGATCGGGGATTACGAGATCTGGTCCGTGGCAAATCCATATTCCGAAAAGCCGATGAACCGTGCGATGACAACGATGGAGTTTTCCGATGTCACACAGAAAAATTATACCAATCTGCTCTATTCTGCGTTTCTTGGAAAGGAGCGCTTTCTGATGAGCTACAGCGAGATTCACGGCTGCACCATGATGTCGGCCGGCGTGCCGATTCTGGACAAGAGCGGCGCGGTGTGCGGGGCGCTGCTGATCAATTCTTCGATGGAAACGCAGGATCTCGTTATCCGGCAGAGCAAATATATGATATTGTTCAGCAGCCTGGCGGCGCTGGCCGTATCCTCCCTTATTGCGTTCCTGTTTGCCAGGCAGCTTTCCAGGCCGGTTCTTGAAATCCGGGATACTGCGCTGCTGCTGGCGGAAGGGGATTACGCGGAGAAGACGGGGATCAGCCGGAAGGACGAGATCGGCGAGCTGGCCCGCACCATGGATTTTCTGGCCGACAAGCTGTCGGAGAACGAAAAGATCCGCCGGAATCTCGAGCAGATGCGCATGGACTTTTTTGCGAATGTTTCCCATGAGCTCAGAACCCCGATCACGGTGATCCGTGCATACACCGAAACGCTTGTTGACGGCGTGGTAACGGAGGAGGAGCGGGTGCGGCAGTACTACGACCGGATGCTCTCGGAGTGCAAGAGCATGGAGCGGCTTGTCGGCGATCTGCTGCTGCTGTCGAAAATGCAGAATCCTGATTTTGAGGTGGATAAGGAGCCGGTCAACCTGGTACAGATTTTTGATGAGATCATCCGAAGCGCAGGGGCGATCGGAGCAGAAAAGAAAATCCGTATTTCGGTGAAGCGCGGGAAGGATCTGTATATGATTCAGGGAGACTATGACCGGCTGCGCCAGATGTTCCTTGTGATTTTCGACAATGCGGTCAAATTTTCGCCGGAAGGCGGAAGAGTGTATGTGACGCTGGAGGAGTGCGGGGAGGAGCGTGTGCGCGTGTCCATCCGCGACGAGGGAATCGGCATTTCCAAAGAGGAGCTGCCGAGCATTTTTGAAAAGTTTTACAAGTCCAAGCTGCGCCAGAATGCAAAAGGCTCCGGACTGGGACTGGCGATTGCCCGGCAGATCGCCTTGAAGCACGGGGGCGATATTGAGGTGGAGAGCGAACAGGGGGTCGGCACAGAGTTTCGCTTTACCTTTCGCCTGATCCCGGAGGAGGAGCTGGAGGAATTGATGAAGTAATTCGGAAAAAACGGACGAGTTTTCCAAAAATTTACTGTAAAAATGCAAAAAAGTATAAGAAACGCTTGATTTTTTACGGAAATCCGGGTATACTATTATCATATTCCTGGGGTGTTCGATAACTCCTGTCATTTTGAACCTACATCACTTTAAACGGGATTCCTATATTGTTGAGTGGATGTCAGGCCTCCGTTTGCAGTGGAAGGCAGAAGCTCAATTGCGGTTACCCACCTAGCTTTGCTAGGAGTCAAAATACAGGAGCCGGCATTTCGGGGTATTTACAAGAAAAAATGCTTTAAGAAACGAAAGAGCAGGGCGGAGTCATTGTACTCCGCCCTTTTTCCCGTACCGAGGAAAATTTCTTGCATTTTAACGGGAATTACGGTATAATCTTTACGGTTTTGTGCCGGGACAGAGGGCGGCAGTGCTGTTTGGACAGCGCAGCGCATATATTTATGGAAGAATCGGAGCCGGCAGGAAAACGGGATGCCTTGCAGCTGTACGGCTGCACATTTTAGGGAGCCGGATGCGCTGTTTTTGCAGCATCCCGGCGGGAAACGGACGAAGAAGAAAGCGGAGAAAGGAGCGCGCCGGACGGCGCTTTTTGATATGGGCAAATATTTTGGAACGGACGGCTTCCGCGGGGAAGCAAATGTTACACTGACAGCGGAGCAGGCATACCGCGTGGGGCGGTTTCTCGGCTGGTATTACGGCAGGGCGCACAAGGCCAATGTCGTGATCGGAAAGGATACAAGGCGTTCAAGCTACATGCTGGAGGATGCGCTCTCGGCGGGGCTTACCGCGAGCGGCGCGGATGTTTATCTTCTCCATGTCACGCCGACGCCGAGCGTATCCTATGTGGTGCGGAGCGAAAATTTCGACTGCGGCATTATGATATCCGCGAGTCATAACCCGTTCTACGACAACGGGATCAAGGTCATCAACGGCAACGGCTACAAGCTGGAGGCCGAAGTGGAAAACAAGATCGAGGCGTATCTGGACGGGGAGCTCGGGGAGCTGCCGACCGCAAGACGCGAGAATATCGGGCGGACGGTGGACTACGCGATGGGGCGTCACCGCTATATCGGATATCTGATCTCCCTCGCGACGCGCTCCTTCTCCAACAAGAGGATCGGGCTGGATCTGGCAAACGGCTCCGCCACCACGGTTGCCAAGGGAGTGTTCGATACGCTCGGGGCGAAGACTTTTGTGATGAGCAGCGAGCCGAACGGCCTGAATATCAACGAGGACTGCGGCTCGACGCATATTGAGAGGCTTCAGCAGTTTGTCGTGGAAAACGGTCTGGATGCAGGCTTTGCCTACGACGGCGACGCGGATCGCTGCCTCTGCGTGGACGAGAACGGCAGGGTGCTCAGCGGGGATGCGATCCTGTATCTGTGCGGCTGCTACATGAAGGAGCACGGCGAGCTGAACAACGACACGATCGTGACGACGGTCATGTCGAATCTCGGGCTTTACAAGGCGCTTGATGCTAAGGGAATCCGCTACGAGAAGACTGCGGTTGGGGATAAGTATGTGTATGAAAATATGCTCAGCAACGGGCACTGCCTCGGCGGGGAGGATTCCGGGCATATTATTTTCAGTAAGCACGCCGTGACGGGCGACGGCATTCTCACCTCGCTGAAAATCATGGAGGTCATGCTGGAGAAAAAGACGAAGCTTTCCGAGCTGGTCAAGGAGCTCGTGATTTATCCGCAGCTGCTGAAAAACGTCCGCGTGAAGGATAAAGAAGCCGCGATGAAGGACGAAGCGGTTCTGGCGGAGGTTGAGGCCGTATCGGCGGAACTCGGGGCGGACGGAAGACTGCTTGTGCGGGAGAGCGGTACGGAGCCGCTGGTCCGCGTTATGGCGGAGGCTGCGACGGATGAGCTCTGCGAGGAGAAGGTCGGCCGGATCGTGCGGGTGCTTAAGGAGCGTGGGCTGACAGAGCAATAAAAAGGGAAAAGGGAAATTTCGTTTTTACAAAAAAATGATAGCTTTTCTGGAAAAAACATGGTATAATGGGACGATGTTATGATGAGCTCCTGTGCCATCGGATATCTTGAAGGAGGAAGAACGAATGAGTTTTCAGGTCGAAGATTTAGGAAAGAATATGGTAAAGCTGACAATAGAGGCAACCGCCGTGGAGTTTGAGAGTGCGCTGGAGAAGGCTTACCGGAAAAACAGAAATAAAATCAGCGTGCAGGGCTTCCGCAAGGGGAAGGCGCCGCGCGCCGTGATTGAGAAGATGTACGGCGCAGGCATCTTCTACGAGGATGCGGCAAACGAGATTATCCCGAACGCTTATGAGCAGGCGGCGAAGGAGAGCGGCCTCGATATCGTATCCCGTCCGGAGGTTGATGTGACCCAGGCAGAGAAGGGCAAGCCGTTTATTTTTACGGCCGAGGTTGCCGTAAAGCCGGAGGTGAAGCTCGGACAGTACAAGGGCATCGAGGTGGAGAAGACGGATACCAGCGCGACCGATGAGGAGCTGAACGCAGAGATTGACAAAGAGAGAGACCGGAATGCCAGAACCGTTGAGGTTACGGATCGCGCAGTTGAGGACGGCGATATAACGACGATCGACTTTGAGGGCTTTATGGACGGACAGGCGTTCGAGGGCGGCAAAGGCACGGATCATGAGCTGACGATCGGCTCCCACTCGTTCATCGACACGTTTGAGGAGCAGCTGATCGGCAAGACGGCCGGCGAGGAGTGCGAGGTCAATGTAACATTCCCGGAGGAGTACCATGCACCGGATCTTGCCGGCAAGCCTGCCATGTTCAAGGTTACGGTGAAGAGCATCCGCAAAAAGGAGCTTCCGGAGCTTGATGACGATTTCGCAAAGGATGTTTCCGAGTTCGAGACGCTGGAGGAGTACAAGGCCAGCGTGAGAAGGGGCATCGAGGAGCGCAAGGAGAAGGAAGCAAAATCGGCGAAGGAGGATGCGGTTGTCGAGAAAATTATCGAGAACGCAGAGATGGATATCCCGCAGCTGATGCTTGAGACGCAGAAGAGACAGATGGCGGAGGAGTTCGCACAGAGGCTTCGGGCGCAGGGGCTTCAGCTGGAGCAGTATTTCCAGTTTACCGGCATGAACCCGAACAAGTTTATGGAGACGCTGGAGCCGCAGGCGCTGAAGAGAATCCAGAGCAGACTGGTGCTTGAGGCGATCGTAAAGGCCGAAAATATCACCGTTTCCGACGAAGAGCTCGAGGCGGAGATGAAGAAAATGGCCGAGGCTTACCGCATGGAGCTGGATAAGGTGAAGGAGCTTCTCGGCGAGGAGGAGAGACGTCAGCTTTCACTTGATCTTGCCGTGCAGAAGGCGGTTGATTTTGCCGCGGAGCAGGCGGTGGAAAAATAAGAGCTACAGGATATCCGGCCCTCCTTCCCGGCATTGGCGGGGAGGGGCGGAGAGAGGATGCGGGAACGATTTTTCCGAAAATCATTCCCGCATTTTGCCATATACAAAGTGATGTTCCCGGTGCAGAAGCACGAAGCTGCAATGGAGTTGACAGAAAACCGGAAGACACCGGGATTGCCCGGGCGCGGCAGAAGAGGGAACAGCGGAATGCGGAAACCGGCAGAAACTGCCTTCGCAGGAGCAGGAAAGGAGTATCAGAATGAGTTTAGTGCCTTACGTTATTGAACAGACCAGCAGAGGGGAGCGTTCCTACGATATTTATTCGAGGCTTCTCAAAGACAGAATTATTTTTCTCGGCGAGGAGGTTACGGACATGAGCGCCAGCGTTGTTGTGGCGCAGCTGCTGTTCCTTGAGGCGGAAGATCCGGGAAAGGATATCAGCCTGTATATCAACAGCCCGGGCGGCTCGGTTACGGCGGGCATGGCAATTTACGACACCATGAATTTTATCAAGAGCGACGTCTCCACGATCTGCATCGGCATGGCGGCGAGCATGGGCGCGTTCCTGCTGGCCGGCGGGGCGAAGGGCAAGCGCATGGCGCTCCCGAATTCGGAAATCATGATTCACCAGCCGTCCGGCGGCGCGAGAGGACAGGCGACCGAGATACAGATTGTCGCGGAAAATATTTTAAAGACGAAGAAAAAGCTGAACGAGATTCTGGCCGCAAATACCGGAAAGCCGGTGGATGTGGTTGCCGCCGATACCGAGCGCGATCATTTTATGGATGCGCAGGAGGCTCTGGAGTACGGGATTATCGACAGCATTGTGACGAAGAGAGCGTAAGCCCTGCCTGAATAAGGAAGGGAGAAAGAGGTGAAGGAATTTGGCGGGAAAGAATGATGACAGGACACTTCGCTGTTCGTTTTGCGGCAAGAACCAGGAGCAGGTAAAGCGGCTGATCGTCGGGCCGAAGGATGTCTTTATCTGCGACGAGTGCATCGGCGTCTGCGCCGAGATTATTGAGGAGGAGGCCGAGGAGGCGGGAAATCTTTCGGGCGAGGAGGAGATCAATCTGCTCAAGCCGAGAGAGATCAAGGAATATCTTGACCAGTATGTGATCGGGCAGGACGACGCCAAACGGGTGCTTGCCGTCTCGGTGTACAATCATTATAAAAGGGTTCTGTCGGAGCGCGACCTGGATGTGGAGCTGCAGAAAAGCAATATTCTCATGATCGGGCCGACCGGCTCGGGAAAAACCTATCTCGCCCAGACGCTGGCGAAAATTCTGAACGTGCCGTTCGCAATTGCGGATGCGACGGCGCTGACGGAGGCTGGATATGTCGGTGAAGACGTGGAAAATATTCTGCTCAAGATTATCCAGGCCGCCGATTACGATATTGAGCGCGCGCAGTACGGCATTATCTATATTGACGAGATCGACAAGATTACGAGAAAATCGGAAAATACCTCGATCACAAGGGATGTATCCGGCGAGGGCGTTCAGCAGGCGCTGCTGAAAATTCTCGAGGGAACCGTGGCTTCCGTGCCGCCGCAGGGAGGGCGGAAGCACCCGCATCAGGAGTTTATCCAGATCGACACGACGAATATTCTGTTTATCTGCGGCGGTGCATTTGACGGGCTGGAGAAAATTATTGATTCGCGCATCGGCAAAAAGACGATCGGCTTCAACGCGGATATTTCCGTCGGCCAGAAAAAGGATATCGGGGAGCTTCTGCGCCAGGTGATGCCGCAGGATCTCATTAAATTCGGGATGATACCGGAGTTTGTCGGCCGCGTCCCGGTTGTTACCGCGATGGATCTGCTCGACGAGAAATCGCTTGTGCGCATTCTCTCGGAGCCGAAAAATGCGCTGGCAAAGCAGTACCGCAAGCTGTTCGAGCTGGACGGTGTGGAGCTTGAGTTTACGCAGGAGGCGCTGGAGGTTATCGCGAAGCGCTCCTTTGAGCGCAAAACCGGAGCGAGAGGTCTGCGGGCCATTATCGAGGCGGTAATGATGGATTCCATGTTTACGGTGCCTACCGACACGGATGTGGTGAAGTGCATTGTCACGAAAGAGGCGGCGGAGGGAACTGCACAGCCGCAGATGATCCGGGCGGAGGGCGGACAGGTGAAAAAGGCCGCCGCGAAAAAGGCCGTGCACAGGAATGAAGATGAAATCGCTTAAGTAAAGAATAGATCGAGAAAGGTTTGCGGTTTTTTATGGAGGGGACGGAAAACAATGAGATTCTGAAGCTGCCGCTGGTGGCGCTCAGAAACATGGCGGTCATGCCCGGAATGATGATTCATTTTGACGTGAAGAGGAAATTCAGCATCGCGGCAGTGGAGAGCGCGATGCGCGGGGATCAGCGCGTTTTCTGCGTAGCGCAGCAGGAAGTTATGACGGATAAGCCGGAGCTGAAGGATCTGTATCCGCACGGCACGGTCACGGTCATCAAGCAGATTATCCGGCTGCCCGACGAGGTGCTGCGCGTTCTTGCGGTCGGCGAGGAGCGAGCCCTGCTGCTTGACATGGAATGCGGCGGGGAATACTGCGAGGCCGCTGTGCAGGCGATGCCGGCCGGCGAGAAGCCGGATGAGATCGAGAGCGAGGCGATGCTGCGCAGCCTGAAGGATCTGCTGCAGAGCTTTGCGGGCGAGCACGGCAGCCTGAGCAGGGAAATGCTGCGGAGCCTCCTGGACATGTCAGAGCTGGACCGGCTGATCGAGCAGATCCCGGTGCAGCTGCCGCTTTCCGTGCCGGAAAAACAGATGATTCTGGGCGGGAACGGGCTGATCGGCCAGTTTCAGACCGAAGCGGTTATTCTGGCCAATGAAGTCAATATTATCCGCATCAAAAAGGGAATACAGGAGGCGGTCAAGCAGAAAATTGATAAAAATCAGCGCGATTACATGCTTCGCGAACAGCTTAAGGTAATCCAGGAGGAGCTTGGGGATGCCGGCCCGCTCGGGGATGCCGAAAAGTTTGCCGGCCAGTGCGAGGAACTTTCTGCACCGGAGGAAATCAAAGAGAGCATCCGCCAGGAGATCCGGCGATTCCGCGCCGTGAGCGGCAGCCCGTCCGAGAGCGCCGTATCCCGCGGGTACATTGAAACGCTGCTGGAGCTGCCGTGGGATAAAGCGAGCGAGGATAACGGGAATATCCGGAATGCGGAGCGGGTCCTGGACGAGGATCATTACGGGCTGAGAAAAGTGAAGGAGCGCGTGCTGGAATTTCTGGCGGTGCGGGCCGCGGCCGGGCAGGAGAATACGCCGATTATCTGTCTCGTCGGGCCGCCGGGCACCGGAAAGACGTCGATTGCAAAATCGATTGCGCGGGCGCTCGAAAAGAAATATGTGAGAATCTGTCTCGGAGGCGTGCGCGACGAAGCGGAGATCCGCGGACATCGCCGCACCTATGTAGGCGCCCTGCCGGGAAGGATCATCCAGGGCTTAAAAAGCGCCGGCGTGAAGAATCCTCTGATGCTGCTGGACGAGATCGACAAGCTCGGCAGCGATTATAAGGGCGACCCTTCCTCTGCGCTGCTGGAGGTGCTTGACTCGGAGCAGAACAGGAAATTTGTCGATCATTATGTGGAGCTGCCGGTTGATCTGTCAAAGGTGCTTTTTGTCGCAACAGCCAATACGACACAGACGATCCCTGCTCCTCTACTGGATCGCATGGAAATTATCGAGGTGAATTCGTATACGGCAAACGAGAAGCTGCACATTGCCAAAGGGCATCTTGTCAAGAAAAACCTGAAGAAAAACGGTCTGGCAAAGGGGACATTTTCCATCACGGATAAGGCGCTGGCCGGGCTGATCTCCGGTTATACGAGGGAGGCCGGCGTGCGCGGACTGGAGAGGCGCATCGGCGAGTGCATGCGCAAAGCCGTGCTCGCGATGGCGAAGGATGCATCCATCGCAAAGGTCAGGATCACCGATAAAAACCTGGCGGAATTTCTCGGACCGGCCAAGTATGAAAAGGACAAAAAGAATCTGAAGGATGAGATCGGCATCGTCCGCGGTCTTGCAGTAACGGGGGCGGGCGGGGATACGCTGTCGATCGAAATCAATACAATGCCGGGCAAGGGAGCGCTGGAGCTGACCGGACAGCTCGGAGACGTAATGAAGGAATCCGCGCGGACGGCACTCAGCTATGTGCGCTCGGTCGGAGCGGAGTACGGCATTGCGGAGGACTATTTTGAAAAGCACGACGTTCACCTGCACATCCCGGAGGGAGCGGTGCCGAAAGATGGTCCGTCGGCCGGCATTTCCATTACAACCGCGCTTTTGTCTGCGGTGACCGGGCGGAAAATCCGGGCGAATCTGGCAATGACCGGAGAGGTGACGCTGCGGGGCCGGGTGCTGCCGATCGGCGGCGTGAAGGAAAAGCTGCTGGCGGCGAAGCTGGCCGGGATCACGCTTGTGCTCGTGCCGAAAAAGAATGAGAGCGACGTGAAGGAGCTGGAGGCCGAGATTACGGACGGGATTTCCGTCGTGTTTGTTGAGTCAATGAGCGAGGTGATACGCGAGGCATTTGCCTGAGCGGACTGCCCGCAGACCGTGTGCAGTCCGTCGGCCAAGCAGGCGGCAGGAGGGGAGGAACAATGGAGAACGAAAAGGAAATGCGGAGGACGATCGGCTATGTCAATCTGGAGACGGTGTGCGGCGTCAAAAGCGAGCTGCCGGAAAACGGGCTGCCGGAATTCGCATTTGCCGGAAAATCGAATGTCGGGAAATCCTCCCTGATCAACAGCCTGATGAACCGGAAGTCCTACGCCCGCACATCGGCGCAGCCGGGAAAGACGCAGACCATCAATTTCTACAATATTGACCGCAGGCTCTATTTTGTTGATCTGCCGGGCTATGGCTACGCAAGGGTTTCTCAGGAGCTGAAGGCGAAATGGGGCAGGATGATCGAAAATTACCTGAAGAGATCTTATCAGCTCCGGCTGATCTTCCTGCTTGTCGATATCCGGCATGAGCCGTCGGCCAATGACAGAGACATGTATGAGTGGATTGTCTACCACGGCTTTACGCCGGTGATTATTGCAACAAAGCTTGACAAGATCAACCGGAGCCAGCGGGACCGGCAGGTGAAGGTGATCCGCACCGGGCTGAAGCTGCGCCCGGAGACGCGCGTGATCCCGTTTTCCGCGGAGACAAAGCAGGGCAGAGAGGAAATCTGGCGCTGTATCGATGAACTGGCGGAAGAGAAGGCTGGGCAAGCCGGGCAAGCCGGGCAAGAGATCTGAAAAAAGCAGTCTGTTTAAAAAGGTATTTTCGGGTTCTTATATGCAGAAAGATCGCAGACAGGGCTTGGGTTTAATCTGTCTCCTCCGTCAAAGAGGCAAAAATCCGTGCATAGATTTCCGAGCTTTTTTTCGACCAGTTGTCGCAGATCAGGGCTGCCTCGGCCTCGGACGGAACAGAAAGATGGATCTCGATTATCGGCGAGCCGCGCTCGAGTACCTTGAGCGTGGCAATATATTCGTTTTTTTTCGCCTCAAAGAAATCCGCCTGCGTCGAGTTTTCCTCGCGCATGCCGTATTTGTTCACAAGCAGGAAAGCGTCGATATCCTCCTTGATGGCATCGGATATTTTATCGTAAAAGAAGGAGAGCGTTTCCCCGCCGGACGAGGTAATCTCGTAGTATGAACTGTTGCGGATCGTATTGCAGGAAATAAAGCTGTCCTCCAGCAGCTCCGAGAGTACCTGCTGAATATTAAAATAATTCGTATAACCCTTTTCTAGAATGAAATTCGTCAGCTGCACATTCGTCAGCGGAAAATCCACCTTGTCGAGAATATACAGGATAATCAGTTTATAGAGCATCAGTGACTCGGGCTGCATGGGGCGGTCTCCTTTCAAAAAGCATATAAACTGCTCTGTGGCCGGGAATTTCCCGGAAAAACGGTAATAAAGCGGCGGCAACCGTTTGGTGCAGCCCGTTTCGGACGAAACTATCCGCAGCTGCAGCAGGGCGGAAGGCTGCCTGTTTCCGGGCGCGTGGCACTAATGCTGCACCCGGCAGCCGGTGTGCTCCATCTGCAGCCGGTTTACAGCCGGGGACAGCCGGAATCAGATCCGAGTGCTTCGCCCTGCAGAAAATCGCGCCGTTTCATCTCCTTCTCCAGTGTGTTCAGCACAAGCCTTTTGTTTCCGCTCCATTCCGGCGCGATGAGAAGCCGTTTCGGGCCGTCGCCGGTCAGTCGGTGGATCACAATGTTTCCAGGAATGACGGCAAGACAGCCGAGCAGCGTATCAATATAATCGGAAAGCCCGAGCAGAGGAAAGAGCCCGGGACAGGTCTCGTAGACGGCGGCCAGATCGGTGCCGCGCAGGATATGAAGAAGCTGCAGCTTGATGCCGGAGAGAGGGAGGGAGCAGACATGCTGCACCGAGGCAAGCATATCCGCCCGCGTCTCACCGGGAAGTCCAAGAATCAGATGGGTCACAATATCCACGCCGCTCTCCGCAAGACGGTGTACAGCGTCGTCGTAGACGGAAAGCGGGTAGCCCCGGCGGATAAAACGGGCACTTCTTTCATGGATGGTCTGAAGGCCGAGCTCCACCGTAACCGGCTTGAATGCAGCCAGCTCGGCAAGGACGGAAAGCACCTCGGGCGGCAGGCAGTCCGGGCGCGTGGCGATGGCGACTGCGGCAATATCCGGCTCGGCTGCCGCCTCGAAATAGCGGGCGCGCAGAACCTTGGGAGGAGCGTAGGTATTTGTGAAGGCCTGGAAATACGCAATATAGCGCCCGGAACGGTTTTTTGCAGCAACGAGTGCCTTAGCGGCAGCGAGCTGCCCGCGGATCGGCAGGGCCCGATCTGCGGCGAAATCCCCGGAGCCGCCGGCGCTGCAGAAGATGCAGCCGCGCCTTCCCAGGGTGCCGTCCCGGTTGGGGCAGGAAAAGCCGGCGTCCAGGGAGAGCTTGTACAGCTTTGTTCCGAAGCGCTCCCTGCAGTCAAAATCAAAGGAGTGAAAGCGTTTGCCGCCCCACATTATCTGTGGATGTGAGCCTTTACGGCGTTCGAAACCGCTTCGCAGACGCGCGGATCAAAGGCCTCCGGCAGAATATTGACCTCGGAGAGTTCATCGTCGGATACAAGGCCGGCAATTGCGAGAGCGGCGGCGAGCTTCATCTCCTCGGTGATCTGCGGAGCGCGCCCTTCCAGAGCGCCACGGAAAATACCCGGAAACGCCACGACATTGTTGACCTGGTTCGGGAAATCGGAGCGGCCGGTGCCGATAATTCTCGCTCCTGCCGCCCGCGCGAGATCCGGCATGATTTCCGGAACCGGATTCGCCATTGCAAACAGGATGGAATCCGGATTCATGGAAGCAACCATCTCCTGCGAAACAACGTTCGGGCCGGAAACCCCGATGAAAATGTCCGAGCCCCTCATGGCATCCGCAAGACTGCCGTGCGCGTTTTCCAGGTTGGTGACCTCAAGCATCTGCTGCTGCATCCAGTTCAGATTCGGCGTGTCCTTTGCGAGAATCCCGCGGCGGTTGCAGAGCGTAATATGCCGGAAGCCGTAGGAGAGAAGAAGCTTTGCTATGGCAATGCCGGCGGAGCCCGGGCCGTTTATGACAACGCGGCAGTCCTCCTTTGCCTTTCCGGTAACCTTGAGTGCGTTGATAATGCCCGCGAGGACGACGATGGCCGTGCCGTGCTGGTCGTCATGGAATACCGGAATATCCAGCATTTCCTTCAGGCGCGATTCGATTTCAAAGCATCTCGGCGCGGAGATATCCTCAAGGTTGATTCCGCCGAAGGCAGGTGCGATGTTGACGACCGTGCGGATAATCTCTTCGGTGTCCTGCGTGTCCAGGCAGATCGGGAAGGCGTTTACGCCGCCGAATTCCTTGAACAGCACGCATTTTCCCTCCATAACCGGCATGGCGGCCCTAGCGCCGATATTTCCGAGACCGAGCACGGCTGAACCGTCGGAAACGACGGCGATGGTATTTGCCTTGATGGTATAGCGGTAGGCGGCTTCGGGATCTTTTTCAATTACCTTGCAGGGCTCGGCCACACCGGGCGTGTAGGCGAGTGCGAGGTCGTCCCTCGATTTAACCTCGCATTTTGAGGTTGTGGCTATTTTGCCGTTCCATTTTTCGTGAAGCTCAAGTGCTTTTTCGGTCAGTGCCATAATAGAAATCCTCCCAGAGTAATATAAGTCCGAACGCTTTGTTCCGGCGGCCATAACCGCAGTTTGCCGCGTTTTGTGCTCCCCGCCGCGTCGGGCGTGAATGGTATAATCATACCACTGAAGGCGGTGGAACGCAAGCGCTGCGGGAAATATTTATGCCGTCCCGCTTCCCGGTCTTTCGAGTACGGCGGCCGGCAGAGACGGCCCCGATGTGTCTGCCGTTGTTCTGTGCCGTACATGATACAATACCGGAGAAATTTCAGCCGTTCCGACTGACCGTATCTTCCGCCTTTTTTATGCGGCGGCATTTCCCGCTCTTGAATTTTACCTGTAAAATGGGGTAAAATATAAAATATGCGCGGCACCCGGCTGAGGGGCCGCTTGCGTACAGTACCGGCTGCGGCCGGAGAATTGCGGGAGGCGTTTTATGCCGGCATATTTTACACATTACCTGTTTGGAAGAATCAGCCGTGCGGGGCTTCGGGAAGGAAGGCTGAAGAGACTTCTTTTGCAGTACCCGGAGGCTTATGCGCTCGGGCTGGCCGGGCCGGATATTTTCTTCTATTTTGTTCCTGATCAGCTGTTGCTGAAAAAAACGCCGGGGTCGATCCTGCACGAGCAGGCGTGCGGTGCGTTTCTGCGGCGGATGCTGAAGGAGACGCTCCGCCTGGAGGGGCGCGAGAGGGAGATTGCGTCGGCGTATCTGGCGGGCTTTATCGGGCATTACGAGCTGGACGGGGCCTGTCATCCGCATGTATACGCCTATGTCGGGGAGCAGGCCGCAAAGCGCGGGGGTGCGTCAAGCCATGAGATGACGGGCATTCACTTCCAGTACGAATGCGCGATGGATTACTATTTTCTCAGGCGCTATGCAGGACGGAGCGCTTCTGGGCTGGATCAGCGCCGGCTCACAAAGCTGGATCGGCAGGAACGGCGGGTGATCGCCTGCCTGGTTGCCGCCTCCTATAATAAGGTATACGAGCAGCCGAACCTTACCGGGCGCTCCATGCGCGCCGTGCTTGCAAGCGTGCGTCTTGTGATGGGGCTTGTGAGGGACTGGGACGGGAGAAAGGAAAAGCGGCTGCGCCCGATGGAAAAACTTCTGTACGGCCATTGTTTTCTCTGCGGTCTGTTTGTCAACGACAGCCGCTACGGCATCGGCAGGGAGGAATGGGAAAAAATGGATCTTCTGTTTCGGAAGGGACTCGGGGAGTGCCGGGCGGTGTACGCGGCGCTGGAGGAGGTACTGCGCTGCTTGCCGGGGGATATGGCTGCCCTGCAGGCAGCGGAAAAACGCTTTTTCCGGCAGCTCGGCAGCAGGTCGTATCATACCGGGGAAACGGTGTAATGCTTCGCGGCGACACGGAGTACGGGTGATAATTATGGTTGACAAATGCACGCTTAGTTGATAGAATACTTAAAGACATTAAATCATTAAAGTGAAAAAGACCCCCTGTCTTGTGCCTGCCGCGAAGAAGGCAGCAGAGATTGCGGGCTGGAGCCAGAAGCCTGCGGCAGGGCTGCGGCCGGGATTGCCTGCCGCAGAGAGAGCCGATGACTGAGATGCCGTTTGGGCGGCGGATTGAGAGGAAATATGAGGAAAATGGTTTTATCAATACTGGTTGACAACACCTCCGGTGTGCTGAGCCGTGTGTCCGGGCTGTTTTCGCGCCGGGGCTACAACATTACAAGCCTTACCGTGGGCGAGACGGAAAACCCGTCCTTTTCCCGGATGACGGTGGTGGTGCGCGGCGAGGAACAGACGCTGGAGCAGATTTACAAGCAGGTGGAGAAGCTGGAGGATGTGGTGGAGATCACGGAGCTTGTGCCGGAGGGATCGGTTTGCCGGGAGCTTGTGCTGGTAAAGGTGAAGGCTGCGGCGGAAGAGAGGCAGTCCGTCATCGCAGTTGCGGACATTTTCCGCGCGAAGATTGTCGATGTGGCGAAGGAGTCGCTGATGATCGAGCTGACGGGCAACCAGGCGAAGATCGACGCGTTCATCAAGCTGCTGGACGGCTTCCAGATCCTTGAAATCGTGCGCACCGGCCTGACGGGACTTACAAGGGGTTCGGGCGATATCGCGGACTATATCGAGGATTAAAGCGTATGACCACCGATACATATATGGTGCTGCGACCGGCAGCTTCGTTATGGAACGGGTTGATTATAAAATTTTCAGGAGGACAAAACAATGGCAAGGATTTTTTATCAGCAGGATTGCAACCTTTCCCTTTTGGACGGGAAGACTGTTGCAATCATCGGATACGGCAGTCAGGGACATGCCCACGCACTGAATCTGAAGGAGTCCGGCGTGCATGTGATTATCGGTCTCTATGAGGGCAGCAGATCCTGGGCGAAGGCGGAGAAGGCAGGCTTTGAGGTGTATACCGCAGCCGAGGCGGCAAAGAAGGCCGATATCATTATGATTCTGATCAACGACGAGAAGCAGGCAAAGATGTACAAAGAGTCCATCGAGCCGAATCTCGAGGCGGGCAACATGCTGATGTTTGCGCACGGCTTTGCGATTCACTTCGGCCAGATTGTGCCGCCGAAGGATGTCGATGTCACAATGATCGCGCCGAAGGGCCCGGGGCATACCGTAAGAAGCGAGTATCAGGCGGGCAAGGGCGTTCCGTGCCTTGTAGCGGTGGAGCAGGACGCAACCGGAAAGGCGCAGGAGCTGGCGCTTGCGTACGCGCTCGGCATCGGCGGCGCGCGGGCGGGCGTTCTTGAAACAACCTTCCGCACCGAGACCGAAACCGATCTGTTCGGCGAGCAGGCAGTGCTCTGCGGCGGCGTATGCGCGCTGATGCAGGCGGGCTTTGAGACGCTGGTCGAGGCGGGTTATGACGAGAGAAACGCTTATTTCGAGTGCATCCACGAGATGAAGCTGATCGTTGACCTTATTTATCAGAGCGGCTTCGCAGGCATGAGATATTCCATCTCCAACACGGCGGAGTACGGTGATTATATTACCGGGCCGAAGCTCATCACCGAGGAGACGAAGAAGACGATGAAGCAGATCCTCAAGAATATCCAGGATGGTTCCTTCGCAAAGGAATTCCTGCTTGACATGTCGGATGCGGGCGGACAGGCTCATTTCCGCGCGATGAGAAAGCTGGCAGCGGAGCATCCGTCCGAGAAGGTCGGCGAGGAGGTTCGCAAGCTCTACAGCTGGAACAACGAAGAGGATAAGCTGATCAACAATTAAGCAAGGGCTCTGCAGGCAGGGCGGAAGTACGGCGATGGAAGCCGGCATGTGATTTAAGACATGCCGGCTTTTTTGTCTTTTTCTTGACAGAGAGGTTTACATGCTGTAAACTGTAGAAAAACAGCGCGGTTCAGGGCCTGCATAAAAGAGTATGGTATCTGATTGTGAAAAAAGTGCGATTCAGGAACAGGGGCAGAGGAAACCTGCGCCCAAGCAGGGGGATGAAACCGGAGGAAAAAGCGGGGCAGAGGAAACCTGCGCCGGAGCAGGGTAACGAAACCGGAGGATAAAGCGGAGCAGAGTGACGAAACCGGAGGAGAAAGCCGGGCGGCGGAAACCTGCGCCGAAGCAGGATGACGAAACCGGAGGAGAAAGCCGGGCAGAGGAAAACGGAGCAGGAGAATGAGATCAGGAGGGTAAAACAGAACATCGAGATCAGGTCAAAATCAGAAAAGAAGGAAAAATTTGGAATGGAGGATGGATCATGGCGGAATATAAGCTGGGGGAGATCGAAATGCGGTTTGCGGAAATTATCTGGAAAAACGAGCCGGTGTCCTCGGGGGAGCTTGTAAGGCTTTGTGAGAAAGAATTAAATTGGAAAAAATCTACAACTTATACAATTCTGCGCAGGCTCTGTGAGAGAGGACTGTTCCGGAACGACGGCGGAGTGGTTGCTTCTCTTGTCTCCAGAGAGGAATTTTTTGCGATGCAGAGCGAGAAATTTGTGGAGGATACTTTTCACGGCTCCCTGCCGCAGTTTCTTCTGGCATTCGTCCGAAGAAAGAAGCTCTCGGAGAAAGAGGTACAGGAGCTGATCCGGATTATCAGTGATGGCGGTACAGACGGGGCCGGCGAGGGCAAAAAAAGCTCTGCAGACAGAAAGAAGGGCTGAGGTTTTGTGTTCCAGGCCCGGCGGAGGCTCGGACAGAGTCTGCCGTCCGGAGGGATAAGGGGGATTTATGATAGAACTTTATTCATTGCTGTCGAAGGTGGCAGGCATGAGCGCAGCAGCTGGAATTGCCGTTCTTGCCGTTTTATTATGCCGGTGTTTTCTGAAAAAGGGGCCGAAGCTTTTCTGCTATCTTCTCTGGAGTGTGGTGCTTTTCCGGCTGCTCTGTCCGTTTTCCATACCGTCTCCTGTTTCGGTGCTGCAGCTGTTCCGGCTTCCGGCAGCAGAACCGGAGGTTTCCGGGGAGAATCTGCCGGGGAAGCCGTCTCTTGCTCCGGCAGAGAAAGAAGAAAACGGACTGCTTGTATCCGGTGCAGACATTTCGCGCTCCGATGCAGAAGCAGCGCGGGGAAAGGCGCTTCCGGCAGATCTAAATATACTGGCAAAGCCGGTTCTGCTTGACGGGGACGGCGATCTGCCCGGCAGAGAAGCAGCGGCCGGTACAGGACTTGCCGGGATTGGCAGAAAATTTTTGCAGCTTTGCGGGCAGGGGACGGCGCTTGGAAACAATGTGCTGATAGACCGGGAGGAAAACGTCTTGTTTCCGGAGCTGCGCAGTCCGTCGGACAGCCGTTCCGGCACGCAGACCTCCGTTCGGAGCTGGCTGAAGGCTGCCGCCGGGGTTTGGCTCGCCGGTATCGCTGTGATGTCGGCGTACAGCGGTATCAGTCTTCTGCAGCTGCGCCGCCGTCTGGTGGGTGCGGTTCGGGAGGATGGAAATATTTACCGTTCCGATTATATTGCTTCTCCGTTTGTAATGGGTATTTTCCGGCCGAGGATTTACCTTCCGTCCTCGCTCTGCGGAAAGGAGCAGGAATATATTGTTATGCACGAGCGGACGCACCTTCACAGAGGTGACCATATTTTCCGGCTGCTGGCGTTTGCTGTGCTGACGCTTCATTGGTTTAATCCCCTTGTCTGGCTGGCGTACTGCCTTTCCGGCAGGGACATGGAGATGGCCTGCGACGAGGCGGTAATGAGGAGGACGCAGGGAGATATCCGCGCGGAATACTCCTCCTCTTTACTGAAGCTCGCCTCCGGACGGCGTATGGTGCCGGGAACCCGCCTGGCGTTCGGGGAGGGGGATGTTGCCGGACGGATTAAAAATATTATGGGTTATAAAAGACCTACGGCGTTCTGGCTGATTTTTACCGTATTTCTGTTTTCAGGGACGGTCTGTGTGTTCGGAAGCGATCCGGCAGGAACCGAGCAGCAGATTGAGGAAGAAAATAGAAAAAACAGCGGACAGGATAAAGGAAACGAGGGGAGCGGCGGCCGGCAGGAAGCAAATATCGAAGAAAACAGCGGTTCCGGCACAGGAAAAAACGCCGGAACCGGGAAAAATGCTGACAGCCTGGAAAGCTCCGGAGAGGCCGGGAAGACCGGGGAAAGCACAGAAACCGGGCAGGCAGAAGGAGAAAATCCCGGGGCAGCAGGACAGAGCACAGGCAGGGAAAATTCCGGAGCGGACGGAAAGGAACAGTACGGTGAAGGGACTGACAGAAAGGAACAACACGGTGCAGGAACCGACGGAAAGGAACAGCACAGTGCAGGGATCGACGAGAAAGACGGAACACTTACTGTTTATTCCCTTTCGGACAACAAAGCGGCGCGCGAGCTGATTGCAGGCTTTCAGGCCATGTACCCGGATACGGAGATACGCTATGAAACCGGTGAAGAGAATCTTTCCGTATCTGAACAGATCGATACGCTGACCGCAAGGCTGACGGCCGGGACGGGGCCGGATATACTGATTCTGGACGGACTGCCGGCGGAGTCTTGCCAGGCGGAGGGGCTTTTCGCCGACCTGACGCCGGCGCTTGCCGGAATTCAGGACGAGCTGCAGCAGAATATTCTGTCCGCCTACACGACGGAGGAAGGGATTTATATGCTGCCGATTCGCTATTCCGTTCCGGTCGCGGTCGTAAATCAACGGAACGTTAACGCGGTCAATTCCCTGCGCGATCTGATGATCAGTGCTTCCAGATGCGGAAATGGTTATTCCCGGGACGATTTTCTGGAGATGATATTTTATAATTACATGCCGGAAATTATTCTGCCGGACGGGAGCAAGGATGAAAATGAACTGGCAAACTTTCTGCTCTGGTCAAAATGGCTGATGGAAGGCCAGAAAATAAGCGAAGGAAACCGCGAGCACAGGTATTTTGAGGCGGAGGAGTATGTCACCAGCGAATGTTATAATGAACTGACCTTCATGCCGCTGCAGAGTATGGAAGATTTCAGCGGCCTCAGCGCAGCGAATATGGCTTCTTTCTGGGGCACAGATCTGAGGGGGATAGATGGGATATTTTTCCCGGAAGGCCTGCTTGCCGTAAACAACCGGTCAAAGAATCCGGAGCTGGCCGGCCGTTTTATCCGTGCTGCCTTTTCCTTTGAGATGCAGACAGAGTATACAGGAGGTTCCGGGTTCCCTGTCAACGGGCGCGCTTTTGCTGAGGGGTTTGAAAATCAGCAGGAAGAAAACCAAAAAAGGAAGGAACGTGAAACCAGTCCAAACTATATATTTTTTTGGAGTGAAAGAACCTGGCACGCCAGTCGGATGTATCAGATCATAAAAAGCGTGGAGCAGCCGCGCATAGTAAATACGGCGATTCTGGAGATACTGCTGGAAGAATCGCAGGACTATTTTGACGGGAAAGAATATTTGTGGGACTGCTGTGCGAGAATTTTGAAGCGCATTCCGTAAAAGCTGTATTTTCTGGTAAATTAGTATGCACCTTTCGAAAGTTTCCGGGAAGCGGGCATTGAAAAAAGTGTTTCCCGGAAAAGTTGAAAGAATATGCCCCATTGTATTAGAATAAATGCAATGAGGGCATATTTTTTTAAGAAGTTCACTTAAAAAGAGCGGAGGGAATCGGAATGGTGATGAATAGGATTGAGCTAGATCATTTTACGGTTTTTGAGGAAATGGTTATTCCTTTTCTGCCGGGAATCAATGTCTTGCTCGGAGAAAATGGATTTGAAAAAACGCATATCAGACTACAGGTTATTTGCAGTATATGGAATATTAAAGTACTTGTATGAAATGAAAATATGAAAAAATATAATCTAATTCAAAATTAAATTTTATAAAATAAACGTATAATACATAGAAGAGAAGATCAGGAAAACAAGATAAGCTCAGGGGCGGATTGCTTATATTAGACAATCTGCTCTTTGTTTTTATTTCGGAAGTTGTTCGGAAGCTTATAAGTCGTCCTTTAATCCTTCGGAAAACTGACGGTTCTTGCATATCTTCCGACAAATGCCTTGACAAATCGGTTTACTTGCAGTAGACTGAATGCATGGGTTTACAATCTGTAAACCAAGAAACCGGATGGGGCTGAATGGAAATATATACATAATAGAACACAGGGGTTGCTGGATTAATCTGCGGATATCGCAAATACCGCCGGATGCGGCAGAGAAGAAATGGGGTTATACGGTTATGCAAAGGAAAAGGCGCTGCATAAAAGCTTTGAATGTATTTTTAATTGTCTGTCTCCTGGCCGGATGCAGAAGCACGGCCGGTGCGGGAAGCAGGGAACCCGGCCGGCCGAAAGAGGAGGACATATCAAGTACCGGCCGGCCCGGAGGAGATAACGGGCAGAACAGTGCGGATAAGGAGGACGGGGCAGGCGGCAGCGGAATGTCTTCTGGGAAAGAGGATGGGGAACAGCCGGACATCAAGCAGCCGCCGGAGGATGAGGATGAAAAACAGCCTGACGGGGGTTCCGCCCTACCTCTTCTGGAGGGCTGGCGGGAAAAGGTGATTGTCAGCGATCTTCATATCGAGAATAACGCCGAGCGCTGCTGCGGGATCTTTCTGAACCGGGACGGCAGGCTGGAATGTTTTACCGTCAGCTCCCGGAGGCCGCCAAAAGCCGCCGGAAACCCGGCTGCCGATGCAAAACCTGCAGCCGCTGCACAGACACAACCTGCCGGAGATGTTTCAGGCAATACAGAACCGGAGCCGCTGCTGTGGAAATATACGCTGGAGGATGACAGCGGCATCGAAGCCAGGTGGAGCAGGGAGGCCGTTTCCTGGACAGAGGCTCTGAGAGGCAGTGCCAGGGAGGAGAGCATCAAGGCGTTTCTTGGCGAGGACGGCTGCTATTATGTCTGCTATGCGGATGAGGACAGTCTGTATCATCTGGTGAAGCAGTCAGGGAGCTCCCCGGCGGAAATTGTTATTCCTGACTGGGACAGAACAAAGGAACACGGCGGCCGTGCGGTTCCCGGGCAGATTGCCGTACTGGAAAACGGCAATATCGCCATGGCGCAGATGGACGGACAGTGCTTTCTTTACAGCGGCGAGGACGGCAGGATTCTGGAACGTTTTGCATGCGGCTGGTACGAAACCATGTATGCCGAAGGAAATGATCTCTTTATTCTGGACGACGACAGTCCGTACATTCTTCATTATGACGGGGAAAAGCTTGCGTTTCTGCCGGTGCTTGCGGGGAACTTTCGGATGTCGGTCCGGCTGGCCGGTTGGGACGGCAGGCTTTATGCCTGCTGTTCTGAAGGGATATTTTCGGCGGAAAAAGACGGGACGGGCTTTCACAAGGTGATGGAGCCCGGGGAATTCCGATTTTCCGCGGACAAAGGGAACCTGATAAAATTCTTTGCCGCGGAGGATGCTTTTTACGCCGTCTGCAGCGACGAGGACGGTCTTATCATGAAATATTCGCCCGGCGGTTCCGGCGAACAGCGCGTCCTGACCGTTTATTCGCTGGCAGATAATGAACTGCTGCTCGATATGATCGGGGTCTTTCAGCTGCGGTATCCGGAAATCCGCGTAGTCTTTGAGACAGCGGAGTCTTCGGCGGAGGGCGAAACCATGTACGACCGCATTCTCGCCCTGAATCGCCGTCTGGCCGCCGAAGAGGGGCCGGATGTTCTGGTTCTGGACGGGCTGCCGACGGAAATCTATGCCGAAAACGGGCTGCTGGAGGATCTGAATGCAGCGCTTCCGGAGCTGCGCGAGGTGGTGGAGCCGAATATTTTTTCCTGTTATACGAGGGGGGACGCCGTCTATATGCTGCCGGCGCGTGTGATGCTTCCAATGCTCTGCACCTCCGGCGGGGAGGCGGGAAGCTTCCCTGACCTCGCGTCTCTGGCCGCACGCTGCGTAAAGAGCGGCTCGAATACGGCGGTGCGCTCCGGCCTTCCCTGCTCCGTTCTGCTCCGGCTTCTCTGGTACAATTTTATGCCGGAGCTTTCAGGAAAGGACGCGAGCGCCCTCGCGGAAACGATGGAAGACTTTCTTAAGCAGGCGGAAAGCCTCTGCAGATCACAGCAGGCCGCCATGCCGCCCGCGGAGAATACCGAACGCGGCGAGTATGTCTGGAACAGCTATTTCAGCGGCGTACCGGCGGATCGTCCGGATTACGCAAGCGGGGAGCAGGATCTGATGTTTATCAATATGTCGGGCATATATGAGCTGAGTACCTGTCCGCAGGAGGCGGAAATGCGCGGCGGGCAGCTGCTCGCGGGCAGCCGTTTTTTCCCGAACGGCCTGCTTGGAGTGTGTGCGCAGTCTGAACAGAAAGAGCTGGCGTTTCTGTTTGTTCGGACAGCGTTTTCCTATCGCTCACAGAAAGAATACACCTGCTTTTCCGGCTTTCCGGCCCATAAAAGAGTGCTGCGGGAATATGAACAGCTGGATTTTTCCCGGATTACCTCAAGGGTGGCGGAAAATATCTGGGCGCGCTATTTTAACCGGCAGGAGGCAGAGCAGATAATTGGGTTTGTAAGGGAAGCGAAAAGTCCGATCGAGTGGGAGCCGGCCGTTTTTGAGATTTTCCTGAGCGGGGCATGCGCTTATCTTGAGGGAGACATAAGCGTCCGCGCAGCTGCGGAGGAGATTTCGAACCGCATGGTGCAGTACTGGTCCGGGGTGGAGAGCGAAATCAGCGGAAGAAACAAGGAATTTCCAGACTGAGTAAAAGGGATCAGGAAATCCATGGCATAGCATAAATAAAGGCGTTCTGACCTACTCAAATTTTGTCTGCCTGGACAGCCGGATTAGGCCGGCAGGCCTTCGATATGCACAGAGTACAAAATAAATCAGTTGAAACCTTTCGGATTCGATGCTATACTATGCACGGATCGCTGCAGTGCGGCCGGGAAACGCCGAGGTCTCATCACGGGGAGCCTGGGCAGGGATGCCCGGATCAGGGGGAAGCTGGAAACAGGTTCGGGCGCGCAGAGATTATAAGGTGCAGGGGCGAGGGCGTGCAGAGCACAGAAAGCGGCTTGCTCCGCGCGGGCAGCACAAAAAGGAAATCAGAAGAGGAAATTTGCTGTCCGGTTGACTGGAATGCCGCATTTGCGGCGGAAAGGGAAGAATTATGGCAGACAGAAAAGAATGGGCCGGCTTTCGGGGAACCGCGTGGAAGGAAGAGGTCAACACCCGCGATTTTATTCAGAATAATTATACGGTTTACGACGGGGATGAGTCGTTCCTTGCAGGGCCGACCGACGCGACCGATAAGCTCTGGGGAAAGCTGAAGGAGCTTCAGAAGGAAGAGCGCGCGAAGGGCGGGGTGCTCGATATGGATACGGATATTGTTTCCACCATGACCTCGCACGGTCCGGGCTATATCTGTGAGGAATATAAGGAACTGGAAAAAATTGTAGGACTTCAGACGGACAAGCCGTTAAAGCGCGCTTTCATGCCGTTCGGCGGAATCAAGATGGCGCAGGAGTCGTGTGAAATGTACGGCTACACGCCGGCGCCGTCCTTTGACAAGATATTTAATGAATACCATAAAACGCACAATCAGGCCGTATTTGACGCTTATACGCCGGAGATGCGCAGAGCGCGCAAAAATAAGATTATGACAGGACTTCCGGACACTTACGGGCGCGGGCGCATCGTCGGGGATTATCGGCGTGTGGCGCTGTACGGCGTTGATTTTCTCATTGAGGAGAAGAAAAAGGATCTGGCGCACTGCGGCAACGGCACAATGACCGAGAAGGTGATCCGTCTGCGCGAGGAGCTTGCGGAGCAGATTCGGGCGCTCGGCAATATGAAGGCCATGGCGGCCATATACGGCTGTGATATCTCCGCTCCGGCGGCAAACGCGCGCGAAGCCGTTCAGTGGCTGTATTTCGGCTATCTTGCGGCGATCAAAACGCAGAACGGTGCGGCGATGAGCGTCGGGCGCGTCTCCACCTTCCTGGATATTTACATTCAGAGGGATATGGATGCGGGGAAACTTACCGAGGAGGAGGCGCAGGAGCTGATCGACCATTTCACGATGAAATGCCGGATGGTAAAGTTCGCACGCATCAAATCCTACAACGAACTGTTCTCCGGCGATCCGGTCTGGGCGACGCTCGAGGTGGGCGGCCTCGGCCAGGACGGGCGGTCGATGGTGACGAAGACGGACTACCGTTTTCTTCACACGCTTGAAAATATGGGCCCGTCCCCGGAGCCGAACCTGACGGTGCTTTATTCCAAGCGGCTGCAGGACAATTTCCGCAGGTATTCTGCTTATATTTCAGTAAAAACAAGTTCTATTCAGTATGAAAATGACGATGTGATGCGGCCGGTATGGGGCGACGATTATTCAATCTGCTGCTGTGTGTCCGCCACTCAGACAGGCAAGGAAATGCAGTTCTTCGGCGCGCGGGCAAACCTCGCAAAATGCCTGAATTATGCAATCAACGGCGGCGTCGATATCAAGTCGCGGGATCAGGTAGGGCCGGCTTACCGGCCGATCACCTCGGAATATCTGGATTACGGCGAGGTAATGGAAAAATATGACAGAATGATGGACTGGCTTGCCGGTCTCTATGTCAATACGCTCAACCTGATTCACTACATGCACGATAAATATTATTATGAGGCGGCGGAGATGGCGCTGATTGATACGGATGTCCGGCGCACGTTCGCAACCGGGATCGCAGGCTTTTCGCATGTGGTTGATTCCCTCAGCGCAATTAAATACGCGAAGGTGAAGACCGTGCGCGACGAGAGCGGGCTCGTGGTTGATTATCAGGTGGAGGGCGATTTCCCGCGCTACGGCAACGACGACGACCGCGCGGACGATATCGCTGTCTGGCTGCTGAAAACCTTTATGAACAAGCTCCGGCAGTATGAGACCTACCGCGATTCTGAGCCGACGACTTCGATCCTTACCATCACCTCGAATGTTGTATACGGAAAGGCGACGGGTGCGCTGCCGGACGGACGCCCGGCGGGCGAGCCGTTTGCACCGGGAGCGAACCCAAGCTACGGCGCGGAGAAAAACGGCCTGCTGGCATCCTTGAATTCCGTTGCAAAGCTGCCTTATGAGTATGCACTGGACGGGATTTCCAACACGCAGACCATTCATCCGGACGCGCTCGGCCACAGCCGGGAGGAGCAGGTGAAAAATCTTGTGCTGGCGATGGACGGCTATTTTGAGCGCGGAGCGCACCATCTCAATGTCAATGTGTTCGGCACGGACAAGCTCCGCGACGCGATGGAGCATCCGGAGAAGGAGGAATACGCGAATTTCACGATCCGCGTTTCCGGCTATGCCGTGAAGTTTATTGATCTTACCAGGGAGCAGCAGCTTGACGTGATCTCGCGTACCTGCCACGGAAATCTGTAAAAGAGCGAAAATATCCGGTGCCGGCCTTTGGAACACTGCCTGGAAGCAGGAGAGGAAGCATCCGGCGCCGGCCTGTGAAACACCGCCTGAATGCAGGAGGGGAAGCATCCGGCGCCGGTCTGTGAAACACTGCCTGAATGCAGGAGTGTACTGCTGCGGGGAGGAAATGCCCGGGGATGCTGCTGTGCGGCGTGGCATTGGGCTGACCGGGAAGAAGGGAGAACGGCATGGGCTATATTCATTCGCTGGAAAGCTTTGGTTCTGTGGACGGGCCGGGCATACGGTTTCTTATTTTTTTCACCGGCTGCCGGATGCGCTGCCGGTTCTGCCACAACCCGGATACCTGGGAGCTGGAGAAAGGCGCGCAGTATACGGCGGACGAGCTGCTCGACCGGGCGGAGCGCTACCGCAGCTACTGGGGAGACGAGGGCGGCATCACGGCCAGCGGAGGCGAGCCTTTGGTGCAGATGGATTTCCTCCTGGAGCTGTTCCGCAAAGCAAAGCAGCGCGGCATCCATACCTGCCTGGACACCTCGGCCCAGCCGTTTACGCGCGGGGAACCGTTTTTCGGTAAATTCCGGGAGCTGATGGCATGCACGGATCTTGTGCTGCTGGACATTAAGGATATCCGGGAGGACGCCCATATTGCGCTGACGGGCCATACCAATGCAAATATCCTAGATTGCGCGCGCTATCTGTCCGAAACCGGCAAGCCGGTCTGGATACGCCATGTGCTTGTGTCCGGAGGACCCGGCACGAGCGACGATGACGGGCAGCTTGCCGGGCTTTCTGCGTTTCTTGATACTCTCCGCAATGTGGAGCGCATCGAGGTGCTCCCGTACCACACCTTCGGCGTTCACAAGTGGGATCTTCTGGGCATTCCGTACCCGTATGCAGACGCTGTTCCGCCGACGCAGGAGCGCATCGAAAACGCGAAGCAGATTCTTGGATACTACAAAAGAAAATAAAATTAGCCATTGAAATATGCCGTCCGGGCTGCTATGATTGGTAATCGGCTTCCGTGGAAAAGACATAAGAACACATGGGAGCGAATACTTTTTCTATCGCAGAAAGGACGGCATTGTTATGACAGAAACAAAGCGGGTGAAGGATATGACAGTCGGCAGCCCGACCCGGCTGATCCTGTATTTTTCCATTCCACTCCTGATTGGAAATATATTCCAACAGCTGTACAATATGGTTGACACAATTATTGTCGGGCAGTTTATCGACGCGAGGGCGCTGGCGGCGGTGGGGCTGACCGGCCCGCTGTCGTTCCTTGTCCTGGGGTTTGTGACGGGGCTGACGAGCGGCTTTGCCGTGCTGGTTGCGCAGCGTTTCGGGGCGAGGGACGAGGAAGGCATGCGGCACTGCGTGGGCATTATCACGATCCTGAGCGTCGGCGTAACCATCCTGATTACGCTGCTCTCGCTGGCTTTTGCGAAGCCGCTGCTGCGCCTGATCAACACGCCGGACAGCGTGATCGCGCAGTCCTGGCAGTATATTGCAACGATTTTTGCAGGTATTTTTACGACCGTGCTCTACAACGTGCTCGCCTGTATCCTGCGCGCACTCGGCGACAGCAGAACGCCCCTGTACTTCCTGATGATTTCTTCCATGCTGAATATCGGTCTGGATCTTCTGTTTATTACGCAGTTTGGGATGGGCGTGCGCGGCGCGGCACTTGCAACCGTGCTGTCGCAGGGAGTATCCGGAGTTCTCTGTTTTGCCTTTATAAGGAAGAAATTCCCAATTCTTCATCTGTCGCGGAAGGATTTTGCCTGGGATGGCCGACTGGCGCTGAAGCATCTTGGGATCGGGCTGCCGATGGCCTTTCAGTTTTCCATTACGGCAATCGGGGTCATTGTGCTCCAGGGCGCGCTGAATCTGTTCGGGGAGGAAAAAATTGCAGCGTACACCGCAGCATCCAAGGTGGAGCAGCTGGTCAGCCAGCCGGCCGGCACATTCGGGGTGACGATGGCAAACTATGCGGGCCAGAATCTCGGCGCGGCGCGCATTGACCGCATTAAAAAAGGAGTGCGGCAGGCGACGTTTCTGACGCTCTGCTTCGCCGTGTTCGGCATGCTTGTCATGACGCTGTTCGGAAGCCCGCTGACGCGTCTGTTTATCAAAGCGGAGGATGCGGCGCAGGCAGGGGAAATCATTGCCGCGTCGCGGCAGTATCTCAAGATCAGCGCTGCGTTTTTCCCTTTTCTTTTTGTTATTTTTATTTACCGGAATGCGCTGCAGGGGATCGGGCACAGCTTTATGCCGCTGATGGGAGGAGTGACGGAGCTTGTCGTGCGGTGCGCGGCGGCGCTTGTGCTGCCGGGCCTGCTCGGCTTTACCGGGGTCTGCCTGGCCGGGCCGCTCGCCTGGGTTTCCGCGGCCGTGCTGCTCTGTATTTCCTGGTTTGTCATAATTCGCCGGGTGGAACTTCAGTATGCTGCCCGGCCGCACGGCCTGTGACTTTATGATAATTTAATTTTTCTTTCTGATTGCTTAATTGACATTATGCACCCGGAGAATTAGTATAATTTATGGTTCCTGAATGGTCATGCTAATTTACTTTTCAGAAATGGGGCATAATTTATGAGAGAAAAGTTTCAGCGCTTTATGGCGGGGAGATACGGGGTTGACCAGCTCGCCAGATTCCTGAATATTATAGTTGTTATACTGCTGTTTGCGTCCATGCTGTCCAGGCTCGGCATTGTATATGTGCTGGCCGTTGCATTGATGGCATACAGCTATTTCCGGATATTTTCGCGGAACCGCCAGCGGCGTTACGCGGAAAACATGCGTTATCTGAATCTGACATCCCGGGCGCGCGGCTCTTTCCGGACGGCGAAGCGCGATGCGCAGATCCGGCGGACGCATCATCTGTACCGCTGCCCGTCCTGCAGGCAGAAAATACGCGTGCCGCGCGGAAAGGGCAGGATTGCCGTCAGCTGTCCGAAATGTTCGACGGAATTTATCAAAAAAAGCTGACAGGGCGGGGCGGGACGGATTATGTTCGGTTATATTACAATCAATAAATCGGAGCTTTCCGGGCCGGAGTATGAAAGATTTCACGGCTATTACTGCGGCCTGTGCCGCGTGCTGAAGAAAAAATACGACCGGCGCGGGCAGGCGCTTCTGAACTATGATATGGCGTTCCTTGTGATACTGCTGACTTCGCTGTACGAATGCGGCGCGCAGAGCATCCAGGTGCGCTGCGTGCCGAACGGCGGCAGGAGGCACGAGGCGCTGGTGAACGAAATGACGGAGTACGCGGCGGATATGAATCTGGCGCTTGCCTACCATAAATGCATGGATAACTGGGAGGACGAACATTCCCGCAGCCAGCGGCTTCTGGCAAGGCTGTTGGAGAGCCGTTATGAAGAAATACGGGACAGGTATCCGAGGCAGTGCCGCGCGATGGAGCGGGAGCTTGCCGCGCTGTCCAGGCTGGAGCACGGCCTTAAGGCGGAAGCGGAGTCCTGCCGCGGCGAATGCTGGAAGCGGCGTGCCGAAAAGCAGCTGCGGACAGCGCCGAAGGCAGGGGACGCCGATATCGACAGCGCCGCGAACTGCTTCGGGCGGCTGACGGCGGAGATTTTTGCCGTCCGGGAGGACGAGTGGCGGGAGCTTCTCTGGGATATAGGCTTTTCGCTCGGCAAATTTGTTTATCTGCTGGACGCCTACGATGATCTTGAGAAGGACAGAAAGCGGGGCAGCTTCAATCCGCTGCTCTCGGTTGCCGGACGGCCGGATTTCGACGAGTTCTGCCATCAGATGCTGGTGATGACAATGGCGGACTGCTCGAAAAAATTTGAGATGCTCCCTCTGCTGGAGGAGACCGGGATTTTGAGAAACGTAATCTATTCCGGTGTGTGGACGAAGTACGAGCTGATCCGCGGCAGAAGAAAGAACGGAAGGCCGCGGCGGAGCCGGTGAAGGAGCCGGCGAAAAAGAATTCAGATTGGAGCAATGCCGCAGGCAGCTCTGCGGCAGGCAAGGGGTATAGCCATGTATTTTGATCCGTATCAGGTGCTCGGGGTAGCGCGCGACGCATCGGAGGAGGAAATTAAAAAAGCATACAGAGCACTGAGCCGGAAATATCATCCGGATGCCAATATCAACAATCCGAACCGGGCGCAGGCAGAGGAGAAATTCAAACAGGTGCAGCAGGCCTACGACCAGGTGATGAAGGAGCGCTCCGGGGAGTATTCCGGAGGATACGGCGGCGGCCAGGAAGGGTTCGGCAGCCGCGGGTACGGACAGGGAGGCTACGGCGGCCGGGGAGCCTACGGGCAGCAGGGAGGCAGAGGAAGCCAGCAGAGCTACGGCGGACAGGGAGGCGGATACGGAAGCTTCGGAGGCTTTGGCTTCGGGGGCTTCGGTCCGTTCGGCGCGGCGGGCGGGCAGCGTGTGAACGAGGATTTTGACGAGACTACCGTACAGATGCAGGCTGCCAGAAACTATATTAACGCCGGACATTATGCGGAGGCCTTAAATGTACTTGCAGGCGTGCGCGACCGGACGGCTCGGTGGTACTTTTTTTCTGCGGTGGCAAATGAGGGAGCGGGAAACAAAGTCAATGCGCTCAGCTTTGCCAGACAGGCGGTGGAGCTGGAGCCGGGCAACACCGAATACTGCAATTACCTTGACCGGCTGCAGTACGGCGGAAACTGGTATCAGAATTTCGGTGAGGGCTACGGCTACGGCAGGCCGGCGGCGAGCGTGGGCGGCTTCTGCATCCGGCTGTGGCTGTTCCAGATGCTGTGCAACTGCCTGTGCCGCTGCGGGCTGTTCTGAGAGGATGGAGTGCAGTGCCGGCAGAATATCTGCATGTACAGACTTTGCGGAACTGACGGGCGGCAAGGGCGTTACTTTTGCTACGGGTATGCCAATCAAATCAAGCCTTTTCAAGCCCTATTGCGTAACATTCCATTCTGTTCTCTGGGAGAGGTCGGAGCGCGGGGGCAAAGCCACCGCTAAATCGGAATTTTATAAACGTGAGAGGTGGTTGTAGGTATATAGACACGGATACTCAAAAAGATCGTTCTGAAAAATACTATTCTACGGCTATAACTCAAAATTAGAAAATATATGTTAGTATATATTATTGATTTAATTGCATGGTATGAGCGGTATTTTGAAATAACGGAAGAAGAGTATTATAGGTTTGGCTCGGATGAACTTGATGCTATAGCAGAAAGTGTGCATAAAGAGGGAACGGCATCTCAACGATTTTTGTTTTCTGCTGAAAACGAGAAAAATACGGAGAATCAACTAAAACTGCGAGATAAAGCAAGGTAAGATGCAGTATCAAATTGGAGGTTTTCGAGCAGATTATTTATATTAATATTTTGAGGTTATTAGTATGCAAAAATGGTGTACTGAAGATTGGCAATTTGAATTAACAGCAATAGAGGGAAAAGCAGGACACTGTCGGCTTGGATTGGAAAAAGGAGATAAATTTGTCTTTTCATTTGAATGTCCTGCTGGAATGTGTCCTAAAACAATGATAAAAGTATACACATGGTGTGAAGTTATCCGATGTGGTGGTGATTTTACATATAGAGGTGAAAAGGAAAAATATGAAATGAATATACCATGTGCTGATGGCTGTATACAATTTCATCTTAAAGCAGTTCCTATTAACCGAGATGAAAATGGAAAACCTCTGCCAAATGGTCCTAGACCAAAAGATGAGTAACTTCAAATTACAATTGTATTCTTTATCCATATAAATTCCAGTTTATCGCTCTCATAAAAGTCTAAAACAAGGCGGCGGTGATAAGCATTAACTATCCCGCCGCCCTGTCTGTTACCGCTCCATATCCTGCGTCCTGCGGGGCTGTTCCTGCCGCAAGATACTGTAAACGCTCTTTCGGATTTTCTCGGCTTCTTTCACTTCCTCTTTCAGTTCAAGATACCGCTGATTGAGTGTTTTCCGCTCGGCGGTCAGCTTGGCATACTCCGTTTTCCATGCCTTTGTCGGGATTGTGGTCTTGCCGTTCATCACGCCTTTGAGATAATCTTTCCCTGCCGTAAATAAGATTTGCTCGGCTTCGATCAGCGGTTTTTTCCCTTTGTACTTAAAATAAGTGTCGGCTTACTCGATATGCTTTTTCAGAGTGCCTAACCGCCGTTCAACGGGTTTCAGTTTGCTTTGAATATCCAGTTGTTCCCCTATCATGGACTTGAATTTTTCATCAAGCCTCACCATATCCATGATGTTGTTGGCTTGCAGGAAATTCAGCATATTTGCCGCGTCTTTGAGGTTATACAGCGATTGGGAATAGCCCGATTTTCCCGCCTGTGCCTTGCGCGTCAGTATGCCTTGAATGTAGTCGGCAAGGGTGGGCGGCGCGGTGTTCGCCGCTTCTTCTTTGAGCCATTCCCGCAGCTTCCCGATACGCGCCTTTAACTGCTGCAAACGCTTATTCGTTACCTCGATTTCGCGGTTGAGGCCGCCGCGCTTGGTACGGATGCCGCCCTCCATTCCTCCACTTTTGTCTGCCCGTTCCTCTGTGTCGTGGTGATACCGTCCGGTTTTCGGGGTGGGGGGTTTGTTCTTTTCTGTCAATGGGTCGCTCCTTTCTTTGGTCAATGCCTGCTATGCAGTCATATCTTCCGAATACTTCTGCGACATCTGCTCATAACGGTCTTGCTCAATCGCGCCCAGTGCGTTGTCCTCGTATAGCTTATCCAGAACCTTTTCGATTTGTTCAAGCCGCGCCCGGATTTGCGGTACGCGCTTCTGCTGTTTCTTCGTCCGGTCGGTCGCTGTACGTCAAGGCTCTTTTTCACTAAGGCTTCACAATCCGCCCTGTTGCTGATGGAGTATTCCGCGATTTTTTTTCAGCACTTCCGCAACGGTCTGCATGAGTAAATCCGCGTCCATGATGCGCGGGGAATGGCACTTCGGATTTCTGGCTTTTCCCTTGTGGTACTCACTGCAATAGGCGATATGCCGCTTGCCGCCGTTCCTATAATCTATCTTCTGGACATGATGTCAATCATTCTGCCTTGCAGAATGATTTGAAGTCAGGGCAGGAGGAAAAAACGGGAATAAGGGAAAACGTTGCACATGCGCCAATACCGTACCAGATAGAAAATGCAAGAAATGATTATACAATGGGCAATGGAGGGCTGAGAGTTACAGCAGCAATGGCTGACAAGCCTGTGCAGAGGGCATCGCTAAAAGAGAAGCTGGAAGCATTCAAAGTACGGGCGGCTGGCGCTGGCAAGCCGGAGATTGGAAAAGCGAAAGGGAAGGAGGAAACGCTATAACGATTCAACAATCAATAAAAATGCAGACACGTCTGGCTTGGCTTCTGGAAAGTTACGATTGATTTAGCGGCAATTTCAGGGTATAATGGCATTGAGGTCATATACCTTTTGGGAATGGCTTTTGCGTTTCCTACCATACGAAAAGGAGGTTTATGGCTGATGGATACGGAAATAAAAAATGCGGTCAGCGCAACAGACCAGGACGCACAATATGATGATAAGGCAAAACGCCTGTTGGGAAATAAAATCATTCTGGCGCATATTCTGGTAAAGACGGTTGATGAGTTTAAGGGAATGAACCCGAAAGACGTGGTGTCCTATATTGAGGGAGAGCCGTTTATCAGTGTGGTTCCGGTGGAGCCAGGGTTGACCAATGTGGAAAAAGAAGAAAACGGGCAGCGCATTGTCGGAATGAATACGGAAAATGCGGAGATAAACGAGGGGCTTATACGGTTTGACATTATCTTTTATGTGCGGATGAAAGATGGTATCTCGCAAGTTATCGTGAACGTCGAAGGACAGAAGGATGAACCGACAAGCTACCATATCCTGAACAGGGCAGTTTTCTATGTGAGCCGCCTTGTTTCCTCGCAGAAGGAACGGGATTTTGTCAAGACAAACTATAATGACATCAGGCGTGTATTTTCGATATGGGTATGTATGGGCATGGACGAAAACAGCATGGCTTATGTGCATCTGGCAAAAGACGATCTGCTCGGTTCTTATCCGTGGAAGGGCAGGCTTGACCTGTTGAATATTGTATTGATAGGTATAGCAAATGAACTTCCTGAGCATGATGAGAAATATGAGCTGCACCGTTTGCTGAGTACGCTGCTTTCAATGGAACTGACCGTTGATGAAAAATTAGGGATTATGGAAACAGAGTACAGTATTCATGCAGACGAAAAAATAAGAGAGGACGTGAGCGCTATGTGTAATCTTTCGCAGGGAATTAAGGATAATACTTTAGTAGATGTCATCATAAATATGTATGAGAATAATTTTACGATTGATCAGATAGCATTGGCAACAAAGAAGAGCGTGGAAGAAGTCAAGGCTATCATTGAAAAGAGAATGCCTGTACTGGCATAACCGCAGCAACTTCATAACACAAGCAGTAAAGCAGTGAATTTGTTTTAGAGATAAAGCAATTCGCTGCTTTTTCTGTTTTCAGGAAGAAAGACAGTCATAACAGATTGTCTTTTTTCATGCAGAGAAAGGATTAAAATATGGCAGACGCAAAGACAGAAAAGCAGAAAGTAAAAGAGATCACGGACAAACTGGAGGAAGGCT
>ERZ808040.39-NODE-39-length-122800-cov-18.099484_pt1 | contig 122800 bp, 124 predicted proteins | sample MGYA00380191_ERZ808040 | MGnify/ENA primary metagenome ERZ808040 (study PRJEB31490, sample SAMN06133395) | mouse gut metagenome | isolation source: J6 | host: mice | place: China: Chengdu | collected 2015-05 ...
CCGGGGCGCCTCAGAGACAAAGTGCAGCTCCTTGGCGCGGACATAGCTGTCCCCCAGCAGAATGTTGTCGGAGATGATATTCTTGACAAAGGTGGCCTTGTCGTGCTTCTCCTCATAGTAGGTCTTGGCGCCGTTCAGCGCCACCGTGGCCATGGCGCAGAGCATCTGCGCCTCGGAGTCCTCACCCTTGACAAAGGCGGCATAGTCGAACTGGGCCCCCCAGCCGGCCAGGGCCTTGAAGGTGCGCCCGTCAAAGCGGACCGCGTCTCCCTCGCCCCTGTTGACCGCCTCCACGGCGCCCGGCCAGTGCTCCCCGATGCAGCTCAGCTCATTGCAGGCCACCACCGTTCCCTCAGAATCGATCACGCCGATGGCTCTCTCCGTGCTGTCCTTCATCTGTAAGACAACGCTCTGAAAAATCCTGCTGGACATGGTGATAGCCTCCTTATTTTGATTCCCCCGCAGGGGGACAAACCGCTCTCTCGTCCGTTTCCTTTCTATTATACCGGGTCTTTTTGCCCTTTTCAATAGGTTTTGCAAAATTTTTTGTTGAAATTGCCGAAAGCTGACAGGAAGCACAGAGGCCGTGGGCTGGGAGACGAAGGCAGGGCGCAGACGAAACCGCAGCGCTAAGCCAAAGCGCTGGCATGCCCGGCTGTGCCGGGCAAGTTGGCCGTGAGCGTTCCCCGCTCGGGCCGCCCCTACGCCTGCCGCAGAGCGGCCACCTCCTCCGCAGACAGGGGCCGCCACTCCCCCCTTTCCAGGGCCGGGTCCAGCATGAGCGGCCCCATGGTCAGCCGTTTGAGGTACACCCCCGGCTTCCCCCGGGCCGCCAGCATGCGCTTGATCTGGTGGTACTTGCCCTCGTGCAGGGTAACGAGGGCGGTATCCGGCTGCTCCAGCACCTCCAGCCCCGCAGGCAGGCAGGCCAGCCCGTCTTCCAGCATCATCCCTGCGGCAAAGGCCGCCGCGTCCGCCCCATCCAGTTCCCCGTCCACCCGGACGAAGTAGGTCTTGTCCACGTGGTGCCGGGGGGCCAGCAGGCGGTGGGCCAGGGGGCCGTCATTGGTGAGCAGGAGCAGGCCCTCGGTGTCCTTGTCCAGCCGTCCCGCCGGGAAGAGCCCCACCCGGCGCAGATGCTGGGGCAGCAGCTCCAGCACGGTGGGCTGGCGGGGGTCCTCCGTCGCGGACACCAGCCCCGCCGGCTTGTGGAGCATCAGGTAAACCAGCCGCTCCCCGGAAACCGTTTCGCCGTCCACCTCAAAGCGGGCCGCGGGGTCGTATTTCCCGTCCGCCGCCTGGGCCGTCACGCCGTCCACGGCCACCCGGCCGGCCCGCACCAGCTCCCGCGCCTCTTTTCGGGACCACCGGCCTGTATTGGCCAAAATTTTATCCAACCGCTCCATAGGCTCCTCCTGTGGCTCGTCCTTTTTTCAACATTTTAGCATACAACGGTGGAAAAGAACATACCAATCATCACGACCACTTTTCGGAAGGGAGCGTTGCGCTGTGTTCATCATCACCGCCAAGGTCCGCAAGGGCCGAATTGCAGCCGTCGCGGCGGCCGCCGCCGTGGTCTGCGGCGTACTGGTGGCGGCCGCCGGGCTACTGGGGGGGCGGGGCGCGGCGGCCTCCGCTGCGGTCAGCCCCAAGGGAGTCCGCACCAACGAGGACCGGATCGCCTATCTGGAGAGCTACGGCTGGTCGGTCTCCAGCGACCCCATCGCCGTGGAGGAGCTGATCATCCCCGAGCAGTTCGACGAGACCTACAGCCAGTACCTGGAACTCCAGGCCAGCCAGGGCTTCGATCTGACCGACTACTGCGGCAAGCGCGTCAAGCGGTACACCTATGAGATCACCAACTACCCCACCGGTGAGAGCGGCATCCAGGCCGGCCTGCTCGTCTACAAGAGCACGGTCATCGGCGGCGATGTGCTCTCCGCCCAGCTCGGGGGCTTCATCCACGGGCTGGAGATGCCCGCCTGAATGGAAAGCGCGGCGCTCTCGCGCCGCGCTTTCCATTCACTCCTGGAGTCTCTTGGAGGCCCGATAAAGGAAGGTCATATAGAAGACGGCGTTCGCCAGCGCAGCGACCAGTGTAACCAGCAGGAGGCCAACCAGCCTCTCGCCCATGATTGGCACAAGGAGGCCGGAGAGGATCGTGACCGCCAGGCAGGCCGCATCGAGTTTCCACACAAACCGCCCCCGGGCTGCCGTGGACAAGTCCCCTTCCGCCTCCAACCGTCTGGCGGTCTTGGTGCAGACCAGGTAGACCACCGCGAATTCGAGGATATAACCGAGCAGATCCGGGACCCCGATCAACCTGCACAGCAGCCCCGACACCCGGGCCACAACAGAGAGCACAAAGGCCGTGTGATAGCCCTTATCCACCCGGCCCGCCTGATACAGCCCCATCATGGGCAGAACCAGCGCCGCCACAACTGCAAACAGTCCGGCCGGGGGAATTGTGGCCAAAATCATGGCCACAATCACAAGAAGCTGCCCGATAAAAATTCGGTTTAAACCGCGGCCGACCTCCACATTATCGCTCACGGCTCGCTCCTCTCCTGCTCCATCAGGTGGACATTCAGATGGTTGTAGGTCATCTCAATGCCGCTCTGGTCAAAAGCCTCCTTAACCTGCTCCAACAGGTCGTAGTACAGCGTCCAGTAATCCCCCGTGGCGCACCACACCCGGACCACATACTCAATGCTGCTGTCCCGGTAGGCGTTGACCCGCACAAAGGGCTCCGGCTCGGCCAGGGCCATGGGGTGCGCGGCCACGACTGCCCGCAGAACGCCGGTCACCTGCTGGAGCGGGCTGTCATAAGAGGCGTTGAAGGTGAGATCTACTCTCCTCCGCTCTTCCGTGCTGTAGTTGATGATCTTTTCCCCGGAAATCTGTCCGTTGGGTACGGAGATCACCTTGTTGTCCACGGTACACAGCTTGGTGTAGGCCAGTCCCACCTCCTGCACCGTACCGGAGATGCCGCCGGCCTCCACGTAGTCCCCCGCCTTGAAGGGCTTGGAGAGCAACACCTGGATGCCGCCGGCCAAGTTGGACAGAGTGCCCTGGATGGCCAGAGACACCGCCAGTCCAATGACGCTGAGCACCGCCACCAGGCTGGTCATGGGCACTCCCACGTAGTCCAGAACGATACACAGGGTAATCATCCACAAAATCACCCGCAGGGCCGCATGGATGAAGGTATGCAGGCTCCGCTCCAGCTCCAGGCGGAGGAAGGCCCGGTCGGTCAGCCGGAGAACCAGCTTCATGACCACAAGGCAGCCTGCCAGAAGGAGCAGCAGGGTGATGAGCTTCTCCAGATTCAGCCCTTTCAGAAAGTCGGTCACCGTCTGTAAGGTCTCCTCTGCCTCGTCCGGGGTGACGGCTCCCAGGTTGGTCAGTGTAATCTGCATGTCTGATACGCCCCCTCACTCTCTTTTCCTCTGTTGTATCATAAATTCAGGGGCCTGTCCAGTAGACAGGCCCCTTCAGCCTGTCGAAAAATCGTTCCGACAGGCTGCGGAACGTTTTGTACCTTCAAACAGATACAAAACGTGGTTTGAGCCAACGTGAATGGCCCAGATCGGCCTTCTTAATAGCTGATACATCGGTTTGCTAACGGAGAAACGGCGTAGCCAAAGCTACGCCGTTTCCCGAAAACAATCTTATGCTGTCTTATGAGTGCCGGCCCAGAGGCCAGCTCTTTCTAACGGAGTGGTAATTACTCCTCGATGTCGATGACGACGCCGGAACCCACGGTACGGCCACCCTCACGGATAGCGAAACGCAGGCCCTTCTCGATGGCGATGGGGGTGATCAGCTCCACGTTCATGTCCACGTTATCGCCGGGCATGCACATCTCGGTGCCCTCGGGCAGGGTGATGACGCCGGTAACGTCGGTGGTACGGAAGTAGAACTGAGGACGGTAGTTGTTAAAGAAGGGGGTGTGACGGCCGCCCTCGTCCTTGCTCAGAACGTACACCTGGCCCACAAACTTGGTGTGGGGGTGAATGGAGCCGGGCTTACACAGAACCTGGCCACGCTCGATGTCGGTCTTGGCGACGCCGCGCAGCAGGGTGCCGATGTTGTCGCCGGCCTCAGCAAAGTCCAGCAGCTTGCGGAACATCTCGATGCCGGTGACGACGGTCTTCTTCTTCTCGTCGGTCAGGCCAACGATCTCAACTTCCTCGTTCATCTTGATGGTACCGCGCTCCACACGACCGGTAGCGACGGTGCCGCGGCCAGTGATGGTGAACACGTCCTCGACGGGCATCAGGAAGGGCTGATCCGCCTTACGGTCAGGAGTGGGGATATAGCTGTCGACAGCATCCATCAGCTCCTTGATGCAGGCGAAGTCGGGATCGTCCACACCGCCCTCGCAGGTCAGGGCGTTCAGAGCGGAGCCCTTGATGATGGGGATATCGTCGCCGGGGAACTCGTACTTGGACAGGGTCTCGCGGACCTCCATCTCGACCAGCTCCAGCAGCTCCTCGTCGTCCACCTGATCGCACTTGTTCAGGAACACGACGATGGCGGGCACGCCCACCTGACGGGCCAGCAGGATGTGCTCCTTGGTCTGAGCCATGGGGCCATCGGTGGCGGCGATAACCAGGATGGCGCCGTCCATCTGAGCAGCACCGGTGATCATGTTCTTGATATAGTCGGCGTGGCCCGGGCAGTCAACGTGGGCATAGTGACGGGCATCGGTCTCGTACTCCACGTGGGCGGTGTTGATGGTGATGCCGCGCTCACGCTCCTCGGGAGCCTTGTCGATGCTGGAGTAATCCTCGTACTGAGCCTGGCCCTTCAGAGCCAGATACTTGGTGATAGCGGCGGTCAGAGTGGTCTTGCCGTGGTCAACGTGGCCGATGGTGCCGATGTTGACATGGGGCTTGGTACGCTCAAATTTAGCCTTAGCCATTTGGATGTTCCTCCTTAAATTCTGATAGTAAGATGGTTCTTATTTCCACAATAATGCGAAAATATTGTATAGCATTGCAGAATAAAATGCAATACCCTTGTTGCGAGAAATGCCAAAGGACAGAAATTAATCGTCCTTGCGGCCCCGCTCCGCGATAATCTTCTCGGCGATGCTCTTGGGGATCTCCACATAGCTGTGGGGCTCCATGGAGTACTGGCCGCGGCCCTGGGTGGAGGAGCGTAGGTCAGTGGCGTAGCCGAACATGCTGGCCAGGGGCACCAGGGCATCCACCTGAGTGGCGCCGGGACGGCTCTCCTGGCCCTGAATCATGCCGCGGCGGCTGGTCAGGTCGCCGATGACGTTGCCCAGATACTCGTCGGGTACGATGACGGAAACCTTCATCACGGGCTCCAGCAGGATGGCGTCCGCCTTGCGGCAGGCCTCCTTGAACGCCATGGAGCCGGCGATCTTAAACGCCATTTCGGAGGAGTCGACCTCGTGGTAGGAGCCGAAGGTCAGGTGGACCTTCACATCCACAACAGGGTAACCGGCCAGAACACCCGCCTGCATGGCGCCCTGGATACCGGCGTCCACCGCAGGGATATACTCCTTGGGGATAACGCCGCCGGTGATCTCGTTGAGGAACTCATAGCCCTTGCCGGGCTCATTGGGCTCCACGGTGATGCGGACGTGGCCGTACTGGCCCTTACCGCCAGACTGGCGGGCATACTTGGTATCCTGCTCGACCGACTTCTTGATGGTCTCCTTGTAGGCGACCTGGGGTGCGCCCACGTTGGCCTCCACCTTGAACTCGCGGAGCAGACGGTCGACGATGATCTCCAGGTGGAGCTCGCCCATGCCGGCGATAATGGTCTGGCCGGTCTCCTCGTCGGTCCAGGTACGGAAGGTGGGGTCCTCTTCAGCCAGCTTTACCAGCGCCAGGCCCATCTTCTCCTGACCAGCCTTGGTCTTGGGCTCGATTGCCACGCGGATGACAGGGTCAGGGAACTCCATGGACTCCAGGATGATGGGGTGATTATCATCGCACAGGGTATCGCCGGTGGTGGTGTTCTTCAGGCCCACGGCGGCGGCGATGTCGCCGGAGAAGACCTCCTCGATGTCCTCCCGGTGGTTGGCATGCATCTGCAGGATGCGGCCGATGCGCTCCTTCTGGTTCTTGGTGCTGTTGAGCACGGAGGAACCGGTGGTGAGCTTGCCGGAGTACACACGGAAGAAGGACAGGCGGCCCACGTAGGGGTCGGTCATAATCTTAAAGGCCAGGGCGGAGAAGGGCGCGTTGTCGTCGGCGGGACGCTCGTCCTCCTCGTCGGTGTCGGGGTTCACACCCTTGATGGCCGGGATGTCCAGCGGGGAGGGCATGAAGTCCACGATGGCGTCCAGCAGCTTCTGCACGCCCTTATTGCGGTAAGAGGTACCGCACACCACGGGCACAATCAGGTTGTCGATGGTGCCCTTGCGCAGAGCCTTCCGGAGAAGCTCGGTGGGGATGGGTTGCTCCTCCAGAGCCAGCTCCATGATCTCCTCGTCGATGTCGGCGCAGGCGTCCACCAGCTTGGTGCGGTACTCCTGGGCCAGCTCCATCATATCGGCGGGGATGTCCTCCACGCGCATATCCTTGCCCATCTCATCGTAGTAGATGTCAGCGTTCATCTCCACCAGGTCGATGATGCCCTTGAAGGTCTCCTCGGCGCCGATGGGAAGCTGAATGGGCACGGCGTTGGCCTTGAGCCGGTCGTGGATCATGTGCAGCACGTTGTAGAAATCGGCGCCCATGATGTCCATCTTGTTGACGTAGATCATCCGGGGGACCTTGTAGTGGTCCGCCTGACGCCATACGGTCTCGGACTGGGGCTCCACGCCGCCCTTGGCGCACATAACGGTCACAGAACCGTCCAGCACGCGCAGAGAGCGCTCCACCTCCACGGTGAAGTCCACGTGGCCCGGGGTGTCGATGATGTTGATACGGGTCTGGGGGAACTGGCCGGCAGTTCCCTGCCAGTAGCAGGTGGTGGCGGCGGAGGTGATGGTGATGCCGCGCTCCTGCTCCTGAGCCATCCAGTCCATGGTGGCGGTGCCGTCATGGGTCTCACCGATCTTGTAGTTCACGCCGGTGTAGTAGAGGATGCGCTCGGTGGTAGTGGTTTTACCCGCGTCAATATGGGCCATGATGCCGATGTTGCGGGTATTTTCCAGAGTAACTTTTCTCGCCATTTTGGTTAGCTGCCTCCGTCCTTACCAGCGGTAGTGAGCGAACGCCTTGTTGGCCTCGGCCATCTTGTGGGTGTCCTCGCGCTTCTTCACGGCGGAACCGGTGTTGTTGGCCGCGTCCATGATCTCGCCGGCAAGGCGCTCCTTCATGGTCTTCTCGCCGCGGTTGCGGGAGTAGGCGGTCAGCCAGCGCAGACCCAGGGTCTGACGGCGCTCAGGGCGCACCTCCATGGGAACCTGATAGGTGGAGCCGCCCACACGGCGGGACTTGGTCTCCAGGGAAGGCATAATGTTCTCGATGGCGGTGGTGAAGACCTCCAGGGGCTCTTTGCCGGTCTTATCCTTGATGATGTCAAACGCACCGTAGACGACCTTCTGGGCTACGCCCTTCTTGCCGTCCAGCATGATGCTGTTGACGAGCTTAGTGACTAAGACGGAATTATACAGCGGGTCGGGCAGAATTTCCCGCTTGGGTACGTTACCTCGTCTGGGCACTTCGCTTCCCTCCTTCTATATAAGATTAGAATTCACAGGTACTCGAAGCTTCGGCCGGCGTCTCATTGCGCCATGCTTCGTCGTGGGAACCCTCGCGGCGGGTCACATAGAGGTGATATGGCCTCACCTGACACAACGATACTTGGTCGAAAAAACCTCGCGTAATGTGCCTGTCCGAGATCTACCCATAAATATATGGAATAAACGCTCGGCAAGGCTTTCGGCCTTGCGCGTGTGCGCAAAACTCGTAATGGGGGAAGAAGCAATTACTTCTTTTTGGCCGCCTTGGGCCGCTTGGCGCCGTACTTGGAACGGGCCTGCATACGGCCGTTGACGCCCTGGGTGTCCAGCGTGCCGCGGATGATGTGGTAACGAACGCCGGGCAGGTCCTTCACACGGCCGCCGCGGATCATGACCACGGAGTGCTCCTGCAGGTTGTGGCCTACGCCGGGGATATAGGCGGTGACCTCGTAGCCGTTGGTCAGGCGCACACGGGCGATCTTACGCAGAGCCGAGTTGGGCTTCTTGGGAGTGGTGGTCTTCACCGCGGTGCACACGCCCCGCTTCTGGGGAGAGGGCAGGTCGGTCTCCGTGTTCTTCAGGGTGTTCAGGCCGAACTGCATGGCGGGAGAATTGGACTTGTAAGGCGCCATCTTGCGGCCCTTACGGACCAGCTGGTTAAAAGTAGGCATGATTTTCCTCCTTTCAATAAATATATATTTTAACGAACGCTCCGAGGATTATTCGTTAAAAACGGAAAAAGTTAGGCGGGGCTTTATATTGCCGCGGCCACAGCCGCGTCCACGGCGATGCCGCAGGCCTTGCCCAGCGCCTTCATGGATGGGACCCAGACGGCGTCCACGCCGTGTTCCTGGGCCTGGCGCGCCAGGGGCTGGGTGAGCTGGGGGTCAGCATCCTGGGTCAGATAGAGCCGCTTGGCGCGGCCGTCCGCCAGCGCCCGGCGGACCTGCTTGACGCCCACGACCTTGGCGGTGTGCTCCAATTCGTTCAGCATCCAAACGGCCCCCTTCCTATATCAACGCAATTTTGAATTATAGCATACAAAAACGGAACCGTCAAGTGAGAATCCCACGTAAAATCTATTTATTTCATGTTCTTCCGCGTCAAAATAGCCAAAAAATATCCGTTTGAGTGGATGGAGACCGGGGGAGGTCGGAAAAGCGGTGGTCGACCGGGGGTGGTCCATGCCTGCGCTGTTTTTTACAAAAGCTGCGGATTCCTTCTTGACATCACCGCATTAAAGCGTTATACTGACTTGCGTGGGCAGGATGGCTCACATTTTTTCCACTGGCACTTTGCCGGAACAAAGCGATAAAGCAATGGATAATTGGAGGAGTTTAAGAATGAAAACATGGTCTAAATGGATGGCGCTGGCGGTGTCGCTGGCGTTGGCCGTATCACTGGCCGCCTGTTCCAATGGCTCGGGTGCGCAGAACAGCGCCCCCGCCGGAAACGAAAAATATGTGGTGGGAATCTGTCAGCTGCTCCCCCACGCCGCGCTGAACGAGGCCACCCAGGGCTTTAAGGACGCGCTCACCGAAGCGCTGGGCGATGCGGTGGAGATCAAGGAGGGCAACGCCGGCGGCGAGAGCGCCAACTGCGCCACCATCATCGACGGCTTCATCGCCGAGAAGGTGGACCTGATTCTGGCCAATGCCACCCCGTCTCTCACCGCCGCCGCGTCGGCCACCGACACCATTCCCATTCTGGGCACCGCCGTCACCAACTACGGCATCGCCCTGAACCTGGACACCACCGAGGACAAGGTGCTGGGCGGCAATATTTCCGGCACCTCCGACCTGGCCCCCCTGGACCAGCAGGCCGCCATGGTGCAGGAGCTGTTCCCGGACGCCAAAAACGTGGGTTTGGTGTACTGCTCCGCAGAGGCCAACTCCCTGTACCAAGTGGAGACCATCAAGGGCTATTTGGAGGATATGGGCTATGCCTGCACCCAGTACGCCTTCACAGATGTTAACGACCTGTCCAGCGTGGTGCAGACCGCCTGTGACAACTCCGACGTGCTGTATATTCCCACCGATAACACCGCCGCCGACAATGCGGAGACCATTGCGAACGTGGTGATTCCCGCCGGGGTGCCCGTGGTGGCCGGCGAGGAGGGCATCTGCGGCGGCTGCGGCGTGGCCACCCTGTCCATCAGCTATTACGAGATCGGCCACATGGCCGGGGAGATGGCGGTGCAGATTCTCAAGGGAGAGAAGAAGGTGTCCGAGATGGCCATCGGCTTTGACACCACGCTGGAGAAGAAGTATAACGCAGACCTCTGCCAGCAGCTGGGGCTGACCATGCCGGAGGGCTATGTCCCCATCGGCGGCTGAGGCGCAGGGACCACCTTTTAAAGCCGGGGGAAAGGGCTGCCCTTTCCCCCGGTTTTCGGCGTATGATTTCACACGGGAGGAATGAGAATGGACGTTTTGCTGAGCTTTTTGAACTCCCTGCCCGGCGCCGCCGGACAGGGGCTGATTTGGGGTGTCATGGCCATCGGCGTGTACATCACCTATCGGATTTTGGACGTGGCGGATTTGACGGTGGACGGCTCCCTGGCCACCGGCGGGGCGGTGTGCGCCCTGCTCATCAGCCTGGGGGTGAATCCGTGGCTGGCGCTGCTGGCGGCGGTGCTGTCCGGCATGGCGGCGGGGCTGGTCACAGGTCTGCTCCACACCGTATGCGGCATTCCGGCCATTTTGTCCGGCATCCTCACCCAGCTGGCGCTGTACTCCATCAACCTGCGGGTGATGGCTATTGGGGACGCCGCGGCTAAAACCAAGTCCACCTTGGCCGTCAGCGTGGATCGGCACGGTCTGCTGGTGTCCTCCCGGTATATCCGGGAGGCGGGGCTGAGCAATCCCCTGCTGCTGCTGGCGGCGCTGGTGGCGGTGGTAATCGGAGTGCTGTACTGGTTCTTCGGCACGGAGCAGGGGTCCGCGCTGCGGGCCACGGGCTCCAACCCCCATATGGCCAGGGCCCAGGGTATCAACACCAGCTGGAGTAAGGTGCTGGGGCTGGTGGTGTCCAACGCGCTGGTGGCCCTGTCCGGGGCGCTGCTGGCCCAGTACCAGGGCAGCGCCACCATCGACATGGGCCGGGGCGCCATCGTCATCGGCCTGGCCGCCGTTATCATCGGCGAGGTGCTGCTGGGCGGGGTGTTCATCAACTTTGCCCTGAAGCTGCTGGCGGCGGTGATCGGCGCGGTGATCTACTACGCGGTGATTACCCTGGTGCTGCGCCTGGGGTTGGAGACCACCGATTTGAAGCTGCTCACCGCCCTGGTGGTGGCCCTGTTCCTCACCATCCCTTACTGGAAGGGGAAATACTTCTCCAAGGCCGCCGGCTCGGGAAAAAAGGAGGAGAGCGCCCATGCTTGACGTGAAAAACATCTGCAAAACCTTCAACCCAGGCACTGTCAATGAGAAGACGGCCCTGCGGGGGGTGTCCCTGACTCTGAACGACGGGGATTTCGTTACCGTCATCGGCGGCAATGGAGCGGGCAAGTCCACCCTGCTCAACGCGGTGGCGGGGGTGTGGCCGGTGGACTCCGGCGCCATCTCCATCGGGGGCGTGGACGTGACCAGGCTTCCCGAGCACAAGCGGGCCAAGTATATCGGTCGGGTATTTCAGGACCCCATGATGGGCACCGCCGCCACCATGCAGATTGAGGAAAACATGGCTCTGGCCGCCCGCCGGGGAAAGGGTCGCTCGCTGCGTCCCGGCATCACCCGGGACGAGCGGGAGCACTACCGGGAGATGCTGAAAATCCTGGACCTGGGGCTGGAGGACCGGCTCACGTCCAAGGTGGGCCTTCTGTCCGGCGGTCAGCGGCAGGCGCTCACCCTGCTCATGGCCACGCTGCAAAAGCCCGATCTGCTGCTGCTGGACGAGCACACCGCGGCGCTGGACCCCAAGACGGCGGCCAAGGTGCTGGAGGCCACCGAACGCATCGTGCAGAAGGACAAGCTCACCACCCTGATGATTACCCACAATATGAAGGACGCCATCGTCCACGGCAACCGGCTGATTATGATGTACGAGGGGCGCATCGCCCTGGACATCGCCGGGGAGGACAAAAAGAAGCTCACCGTGGAGGACCTGCTGGCCAAGTTCGGCCAGGCCACCGGGTCGGACGAGGCAGACGATAAGCTGCTGCTGGGGTAAACGCGGTGGAAATTTATCAAATTGACCAATCAAATGTATCTGCTGTCGCCGGGCTGATGTCCGCCATTAAGCCGGATTGGTGGGACTTCGATGGGGCGAGCCGTCAGCTGCAAGAGGTATCCTTGTTGGCGAATTTGATCGGCTGGTATATGGGAGAGGGCGGGAATCCCAAGGGATGGATTTTGTGCGCAGAGTACGAGGGCTATTCCTGCCTGAGCGTTGAATGCCTTGGGTACGATGAAAATGGGACGTTTGTCATGGAACAGCAGCTGGAACCGCTGCTGAGACAGGCCGAGGCTCACGCGAAGGAAAAGGGCTACCGCAATTTGAAATATATCATCGGTTCAACGGATATGTCCTGCCACGGTAGGCCAATGACGGACTATGCAGAGGAACTGCGGAGTCTGGAATCGCGCGGCCGTGCGCACTTTGACTATTTCGTGGGGTATGGGTTCTCTCCGACCGGGTTTATCCCCAACTGTTACGGCGAAAACTATCACGGCATTGTTATGATCAAGCCGCTGATATGAATCAGCGCAGCCCGCCGGATATCCGGCGGGCTTTTTTGCGGAAAATCCGGGAAAGCGCTTGACAAAACCCTATTATAAGCATATGCTTAATTCAGAAAGAAAAGTTTAGGAGTGAAGCCCATGACCCAGCGGGAACGGCAAATCCTCCGGTGGATTGAGGAAAACCCCATGATCTCTCAGCAGGAGCTGGCGGACAAGGCGGGCATCGCCCGCTCGTCGGTGGCGGTGCACATCTCCAACCTGATGAAAAAGGGGCACATCGCCGGAAAAGGGTATATTGTGTCCTCCGCGCCCTACGCGGTGGTGGTGGGCGGTGTGAATATGGACATCGGCGGCGTGTCCGCCGCGCCCCTGGTCCCCGCCGATTCCAACCCGGGCGCGGTGCGCATGAGCTTAGGCGGCGTGGGGCGGAACATCGCCCACAACATGGCCCTTTTGGGGCTGGACGTGCGGCTGCTCACCGCCTTTGGCGACGACCTGTACGCCCAGCGCATCGCCGCCTCCTGCGGGGAGCTGGGCATCGACATCAGCCGGTCCCTTCAGGTCTCAGGGGGGCGGACCTCCACCTACCTTTTTATCGCCGACGAGAAGGGGGAGATGGAACTGGCCCTGTCCGATATGGACATCTACCGGCACATCACCCCGGCGTTTCTGGCCGCCCGGACGGCGCTGCTGCAAAACGCCCAGCTGGTGGTGGTGGATGCCAATATCCCCGCCGAGGCCATCGCCTGGATTGCGGACCATGTGACGCCCCCCGTCTTTGCCGACCCGGTGTCCACCGCCAAGGCGGAACGACTGCGGCCCGTGCTGGGCAAGCTCCACACCCTGAAGCCCAACCGAATCGAGGCCGAGCTGCTGTCCGGGGTGGCCATTACGGACGAGGCCGGCCTGAACCGGGCGGCGGACAAGCTGCTGGAGACGGGGCTGCGCCGGGTGTTTCTCTCCCTGGGCGGGGACGGGGTCCTGGCTGCCGACCACAGCGGACGGGTGCGTCTGCCCTGCCTGCCGGGAAACCGGGTGAACACCACCGGCTGCGGGGACGCTTTTATGGCGGCGCTGGCCTGGGCCTATTTAGAGGGCACCGATTTGGAGGGCACCGCCCTGGCGGGGTCGGCGGCGGCGTCCATCGCCATGGAGAGCGGCGAGACGATCAACGAGGCCATGAGCGCCCAGGCGCTGGCTCAGCGGATGGGGCGCATCTTAGAAGGAGGAGACCGATGAACTATCAAGAGGAAAACGCCCGGACCGTCGACCGGTGGTGCGCGCAGGGCTGGGAGTGGGGGCGGCCGGTCTCCCACGAGGACTACGTGAAAGCGCAGGCCGGCGAGTGGGGGGTGTATCTGACCCCCACCAAGTTCGTGCCCCAGGAGTGGTTCGGCGAGCTGAAGGGGAAAAGGCTGCTGGGCCTCGCCAGCGGCGGCGGGCAGCAGATCCCCATCTTCACAGCGCTGGGCGCGGCGTGCACGGTGCTGGACTACTCCCCGCAGCAGTGCGCCAGTGAAAAAATGGTGGCGGAGCGGGAGGGCTATCAGGTGGAGGTCATCCGGGGGGACATGACCCAGCCCCTCCCTTTTGAGGACGGAAGCTTCGACCTCATTTTCCACCCTGTGTCCAACTGCTACGTGGAGGAGGTAGAGCCCATTTTCCGGGAGTGCTTCCGGGTGCTGAAGCCGGGCGGGGTGCTCCTGGGGGGCTACGACACCGGCGTCAACTATCTCTTTGACGAGTCGGAGGAAAAGCTGACCTACCCGCTGCCGTTTAATCCCTTGAAGGACAAGGCATTGTACGAGATGTGCGTAAGGGAGGACTGGGGCATTCAGTTTTCCCACACGCTGGAGGAGCAGATCGGCGGCCAGCTCAAGGCGGGCTTCCGGCTGACCCACCTGTACGAAGACACCAATGGGGAGGGCAGGCTCCACGAGTTTCACGTGCCCTCTTTCGTGGCGGTGCGGGCGGTGAAGCCGGAGGGACGACCCGGCCCCAACCGATAGCGCGGCAGACCAAACACCATTATTATATTTAGTTGGAGGTTTTACCCATGACACTGAACAAGTATCTGGACGTTTCCCCCGAGGTGGCCCAGGCTCTGGCCACCGGAAAGCCCGTGGTGGCCCTGGAGTCCACCATCATCTCCCACGGGATGCCCTATCCCCAGAATGTGGAGACCGCCCTGGCGGTGGAGCAGATCATCCGGGACAACGGGGCCGTCCCCGCCACCATCGCCATCATCGGCGGGCGGCTGAAGGCGGGCTGCACCAAGGAGGAGATCGAGCACCTGGGGAAGACGGGCACCGCCATCGCCAAGGCCAGCCGGCGGGATTTGGCCATGCTGTGCGCCCGGGGGCAGGACGGGGCCACCACCGTCACCACCACCATGATCATCGCCCACATGGCGGGCATCAAGGTGTTCGCCACCGGCGGCATCGGCGGGGTGCACCGGGGCGCGGAGACCACCATGGACATCTCCGCCGATCTGGAGGAGCTGGCCCATACCCCCGTGATGGTGGTGTGCGCCGGAGCCAAGTCCATCCTGGACCTGGGGCTCACCCTGGAGTACCTGGAGACCCACGGCGTGCCCGTGCTGGGCTACGGCACGAAGGAGCTGCCCGCCTTCTACACCCGGCACAGCGGCTTTGCGGTGGACTACCAGGTGGACAGCCCGGAGGAGCTGGCCGCCGCCTTCCGGGCCAGCCTGGAGCTGGGCTTTGCCGGCGGTATGCTGGTGACGAATCCCATCCCGGAGGAGTACTCCATGGACCCGGCGGTCATCAACGCGGCCATTGAGGAGGCGCTGGCCCAGGCCAAGGAAAACGGCATCCACGGCAAGGAGACCACCCCCTTCCTGCTGGCCAAGGTGAAGGAGCTCACCGGCGGGGACAGCCTGGACTCCAATATTCAGCTGGTGTTCAACAACGCCAAGGTGGCGGCCCAGACCGCCGTCTGCCTGACAAAATAATGAAGAGGCCCCCGGCGCACGCGCCGGGGGCCTTTGTGCGTTATTGGCCGGACGCATAGGCGTCCATGGCGGCTTTCAGATTGGCCAGGAAGCGCCCCCGGCCAAAGACCAGGAACTTCCATGCCCGCCCGTCCTTCATGTGGAGCGTTACGGTGGGCAGGAACAGCGCCCTGCTTTTCTCCACGCCCTTGATCCGGCAGAAGGGAAGCTGTAAATTCCGAATCTCTGGGGACACCGAGAGCTTCCCCGTGCGGTAGGTCACCCGCTCGTCATCCAGAAACAGCCCGCCGCCCAGTAGGCCCTGATGGCACAGGCTGGCCATATATGTTTGATCCATCCTCCGCACCCCCTAAAATATTCCGTTATTGTATTTGAACTGGGCATAGACCATAACGGCCAGCCCAACCGCCACCCCGGCGGCTAACAGATAAAAAATGGGTTCTGCATCAAAGATCATTTGCAGTACAGCCGTCGCCGCCGTGGAAACACCTATAATCATCGTCCCCAGGCCCATGGCTCTCCCGTACTTGGGCGCGTCCTCCTTGCTCACCCTGCGGCGGTTATACCGGTGGACCGTGGAAATATTCCCTTTGAAATTTTGGATGGCCGCCACAATCAGAGCAGCCCCCATGAGCAGCAAAAGGATATACTCCATCTGAACACCCCCTCAAAAATAGAATAACTCCTCAAATTTTTTGTCCAGCGCCACGCACAAAATCAGTGCCAGCTTGGCCGTGGGGTTGAACTGCCCCGTCTCGATGGAGCTGATGGTGTTGCGGGACACACCCACCAGCTCGGCCAGCGCCGCCTGGGACAGACCCGCCTGCGTGCGTGCGTCCTTCAAGCGGTTTTTCAGCACGAGTGTCTCGTCCATCACGCCATCCCCAGCAGGTCGCGCAGGTAAAACACGAAGAACGTGACGCAGAAGGCCAGGTAGATCAGCCCCAGCAATAGCTCATGGCGGCGGCGGAGCCTGTAATACTTGAACAGGAAGATGGACGCCTGCATGGCCCACATCACCGTCCAGACGCTGTAGTTTGGGCGGCCATCCTGAAAAGCGGCGCTCAGCACGCTGAGCAGGCCGCACACGATCATGCCAACGCCCAGGCTCACGGCGTTGGCTCTGGACAGCGCGGCCTCCTCCACAAAGTCCCGGTCCTTGTTTTCCTCTCGGCTCTTTTTCAAAATTTCGTCTCTTCTCCATGGGACAGCCCTCCTCCAAGTGCGTTGACAAGTTTACTTGGTGTAGCTATCATACCACCGCCAAGTAAACTTGTCAATGGGCTTTGCAAAGTTTTCTTGGCAAATTGAAAAACGCCTGAGGACGTACCCTCTGTAGCGCAGGGACGGTGACCCAGCGCCCCGTAGCCTGTCGCCGTCCCGCAGCGAGGAGGGTGTGTCCTCAGGCTGCCCGCGGGGTGCGCTATTTCAGAGCGTCCAGGTACGCCCCCACGTCAAAGGGCTCCAGTGGGCCGTCCTTGCGCAGATAGAGGGGGTGGTGGGGGTGCCCCGCCTTTGTCCGCTTCCCCGCGGAGAACCACCGGGCATTCCGCCGCTTCCCTACCGCGATCATGTCCCGGACGCATTGGGGCAGGTAGCCCCGTTTCCCAATCACCGCCCCCCAGGCCGCCCACACCGCCGGGGAGCCGGTGCGGTCTAAAGAAAGGACATAGTCGAAGGCCCGCATATTCTCGGCGTGGAGGGCGGCATTGCAGGCGCGCTCCATGTCCTCCGGACGGGTGGCCCGCTGGGCATATACGTTGAACATGATGAAGCTGTCATACCCATTGTGGCAGGCCACCCGCTCCACCGATTTTAACGTGGGGTCCAAATCGCCGGGGGCGGCGGTGGAGGGGTTTACCCCGATGCAGATCAGGGGATGATTCCCTCGGGTGCCCAGGATATAACGATACTCTCCGTAATAATTTGGCACATAAAGCCAATGTGTTGTGTCGTAATGGGGGGAAGGGGCCAGAGCCGCCGCCAGAGCGGCCTCAAAGGGAACCAGCTCCAACAGGGCGGTATCGCCGCTGGGAATGTGCATTGTCATCACCTCGGACACAGTTTAACACAAAAAACGGGGGAAGAAAAGCCCGCGCCGGGTTGAATGGGGTAAATTTGGTTGCGTAGCCTGTCCTATTGTGATATGATAGCCGGAACAAGAAGAAGCGGAGGGAGCGAGATGAAGGAGCAAGCGATGGATACAGCCGCCCGCCAGCACCGGCGGCACGTGGGGATGCGCATCATTAAGACGGTGATCGCCGTGTTTGTGTGCGGGATGCTGGCCTGGGTGCGGGAGGCGTCCGGCTTTTACTCCATGATTGCGGCGGTGGTGTGCGTACAGAACACGGCGGGCAAGACCATCGAATCGTCCATCAACCGGATGACGGGCACCCTGATTGGCGGCGTGGCGGGGGTGCTGATGGTGTACTTCATGGACGTGCTGGGGATTCTGTATATTGAACCGGCCCGGTATGCTGTGCTGTCGCTGATGCTCATCCCCATTATTGAACTGTGTCTGGCCATTAAAAAGCCGGGCAGCGCCGCCATGGCCTGCATTGTGTTTTTGTGCGTCACGGTAAACCACAGCGTTGGGGACAACCCCGTGATCTACTCCATTGAGCGGCTGTTTGAGACGCTGGTGGGGGTGGCGCTGGCCTGCGGCATCGACATCCTCCTGCCCCATCAGACTCCGCCCGCGGCGCAGCAGTCCGCCCCACCGGACCAGGGGGAGGAGAAGCACCCCGAGGAGGAGGCCCCGGAGGAGGAGCAAGCGCCGGACGGAGGACGGGAGCCGTGAGGTATCGGGAGATTTGCCCCGCAGTTTTTCTCGCCCGGCCCAATCGGTTTGTGGCCCAGGTGGAGCGAAACGGGCGCGTGGAGACGGTCCATGTGAAAAACACCGGGCGGTGTAAAGAGCTTTTGCTTCCCGGCTGTACGGTATATTTGGAGCGCAGCGGCAACCCTGCCCGCAAGACGGGCTTTGATTTGGTGGCGGTAGAGAAGGTCCGCCCCGGCCTGCCGCCCCTGCTCGTCAATATGGATGCCCAGGCTCCCAACAAAGTGTTTGGCGAGTGGATGGCAGCCGGGCTGGGAGAGGCGCTGGGCCTGCCCCGGCCGGATTTGCTCCGGCCGGAGAAAACCTGGGGGAATTCCCGCTTTGATTTCTACTGGGAGAAATCGCGTGGGGTGGGAGAGGTCGAAACGGATGTTTTACGTGAAACGCGGCCGGAGGGGCTTTGCGGGGGCCTCGGTTTGCGGGGTTTTGTAGAAGTCAAGGGCTGCACCTTAGAGGAGGACGGCCTGGCCCTGTTCCCTGATGCGCCCACCCTCCGGGGGGCCAAGCACCTACGGGAGCTGGCGGCCTGCCGGGAGGCGGGATACGAGGCGGCGGTATGCTTCGTCATCCAGATGGCGGGTATGTCCGCTTTCTCCCCCAACGACCGCACCGATCCGGAATTTGGCCGCGCCCTGCGCGCGGCGGCGGGGGCCGGGGTGAAGGTGCTGGCGGTGGAGTGCGCCGTCACCCAGGACAGCCTGACAATGACCCGGCTGGTGCCGGTGCGCCTGTGAGCCCGCCTTGATTTTTTAGGGCCGCTGTGGTAAAATACTTCCCGCAAAATCGGCGGCGGAGGGGGTGCGGGCATGACGCAGGAGGAACTGGACGCTCTGCTGGTCCGAGTGGCGGACCAGGCCAGGGCGGTGAACATCCCCATCTCCCGGCACATCTGCCCCCATGTGCGCCTCAACCGCCGGGCCCGCACCCGGTTTGGCTGCTGCATCCGGCGGGGCGGGACGCACACCATTGAGCTGTCCGCCCAGCTGGTCCGGGAGGGCGGGCAGGAGGCGGTGGCGCGGGTGCTGGCCCACGAGGTGCTGCATACCTGCTATGGCTGCGCCAACCACGGCCCGCGCTGGAAAGGCTATGCCCAGCGGATGAACGACGCCTATGGCTATGCCATCCGCCGCACCGATGATTACGCCTCTCTGGGGCTGGAGGACGACCGGCCGGTGCGCTACTATGTGGTGTGTCAGTGGTGCGCCCGGCGCATCCCCCGGATGAAGCGCTCTCCCCTGGTGGACCACCCGGAGCGCTACCGCTGCCCCTGCGGGGGAACGCTGCGGGTGGAGCGGGCCGGGGATTTAGACGATATGAAAGGTGATGACTGCCCATGAACCGAAGCGCCGGCATTTTGATGCCAATTTTTTCCCTTCCCTCCCCCCATGGCATTGGAACCATGGGGCAGGCCGCTCGGGACTTTGTGGATTTTTTAGCGGCGGCGGGCCAGAGCTATTGGCAGCTGCTGCCCGTGGGGCCCACCAGCTATGGGGACTCCCCCTACCAGTCCTTCTCCTCCTTCGCGGGCAACCCCTATTTCATCGACCTGGATGATTTGGCGCAGGCGGGCCTGCTGGAACCGGCGGAGTACCAGGGCATAGACTGGGGAAGCCCGGCGCGGGTGGACTATGCGCTGCTGTACGAAACACGCTACCCGGTGCTGCGCGCCGCTGTGGGCCGGCTGCTGACCGCCCCCCCGGCGGGCTACAGCGCTTTTTTGGAGGACAACGGCGATTGGCTGGAGAACTACGCCCTGTTCATGGCCCTGAAGGGGGAGAACGGCGGCGTGTCCTGGCAGGAGTGGCCGGACGAGGTGCGCCTGCGCCGGGAGGAGGCGCTGGCCGCCGCCAGAACGCGTCTGGCGGACGAGATTAACTTCTGGCGGGGAGTGCAGTACCTATTTTTTACCCAGTGGGACGCGCTGAAGGCGCGGGCGAATGGGAAGGGCGTTTCCATCATCGGCGACCTGCCTATCTATGTGGCGCTGGACAGCGCCGACGTGTGGGCCGCCCCCAAGCAGTTCCAGCTGGACGAGCAGCTGGCGCCGGTGGAGGTGGCGGGCTGTCCGCCGGACGCGTTCACCGCCGACGGCCAGCTGTGGGGCAATCCCCTGTTTGACTGGGAGATGATGAAACAGGATGGCTACCGCTGGTGGCTGCGGCGCATCGGTTTTCAGTTCCGGCTGTTCGACGTGCTGCGCATCGACCACTTCCGGGGCTTTGACGAGTACTACGCCATCCCGTACGGCGACAAGACCGCCCGGAACGGGCGGTGGAAGCCCGGCCCCGGTCTGGACTTCTTCAAAACGGTGAACCGGGAGCTGGGCAGGCGGCAGATCATCGCCGAGGACCTGGGCTTCCTCACCGACTCGGTGCGCACCCTGCTGCGCCGCACGGGCTACCCCGGCATGAAGGTGCTGGAGTTTGCCTTCGACGCCAAGGGCGGGGACAGCGAGTACCTTCCCCACCGCTATGAACATAACTGCGTGGTGTACGCCGGGACCCACGACAATGAGACCATTCAGGGCTGGCTGGCGGCGCAGCGCCCGGCGGTGCGCCGGTATGTCCGGCAGTACTTCCATATTGCGCGGCGGGAGGATTTGGCCTGGGGCGTGATGCGGGGCGGCTGGGCCAGCGTGGCGGACCTGGCGGTGATGCAGATGCAGGACCTGCTGTCCATCGGGGCGGAGGGGCGGATCAACGTGCCGTCCACCCTGGGAGGGAACTGGCAGTGGCGGTTGCTGCCCGGCCAGGCGGACGGAGCGCTGGCGGAGCGGCTGCTGGAGTTCATGAAGCTGTACCACCGTGGGCCCAAGCCCCCGGCCAAGGTCAAACGGCGGGTCGAGGGGGGCCAAAAGCCCCAAAAAGGCTGAATTTGGTTATTTTGACCGTTGACGGATGGGGGAAAGCGGGTTATACTTGCCGCGGAAATCAAACAGCGTCCGAGCCGTCGCGAGCAGCGCGGATGGAGCGGAGCGAAAGCAAAAGCCCAGCCGCCGCGCGGGTATGCGGCCCAACCCGCCGAGACTAAGGAGCAGTACCCAAACAGCGCCATAAAGCGCTTTTTAGATTGGAAAGGAGCTTCTTTCATGGATGTCAAAACCCGCCTGCACGAGATTGCGCACGTGCGCTATGGGCTGGAGCTTTCCCAATGCAGCGACAGCCAGCTGTACCATGCCCTGCTCCAGCTGACCCAGGAGCTGTCCGCCGCGCGCCCCGCCCCGGAGGGGGCGCGCAAGCTGTACTACTTCTCCGCTGAGTTCCTCATCGGGAAGCTGCTGAGCAACAATCTGCTGGCCCTGGGCATTTTCGATGAGGTGTCCCAGGCGCTGACCCAGTGCGGCAAGAGCTTGTCCGCCGTGGAGGACATGGAGCCGGAGCCCTCCCTGGGCAACGGCGGGCTGGGGCGCCTGGCCGCCTGCTTCCTGGACTCCATCGCCGCCTTGGGCCTGCCCGGCGACGGCGTGGGGCTGAATTACCACTACGGCCTGTTCAAGCAGGAGTTCCACCTCAGCCACCAGTTTGAGCAGCCCAACCCCTGGATAGAGGACGAGAGCTGGCTCATACCCACCGGCGTGGAATTCGAGGTGCCCTTCGCGTTCGGGCCAGTGAAGGCCAAACTGCTGGACATCGCCGTCCCCGGCGCCCACTCCGGCGTGGCCAACCGGCTGCACCTGTTCGACGTGGAGAACCCCGCCGCTCCCCCGGCCGACGGTATCGACTTCGACAAGAGCGACCTGCCCGCCCACCTCACCTCCTTCCTCTACCCCGACGACAGCGACGAGGAGGGACGGCTGCTGCGGGTGTATCAGCAGTACTTCATGGTATCCGCCGGAGCGCAGCTCATTTTGAAGGAGCTGGCGGAGCGGGGCTATGGCCCCGAAGCCCTTGGCGACTACGTGGCCATCCAGATCAACGATACCCACCCCTCCATGGTCATCCCGGAGCTGGTGCGGCTGCTCACGGCCCGCGGCCTCTCCATGGACGCGGCGGTGGAGCAAGTGTCCAAGACCTGCGCCTATACCAATCACACCATTTTGGCCGAGGCGCTGGAGAAGTGGCCCCTGGCCTTCATCGAGAAGGTGGCTCCCCAGCTGGTGCCCATCATTCGGGAGCTGGACGCACGGGCCAAGGCCGCTCATCCCGATCCCAAGGTGGCCATCCTCCAGGGGGAGGCGGGCAAGGAGCTGGTCCACATGGCCCACATGGATATCCATTATGGCTATTCGGTGAACGGCGTGGCGGCCCTCCATACCGACATCCTGAAAAGCTCCGAGCTGAGGAGTTTTTACGACATCTACCCCGCCAAGTTCAACAACAAGACCAACGGCGTCACCCTGCGGCGGTGGCTGGAGGTGTGTAATCCCCAGCTGGCCGCCCTGCTGGACGAGTGCGTGGGGCCCGAGTGGCGGCGTGCCCCCGCCCGGCTGAGCAAGCTGATGGACTACTACAATGACAGCGCGGTGCTGGAGAAGCTGCTGAGCATCAAGAGCGCCAACAAGCGGTTTGCCTCCGACGTGTTCGCCCGGGACCAGTACGGCATCCGCCTGGACCCCGAGGCGGTGTTCGACATCCAGGTGAAGCGCCTGCACGAGTACAAGCGCCAGCAGATGAACGCGCTGTATGTCATTCACAAGTACCTGGAGATCAAGGCCGGCCAGCTTCCCCCGCGGCCCATCACCGTCATCTTCGGGGCCAAGGCGGCCCCGGCCTATGTGATGGCAAAGCACATCATCCACCTGATTTTGTGCCTGCGGCGGCTCATTGAGAGCGATCCCCAGGTGCGTCCGTGGCTCCATGTGGCCATGGTGGAGAACTACAACGTCACCTGGGCGGAGCGGCTCATCCCCGCCTGCGACATCTCAGAGCAGATATCCCTGGCGTCCAAGGAGGCCAGCGGCACCGGCAACATGAAGTTTATGGCCAACGGCGCGGTGACACTGGGCACCTTGGACGGGGCCAACGTGGAGATCGCCGAGCTGGTGGGGCCGGACAACATCTACACCTTCGGCGCGGGCAGCAATTATGTCATCGAGTTGGTCAAACAGCGCGACGCGGGGCTGAAGCCGGGTTATCAGCCCGATGTGTACTATCAGCGCCCGGCGGTGAAGCCGCTGGTGGACTTCCTGGGAGACCCCGCCCTCGTCGCCCTGGGGGACCGGGAGGCGCTGAAAGCGCTGTGGACCGACCTGATCACCAAGGACTGGTTCATGGCCCTGCTGGACGTGGAGGCGTATATCGCCGCTCGGGACCGGGCGGTGGCCGACTACGGCGACCGCACCGCTTGGGCGCGAAAGATGCTGGTGAACACCGCCCGTAGCGGCTACTTCTCCAGCGACCGCACCATCGCGGAGTATAACCGGGACATCTGGCGACTGAAGTAAAAGCACCCCCCCGCCGTGAAAACGGCGGGGGGTTTTGCTTAGCTGGGGGGCAGGATGGCGCGTTGGCTGTGAAAAAACCGCCCCCGCCGCGTCAGCGGCAGGGACGGCGTTTTCCTGCTTAGTTGGAGGGCAGAATGGATGCGATGGACATGGCGAAGTTGCTGATGGGCATGGTTTGGAGCACCACCCGGCCCGGGCCGGTGACAACGGTGTTAAAGAGGCCCTCTCCGCCGAACAGCACGTTCTTGACGCCCTTCACCGTGCGTACGTCCACCGAGCAGGTGGCGTCGATCATGGCCAGATTGCCGGTGTCGATGACGATCTGCTGGCCCGGCGCCAGGTCATACTCCACGGCAGAGCCGTCGATCTCCAGGAAAGCGGTGCCGTGGCCGCTGAGCTTCTGCAAAATGAAGCCCTCGCCGCTGAAGAAGCCGGACATCCCTTTCTTCTGGAAGAACACGGACAGCTCGACCCCCTGCTCTGAGGCCAGGAAGCCGGACTTTTGCACCACAATGGGCCGGTCCGGGGTAATCTCCACCGCGCGGATGGAGCCGGGGAAGCTGGAGGCAAAGGCGATCATGCCGGGGCCGCCCTGGGCGGTGTAGATGTTCTGGAACATAGACTCGCCGGAGAACATCCGGCCAAAGGCTTTGCCGATGCCGCCCGCGCTGGTCTTCATCTCCATGTTGGGGGACATCCAGACCATGGAGCCCTTTTCCGTAATCATGGATTCGTTGGCCTCCACGTCGCAGATGACCACAGGCATGGGCTCGCCGGTAATGTTATAGCGCATAGGTATTTCCTCCTTCTCTGGGGGCTGAGGCCCCGTTTGGAGACAGTATACACCCGCGAAGGAAAAAGCGCAATTTAAAATTTGCGAAAGATACGCCGCTCACGCCATTCCCCGCAGGCAATCGGCCAGGGGGGCGATATATTTTGGGTCAGAGATATCGTAGGAGCGGCGAATGGCCGCAAGGAAGGCCTCGTCCTCCGGGCTTTTGGCTTTTTTCCGGGTCATGGCCCAGGCGGCAAGCTTCATCATAGCCCGGTCCACTACGCCCATTTTTTCATAGCACAGCCCCGCCGGAAGGTAAAAGTGGGGGATGGCGGTCAACTCCGCCGGGGTGAGGTTTTGGGCCCACATGGTCTGAATGGCAGCCTCCGCCTCGTTGGGCATAGCCCCGGTGGCAAAGAGCGCCAGCTTCTTCGCGCCCCGCCGAACCAGCAACTTCTGTGCCTTTTTCCAGCCGTCTACGCTTCCGGCGTGGAGGCGGCTGCCGAACGCTGCCGCGTCATATTGGGACAGGTCGGCGGGGGTGGCGGAAAGCGGCAGGGCGGTACAGCCCAGCTCCGCCGCCAGCAGTTCGGCGTACTTCTTGGTGAAACCGGTTTTGCTGCTGTAGAGTATGATTACGTTAGGATTCATGGTTGTTTTCCCCCCTTAATTTGGGCTAAAAATGCCTGGTAAGCTGTTTGCTGCCAGGAAAAAATGTCCGAGGCCGGGATGCCCGGCGCGGCGGTGGAAAAGATGGCCCCCAGGCCCACGGTGTACACGATCATGTTGATGTGGAGCCGCCGGGTGTCCTCCTCGGTCAGTCCCAGCTCCCCGGCGATGGCCGCCTCCAGGCGGGGGTCCGATTCGGACCGGCACAGGTCGTCCAGGGAGGCCACCCCCTCCCGCGGGCAGAGGATAAACAGCTTGAACAGCTCCGGCTCCTCCTGGGCCAGCCGCACGCAGGCCCGGCCGACGGCCTGGAAGCTCCCAGGGCCGCATTCCTCCCGGGCAAACCAGGCGCGCGCAAATTCCCGCACCTTGGCGTAGACGGCCGTGCGCAGGCCGTCCATGTTTTGGCAGTAGCTGTAGATGGGCTGAACAGAGCAGCCCAGGCGGGCGGCGATATTTTTCACCAGCACCTGCTCCATGCCGCCCTCGCGGGCCAGCTGAAAAGCGGCGTTCACCACCATCTCTTTGGTGATTTTTTGCTTTGGCATGAGCTCCCTCCACTTATATAACTTAATTATATAAAAAGATTATATTACAAGGAAGGGCCTTTGTCAAGAAAAATCCCGGCAGCCGCAATGACTGCCGGGAAAAATAAAAAAGCAGTCGATTTTACCCGTTTGGGTAAAATCGATTGCCTCTATGTTGGCTCAGCAGGCTGTGCCTGACTTAGAAGCTCTGATAAGGCGGCACGGCCAGACCGCAGTCCAGGCCCTCGTTGATGAGATTGCCGTAATCCTGATAGCTGTCTTTGAGCCATACGATCACATTCTTCATTTCATTGCACCTCCTTTCTACGGTACTCATTATACGCCTTTCGCGGGCAAAAGGAAAGAGCTGGACTGTGAAATATAACTAATTTTGGATAGGGAAAATTGTGCAAAAAAGCAAAACATCCGGCGCGCTGCGACACGCGCCGGATGAGCTTTTGCGGTATATTTTCTGCAAAAATTCCTGAAAAAATTGGAGATTCAGGGGAGATAAGAAATAAAATCCGTCAGTTTTTCAGCCCCTCAGCCCAGGCGGAGTAACGGGCCACCTTGTCATCGCAGTCGGCGTGGCTGGCCCCTTGGGCCAGGATGTAAACCTTCACCTTGGGCTCGGTGCCGGAGGGACGGACAATGACGGAGGTGCCGTCGGCCAGCTCGTAGCGCAGCACGTTGGAGCCGGACAGCTCCATGGTGTTCTTGTCCCCGGTGGCGGCGTCCACCACGGACCCGTCCTTGTAGTCCTTCCAGGTCTTGACCGTCTCGCCGCCGATCTCCTTGGGGGGATTGGCGCGCAGGCCGGCCATCAGATCGGCCATCTTCTTCAGGCCGTCCAGGCCGGGCATCACCAGATTCAGAGTGCGCTCGCCATAATTGCCGTATTTCTCATACAGGGCCATGAGGGCATCGTACAGGGTCATCCCCTTGCCGGCGTAATAGGCGGCCATCTCGGTGAGGGCCACGGCGGCGGTGACGGCGTCCTTGTCCCGGACGTAGCTGCCCAGCATATAGCCGTAGCTCTCCTCGTAGGACATGATCACGCTGCCCTCGCCGGAGCTCTCCAGCTGGTCCTTTTTCTGGGCCAGGAACTTGAAGCCGGTGAAGGTGTCAAAGCACTTCAGGCCGTTGACCTCGGCCACCTTGCGGGCCATCTCGGTGGTGACGATGGTCTTCAGGGCCACGGGGTTGGCGGGCATTTTGCCGGTGCGCTGCTTGGCCCCGATGAGATAGTCCAGCAGCAGCACGCCGGTCTGATTGCCGGTGAGCACCTTGAACTCGTCCCCCGCCCGGACCATCAGGCCCACGCGGTCGGCGTCCGGGTCGGAGCCCAGGATGAAGTCCGCGCCCTCCTGGTTGGCCAGGTCAACGGCCAGATAAAAGCCCTCGGGGTTCTCCGGGTTGGGGGAGGCCACGGTGGGGAAGTTGCCGTCGATGACCATCTGCTCGGGCACGCAGATTACGTGCTTCATGCCCAGGCGCTTCAGGGCCTCGGGAATGAGCTTGTAGCCCGTGCCGTGGAAGGGGGTGTATACCATCTTGAAGGTGTCCGCCACCGCGGCCACCGCCGCCTGGTCGTTGACCTGCTCCATCACATTGGCCAGGAATTTTTCGTCCGTCTCCGCGCCCATGAGGGTGATCTTGCCCTCGGCCACGGCCTGGTCGTAATCCATGGCGGTGACGGAGAACACGTCGCTCTCCCGCATGATCTTGGCCACCTCGTCGGCGTGGGCGGGGGGAAGCTGGGCGCCGTCGGACCAGTAGACCTTATAACCGTTGTACTCCTTGGGGTTGTGGCTGGCGGTGATGTTGATGCCGGCGATGCAGCCGTACTCCCGCACGGCGAAGGACAGCTCGGGGGTGGGGCGCAGGGACTCAAACAGGCGCACGGGGATGCCGTTGGCGGCCATGATGCAGGCGGCCTCCCGGGCAAACACATCGGAATTGTTGCGGCAGTCGAAGCAGATGGCGATGCCTTTTGCCGCGGCCTGGGCCCCCTCGTTCAGAATAACCTTGGCGAAGGCCTGGGTGGCGTGGCGGATGACGTGGATGTTCATCCGGTACAGGCCCACCCCCATGGTGCCCCGCAGCCCGGCGGTGCCGAACTCCAGCTGGGAGAAAAAGCGGGATTCGATCTCCTTCTCGTCCCCGGCGATGGCGGCCAGCTCCGCCTTTTCCGCTTCGGACAGGGCGGGAGCGTTCAGCCACAGTTCATAGGTTTGCTTGTAGTCCATTGGAATCGTCCTCCTATTTTAAAATGTGGGTGGTCTGCTGTGTAGGGGCGCGCATGGGCACGTCCCTGTATTAAAACGCGAAATTGCCGTTGACAAACACCGGGGTCTCCTTCCCGTCATGGGCGGCGCCCACGATGGACAGGTCCTGTGTCCCCACCATGAAGTCCACGTGGGTCATGGACTGGTTCAGCCCCGCCGCCTTCTGCTCCGCTTCGGACAGATCCTCTCCGCCCTTGACGCAGCTGGGATAGGCGGCGCCGAAAGCCAGGTGGCAGGAGGCGTTTTCGTCAAACAGGGTGTTGTAGAACAAAATGCCGGTGTTGCGGATGGGGGAGTCGTAGGGCACCAGAGCCACCTCGCCCAGATAGCGGGCGCCCTCGTCCACCTCAAGGGCGCGGCGGAGGAATTCCTCCCCCTCCTCCGCGTGAACGTCCACGATGCGGCCATCCTTGAAATCCATATAAAAGTTCCGAATCAGGTTTCCGTCCATGGCCAGGGGCAGAGTGGAATACACCCGGCCGTCCACCCCGTCCCAGCGGGGGGCGGTGAAAATCTCCTCCGTGGGGATGTTGGGCAGGAACTCCACCCCCTGGGGGGTGTGGTCGGTGGCCCCGGCCCACACGTGGTTGTCCGGCAGCCGGACGGTGAGGTCGGTGCCCAGGGCGTTGGTGTAGTGAAGGCTGGCGAACTGATAGCTGTTGAGCAGTTCTATGCGCTTTTTCGCGGCGGCGGCATGAGCCTTCCAGCGCTCCACCGCCTTGCCGTCCCCAGTGATGCGGCACACGGAGAAAATGGCGTCCCACAGAGCGTCTATGGCCTCGTCCCCCCTCTTGCCGGGGAACACCTTTTCCGCCCAGGCCAGGGTGGGGTGGGCTCCCACGCACCACTGGAAGCGGTTGGCGGTCATCGCGTCAAAATAGGCCTTGGTGGCAGGGCCGGACACCTTGCGCCGGGCCTGAATCCGGGTGGGGTCCACCCCCTTGAGCAGCTCCGGGTTGGAGCCTGTGAAGGACAGTCGGGGGGATTTCTGCTCCAGATACCAGTCCACCCGGGCCTTCATATAGCTGGGGTACTCGCTGAACACGGCCTCGTCCGCCCGGAGAAAGGCCTCGCGGGTGGAGAAGTCGTCTCCGTAGTAGGCCACCACGTCCCGCGCGCCGCAGTCGTAGCAGGCGGTCACGCACTGGCGGGTGAGGGGGACGTACTCCACGTTGCTCTCAATGCTGGGGGTCTGCCCGGGCTGGACGTTCAGCCCCACCTCCACCAGCAGGTGGGCGTATTCGCTGAGCTTGGCTTCAAAATCTTGGACCATTGGTATCGTCTCCTTTATACTTCCTCGCGGCGCATCCGGCAAATCCGGCATGGGCACTTTGCTGGAAAAATCCCACCGCGCCCTGTAAGATATGGGCATTATATCATAGCGTGTTGGAAAACACAAGAATTGCATTTTGATTTGTGCCGCTGTATAATAGGTTCTGACAACGCGAAGAAAAGGGGTAAAGCCTATGCTGACCACCGTCATTCCCCAGGGGTACGCCCCCCTGTTGAACCTGTACGACACCCAGAAGGCCATCGGCCTGTTAAAGCGGCTGTTTGAGGACGATCTGGGCGGCTCGCTGAACCTGCGCCGGGTGTCCGCCCCCCTGTTTGTGGAGGCGTCCACCGGCCTGAACGACGACCTGAACGGCGTGGAGCGGGCGGTGTCCTTCGATGTGCCCGACGCCGGGCGGGACGCCCAGGTGGTCCACTCCCTGGCCAAGTGGAAGCGGATGGCGCTCCACCGCTACCAGTTCTCTGTGGGGGAGGGGCTGTACACCGACATGAACGCCATCCGCCGGGACGAGGAGCTGGATAATCTTCACTCCGTCTACGTGGATCAGTGGGACTGGGAAAAGGTCATTGCCCCCCGGGACAGAAATGTGGATTACTTAAAGAGCGTGGTCAACGCCATTGTGAACGCCCTGGCCAACGCCCAGCAGACCCTGCGGGCGGTATATCCTCAGCTCACGCCCCTGCCTCTGATCGACCGGGAGGTGTCCTTCGTCACCGCCCAGGAGCTGGAGGACGCCTGGCCCGAGCTGTCCCCCAAGGAGCGGGAGGACGCCTGGGTGAAGGACCACCCCACCACCTTCCTGATGGGCATCGGCGGGGCGCTGAAGTCGGGCCAGCCCCACGATGGCCGGGCCCCGGACTATGACGACTGGGCGCTGAACGGGGACATTCTGCTGTATAACCCCCTGCTGGGCCGGGCCTTTGAGATCTCGTCCATGGGCATCCGGGTTTCCCCGGAGTCCCTGGACCGTCAGCTGTCCATCTCCGGCCATGACGAGCGCCGGGAGCTGCCCTTCCACCGTGCCCTGCTGGCGGGGGAGCTGCCCCTCACCATCGGCGGCGGCATCGGCCAGAGCCGCGTGTCCATGTACCTGCTGGGCAAGGCCCACATCGGAGAGGTGCAGGCGAGCATCTGGGACCCGCGGACGATAGAAGCTTGTAAGGAAGCAGGGGTCATTTTGCTGTGAGGGGAGGTTATAAATATGGACGAGCGCAGAGGCGATTTTAATGCCGGGAGCGCGGCCAAGGCGGGGATTTCCTTTGGCAGCGCTCTGGCCATGGTCATCAGCTACACCACCTGGCATTCCGTGGGCTGGGCCATTTTCCACGGGCTGCTGAGCTGGGTATATGTGATCTATTTCATCCTAAAATATTGAGGCAGCGGTCCCGCTCTTTGGAGCGGGGCCATTTTCTTGAACATAGCTTGGAAAGGCCAAGGGTCTGTTGTAAATTTTACAATTCAGGCTTGTTGGACGCCGCTGTTTCCCCATGATATACTGGCAGCATAGAGGGCACCCTTTGAGAATCAGCATAGGAGGAATCTGTATGAAATTGACCATCGGAGAAAAAATTGCCCTGCTGCGGAAGGAAAAGGGCATTACCCAGACGGAGCTGGCGGAGTACCTCTTTGTGACCCCGCAGACGGTGTCCCGGTGGGAGGTGGACAGCGGCGCCCCGGAGATCACCCTGCTGCCGAAAATCGCCGCCTTTTTTGGGGTGAGCGTAGACGAACTGTTCGGTCTGACCTCCCTGGAGCGCACAGAGAATTTGGTGTGCAGGTATTCGGTCCTGCGGGATGACCGTTCATTTCAGGAGGCGATGGATTACATCGACTCCCAGCTCCAGACCATCGACGCCTTTGCGAAAAACAGTGGGGCGGATCCCGCCGGGCTGGAAGGGGAGCGAGACCAGCTAAAGGCGGAAAAAATGCATATGTGGATCCAGCAGGGTCGGGAGGCATTCCAGCGGGCGTTTGATATCGCGGACGGCTTCGTGGGGAAAACGGAAGGACACCCGGACCACCCGTGGTATCTCCCCATGAGATTGCAGCGGGACCAGCTGTGCGGCAGCATCGGCAGGGGGCGGGAGATTCTGGCGGAGCGGGAATGGGATTTCGCGGCCTGTCCAGATAGGACATCCCTGCTGCGTTACCTGGCCGTGCTGGACGACCGGGAGGATTACGAGGCGGCCCTGTCCGTGGCGCGGGCGGAGGGCCCGGGCCGGGAGCTGTTGTTCCCGCCCTGTGAGGAAAACCTGTCTTCCTGGCACCGGCTCATCCGCGCTGCCGCCGAAACGGGGGACACGGACTTCATCGAACGGCGCCTACCGCCGGTGCTGGCGGTGTGCGGCAAACAGGACGAGGCGGATTTCCTCGTGCTTCTCCTGGACGTATACCAGGGGGAGCCGCTGGCGGCAATCAAGGAGCGGCTTCGCTCCCTGCTGCCGGAGATGGCCTGCAACGAATACTTTAAGGAGAAGCTCAGGGAGCGCGTTGAAAAATAGGTCGGGTCCCGCTCTTTGGAGCGGGGCTCTTTTTTGCCGTCCATCCGCTTAAAACGACCGACTGTCCCGGTTTGCTGGACATTTGGCGGGGACTTGGGTATACTGGAGCCACAACGAAAGGGGGAGCATCGTTGAAGGTGGAAGTGCAGATTGATCCGGCCCTGGACGAGCCGGTGATCGTTCTCCGCGCCCCCATGCCCACCGAGGAGGTGGAGCAGCTGGCCCGCCTCCTTCGGGCGCAGGACGCGCCCCGGCCCTTCACCGTTTACGCCGAGCGGGAGGCGGTGCGGGTGAGCCGCTCCATGGTGCTGCGGTTTTACGCCGAGGACAAGGGCGTGCTGTGCCAAACGGGCAAGGGGACGTTTACCGTCCGGGCGCGGCTGTACGAGCTGGAGGAGGAGCTGGCGGGGACGAGATTCGTCCGGGTGTCCAACTCGGAGATTGTCAACCTGGACCGGGTGACGGCGCTGGATTTAACCTTGACCGGCACCATCAAGATGACGCTGGAGGGCGGGACGGTGTGCTGGGTGTCTCGCCGGTACGTGAAGAGGATCAAAGGGGCGTTAGGATTATCATTGTAGAGGGGGAGATTTTATGGAAAAAATCAAACGGCAATGGCTTTGCCGCATTCTGACCGGCGCGCTGGCGGGCGTCGCGGCCCATGTGCTGCTGGGCTATGTGCTGGGCAGCTTCAGCCTGTTCGGCCCGGCCCGGTTCACCGGGTTTGTGTTCCCGTACTGCGGCTTCCCCCGTGAGATCGAGTGGCTGGGGGTGCTGCTGTCCTTTGCTCTGTTCGCCCTGTTCGGGGCGGAGGCGGGCGTCGCCACCCTCCCCTTCGCCGACAGCGGCAGGGAGCTGGTGGTCCGTTCCCTGGTTCACTATATGGTCACGGCCGCCACCGTCTGCCTGTGGGCGGGGCTGAACGTGTGCTCCGCGCCGGCGGACTACCTCACCTTCCTGGTTCCCCTGACGCTGGTGTATCTCATCGTCTGGCTGGGGCGCTGGGTGGGGTGGTACGCCGAGGTGGCCGCCATTCGGGAAAAGCTGGGGCTGGCCCCCGGTCCCTCCCCGTTGCATTGGCGGGAGTCCCTGCCCTACGTGGGCTTCGCGGCCTTCCTGTGTCTGGCCCTGCCCCTGGCCCTGCGGCTGCTGGAGGACCCCACGCCCCTTTTGAGCGTCCTGTACGGCTGGCTGCTGCTCCCCGTGGGGGGCTTTATGTCCGGGCTGTCTCTGGGGCGTCGGCACGGCTTCTGCCCCATCTACCCGGCGGCCTGCGTGGTGTTCATTCTGATTTTCATTCCCCTGGCCCGGCTGTTTTCCAACATCTCCGACGTGGAGCTGATTCCCATCGCTCTGGTGTGCGTGCTGGCGGGCAATCTGGCTGGGGCAGCGCGGCGGCGCGTGAAGCGGCGTGGGGAGACGGCGCGCTGACGGTTTTCGCGGATTGTGGAAGGAGGGTTCTCCATGTACGTTCTCGCTTATCTGATTTTTGGGGTTCTGCTTCTGGCCTATGGGGTGCCCATTGCGCTCATGGCGGTGTGCGCCCTGGCCCAGCTGCGGCTGGCGGGCCGGCTCAATCCCTGCGCCTTCGCCCTGCCCGCCGCCTCGGGGCTGGCGCTGCTGCTGGCCGTGTACATGAAGTCCACCGCCTCCGGCTGGGGGGCGCTGGCGGGCCAGGTGCTGACGAACTGGACGCAGGGGGCCTTTATCGGCGCGGCGGCGGGCTGGGCGGCGGTGTATGCCGGTCGGTTCCCTCTTTTTTCTGTGCGCTCTTGCAAATCCCGGAAAAAATGATATACTAAGGAAGCACTGATTAAATAAGCTGCGGCATCTTGCGGAAATTTTGCGCCATAATCTTGTTGCGATTTCTTGCAATAAGCACAATAATTCCTGCGAAATCGCGCCGCATTCTGGCGCAAAATTTCTGGACAATCTGCCCTTGCCAAGTTAATCAGTCCTTCCCTAATGGCACGCCTTATCCCCGCTCCCCAGGGGCGGAATCAGATTATCAGGAATTGAGGGAACGCATATGGAACGCATCACCATCGCCTCCGTCTTTGCCGACGCCGACAGGCTGGACGGCCAGACCGTCACCGTTATGGGCTGGGCCCGCACCATCCGGGATATGAAGACCTTTGGCTTCATCGAGCTCAACGACGGCTCCTGCTTCAAAAACCTCCAGATCGTCATGGACGCAAACACCCTGGAGAACTATAAGGATATCGCGGCCCAGAATGTGGGCGCGGCCCTCATCGTCACCGGCACGGTGGTGCTCACCCCGGAGGCCAAGCAGCCCTTAGAGGTGAAGGCCGCCTCCATCGCGGTGGAGGGACCCTCCGCCCCGGAATACCCCCTCCAGAAAAAGCGCCACAGCGTGGAGTACCTGCGCACCATCCAGCACCTGCGGCCCCGGACAAACCTGTTCTCCGCCGCCTTCCGGGTTCGCAGCGTGGCCGCCCACGCCATCCACTGCTTCTTCCAGGACCGGGGATTTGTGTATATCCACACCCCGCTCATTACCGCCAGCGACTGCGAGGGCGCCGGGGAGATGTTCCAGGTGACCACCCTGGACGTGGGCAACCCGCCCCGTACCGGGGACGGGGCCGTGGATTGGTCCAAGGATTTCTTCGGCAAGCGGGCCAACCTCACCGTGTCCGGCCAGCTCAACGCGGAGAACTTCGCCATGGCCTTTGGGAGCGTGTACACCTTCGGCCCCACCTTCCGGGCGGAGAACTCCAACACTCAGCGCCACGCCGCCGAGTTCTGGATGATCGAGCCGGAGATGGCCTTTGCCGACCTGGCGGACGACATGGACACCGCCGAGGCCATGATTAAGTATATCATCAGCGACGTGATGGAAAGGTGCCCCGACGAGATGGCCTTCTTCAACTCCTTTGTGGACAAGGGGCTGGTGGAGCGCTTGCAGCACGTGGCCTCCTCCGACTTCGGCCGGGTGAGCTACACCGACGCCATCGAGATTCTCAAAAAGAACAACGACAAGTTCGACTACAAGGTGGAGTGGGGCTGCGACCTTCAGACGGAGCACGAGCGCTACCTCACCGAGCAGGTGTTCAAGAAACCGGTGTTCGTCACCGACTATCCCAAGGACATCAAGGCGTTCTATATGCGCCTGAACGACGACGGCAAGACTGTGGCCGCCGCCGACTGTCTGGTGCCCGGCATCGGGGAGATCATCGGCGGGTCCCAGCGCGAGGAGCGCATCGACGTGCTGGAACAGCGCATGGGGGAGCTGGGCCTCAACCCGGAGGACTACTGGTGGTACCTGGACCTGCGGCGTTACGGCTCCTGCCGCCACGCCGGCTTCGGCCTGGGCTTCGAGCGCATGGTGATGTACCTCACCGGCATCTCCAACATCCGGGACGTGGAGCTGCACCCCAGGACTGTGGGGAACGCGGAGTTTTAAAGGGAAAGGCCCCCTGCCGTTCGGCAGGGGGCTTGGCTTTTCCAGGGAAATATGGTACACTGGTCAAAAGGCAAGCCGGAGGGCCGTCAAATTTTAGGAGGTGCTCGTATGCAGTATGAGATCACAGAAGCGATTCCTTTGCTGGACGAGCGGGGCGAGCTGACCCGGGCGGGCTACGCCAAGCGGCTGCTGCCCGTGTATGACCGGAAAAAGGTGAAGGGCGGCCTCACCCGCCTGAAGGAGTGGGACTACTACTATGTGGGCAACGACTGCTTCGGCGTGGCCCTCACCATCGCGGACAACAGCTATATGGGGCTGGACTCCATCTCCTTCCTGTCCTTTGTGGACCGGCCCTGGCAGATCACCAAGAGCCCCATGTCCGCCTTTCCCATGGGGAGAACCGGCCTGCCCGCCACCTCCGCGGTGGGCATCGCCGCCAGCTCGGGCAAAAAGCACGCGCTGCTGTTCCAGACCTCGGAGGGCAAGCGCCAGCTCACCGCCCACATGGACGACTTCCGGGACGGACAGCCCATCGACGTGCACCTCACCCTCACCGGCGAGCCGGAGGAGTCCATGGTGATCTGCACGCCCTTTGCCAAGCGGGGGCACTTCTACTTCAACCAAAAAATCAACTGTATGCGGGCCCAGGGTACGGTGCGCATAGGAGACGACCTGTACAGCTTCCGCCCCAGCGACTCCTTCGCCGTGCTGGACTGGGGGCGGGGGGTGTGGACCTATCACAACACCTGGTATTGGGGTTCCGCCTCCGGGGTGCTGGACGGGGAGGACTTCGGCTTCAACATCGGGTACGGCTTTGGGGACACCTCCGCCGCCACCGAAAATATGCTCTTTTACCAGGGAAAGGCCCACAAGCTCTCCCAGGTGACGTTCCACATCCCCATGCGGGACGGGAAGGAGGACTACCTCTCCCCCTGGACCTTCACCAGCGACGACGGGCGATTTGAGATGGACTTTGTGCCGGTGATCGACCGGGCGGCCTGCACCGATGTGAAGCTTATCAAAAGCGACCAGCACCAGGTGTTCGGCCGCTTTACCGGCACGGCGGTGTTGGACGACGGGACGGCCCTTTCGGTGAAGGACCTGATGGGCTTTGCGGAAAAGGTGGAGAATAAGTGGTAACGAAAAGCGCCGGGATTTCCCCGGCGCTTTTTGGGTTTAGGTCCCTGATGGGGGCGGCTTGGCGGCCCCGGAGATATTTTATGGAAAATGCGAATTGACAGCCCTCCAAAAATAGGCTATATATGAAGTGCACAAAGGGAGTAGCCTGCACAGAGCAGCTCTGTGTTTGCCGGCCGTCAATACGATCTCACGATCCGGTCTGCGATTAAAATGGCGAGACTTTGCTGTCTTGATTGACGGCAAAGTCTCGTTTTTTATAAATGAGCCGTCTTCGATCCCGTCAAACGATGAGTAAAGGAGAGATTAAGATGACGATGGCAGAACTTTTGCTGTTTCTCGTCCGGCTGCTGGCCGGGACGGGGGTATTCCTGGTGGGGGTGCACCTGCTCACGGCCAACATTGAGCAGCTGGCCACCGGAAAAATCAAGGAGCTGTTCGGCAAGACCGCCGACAAGCGGCTGGTGAACGTGGGAGTGGGCGCGGCGGCCACGGCGCTGATTCAGAGCTCGGGCGTGACCACGGTGCTCATCGTGGGCTTTGTGAACGTGGGAGTGATGAATCTGTACCAGGCGGCGGCCATGATTATGGGCGCCAACATCGGCACCACCGTCACCGCCCAGATCGCTGCGCTGAGCGCCTTTCCCATCACGACCTGCATTCAGATCCTGGTGTTTGCGGGCATTATGATGGATATGGTGTGCAAAAAGGACGCGATGAAAAAGGCGGGGCTGATTTTGGCGGGGCTGGGATTGATTTTTGTGGGCCTGGCCCTGATGTCCGACGCCATGAAGGCCAACCGGGACGCCATCCAGGGGATTTTTGAGACGGTGGCCAACCCCTTGCTGCTGCTGCTCATCGGCGTGGCGCTCACCGCCCTGGTGCAGTCCAGCTCAGCCATCACCTCCGTCATCATCGCCATGTCGGTGGCAGGGCTCACCATCGGCAGCGGGGGCAACGAGGTGCTGTACATCATCCTGGGCACCAATATTGGCTCCTGCGTCACCGCGCTGATGTCCTCCGCCACCGCTGGGGCCAGCGCCCGGCGGGCGGGGCTGATCCATTTGATGTTCAACACCCTGGGCAGCGCCATCTTCTTTGTGGTGCTGCTGTGCTGGCCGGACTTTATGGAGACCACCTTCCGCCGGTGGTTTGCCGCCCCGGCCACCCAGATCGCCATGTTTCACACCTTCTTCAACGTCACGTGTACCGTGCTGTTTCTGCCGCTGTGCGGTTGGTTTGTGAAGGTTTCGCAGATGCTCATCCGGGAGAATACGGTGCAGGCGGAGGAGACCTACCTGGACGAGCGTATGCTGGCCTCCGCCTCTCTGGCCATCTCCCAGCTGGAGAAGGAGATGATCCGACTCTCCGACACCGCCATGGAGGCGTTCCGCACCGGCTACCGCGCCTTTGACGGAAAGGACCGGGGGCTGATTGAGCCCACCCATCAGCTCATCGACCAGGCCAACGGCGTATGCCAGGGGATGGTGAACTACCTAATCCGTCTGTCCGCCCAGAGCAAGCTGGCGGAGGAGGAGGCCATCTCCGACCTGCACAGCAACTTGGGGGACATTATGCGTATTGCCGAAATTGCCGACAACTTCACCAAGTATGCCCAAAAGTCGATGGACCACGGCCTGGATTTCTCCGACAGCGTGAAGGAGGAGCTGGGAGGCATGGTGGGACAGGTGGAGGAGCTGTACGTGCTCACGAAGCAGGCCGTGCTGGAAAAACGGCCGGAGCTTCTGCCCCGGATCAACCGGGTGGAGGAGGAGCTCGACGCCATGCGCCGCCGGCTGATTGACCGGCACATCCAGCGGCTGAACCAGGGAGAGTGCCGGGCGGAGTCCAGCGGGGTGTTTATCAACATGGTGTCCAACCTGGAGCGTTTGGGCGACCACCTGACCTACATCGCCAACACCGTCCGGGCGTGAGGGCCGCCTATGCCCCGTGGCCGGTGCGGCGCAGCAGCGCCTCGTGGGTGAGCACCATCACCGCCAGAATGGCCAGCAGGTACACGGGCAGGAGCGCGGCGCTGATGTGGGCGGCGATGAGGCCGAACAGGGGCGGCATGACGCAGTTGCCCACATAGGCGCTGGCCATCTGCACGCCGATGACGGCCTGGGATTTGTCCGCCCCGAAGTGGTCCGGGGTGGAGTGGATGACGCAGGGATAGATGGGGGCGCACCCCAGCCCTACCAGCACCAGCCCCGCCAGGGTGACGTACTCGTGCAGGGGCAGCAGCATGGCCAGGATGCCCAAGGCGATGATCCCCTGGCCCAGACGAATCATCTGCGGATCGCTGAGCTTCATGGTGAGAAAGCCGCTCAGCGCCCGGCCCGCGGTGATGCCGATGAAGAACATCCCGGCGTAGCCCGCCGCTGTCTCCGCCGGGATGCCCTTGTGCTGGTTCAGATAGGTGCTGGCCCACAAAATGGCGGTCTGCTCCAGAGCGCAGTAGCAGAAAAAGGCGGCCATGATCTGCTTGGCGCCAGGGATGCGAAACACCTGGGGCAGAGTGAGCGGGGGCGCGCTTTGGGTCTCCGCCTCAGCGGCGGCCCCTTTGTGGACGCGCCAGAGAGGCAGGCTGGCCGCCAGAATGGCGGTGAGCACAATTTGGATGATGCCGATGTACCGGTAGCCCATGGCCCACCCAGCCCCGCCGGACAGGGCCAGGCCCATGACATAGGGGCCGATGGCGGCCCCCAGCCCCCACATACAGTGCAGCCAGCTCATGTGGCGGCTGGCGTAGTGGAGAGCCACATAGTTGTTCAGCGCTGCGTCCACGCTGCCCGCGCCCAGGCCATAGGGGACGGCCCACAGGCACAGCATCCAGAACGAGGTGCTGAAAGAGAAGCCGAACAGGGCGGCCGCCGTCATGCCCACGCTGATGGCGGTGACCACGCCGGGGCCCAGCCTGCGGGTGAGCCGGTCGCTCTGCAGGCTGGACACCACGGTGCCGATGGAGATAATGACAGCCACAATGCCCGCCCAGGACATGGGGGCCCCCAACTGGATGTGCATCACCGGCCAGGCGGAGCCCAGAAGGGAGTCGGGCAGGCCCAGGCTGATGAAGGACAGGTAGATGACAGCTAACAGCAGATGGATCATAACAAAACTCCTCCCGGCTGAACGGCGCGCATTTACCGAGCATTATAGCAGACTGGCCCGGCCTGTCAAGGAAAAGCTTGGATTTTTTCCCCGGGTCGTATATAATATAAGACAACTATCGATAAGGAGGCTGTCTTATGACGAAAACCATCACCGCGCAAAACGCCCCCGCCGCCGTGGGGCCCTACTGCCACGCCAAGCTGGCGGGCAATACGCTGTATACCTCCGGCCAGCTGGGGCTGATTCCGGCCACCGGCGAGCTGCCCCAGGGGGTGGAGGCCCAGGCGGCTCAGGCGCTGGAAAACCTGAAGGCTGTGCTGGCCGCCGCCGGGATGGACTGCGCCGACGTGGTCAAGACCACTGTATTTTTGGCCGACATGGGGGACTTTGCCGCCGTCAACGCCATATACGCCCAATACTTTCCCGGGGAAGCACCCGCCCGCTCCTGCGTGCAGGTGGCGGCGCTGCCCAAGGGAGCGCTGTTTGAGATTGAGGCGGTGGCGGTGAAGTAAAGCAGCTGTAAAAAGCCGAAGGGCGGCGCTCCCTTGTGAGGAGCGCCGCCCTGTTGATTTAGTACCGCCGGATGACCGCCACCACCCGGCCCAGAATGGAGCAGCCCTCGCCGTCGATGGGCTGATAGTCGGGACTGGAGTTTTCCGGGTAGAGCCAGATGTGGCCGTCGCTCTCCCGCCGGAAGGTTTTGACGGTGGCCTCGTCTTCGAACAGGGCCACCACAATATCCCCGTTCCGGGCCAGGGGCTGCTGGTGAACCACCACCACGTCCCCGGGGAGGATGCCCGCCTCCAGCATGGACTCCCCCCGAACCTTCAGCGCGAAGTGCTCCCCGGCCAGGCCGCCGGTGTCGAAGGTGAGGTATTCCTCAATATTTTCCTGGGCCAGAATGGGCGAGCCCGCCGCCACATAGCCCACCAGGGGCACCTGGTCGCGCTTGGTGCGGTTGAGGTCCGTGATCGTGATGGCTCGGGTTTTGCCCTCCGCCTGGGTGATGAGCCCGGCTTCACGCAAGCCCTTCAGGTGAAAGTGGACTGTGGCGGGGGACTTCAGGTTGACTGCCGCGGCAATCTCCCGCACAGAGGGGGGGTAGCCGTGCTCCTCGGCAAAAACGAGGATAAAATCATAGATTTGCTGTTGCTTTGGGGTGAGTTTTCCCATAAGGCAAGCTCCTTCCTATTATTAGGTCCACCGGGGCGGAATCCATAGAACCTGTTGTTGCACATAGTATACCATATGTCGTTCGAAATGTCAAACGTTCGTTCTAAACTTTTTCACAAAATTTTCAGAAAAATTCCCCATATTTTTTCGTGCCGCCGGCTTGACTTTTTTCAAACAGATGTTAAAATAGAAAGCGTGCTAATGATTAGTGCGCTAATGAATGAGGCGTGGACAGTAAGGAGGAATCTCCATGGACGACGAGACGGGAATGCGGCTTCATCAGCTCATGCGGGCTCACCATAACGCCTGCGCGGCGGCGCTGGTGCGGCAGGGGCTGCGGGACATTGGTTCTCCACGGCTGCTGTGGGAGCTGAGCCGGTATCCCGATGACCCCGCCCAGGCCCCCACCCAGAAGGAGCTGGCCGACCGGCTGCGCAGTGCGCCGCCCACCATCGCCGCCTCCCTGAAGGTGCTGGAGCGGCAGGGCTATGTGAAGCGGCGGGTGGATCAGGCGGACACCCGGCGCAACCGCATCTCCATCACCCGGAAGGGGCGGGACGCTATCCAGTCCGGAATGGCGGCGTTTCAGCAGGTGGACGACTATATGTACCATGGCTTCTCCCCCCAGGAGCGGGAAATGATGAGCGGCCTTCTCCAACGGATGCTGGAAAATCTGTACCAAATCGGCGGAAACCGATGGGCGGAGCCCCCGAAAGACCTGCTGGGGCCGCCGCTCCCGCTGCCGGGGACGCCGGAAGAATTTTGAAAGGAAGTGTGACCTTTGCTGAAACGACTTGCGATATACCTGAAGGGCTATGAGAAGTATGCCGTGGGCTCTCCCCTGCTGGTGGTGCTGGAGACAGGCTGCGAGCTGGTGATCCCCCTGCTCATGGCCCAGATTATCAACAAGGGCATTTATGGCAACAGCATGACTGTGATCTGGCAGTCGGGGGCGCTGATGGTGCTGGTGGCCCTGTTGGCCACGGTGATCGGTGGCTGGGCGGCCCGGTGCGCCGCCTATGCCGCCCAGGGTCTGGGCGCCAATCTGCGTCAGGCGGAGTTTGAGAAAATCACGGCCTTCTCCTTTGCGGATATTGACCGGTTTTCCTCCTCCTCCCTCATCACCCGGCTCACCAACGACCTGACCAACATTCAGAATGTGGCTATTATGTGCCTGCGCGTGCTGATTCGGGGCGTGACCATGACGGTGGCCAGCGTGATTCTGACCTTGAGCCTCAGCCCAAAGCTGGCGCTGGTGGTGTGCGTGGTGCTGCCCTTCATGGCGGCGGCGCTGGGACTGCTGATGAAAATCTGCTTCCCCTTGTTTGAGAAGATGCAGAAGACGCTGGACCACCTGAACGAGACGGTGCAGGAAAACCTGATTGCCGTGCGGGTGGTGAAGTCCTATGTCCGGGAGGACCGGGAGCGGGCCAAGTTTATGGACGCCAACGACGGTTTCACCGCGGCGGGAATGCAGGCGGTGCTGCGCATGGTGGCCATTCAGCCTGTGATGATGATCTGCTTTGCCGTGGCCACTGTGCTGGTGCTGTACAACGGCGGCAATATGGTGCTGGGGGGCGAGCTGGAGATCGGCTATCTCCAGACCGTCATCGGCTACATCATGCAGATTCTCATGTCCGCTATGATGATCGGTATGGCGGTGCTCCAATACACCCGGGCCCAGGCGTCCATCCGCCGGGTGTTCGAGGTGCTGGACGCGGACAGCGCCATCACCGACGGCGGGGAGTCCGCCCCACCCGCGCCCCAAGGCCGGGTGGAGTTTCGGGACGTGTCCTTCCGCTATCAGACCGACGGGGCGGGAGAGGATGTGCTGCGGGGCGTCAATTTGGAGGTGAAGCCCGGCGAGTTTGTGGCCATTGTGGGTGGCACCGGCACGGGCAAGTCCTCCCTGGTGAACCTGATCCCCCGGTTCTACGACGTGCACCGGGGCAAGGTGCTGGTGGACGGGCTGGACGTGCGGGACTATGCCCTGGACGACCTGCGGGGCCGCATCGGCATGGTGCTGCAAAATAACGTGCTCTTTTCCGGCACCATCCGGGAGAACCTGCTCTGGGGCAACGAGAACGCCACGGAGGAGGAGCTGATCCAGGCCGCCAAGGACGCCCAGGCCTACGACTTTATCATGACGTTCCCGGAGGGCTTCGACACCTATTTGGAGCAGGGGGGCGTGAACGTGTCCGGCGGGCAGAAGCAGCGGCTGTGCATTGCCCGGGCCATGGTGCGCAAGCCATCGGTGCTCATTCTGGACGACTCCACCTCCGCCGTGGACTCCGCCACCGAGGGGCGCATCCGGGAGTCCTTCCGGGAGAATCTGAAGGGCACCACCGTCATCATCATCGCCCAGCGCATCAGCTCCGTGCAGTACGCCGACAAGATCGTGGTGCTGGACGAGGGCACGGTGGCCGACGTGGGCTCCCACGATGAACTGATGCAGACCAGCAGGATCTATCGGGAAATCTATGATTCCCAGCAGGAGGGAGGGGACGAAAATGGCTGAGAACAGACGGCCTCAAGGCCACCATGGAGGACCCCACGGCGGGCCCCGGGGCGGCTTCGGCAAGCCCAAGGATTTGCGCCGCACCGCGCTGCGCACCGTGAAATATATCGCCAACCGGCCTGTGCTGCTGGCTGCGGTGCTGGTGTGCGTCGTGGCGGAGGCCATGCTGGGCGTGGCGGCCACTTATCTGCAAAAGCCCATCATCGACAGCATCACCGTGGCCCTGGCGGCGGGGCAGACCCGCCTGCCCGAGCTGATGAGCGGCTGCTTAAAGCTCATCGGTGTGTACGCGCTGGCCTCGGTGTGCGCCTACCTTCAGGCCAATCTCATGGCCCAGCTGGCCATGAAGGGCTGCAACCGGCTGCGCAGGGAGCTGTTTGACAAGCTTCAGGAGCTGCCGCTGAGCTACTTTGACGCCCACACCCACGGCGAGCTGATGAGCCGCTTCACCAACGACGCGGACAACGTGCAGATGGCTTTGCAGCAGTCGGTGATTCAGCTGCTGTCCAGCGTTGTCACCTTCGTGGGGGTTATCGCCATGATGATTTCCCTATCGCCCGTGCTGTTTTTGGTGACGCTGGGACTGCTGGCGGCGGTGACGGCGGTGTTCACCGTGTTTGGCAAGCGCAGCCGGAAATACTACGCCCGGCAGCAGGCCGCTCTGGGCGCCGTCAACGGAAATATTCAGGAGATGATCGAGGGGCTGAAGGTGGTCAAGGCGTTTACCCATGAGACGCAGGCCAAAACCCAGTTCCAGGGGCTGAACGAGGAGTACCGCGCCGCCGCCAGCGAGGCCGGCTTCTATTCCTCCGCCATTATGCCCGTTGCCGGCAATCTGACAAATGTGGGCTTTGCCGTCACTGCGGTGCTGGGCGGCATCCTGGCTATGAGCAGCGGTGTGAACGCCGGCTTCACCCTGGGCTCTTTGGTGACGTATCTCAACTATAACCGGCAGGTCACTCAGCCTGTGAATCAGATATCCATGCAGATGACCTCCCTGCTCTCCGCCATGGCGGGGGCGGAGCGCATCTTTGCGGTGATGGATGCCCAGCCCGAGGTGGACCGAGGACGGGTTACTTTGGTGCCCGTGGAGAAGGACGCCAACGGCTCCCTGTCCAAATTCACCGGCGGCGGCCGGCCCAGAAACTGGGCTTGGAAGGTGCCCCGGGGCTGCGGGATAACGCTGGTGCCCGTGAGCGTTGGAGAGGACGACGCCCTGCTGGAGCTGGGCCAGGCGGATGAGGAGAAGGGCGGGCTCAAGCTGCTGCCACCGGGGGTGGACTCCCAAACCGGGCTGTGGGTGCGCATGGAGAAGGACGGCTCCCTCACTCCCCTGAGCCTGGAGGAGATGGCGGGCCACGGCTGGGCCTGGAAATACCCCGGCCCTGACGGCGAGATGAGCCTGCACCTCATCCGCGGCGCGGTGCGCAATGTTCCCGGCGAGGAGTTCTGCTACACTGAGCTGCGGGGCGCGGTGCGCCTGAGCCATGTGGATTTCTCCTATGTGGAGGGCAAGCGGGTGCTGAAGGACGTGACCGTCTATGCCAATCCTGGGCAGAAAATTGCCTTTGTGGGCTCCACCGGCGCGGGCAAGACCACCGTCACCAACCTGATTAACCGCTTCTATGAGATTCAGGGCGGCCTCATCACCTGTGACGGCATCGACGTGAAGGACATCGAAAAGGATTCCCTGCGTCTGAGCCAGGGCTGCGTGCTCCAGGACACCCACCTGTTTACGGGTACTGTCATGGACAACATCCGTTACGGCCGGCTGGACGCCACCGACGAGGAATGCGTCAACGCCGCCAAAACCGCCAACGCGGACGGCTTCATCCGCCGTCTGCCCGAGGGCTACCACACCATGCTCACCGGAGACGGGGCCAACTTGTCCCAGGGCCAGCGGCAGCTGCTGGCCATCGCCCGGGCCGCCGTGAAGGATCCGCCTGTGATGGTGCTGGACGAGGCCACCTCCTCCATCGACACCCGCACCGAGCGGTATATCCAGCAGGGCATGGACGCGCTGATGGAGGGGCGCACCGTGTTCGTGATTGCCCACCGCCTGTCCACCGTGCGCAATTCCGACTGCATTGTGGTCATCGAGGGTGGCCAAATTATGGAAAAGGGCAGCCATGGGCAGCTCATGGAGGAAAAAGGACGGTATTATCAGCTCTATACCGGCCAGTTTGAATTGGATTGACCGGCCAGAAGCGTCCCCAATAGGGGACGCTTCTATGTTTTTGTGCAGTATCTATAAAAGTGGAGGCATATTTAAGTCAAAACGCTGATTTTAAAATAAAAGGTCCTGTGGGCTGGGAAGTGTGATATAATGAAAAACAGTGAAGTATCTCGTCTTGTCAAGGCCGCGGAAGGCGGCACAACAGGGAAAGGAGGGAAGCGGACCGGGGAGCCCGCCGCAGGGGGCGCCTGTGGCGGCGGGATGAGTTCACACAGGCGCATTGGCAAACCACGGGAAACTGTGGGGCGCAAAGCTACGGGACTACCGCAGCGGAGACCTTTCCGATGCTACGTTGGCCGGGTTGCGATTTAGGCAAACCATTGGAAACGATGGGACGCAAAGCCAGAGGCGTCGGGGCGGAGTGATCCGTACCCACGCTCGTTCGGTTGCACGGCAAACCACGGGAAACCGTGGGACGCAAAGCTATGGGGCCTAAGGGGCAGTGGTTCAGGGGGACTCCCCCTGAGTTCGTTCCGCGAGGAACGAACTCAGCCGTATCTATGGCAGCCCGGCTACCGGACCTCTTTGCGTCCGAGCAATGCAAAGAAAGGAACAGAGAATGAAAATGTTTGAGACGTTTGGTAGGCGCGGCTTTGCCGTGCTCACCTCCATGGCGCTGTGCGCCGGTTTGGTTCTGCCGTCTTTTGCAGCGAGCTTCAGCGACCTCAACAATGCCATTAACGGCACATACCAGGGGGACGCGTTCTCTTTTGATGATGGCAAGATCACGTTGAAGGAGGACGTTGTCAATACTGGCAGCGAAGACAGCATCACCATCGGCAGCGACAAAAATGTTACGTTGGACTTGGCCGGCTGGAAAGTTGATTATTCTGAAAAGGGTACAGGTTCCACGATTTGGGTGAACGGCGGTAAACTGACCCTTGAGGACAGCGGCCGCGTGGATGAAGATGGGGAGCAGGTGTCCGGTCAGGTCACCGGAGGCAAGAATTCCGGCGTCTATGTGGAAGAAAACGGTTCTTTCACTATGAATGGCGGCGTTATTACGGGCAACGCCGGCAAGGATGGCGCCGGTGTGAATGTGTACAATGGTGCGTTTCATATGACCGGCGGCGAAATCAGCGGCAACACTGCGAAGAACAATGGCGGCGGCGTGGCCGTAGGTAATCGTAATATGGGTAATGCGGCTACGTTCACCATGGAGGGCGGCAAAATCACGGGCAACACCGCAACGAACAGCGGCGGTGGCGGCGGTGGTGGCGTCTGGGTGAAGAACGGCGCTGAGTTTGTCATGAACAAGGGCGAGATCACTGACAACAGGATTACCGGTGCGAACTGCGGCGTTGGCGGCGTTGGCATTCACCAGGGCAGCTTTACCATGAATGGCGGACTGATTGCCGATAACACTGCCGCCAGAGGCGACGGTGTGCAGGTACATGGGACGACGGGCAGTGGTGCAAACCAGGGACCTGGCTCCTTCACCATGACTGACGGCACCCTAAAGGGTGACGTTACAGTGGTAGACGAGGGCGGAAATGTTTCTGTGTCGGTGGAGGGCGGCAATGTGTCCAGCTTGGACGACAAGTACCTCGACGGCAAGGGCCTGGTAGACAACGGCGATGGCACCAGCAGGGTGGTAACTCATGGTGATGAGAACCATACCTGGGGCAGCTGGGGCGACTGGACCGACAACGGCGACGGCACCCAGACCCGTGTCCGCGATTGCTTGGTCCGGGGCTGCGAGACGTCGGATTCTATGACCGAGGAGATCCCCTCTGAGCCCACCCCTCCCACTCCCCCCACCACCCCAACCACCCCCGATGAGCCCGTAATTGACTTGGGGGAGGAAGAGGTCATCGACATCGACGACCCCGCCGTGCCCCTGGCTGCCGGCCCTGTGACCCGCGGGGAGTTCCTGGACTATCTGTGGCGGCACGAGGGAGAGCCCGCGGCTGCGGCCCCTGACTTTACCGACGTGCCTGGGGACCACGAGTACGCCCCCGCCATCGGCTGGGCCCAGTCCATCGGCATTCTGGAGCGGGTGGCTCCCGGAGACAGCTTTGACCCCGACGAGCTGGTCACCGTGGCCGCCGTGCGGGATATTCTGATTGAGTTCGCCGAGTATGCGGGCATGGAAATGCCCGAGCTCGCCACCCTGATGGGTGAGGACGACGAGGCGGTATTGAACTGCGACGAGATACTGGCTGAATTCTTCGGCGAGGAGCCGGCGGAATAAGGCCCACTTCCTCCCTGGCACGCAATCCTTCACCAGCCCCCGGATTTGGTCCGGGGGCTTTCCCTTTTTGCCCTGCTGTGCTACAATGGAGAAAAAAGGAGGGGATTTCATGTCCATTGCGGCCCGACAGTTTCAAATGGTCTATCTCCTGCTGGAAAAGGGCCGCATGACCGCCGGAGAGCTGGCGGCGCGGCTGGAGGTGTCCCAGCGCACAGTGCTGCGGGATGTGGACGCGCTGTCCGCCGCAGGGGTGCCGGTGTATACCACCCAAGGGGCGGGGGGCGGCGTGGCGCTGCTGCCGGGGTATGTGCTGGACCGGGCGGCCTTCACGGAGGAGGAGCAGCGGCTGCTGTTGGCGGCGCTGCAAAGCCTCCCCGGCCGGGAAGGGGACCAGGCGCTGTCCAAGCTGTCGGCGCTGTTTCGCCGGGGCCCGGAGGATTGGCTTCAGGTAAATCTGTCCCGGTGGGGAGCGGGGGCGGAGGAGAACGAGAAATTCCGCCTTTTGAAGCGGGGGGTGCTGGAGCGCCAGACGCTGACCTTTGAATATGCCAGCTCCCGGGGGACCACCCGGCGCCGGCGGGTCCTCCCCGCCCGGCTGGTGTACAAGGGCCAGGGGTGGTATCTCCAGGCCCTCGACCTGGAGCGGGAGGACTACCGCACCTTTCGCCTGACCCGGATTTTGTCCCCGGAGCTTACCGGGGAGGTGTTTCACTGCCGGCTGGAGCCGCCGGAGATGGAGTTTTCCGGGGAAATTCCGCCCCTGTTCCGGGCGGAGGTAAAGCTGCGCTTTGCCGCCAGCCTGGCCTACCGGGTATATGACGAGTTCGACCAGAGCTGCGTGGAGCGGCAGGAGGACGGCTCTCTGCTGGTGGAGGCGGTCTTCCCCGAGGACCAGTGGCTGTACGGCTATCTGCTCAGCTTTGGGCCGGGGGTGGAGGTGCTCTCCCCCGATGTGCTGCGCCGCCGGCTGGCCGCCCTGGGCTGGAAAATATATTGGGCCCACGCCGGGGAACATGACACGCCCTGTCAGGTTTGCCGTGGTACAATGGAGCCATCCAAAATCAAGGAGGTTCCAACCATGGAAAACTACAAAGACATGAAATTCTGCCAGTCCTGCGGGATGCCCCTGGGACCCGATACGCCTCGCGGCACCGAGGCGGACGGCTCCGCCAGCGAGGATTACTGCTCCTACTGCTACCAGGGCGGGCAGTTCGCGGGGGAGATGACAATGGAGGAGATGATCGACTTCTGCGCTCCCATGATGGTCCAGGGCAACCCCGGCATGACACAGGAGCAGGCCAAGGCCCAGATGCACCAGTTTTTCCCCATGCTGAAAAGGTGGAAGCGTTGAGCCGTCGTGAGCAGCGCGGATGGACTGGAGCGAGGGCAAAAGCCCAGGGCCCGCAAGGCGGGGCCGGGTTTGGCCCGAGACGGAGGGAAGCCGCGCGTCGCGAACAGGCGTAGCGTGACAGGTGGAAGCGTTGAGCCGTCGTGAGCAGCGCGGCTCCCCTCCGTCTCAGCCTGGTCTTCGGGGGCGCTTGCGCGCCCCTGCGCTCCAAGCTCGCTCGCTGTCCGCTTCTCCGCGCTGCTAAGAAGTCCCCGGATTTGCTCCGGGGGCTTCCCTTTTTCCCTGTGCTGTGATATAATAATCCTCACTTTCGTATGATAGCGAGGGAAAGCAAATGAAGATTGTGGTGAAAGTGGGCACCTCCACCCTGGCCCATGCCACCGGGCGGCTGAATATCCGCCGGGTGGAGGCGCTGGTGAAGGTGCTGTCCGACCTGAAGAATCAGGGACACGAGCTGATTTTGGTGTCCTCCGGGGCCATTGGCATGGGGGTTGGCAAGCTGAACCTCCCCGGCCGGCCGGCGGATATGCCCACCAAGCAGGCCGCGGCGGCAGTGGGCCAGTGCGAGCTGATGTACACCTATGACAAGCTTTTTGGGGCCTATAACCACACCGTAGCCCAGCTACTGCTCACGGCGGAGGATGTGAGCTTTCCCCAGCGGCGGCAGAATTTTGTCAACGCCATGGAGCGGCTTTTGCAGCTCAACGCCCTGCCCATCGTCAACGAGAACGACGCCGTGGCCACCGATGAGGTGGGGGTGTCCACCACCATCGGGGAGAACGATACCCTGTCCGCCATTGTGGCCCAGTGCGTGGGGGCGGACCTGCTGGTGCTGCTCAGCGACATCGACGGGCTGTACACCGCTGACCCCCACAGGGACGACCACGCCGCCCTCATTCCAGAGGTACGGGAGATCACCCCGGAGCTGAAAGGGCTGGCGGGGGCGGCGGGCTCCGCCCTGGGCACCGGGGGGATGGCCACCAAGCTGAGGGCGGCGGAGCTGGCCATGGCCTGTGGCTGCGACATGGTGATTGCCAACGGTCAAAGACCTGAGCTTTTGTATGATATCGCGGCGGGCGGTCCTGTGGGCACCCGCTTCGTGGGAAGGGGGAAGAACCAATGACGACGCAGGAACTGCTTCGGCGGGCGAAGGGCGCAAAAAGCGCCATGGCCATGGCGGACACCCAGACGAAAAACCGGGCGCTGCGGGCCATGGCGGAGGCGCTGGCGGACAATACCCAGTCCATCCTCACCGCCAACGGGCTGGACGTGATCGAGGCCAAGGGCACGGTGTCCCCCGTGATGCTGGACCGGCTGGCGCTCAACGAGGAGCGGGTGTTCAGCATGGCTCAGGGCATCCGGGACGTGGCTGCTCTGCCCGACCCGGTGGGAGCGGTGCTGCGCCGGGAGGTGCGGCCCAACGGGCTGGTGATGGAGAAAACCGCCGTGCCCATGGGGGTGATCGCCATCATCTATGAGAGTCGGCCCAACGTCACGTCAGACGCGGCGGCGCTGGCGCTGAAGGCGGGCTCGGCCTGCGTGCTGCGGTGCGGCAAGCAGGCCCACCGCTCCGCTGCGGCTATCGTGACAGCGCTGCGCCAGGGCCTGTCCGGGGCGGGGCTGCCCCAGGACGCGCTGGGGCTGGTGGAGGACGCCACCCGCCAGTCCGCCCACGAGCTGATGACGGCCGCGGGTCTGGTGGACCTGCTTATTCCGAGAGGGGGAGCGGGGCTCATCCGGGCCTGCGTGGACAACGCCACGGTCCCCGTCATCGAGACGGGCACCGGCATCTGCCACATCTACGTGGACCGGGACGCGGATCTGGACATGGCGCTGGACATTGTGGAGAACGCCAAATGCTCCCGGCCCAGCGTGTGTAACGCCGCCGAGGTGTGCCTGGTCCACCGGGAGATTGCCGGGGCGTTCCTGCCCCGGCTGAAGGGCCGGCTGGTGGAGGCGCGGGGCCGGGCGGGCCTGCCCCCGGTGGAGCTGCGGCTGGACGCGGCGGCGGCGAAGGTGATCGCCGGAACCCCCGCCGGGCCGGACGATTTCGACACCGAATTTTTGGACCACATTCTGGCCGTAAAGGTGGTGGACGGTGTGGAGGAGGCCTGCGGCCACATCGCCGCCCACTCCACCGGCCACTCCGAGGCCATCGTCACCCGGGATGAGGGGGTGGCGCAGCGCTTCATTCGCGCCGTGGACTCCGCCGCCGTCTATTGGAACGCCTCCACCCGATTTACCGACGGCGGGGAGTTCGGTCTGGGTTGTGAGATGGGGATATCCACCCAGCGGCTCCACGCCCGGGGACCCATGGGGCTGGCGGAGCTGTGCAGCTATAAGTACGTTGTCCGGGGGACGGGACAGGTGAGATGAGGAATGCCCGTCAGGGCGTTCCGAATTGAAGCGGACTTTGCTTATATGGGGCCCCCGCAAAGCCGCCGTTCAGGCTTTGTGGGGAGAGGAAGGGCAAGGGAGCGGGATGAGGAATGCCCGTCAGGGCGTTCCGAATTGAAGCGGACTTTGCCCTGACGTGTTTCACGTGAAACATCCGTTCATCCTAAACCGGTATGGTCAGGAAGGTGCGCAGACCCTCGCTGAGATCGGCGAACAGCGCCGCCTCCGGCGGGAAAAAGGTGAAGCAAACGATGAGCGCGCCCAGCAGGCTGGACAGGACCCAGGCCCACCGCTCCGTGCCCGGCCACTCGCACAGCGGCCACAGCGCCCGGGGCAGAAGAAAGCCCAGGGCCAGGGGGACGAAGAACAGCAGCAGGTCCACCGCCATGGCCTCGCCCCGAAAAACCACATGGTAGAGATAGCCCGAGCCCAGCATGACGGCGCATACGGCAATTTGCGACAGCAGCCAGGGCGCGCGGCCCAGGCCGCCCTTTCCCCGGCCCAAAAAGAGCGCCGCCCCCAGCATGGGAAAATAGAGCAGCTTCACGTGCTCCCATACGCTCTCGCGCACCGGGGAGATCAGCGCAAAAATTGGATTTGGGAACCACTGGTGGAGAAAGTGAAGCAGCACGCCCGCCGCGGATGCGGCCAGATAGGTAAGCAGCAGCGTTTTTGTCGATTTTTTCATGTGGGCCAGCCTCCTTTTTCAAATGGTATGCCCGAAAGTGGGCAAACTATGTTTGTCCCAAATAAAAATGTTTCGAGTGATGAAAATCGGCCAAATTCAGAAAATTGCCCTGGATTTTCCAGTATCATTTGAAAAAGCGGGCTGTGACGGGACAATGGGCCCGGTCGGCTGTCAAACCCGCCTGACTTTGCCACGATGAAAATTCACTGTCGCCGCCATATTAACAGGGCGGGCGTTAGAGCGATTGGAGAGGAAACTCTCCCCAGCCGCCCGGACGCCCGCCAGTTTTAAACGGCGCGGTCAAGCGTATTTCCGCCCCGCGGGGCGCGGAAATACCGGCCGGCCGCGCACAAATAAGAGGCGGTGAATGGATTTGAATGAAGAAGGAAGACCAACGATGGGGGCGGCGGTTCTGCGGGGGCTGGGACTGCTGCTGGCGGCGGTGCTGACGATGTGGCCCACAGTGGCCTTTGCCAGCCCGGCCACGGTGGTGCCGGTGGGCCGGGCCGTGGGCATCAAGCTCTTTTCCGACGGCGTGGTGGTGGTGGGCACGTCCGACATTGCCACCGACGGCGGAAATGTGAACCCGGCCAAGGCCTGCGGGCTGCGGGAGGGGGACATCATCACCCACATCAACTCCACGGAGGTGGATACGATTGAGGAGGTGTCCTCTCTGCTCCAGGAGCTGGAGGGCAAGACCATGAGCATCCGGGCCATCCGGGACGAAAAGCAGGTGCAGCTCACCGCCCAGGCGGTGCTGTGCTCCGCCGACGGGGCGTATAAGCTGGGGGCCTGGATCCGGGACTCCATGGCGGGCATCGGGACAGTGACGTTCTACTGCCCGGAGACCGGGGCCTTCGGCGCACTGGGCCACGGTATCAACGATGTGGACACAGCCCTGCTCATGCCCCTGGAGAGCGGCTCCATCCTGCCCGCCACGGTGGCGGGGGTGGAGAAGGGCGCGGCGGGCACGCCGGGGCAGCTCAAGGGGGTGTTTGACACCAAGACAACCCTGGGCCTGCTCAGCGCCAACACCGCCGGCGGCGTGTTTGGAACCATGACCAATGGGAAATGGGCCCAGGGCGTGCCGGTGGAGGTGGCCCAGCGCAATGAGGTGAAGGCGGGCAGCGCCACCATTCTCACCAATATCTCCGGCGAGCGGGTGGACGAGTACCAAGTGGAGATTGTCAAGGTGTTCCCCGAGAGCGAGAGCGACTGCCGGGACTATCTCATCAAGGTGACGGACCAGCGTCTGCTGGACGCCACCGGCGGCATCGTCCAGGGGATGAGCGGCAGCCCCATTTTGCAGAATGGAAAAATTGTGGGAGCGGTGACCCACGTGATGGTGGACGACCCCGCCAGCGGCTACGGCATCTATGTGGGACGGATGCTCCGGCACAGCGGCGCGGCGTGAGACTTGACAAGGCGGGGCGGGGGGTAGTATGATTTCTTCATTACAATGTGAAGGAGCTGTGTCATATGATACCCACCCCGGACCAGGCATGGGAGCTGTTATGCGAGTATAACGAGGGAGAATTTCACCGTAAACACGGCCGTGTTGTAGGCGATGTGCTGCGCTGGTTTGCCCAGGAGCTGGGCTATGGAGACCAGGCGGACTTCTGGGAGACGGTGGGGATTCTCCACGACCTGGATTTTGAGCAGTGGCCTGATGAGCACTGCGTGAAGTGCCAGGAGCTGATGCGCCAGCGGGAGATCGACGAGTCCGTCATCCACGCCGTGGCCAGCCACGGCTGGGGCGAGCTGGTGGACGTGAAGCCCGAGCACCAAATGGAGCGGGTGCTCTTTGCCACGGACGAGCTCACGGGGCTCATCGGCGCGGCGGCAATGATGCGGCCCTCCAAGAGTGTGGAGGACATGGAGGTCAAGTCGCTGAAGAAGAAGTTCAAGGACAAAAAATTCGCGGCCGGGTGCTCCCGGGACGTGATTCGGCAGGGCGCGGAGCTGCTGGGCTGGGAGCTGGACGAGCTCATGGAGCGCACCATCCAGGCCATGCGGGCCAGCGCCAACGTGGACTGAGATGGAGCCCATCGCCCATATCCGCTCGGACTTTTCCTCCAAGTTCGGCGTGCCCCGGCAGGCCGGACTGGTGGAGGCGCTGCGGGCCGTGGTGGTGTTCGAGCCGCCCTATCGCGCCCCGGAGGCGTTTCGGGGAATGGAGGGCTTCTCCCACCTGTGGCTCATCTGGGAGTTTTCCCAAAACCGGCGGCAGAGCTGGTCCCCCACGGTGCGCCCGCCCCGGCTGGGCGGCAACCGGAGGGTGGGGGTGTTCGCCACCCGTTCTCCCTTCCGGCCCAACCCCATCGGCCTGTCCTGCGTGCGGCTGGAGCGGGTGGAGCTGGACAGGCCGGAGGGACCGGTGCTTGTGGTATCCGGCGCAGATTTGGCGGACGGCACTCCCATTTTGGATGTGAAGCCCTATGTGCCCTATGCCGACTGCCGCCCTGAGGCGGTGGGCGGCTTCGCGGGGGAGGCCCCGGAGGGAGGGCTGACGGTGGAGTGCCCGCCGGAGCTGCTGGCCAGGGCGCCGGAGGACCGCCGGGAGGCCCTGCTGGGCGTATTGGCCCAGGACCCCCGGCCGCCCTACCAGGATGACCCGGACCGGGTGTACGGCTTCGAGTTTGCCGGGCTGGAGGTGCGCTTCCGGGTGGCGGACGGGGTGCTCACCGTAACGGAGATTGCCGCCGGATAGCGAACGCAAAACCGCACGGGGCCCAGGGCTCCGTGCGGTCTTTTTTTGAAAAAGAGGCTATTCCTGCGGGGTATCCCGCTTTTTATCCAGCTTACCCGCGATCCAGTGCATCCCGGCGAGGAAAAGAATGCCCCCTCTCTTGTGCTGAGGAGAGTATAGCACGGCGCGGGCGCGACGCGTCCATTCCGTTTCCGCCGGGGCGCGCACGGGATTATGTCAGTTCCTTTTTCCGCTCCTCCAGACTGCGCTGAAACTCGTTCAGCTCCTCGAGCGCGGCGACCACCTTGGGGAAATGCCTGCACGATTTGTCACAGGGGTGCTTGCACCGGCGGCAGGGCCTGGGGCGGGCATCAAAGCAGAGATCAAAACACGGAGCAGAGGAGCCAAAATCAAGAATAGACAATGCACACCCCTCCTTTTTCTACACTGTAACATAAAAATGTAGATTGTCAATCGCTATGTGAGATTGTATATACGTTTAATTAGAGACACATTCTCGTTTACAATACATACGAGGGGGTGTCGGAGTGAAAGAGGAGTATCGGGACCGCTATATGAGGTTTGGCTTGAATGTGGTGTACTATCGCAAGAAGAACCGCTGGTCACAGATTCAGCTTGCGGAAAAAGCGGATATAGACCGCACATATGTCAGCTCGATTGAACGTGGGGTTGTAGGGCCGTCTTTCGATGTGCTGTTTAAGCTCTCCGACGCGCTGGGAATTTCCACAAAGCAGTTATTTGATTTTCGGGACGATGAATAAAAAGGACGCAAAGGCTTTCGCCTCCGCGTCCTTTTTTGATTGGGTTTTTTACTTGAAGTACCGGTCCAGCAGGCCCTTGAGAGCCTTACCGTGACGGGCCTCATCGCGGGCCATCTCGTGGACGGTGTCGTGGATGGCATCCAGACCGTTCTTCTTGGCGCACAGGGCCAGGTCGAACTTGCCCTGGGTGGCGCCGAACTCGCAGTCCACCCGCCAGGCCAGATTCTTCTTGGTGCTGGCGGTCATGTTGGGCTCGATCTCTGCGCCCAGCATCTCGGCGAACTTGGCGGCGTGCTCGGCCTCCTCGTAAGCGGCCTTCTCCCAGTACAGGGCGACCTCGGGATAACCCTCGCGGGCGGCGATGCGGGCCATGCACAGATACATGCCGACCTCGCCGCACTCGCCGTTGAAGTTGGCCTTCAGCTGCTCCAGGATATACTGCTTATCCTCATCGCTGATCTCGGGGTTGTTCTTCACGGTCTTGTCGTAGATACCGTACTCATGCTCGGCGGCCAGCTTCATCTCGCCATCCTGCAGGGTGAACTTGGAGCCGGACACGTGGCACACGGGGCACTCAGCGGGGGGGTTCTCACCCTCATAAACATAGCCGCACACAGGGCAGATCCATTTTTTCATGATAATTTTCCTCCAATGTTAAAAATCTTTGCAGTCTTGACACAGACCGCGGACGATGAACTCCCAGCTTTCTGCTGAGAATCCATATTGCACGCCCAGCTGCTCCACGCAGCCCTCCCCCGGCGACAGCCGGGGCAGATCCAGCACACAGCCGCAGCGATTGCAAATGAAGTGGGAATGGGGACAGACCTCTCCGTCGTACCGCTCCTGGCCGTTTACCGCGCCCACCCGGCGGACCAGGCCCAGCTGGCACAGCTGGCCCAGATTACGGTAGACGGTGGCCAGGCTCAAATCCGGATAGTCCGATTTAAGCTGCTGGTAGAGCTGCTCCGCTGAGGGGTGGCGCTTGGAGCGGCGCAGCAGGGCCAGCATGGCATCCCTCTTTTTGCTCTGTCGGACCATAGCCATAACAACAAATCCTTGTGGTTAGTGGGAATCTTAATAAGAATAATTCCTGATAAGGACTATAACACAAGCGAGACGGTTTGTAAAGAGTTTTTTTGAAAAAGGGAAAATTTTTTTGCCTAACTGTGTGAAGCCCGGCAAGGATGGATTTTATGCGCAGGAGAAAAGGGCGGAACCAAGCGGTTCCGCCCTCCAAACTTTGCTCCATCCAGGCTGCTCACAACGGCTCGGACGGATTTGCTTTCAACATACGGGTAGCGTTAAGGATAGCGATCACCGCCACGCCCACATCGGCGAATACCGCCTCCCACATGGAGGCCATGCCGAAAGCGCCCAGAATGAGGCACAGTCCCTTTACGCCCAAGGCGAACACAATGTTCTGCTTCACGATGCGCAGGCATTTGTGCGCGATGTCCATGGCGGCGGTGAGCTTGGCTGGGTCATCATCCATGAGCACTACGTCGGCGGCCTCAATGGCGGCGTCCGACCCCATGGCCCCCATGGCGATGCCCACATCCGCTCGGCTGAGCACCGGCGCGTCGTTCACCCCGTCCCCCACGTAGGCGAGCACGCCCTTGGCGCGCTTGCGGGCGAGCAGGTCCTCCAGCCGGTTTACCTTGTCTGCGGGCAGGAGCTGGGCGTGAACTTCGTCTAGACCCAGTTGGGCGGCCACGGCCTCTCCCACCGCCTGGCTGTCGCCGGTGAGCATGACGGTGCGGATGCCCCGGCGCTTGAGGGCTGCGATGGCGGCAGGGGCGGTGGGCTTGAGCTGGTCGGCGATGACGGCGCAGCCCAGGTATCTCCCCTCGCGGGCGACATGGACCACGGTGCCCACGTCCTTGCAGGGCCGGAAGTCCACGTCCTCCCGACGCATCAGCTTCTCGTTGCCCGCCAGCACCCGCGTTCCGTCCACCAGGGCGGATACACCGTGGCCGGGGATTTCCTCTACGTTCGTTACCCGGGAGGGGTCGGCCTCCCCATCCAGCGCCCGGCGCAGGGACTGGGCGATGGGGTGCCCGGAGTGGCGCTCCGCCAGGGCAGCGGCCTCTAAAAGCGCCTGCTCCGTCACGCCGGGGGCGGGGTTCAGGGCGGACACCTGGAACACCCCTTGGGTGAGGGTGCCGGTTTTGTCGAACACCACAGTCTCAGTCTTAGCCAGAAGCTCTAAATAGTTGCCGCCCTTCACCAAAATGCCCTGGGCGGAGGCCCCGCCGATGCCGCCAAAGAAGGACAGAGGGATGGAGATGACCAGGGCGCAGGGGCAGGAAATGACCAGGAAGGTGAGGGCCCGGTGGACCCATACGCCCCACGCTCCGGTGAACAGGGAGGGGACCACCGCCAGGGCCAGGGCGGCAAGCACCACGGCGGGGGTGTAGTATTTGGCGAAGCGGGTGATGAAGTTCTCCGCCTGGGCCTTTTTGGAAGAGGCGTTTTCCACCAAATCCAAAATCTTAGCCACGGTAGATTGGCCAAATTCCTTGGTGACGCGGGCTTTCAGCAGCCCGGTGATGTTCACGCAGCCGGACAGCAGCTCTCCGCCCACGGCCACGTCCCGAGGGGCGGACTCGCCGGTGAGGGCGGCGGTGTTCAGGGAGGAGGCGCCCTCCGCTACCACGCCGTCCAGGGGGATTTTCTCGCCGGGACGGATGACGATGATCTCCCCCACGGCCACCTCGTCGGGGCTTACCTCCAAAATTTGGCCGTCCCGCTCCACATTGGCCACGTCGGGCCGGATGTCCATGAGCTGGGCGATGGATTTCCGGGACTTGCCCACGGCGTAGCTCTGGAACAGCTCTCCCACCTGGTAGAACAGCATGACGCCCACGGCCTCGGCGTTTTCCCCCAGCACCAGGGCCCCCACGGTGGCCACGCACATCAGGAAGTTCTCGTCAAAGACCTGCCCGTGGCCGATGTTGCGGATGGCCTTCCACAGAATGTCCCAGCCGATGATGAGGTAGGGGATCAAGAACAGCGGCCACTTAGCCAGCGTGTGGGTGGTCTCCCCCGCCAACTCCTGGGTGAGCAAGGGGATTGATACAGGTACCGGAATGTCGGGCAGCAGGGATGCCGCGATGAGCAGCGCCGCCGCCACAATAATACGAATCAGCGTCTTTTTTTGCTTTTTGGTCATTGCAGTTCACTCCTTCGTCGAGACAAGTTTCGTATCGCTCGCTTCCGCCTGCGGCGAAAGCTCGTTCACTCCACTGTCTCTCCTCTCCCCACGAAAGCGGAAAGGCGCTTTCGCGGGGGCCACGGTTGCTATGCTTTCACAGCCACCTGCTCAGGGCTTCTCCAGCACCGCGATACCCTCCGGCACTCCGCCGGAAATGACCTCCAACGTCACCGGGGCCAGCTCCAGGCGCTCCAAAAATTCCCGGTAAGTTTCCGGTGTGAAGGCGTGCTCGTAGTGAAAGCCCACGCCCTGATAAATTTTAATCATGGTCCCGTAGGCCGTCCCCGCCTTTCCCTGGAGGTAGGTGGGAAGGATGAGCCTTCCGCCGAGGGCGGTGACCCGCCATAGCTCCCGGACAGCAATTTCCGGGTTTGGCAGTAGATGGAGCACGTTGGCGGCGATCACCGCGTCATAGCTGCCGTCTGGGTCGGGCAAGGCGGTGAGGTCCCGGCGGGCAAAGCTCACATTGGACAGCCCGCGCTTTCGGGCCTTTTTCCGGGCCCGGGCCAGCATGGCCTCCGACTGGTCGGTGCACAGCACCGAGCCCGCCCGCTTCGCCGCAGCCAGGGAAAACTCCCCCGTCCCGGCGGCGCAGTCCAGTACGCGGGCCCCGGCGGGAACCAGTTCCCCTACACGGGACCTGGCGGCGGCGTTTACCCTCTGGTTGCTCCACTCAAACAGGTCGTACAGGCCGGCAACGCGGTCCCAGAACGTTTTGCTCACAGCACGATTTCGCAGTCGGGCTCCACCTTGCGGCAGGCCTTCACCACGTCCTTCATAATGGCGTCCACGTCCTCCGCCTCAATGGTCATCTTCTGGGTCAAAAAGCTGACGGTGGCGTCGGTGACGCCTGGGAGCTTTTTGATGGCGTTTTCCATTTTGGCGGCGCAGTTGGCGCAGTCCAGGTCGATGAGCTTAAAGGTTTTTTTCATGGTGATGACTTCCTTTCTAAATTCGTTTTCGATTCACGCGCCGCCTGCTCGCGGCGGCGCGGGCGCTATTCCCTGATATGCTCCATTCCCTGCCCGATGATTTTCCGCACGTGGTCGTCGGCCAGAGAGTAGAACACCGTCTTCCCCTCCCGGCGGAATTTCACCAGCCGGCTGTTTTTCAGCACCCGCAGCTGGTGGGACACCGCCGACTGAGTGAGCCCCAGCAGCTTGGAGATGTCGCACACGCATAGCTCCGCTTCAAACAGGGCGTATAGAATCTTGATTCGGGTGGAGTCCCCGAACACCTTGAACAGCTCCGCCAAGTCGTACAGCGTCTCATCATCGGGCATTCCGCCCAGCACCTCGTTTACCGCGTCCTCGTGGACGAGCAGACAGCCGCAGCGCTCAATATCGTTTGAGTCGGTCATAGGCGCCTCCTTTCATTGGACAAACATATGAACATCTGCTCATATGTTATACCTAAAAGAGCCGTCTGTCAAGTCCCCGGGCAAAAAATTTGTGGGCGGGACGCCCAACAGACGCCCCGCCCACAGAAGGGCGGATCACCGCGAATTTCTCAGTTGTCTCGTTCCAAGTAGACGATGACCGCCGCCCCCGGTCCCACGTGGGTGCCGATGACTGCGCCCACAGAGTGGACTTCATAGGGGTGGGGGCCAAAGGTCTGCTCTGTCTGGGCGATGAGCTCCCGGCATATCGTGTCGTCGGCGGTATAGCCGTAGTAGACGGGCAGGCGCTCGTCCCGGTTCAGCTCGGGTCCCATCAGCTTTGCCAGGGCGGCCAGGCTGCCCTTGACCCCCACGCCCTTGCCGGCCAGACCCAGCTGTCCGTCCCGCAGAGAGATCAGCGGCTTCACCCGCAAAAGCCCGCCGGCGATGGACACGGCGGCAGGGAGCCGGCCGCCCTTGTGGAGATACTTCAGCGTGTCCACAACGGCCAGCAGCCGGACATGGTGCTTGGCCCGCTCCAGCTTTTGGGCAATGGCGGGGGCGTCCAGCCCCTGGTCGCGAAGCAGGCAGGCCAAATCCACCAGCAGGCGCAGCCCCAGCACGGTTTGGGTGGAGTCCACCACATGAATGTGTTCATAGCCGCACAGCTGCTTGGCGATGACGGCGCTTTGGTATGTACCGGATAGTGAGGCGGCCAAAGGCAGGCAGATCAGGCTGTCCCCCTGGGCTTTCACCCGCTCAAACCAGGGGAGGAAGTCGTCCGGCCCGGCCTGACTGGTGGTGGGCAGTTCCTTGGCGGTCTCCAGCTTGCGGAAGAAGGCGGCGTGGTCCAGCTCCAGCCCATCGGCATAGGTCTCGCTGCCGAACTGTACCTTCAACGGCACCACCCAGATGCCCCGGCGCTGGGCCTCGTCAGGGAGAAAGTCGGCGGTGCTGTCCGTTAAAATATAGATTGCCATGGTGTTACCTCCTTCAAATCAGCTGATTTTGGCAGCGCATTTCCTGGAAAAACTGCTCCAGCTGGCTCAGGGAGCGCAGCAGGGTGTCCAGCTCCTCCCCTTTCAGCCGTCCGGCGGCGCTGTCCACCATGCGGGCGTGAAACTGGGTGTGGAGGTGGTTGGCGTCCTCGCCCTTGGGGGTGAGGCGCACCCGGATTACCCGCCGGTCCCCCGGCTCGCCGCCCCGTTCCAAGTAACCCTTGCGCACCAAGGTGTTGACTGCGGTGGTCAGCGAGCTGACCCGGATGGAAAGGGCGTCGGCAATCTGGGTCATGGTGTTGCGGCCCTCGGCGGCCAGGTCGCCCACCGCCTCAAGCACGTGCAGCTCCTTGACCGACAGGTCGCTGGCGCCCACCCGGCTGAGGGCCTGCTCCTCGCAGGCCAGGATGCGGTTGAATACGTGAACAAAAAAGTAGTTGAGGCTGTCCCTCTGCTGCTGGGTCATAGGAGTTCGCTTCCTTTGAAATTCTGATAATTTGAATTTTTAATTATTTGAACTTCAAATAATATAGCACGCAAACAGGGGGCTGTCAAGCTCCCCGTTTGGACAGCGGCAGAGTGACGATAAACGCCGTTCCCTCTCCCGGCGCGCTGCGCAGGTCGATTTTTCCTCGGTGGCCCTGGGTGATGGCCGCGGCGATGGCCAGACCCAGGCCGTAGCCTCCCTGGCTGCGGCTGCGGGCGGCGTCCGCCCGGTAAAAGCGCTCAAACAGGTGAGGCTGGGCCTGGACAGGGATAGGCTGGCCGGTGTTGTGGACGGTGAGCACCGCCCGCTCCCCTTTTTCCAGGGTGAGGGTTACGGTTCCGCCGGAGTCGCAGTATTTGCAGGCGTTGTCCAGCAGGATGGCGCACAGCCGGCGCAGCTCGTCCTCGCGGCCCGCCACGGTGACGCCGGAGGCCACGCTGCTGTTTAGGGTTATGCCACGCTCAAAGGCCACCGGCTCAAAGGACAGGGCGCAGCCTTGGCATAAGTCGGACAGGCTGAGCGTCTCGTGTCGGGGAGGCGACCAGCCCTCGGCGTCCCCCCGAGCCAGAAAAAGCAGGTCCTGCACCAAGCCCTTCATGCGCAGACCCTCCTCCTGGATATACTCCACCCATTTGCGCTGGCTGCCCACGGTCTCATCCTGGTGGGCCAGCAGGATGTCCGCGTCGGCCAGCAGGACGGTGAGGGGTGTTTTCAGCTCATGGGAGGCGTCGGCCACAAACTGCTGCTGCCGCCGCCAGCTCTCCTCCACCGGTCGCACCAGCCAGCGGGATAAAAACCAGCTCACCGCAAAAAAGCCTGCCGCAGCTACGGCAAAAATGAGCCCGGCCGCCAGCACCTGCTGGCGCACCGCAGTCTGTTCCCAGGTCAGGTCGGCAAAGGCGATTTGGGTGAATAGGCCGGTGCGCTCCACGCGGTAGCGCAGCCCCAGGCCGGGCAAGCGGCCAAAGGGCGCCCCAGCGGCGCGGGCGGCAGCCACCGCCTGTTCCACATCGGCCTGGTCCACGGCGGCATTATAGGACAGGGCCAGCAGAACCTGACCCTCCCCGTCCACCAGGGCGCAGAAGGCGGGGATGGCGGTATACAGCTCTCGGTCCCGGTCCAGGCTGCCGTCCCAGGCGGCGCCCCAGGGGTCGAGGGCGGTTCGGCTGCGCTGGAGAGCCGCGTGGAGCACCTGGTCCGTTCCCGCCTGGTATTGACGGACGCTGGAGACCGTCTGCGCCGCCAGCACCGCCAGAAGCACCCCGGACATGAGCAGCATGAGCACCAAAATAATTTTCAGCCGCAGCCGTTTCAGCATGGTGCGTCCCCTCCTTTTTAACCTTAGTTTAGCCGGATTTTGTGCTGGCGTCAAGCCGAAGCAGGCTTGCGACAAAATACCAGCGAAATTCTCACAAAGTGATTGACAAAAGAGTGACAAAACGCTATGATGTATCTCGCTATCCGTGAAACCCTTGAGAAGCGTAAAGAAGCGCGGAGAAGATGCGTCTCAGGGACTACAACAAGGGAGCTGACAAAACACTCATCAATTAGAAATGGGGGAGGATAAATGTCCAAGGAGCTGATCCGCCTGCGGGACTGTGTCATGTCCTACGGCGACGAGGTCGTGCTCGACCACATCAACCTGTATATCAACGATAAGGAATTCCTCACGCTGCTGGGCCCCAGCGGGTGCGGCAAAACAACCACGCTTCGCATCATCGGCGGGTTTTTGTCGCCTACCTCTGGGGACGTGTTATTTGACGGCGTGAGGATTAACCATGTCCCGCCCCACCAGCGGACGGTGAACACGGTGTTCCAGCGGTACGCCCTGTTTCCACACCTGAACGTGTTCGAAAACGTGGCCTTCGGGCTGCGCATTCCCAAGGCAGGTGAGGATGGCCGGAAGGTTCGTCTCCCGGAGCGGGAGATTCACCAGCGGGTGATGGAACTGCTGGAGACGGTGAACCTGAAGGGCTTTGACAAGCGCCCGGTGTCCGCCCTGTCCGGCGGGCAGCAGCAGCGGGTGGCCATTGCCCGGGCGCTGGTGAACCGGCCCAAGGTGTTGCTGCTGGACGAGCCGTTGGGTGCGCTGGATATGCGCCTGCGCAAAGATATGCAGAACGAGCTGAAGCGGATTCAACAGGAGATGGAGATCACCTTCATCTATGTGACCCACGACCAAGAGGAGGCCCTGGCCATGTCCGACACCGTGGTGGTGATGGACGGCGGGCGCATCCAACAGATCGGCACGCCCGAGGACATTTACAACGAGCCGAAAAATGCCTTTGTGGCCGACTTCATCGGCGAGTCCAATATCATCGACGGCATCATGCGGGCCGATGGAGTGGTGGAGATATTTAACCGTAAGTTCCAGTGCCTGGACAATGGATTTGCCAAGGACGAGGCGGTGGACGTGGTCATCCGCCCGGAGGACGTGGATATTGTGGACGAGGCGGCGGGCCAGCTCAAGGGGGTGGTCACCTCTGTGACGTTCAAAGGGGTGCACTACGACACCATCGTGGACTTTTACGGCTTCAAGTGGCTGATCCAGACCACCGACTACTGCCCTGAGGGCAGCCGTATTGGCATCAAAATCGACCCGGACGGCATCCACGTGATGAAAAAGAGCCACTACTCCGGGATGTTTGGAGATTACTCCTCCTACTCCGAGGAGTACGAGGAGCTGGATGTGCCCGAGGGGGCGGACGGGGAGGGGGATGATCCCCCGGAGGGCGGCTATGAGGAATAAGCGGGCCTGGTTTGCCTTTCCCTATGTGATTTGGATGGCTTTGTTTGTGGTCATCCCCATTGTCATCATGGCGGTATACGCCTTCACCGTCACCGACCCGGTGACCAACGCCGCCCTGCCCACCCTGGACAACTTCACGGGCATGGGCAGCTATCTGCCCATTTTCCTGCGCTCCTTCCGGCTGGCGGTGGTGGCCACCTTGGTGTGCCTGCTCATCGGGTACCCGCTGTCCTACTGGATGGCCAAGGAGGGCCCCCGCTTTCAGCGGCTGGCCATGGCCCTGATCATGCTGCCCATGTGGATGAATTTTCTGCTGCGCACCTACTCCTGGATGTCCATTCTGGAGAACAACGGCCTGCTTAACCAGCTGTTTCGGGCCATCGGCCTGCTGAACCTGCTGGGGGTGGACCACATTCAGATGATCGGCACCCCCGGCGCGGTGGTGCTGGGCATGGTGTATAACTACCTGCCCTTCATGATTCTGCCCATCTACTCCGTCATTGTCAAGCTGGACGGCTCCTTGGTGGAGGCCGCCCGGGACCTGGGGGCGGATGGGGTACGGGTGTTCCGCAAGGTGATTTTTCCCCTGTCCCTGCCCGGGATTTTGTCCGGGGTGACCATGGTGTTTGTCCCTTCGGTGTCCACCTTTGCCATCTCCACCCTGCTGGGCGGCGGGGCGCAGCAGACCATGCTGGGCGACCTCATCGAGCAGCAGTTCCTGGGCGGGGCGTACAATCCCCACTTAGGGGCGGCCATCTCCATGGTGATGATGGTGATTGTGGTGGTGTGCATGGTGGTGATGAACCACTTCGGCGAGGGCGAAGAACAGGCGGTGATCCTGTGAAAAAACAACGCCGCATTGGAAGCCGCCTGTTTATCGGCTTAGTGTTCCTGTTTTTATACCTGCCCATCTTTCTGCTGATTGTCTTTTCCTTCAACGCCGGCGACTCCAGCGCCGTGTGGCAGGGCTTTTCCCTGGAGTGGTATAGAGCCCTGCTCCAGAACCGGCTGATTATGGAGAGCCTGTACACCACCCTGCTCGTCTCTTTGCTGGCCACGGTGATTGCCACGGCGGCGGGCACCTTCGCCGCCATAGGGCTGTACGCCCTGCCCCGCCGCCGGCGGGACGCGCTGCTGGTGGTGAACGACATCCCTATGATGAACGCAGACATCGTCACCGGTGTGTCCCTGTGCCTGTTTTTCGTAGCGTTCTTCCAGGCGTGGGGGGCCTTCGCCCAGTGGTTTAATGGTGTGCAGTCCCTGATTGTGCTGCCCGATACGCTGCACCTGGGCTTTGGCACCATGCTGCTGGCCCACATCGCATTCAATATCCCTTACGTCATTTTGAACGTGGCCCCCAAGCTGCGGCAGATGGACAAGAATTTGGTGGACGCGGCCCAGGATCTGGGCTGCACCTGGATGCAGGCCTTCTGGAAGGTGATTCTGCCTGAGATCAAGCCGGGTATCGTATCCGGGGCCCTCATCGCGTTCACCATGTCCATCGACGACTTCGTGATCTCCTACTTCACCGCGGGCTCCGCCACCTCTACGCTGGCCATGCGGATCTACTCCATGACGAAAAAGCGGATCACCCCGGAGGTGAACGCCGTGTCCACCCTGTTGTTTCTGTCGGTGCTGGCCCTGCTGGTGCTGAACAACGTGCGGGAGATACGCCAAGAGCGCCGTGAGGCGCGGCAGGAGATCCGGGAGCCCTCTTTCTTTGAGAAGCTGTCCATGCGCATGGCCGCGCCGGGCTGGCGGTGGGTGCGCCGGGGAGCAAGCGCCGCCCTGGCCTGCGGGTTTATCGTGGTGGTGGTGCTGCTCACCGGGGCCACTTCTTCCCAGCCGGTGGTAAATGTGTGCTCCTGGGGGGAGTACATCGACGAGGAGCTTATCACCCAATTTGAGGACGAGACGGGCATTCGGGTGAATTATCAGACCGCCGAGAGCAATGAGGCGCTCTATTCCCTGTTGAAAAGCGGCGGCGCGGACTACGATGTCATTGTCCCATCCGACTATATGATCTCTCAGCTGCTGGAGGAGGGGATGCTGGAGGAGCTGGACTACAGCCAAATTCCCAATTTTGAGCTCATCGACCAGCGCTTCCGCAATCTGCCCTACGACCCGGAGAATAGGTACACCGTCCCCTACACCTGGGGAACCTTGGGGCTCATTTACAACGCCAACATGGTGGAGGAGGAGCCGGACAGCTGGGGTGTGCTCTATGACGACCAGTATGCCGGGAATGTGCTGCTCATCAACAACTCCCGGGACGCTCTGGCGGCCGCGCTGCTGCACCTGGGCTACTCGGTGAACACCACCGACGAGGGGGAGCTTCGGGAGGCTTTCGCCCTCATCGCCGACGCCAACCGCCGGGGCGTGTTCCAGGGCAAGGTGATGGACCAGGTATTCCAGAAGATGGAGGGCGGCAATGCCGCCATTGCCACCTATTACGCGGGGGATTACCTGTCCATGCTGGACAACCAGGCGGACGGAGTGGATTTGCGGTATGTGATTCCTAAGGAGGGCGCCAACTGGTTTGTGGACGCCATGTGCGTGCTTCGGGACGCGCCCCACTACGAGGAGGCCATGGCGTGGATCAATTTCATCGCCTCCACCGAGGCCAACCTGGCGAATATGGACTATATATGGTACGCCTCCCCCAACGCCGAGGCGCTGGAGCAGTACCCGGCCTATTATGAGGAACTGTACGGCGAGGAACTGGACCCTGAGCTTTACGAGATCATGGCCGCGCCGGCCGAGGTGTTGGAGCGGTGCGAGAGCTACGTGGTGCTGCCCAAGGAGACCCGGAAGCTTTACAACGATTTGTGGATTCAGCTGGGCACATAAAAAAGAGCCCGCCCACCTCAGCTTGAGGTGGGCGGGCGTTTTTCATCAATTCAGTTCGAGGTCGCCGTCCCGAATCCAGCCGATTTGGCGGAAGAAGGAGCCGAAAGCCCAGCACAGCACCGCCGGAAGGACAAAGGAGATGAGAAGCAGCCCAATCCAGTCAACAGCGCCGGGGACGATGGCCGCCGCGCCGTTGGCGATGGCGTCCTCGCTGGGGGCGATCCACCCTGTCCACACGCCAATCTGCCCCACCAGGCCGCAGGTGCCCATACCGGCGGACACCGGAGGGCCGTTCATCTCCAGCTTGAATAGGCAGGTGGCGATGGGGCCGGTGATGGCGGAGGTGAGGATGGCGGGCAGCCAAATCCGGGGGTTTTTCACGATGTTGCCCATCTGGAGCATGGAGGTGCCGATGCCCTGACTCACCAGGCCGCCCCAGCCGTTCTCCCGAAAGGATAGCACGGCGAAGCCCACCATATTGGCGCAGCAGCCCGCCACCGCCGCGCCCCCCGCCAGCCCTGTGAGGCTGAAGGCGGCGCAGATGGCCGCCGACGAGATGGGCAGAGTGAGGGCCATGCCGATGACCACGCTCACCAGAATGCCCATGAGCAGGGGCTGGTTGTCGGTGGCCAGCCGGGTGACGTTGCCGATGGCGGTGGCGGCAGAGCCGATGGCCGGGGCGGTGAGGGCGGACAGCCCCACGCCCACCAAAATGGTCACCAGGGGGGTGACCAGGATGTCCACCTTGGTCTCCTTGGACACGGCCTTTCCGAACTCGGCGGCGATGATGACGATGAACAGCACCGCCAGCGGCCCTCCCGCCCCCTTGCCGCCGGACAGCGTGGTGCTGCCCAGGGTGTTGGCGGCATAGCCCACCGTAACCAGGGAGAACAGCACCATGGGCGGCGCCTTCAGCGCCCAGCCGATGGCCACCGCCATGGCCGCGCCGCTCATAGCGGAGGCGTAGGCGCCCGCCTCCACCAAAAAAGCCAGCCCCAGCTGCTCCCCCAGGGTTTTTACAATGGTGCCGATGAGCAGCGAGCAGAACAGGCCCTGGGCCATGGCGCCCAGAGCATCGATGCCGTAACGCTTGCTGGAGATCACGATATCCTTGCGCTTTAGGAACGCCTTCAAATTTTCCATATCCATTCCTCAACTCTCAAATAAATAGTGCACACAGGTGTCATGACACCTGTGTGCACTATGATACAGGGGTAGGAGAAAAATGTCAATCGGCTTTTTGCCCAAAGTCAGGGCTTTTGAGTTCCCTTTTGGTAAAGGTAAACGGCTAAAACTATGCCGGCAAGCAGGGTGAGCAGGCCGATGACAATGAGAACGGTGGCGAAGCCCAGGAAAAAGCCCTCTATGCCGCCCAGGGGGGAGGCAGCGGGGGCCAGACCCAGCTCCTCCAAAAGAGCCTGCTGGATTTCCGGCGGGGTGCCGGGGGAGAACTCCACGCCGCCCATGCCGCCGAACCCGCCCATGCTGTCCATCATCTGACCGGCCGTGCCGAACATGGCCCCAAAGCCCCACCGGGCCAGCGCACCCACAAGGGTGACACCCAGCCCGCTCAGGGCGACGCGCACCCCCAGCAGCCAGCCGTACCGCTGGATAAGGCGGCTGACCAACCCGATGGTCTTGCCGAAATTGTCCTCCACTGGGGCGCTGGGGGCGGTGTGGGAGGAGGGGGCCGCCGGGGGCGCCTGACGCGCTTCGGCGGGCTCGTCCTGGCAGAGAAGCTCGTCGGTGGTTACGCCGAAGGCCTTGGCCAGCGCCAGTAGCTTGTCCACCTCCGGCGTGGCGTCGCCCAGCTCCCATTTGCTCACCGCCTGGCGGGACACGCCCACCTGGGCGGCCAACTCCTCCTGGGACAGCTTGGCCGCCTTGCGATAGTATAAAATTTTTTCGTTTAGCTTCATCAAATCCACCTCCTGGATGGTCTCATAATAGCAGAAAACCTGGTTGCGGGCCACCAGCGAATGCTGGAACTATTCGCAACCAGTGGTTGCAGCGGGCTTTATTTTGCCAAAAATCCCCCGTTCTCCAGGGCGGCCACCGTTCGCTGGAAGGCGTTCTCGCTGGGGCAGCGCAGGGTGTGCAGGTGAACGCCGTCCGTGAGTGCGGACAGGGGCTGGGCACTGCACTCCTCAACCTTGCGTATAAATTCAGAGATATCATACCGGGAGGACAGCTTTAACGGCCCGGTGAGCTGGCCGTACACCGGGTGGTCCACAATGACATTTTCCACGGTGCACCCCTGGTCTACCATAAGCGTCAGCTCCCGCTCCATGTCCGCCCCGCTGTGCAGACAGGCCACCGTGCGCACCAGCCCCGGCAAAGGCCGGTCCAGCACATAGCCCCGGGGGGTGGCGGTAACGGTTTCCCCCGCCGCCCGGAGCAAGGCCACGTCGCCCACGATAATCTGCCGGCTTACCGACAGCCGCTGAGCCAGGGCTGTGGCGGACAGGGGGCCTTGGGCGGCCCTCAGTTCATCCAGAATGCGCTTGCGGCGCTGCGCTGCGTTCATGGCGGCACTCCTTTCTCAACTGCTTTTTTGTAGTATAGCACATTGACCCGGCTTTTCACAAGACGGAAGAATTTTGACTGCGTGAACAGCATGGCTGGTTTAAACTGGGGATGTTGCGAAACGGGTTGAATGGAGGCAAAGCCTATGATAAAATCGGAGAGACTAACACGGGGCTCAAGGCTCTTGACAGACGAGACAGGGAAAGGAGGTATGGATTATGAGTGAGATCATGGAATTTGCCAACAGAGAGGAGTTCAGGTGGTGGCTTTTTGACCATTGTCTGTCGGATGCCGGTATTTGGCTTTTGTTTGGCAAAGCTGGCGGGCCAAAAACAATAAAGGCGGGGGAGGCGCTGGAGGAAGCGCTTTGCTTTGGCTGGATTGATGGACAGATGCAAAGCATTGACGATAAAACCTATAAAAAGTATTTCTCTATGCGCCGGGAAAAGAGTAAGTGGTCGGAGAAAAATAAGGCGCTGGTTAAGAGTCTGGAGGAACGGGGTCTTATGACTGACTTCGGGAGGAGAAAAATAGAGGAGGCGCAAAAAAACGGCCAATGGGACGCACCCAAGCCCGAGGCGGTTACAGAGGAGCACATCGCCAGCTTGTCTGCCCTGCTGGAAGGATATGAACCGGCCTACACAAATTTTCAAGCGATGTCTTTGTCGGTGCGAAAGACCTACGCGCGGGCATATCTTGACGCGAAGACGCAGGCCGGGCGGGAAAGGCGAATCGCCTGGATGGTGGATCGGCTCAATCGAAATCTAAAGCCCATGTGACGGTCCGCTGGTGAAAAGACGGGAGACCGCCCTGCCGGAAAGGCAGGGCGGTCTCTTATAAAATCGTTTAGAGTAGGCGGATTTAGCTCCGCTGCCACCATTTTTTCGGTTGTTCCGGCCGGTCGGGCAGCTCCAGCAGGTATTTCCCCGTGACGTTGACCACTGTGGTGGGGCCGTACTGCCGCAGCCGGGGCTGCGTGGGGACGTATTGCAAATGGACATGGCCATAACAGTGGTACAGGGGCTGGTATCGGTCCAGCAGTTCCCGAAAGCACTCAAAGCCCCGGTGGCAGAGATCGTCCAAATCTCCCAAACCCCGGGCGGGAGCATGGGTCATCAGAATATCCACTCCGCCCCGCCGAAGCTCACCCCGCACGCGGGCGATACGCCGGCGCATTCCCCATTCTGTGTACTGGTGGGGGCCGCGGCTGTACTCCATGCTGCCCCCCAGACCCAGAATTTTATAGCCGCGGAATTTTACCACAGCGCCGTCGATGCAGTCGCACCCCTCGGGGGGATTTTTTTCGTAGCCGGTGTCATGATTGCCATGGACGTAGAACACGGGGATGTTGCCCATGGTGACCAGAAAGCTCAAGTAGCTGGCGGGCAGGTCGCCGCATGACAAAATGGCGTCTACCCCCGTCAGTTTATCCTTAGTGAAATACTCCCAGAGGCCGGGGTCGGCGGCATCGGAGATGACAAGCAGCTTCACACTCCCGCCTCCTCCGGCGGGATGAGCCGGCGGTTCACTCCCAGGCGGCGGACGGTGGGCCGGGCCACGGGGAGCAGCTCCTCATAGCTGGGCAGACAGCCGTCCACCCGGTCGCATAACCAGTCCATCTTCAAAATTTCCTCCATGGACAGCGGGCGGCTGCCGTCGTTGACCACCCGACCGTCCTGGGTGACGATGGCGCGTTGGAAGGGCTGAATGGCCCCGGTGCGAATGCCGTTTTGGAGAATGCGGGCCAGGGCCAGCATCCCTTCGGGCAGGTCGGGGCTGAGGCGTAGGTCCACTACGCCGCTGTTCATCCCCCACCAGTAGTTGATGGCCTTGTCGCTATCTTCCGCCAGAGGGATGCGCCGGGGGTCCTGGAGCAGTTCCCGGACGATGCGCACATAGAACTCCCCCCACAGCCAGCTGGGGGAGGCCAGCAGCTTCAGGCTGCCGTCCGGGCTGAGGCGGGCCAGTCCCTGGGCCCCCTCAGGCTGCTCGGAGATATGGTCCCGGTCGCTCACCAGCTGGATGCCCTGGCGGCAAAACTCGCCCATATAATCTCCGGGCAGGCAGTGCCAGCGCAAATCAATGCGGGCGTCCGGGTTGGTAAGGGCCACCCCCAAGGCAAAGGCGTTGATGCTGGCGGGTACGCCCAGAATGGGATAGCTGCCCACATAGCCAATGCGCCCAGTTTTGCACATGGCTCCGGCGATGGCCCCGGTGATGAATTTGCCCTCGTACACCCGGCAGTAGTAGGCCTTTACGTTTACATAGGGTTGGTCGATGGAGCAGTTCATAAAGCGTACCTTGGGGTACTTTACCGCCACGCGCAGCGCGGCGTCGATAAGGCTGACAGCGGTGGTGAAGATAAGCTCCGCGCCGTCGCTCACCGCCTGCTCAATCACGTCCTCTCCGCGCTCCGGGTCCACATCGTAGTAGCATTGCACGCTCACGCTGTCGCCCAGGGTTTCCTCCAGGTACTCCCGGCCCCGGTCGTGAGAGGCGGTCCAGGCGCTGGTGTCCGGATTTTTCTGGAACAAAAAGGCGCAGCGCAGCTTTTTTTTGCCGAAGGAAAGCAGGCCTCCGCCTCCCGCCTTTTTTTCCGCGCCCATGGGGGCCAGGCTGACGGCGATGGGTTCTGTCTCGGTGTAGACGCACAGCTCCCGCCACACGGCGGACAGGGTCTGGCGGTAGCCGTCCTCCTCCATGGTCATAAACTCCGCTGCGGTGTGGAAATGCAGCCAGCGCAGCAGGGCGTCCCCCGCGGTGAGGCCCAGTCCGGCGCCGCCCAGGCGGTAGAAGCTGTTGCGGAAGGCGAAGAAGCGGCGGTTAAATTTCTTCTGAAAGTCCTCCGGCCAGAGCTGGTCTTTGGCGAAGCCCAGGGCGGCCTGGAGGGCGGCGTAGCTGCCCAGGTCGCTGAAGTGAACGCCCCAGCACTTAGAGCAGCGGTAGAACTCCAGAAACTCCAGATAGATTTTGACGGTGATGTCTTCGCTCTGGCTGGGCATCAGCCGGATGACCTCCGCGCGGATGGTGGTGGAGCCCAGAGACTTGAGCACACTCACCCGCTTGTTGCCCTCCTCCACATAGAACCGGCCCAGGTACTCAAAGCACTTGATGGGGTCGTGAATGCCTTCGCTGAGCTGGGAGGCACACAGGTTAGTCCACTTCACGGCAAACTCGGTCTCCGCTCCCAGCAGGGGGTAGAACCCGGGGGAGAAGGAATTGCACCGGGCGTCCTGGGTGGAACCCACGATGAGATAGATGGGAATCTCCATAGTTCCCAGGGAAATCTGGGACAGGGGGACGGACTGCCGCAGGTGTTGGAGGGACTGGATATAAGGGTACAGCCCTCGGTGGACGCAGTTTTTGTATTCCTTTTGGCCCTGCTTCAGAGCTGCGGCATAGCACTGTACGGCCTCGATGGTTGCCATAGGCATCGCTCCTTTATATTAGGCTGGAAAGCCTTCCCCCTGCGGGGGAAGGCTTTTTGTGTGAGTTATCCCTCGTCGTCGATTTTCAAAACGGCCATGAAGGCTTCCGTGGGCATCTGGACGGTGCCCAGGGAGCGCATCTTCTTCTTGCCCTCTTTCTGCTTCTCCAGGAGCTTCTTCTTTCGGGTGATGTCGCCGCCATAGCACTTGGCCAGCACGTCTTTGCGCAGGGCCTTCAGCGTCTCCCGGGCGATGACCTTGCCGCCGATAGCCGCTTGGATAGGCACCTCGAACATCTGGCGTGGAATGTTCTCCTTCAGCTTTTCGCAGATGCGCCGCGCCCGCTTGTAGGCCTTCTCCCGGTGGGCGATAAAGGAGAGGGCGTCCACCTGGTCGCCGTTGAGCAGTAAATCCACCTTTACCAAATCGGAGGGCCGGTATTCGTCCAGCTCGTAGTCCAGGGAGGCGTAGCCCCGGGTCTTGGCCTTCAAGGTGTCGAAAAAGTCATAGATGATCTCATTCAGCGGCATGAGATACCGGATTTCCACCAGGTTGGTGTCCAGGTACTGCATATCCTTGTATTCCCCGCGCCGGTCCTGGCACAGCGGCATAATGCTGCCCACATAGTCCGGCGGGGCGATGATAGACACCGCGGCGTAGGGCTCCATGGCCTCCTTGATGGAGCCGGGGTCCGGATAGTTGTGGGGATTGTCCACCCGCACCACGGTGCCGTCCGTTTTCGTCACCTCGTAGATGACGGATGGGAGGGTGGTGATCAGGTCCAGGTCGAACTCCCGCTCCAGCCGCTCCTGGATGATCTCCATGTGGAGCATCCCCAAAAAGCCGCAGCGAAATCCAAAGCCCAGGGCGATGGACGATTCCGGTTCGAAGGACAAGGAGGCGTCGTTGAGCTGAAGCTTCTCCAGGGCGTCCCGCAGGTCGGGGTACTTGGAGCCGTCCTCGGTGTACACGCCGCAGTACACCATGGCCTGGGCGGGGCGGTAGCCCGGGAGGGCCTCGGCGGTGGGGCGGGCCGACTCTGTGATGGTGTCGCCCACCCGGGTGTCCTTCACGTTTTTGATGGAGGCGGTGAACCAACCCACCTCCCCGGCGGACAGGGCGGGCGCGCTGTCCATGCCCAGGGGGCGCAGGTAGCCGCAGTCCAGCACCGTATACTGCGCCCCGGAGGCCATGAGCTTCACCTGCATTCCCGGCTTCAGCGTGCCCTCCATGATGCGGAAGTAGACGATCACCCCCAGGTAGGGGTCGTACTGGCTGTCGAAGATCAGGGCCTTCAGGGGGGCGTCCGGGCGGCCCTCCGGGGCGGGGATGCTGCGCACGATGTCCTCCAGCACCGACTGAATGTTGATGCCCTGCTTGGCGGAAATCTCCGGCGCATCCAAGGCGGGCAGACCGATGATGTCCTCAATCTCGTGCTTCACCCGCTCCGGGTCGGCGGCGGGCAGGTCAATTTTGTTCAGCACGGGACGGATCTCTAAATCGTGGTCCAGGGCGAGGTAGGTATTGGCCAGGGTCTGGGCCTCCACGCCCTGGGCGGCGTCCACCACAAGCACCGCCCCCTCGCAGGCGGCCAGGGAGCGGCTCACCTCGTAGTTGAAGTCCACGTGGCCCGGGGTGTCGATGAGGTTGAGGCAGTAGGTTTCCCCATCCTGGGCCTTGTAATCCATGCGCACAGCCCGGGCCTTGATGGTGATGCCCCGCTCCCGCTCCAAATCCATGTTGTCCAACAGCTGAGACGCCATCTGCCGCTGCTCCACCGCGCCGCAGATTTCGATCATCCGGTCAGACAGGGTGGATTTGCCGTGGTCGATGTGTGCAATAATGGAAAAGTTGCGAATTTTGGATTGGTCTGTCATATGGGATACCTCCGAAGGCAAATCCACCCCCGCCACAGGCGGGGCGCGCGAAACGCGTAATTTTAATTAAAATCGGGGCCCCCGCAAAGCCGCCCGTTGGCTTTGTGGGGAAAGGAGGAGCAAGGGAGCGCACTCCGTTTTTGCCAAAGGCGGAAGCGGAGTCAAGCGGACTTTGCGACGACGCGGTCCATGTGTGCAATAATGAAAAGTTGCGAATTTTGGATTGGTCTGTCATGAGTGTCCGCCCTCCTGCTTTGGGCGGTTGAATAGTATTTCGTAGTCGTATGACTTCACAAACTGCCGCAGATCAGCCAGCTGGGTCCGGTAGTCCTCCCGGGTCCAGCGAAACTCTCCGTTCATCAGCGCCTGGGCGGCCCAGGCGGTGACGTCACCGGAGCAGTGGACGTGGTCGGTATAGTAGTTCAGGTTGGTCATGGGCATACAGTACATCAGGCTGTGCAGCGACACGTTGTCGTACTCCAGCAGCCGACCGGCGGCGTACTCCACCGCCGTGAGGATGGCGTCCGCCGTCCCCTCCCGGGTCATCTTGTCCCAGTACAAAATGCTGTAGGGCGGAAACCAAATGATAAACTGGGTGTTCGGGTGCTCCTCCAGCCAGGCGCACACCGCGTCCAGATTCTCCTCTGCCGCGCTCAGGTAGGCGTCGGCGGAGAGAGGGGCGGGGTTTATCTCCGGGCGGGCATAGCCCCGCAGAGCGTCGTCCCAGCTGAAATCGTGGGCTCCGTCCCACACGTAGGCATCGTCCAGCGTCACCGCATCCTCGGACCGCCGACGCAGAAAGGTGCGCAGGGCGGTCTCATAGGTATCGGCGTTGAGCAGGTACTCCACGTCGTCCAGGGGATTTTGATTGTAGAGATATTGGGGCAGCTCCACCGTGCGGCCGCTGTCCGAGCGGACGAGGATATTGGGGTCCAGGCCAAAGTAAACCCGGTTGAGCTTGGGGTGAGTGCGGAAGGCCAGGCGCAGCGCCGTGTCAAATTCGGAAATCCACCCGTCGGGGAAGGTGATTTTCAGCGTTTGCTCCCCGGTGCCCTGGGTGAACCAGCTGGCGCGGTAATTGGCCACCAGGGAGGTGCCCATCACCACGGCGGAGTAATCCTGGTGACGGATGAGGCCCGCCATCTGATAGCGCTGGTTATCAAATAGGGCGGTTTCCTCCTCGCCAATGCCGCCCAGAACAAAGAAGGGGTCCTCCGTGGACAGCAGGAGGGTCAGCGCCCCAAAGCAGGCCAAAATCCCCGCCAGCACCGCGATAAAAAAGTGTTTGGGCTTCATAAGGTCCTCCTTTCGCGGTGGTGGGTTGCTTGCTCTATGCCTTTTGGGTTCCCTAAAACCGCCTCTTGGGCTTACAAGGAGAGGAGGAGCAGTGCAGTGTGAAAGGGCGTTGCCGTTTGCGGCAACGTTGTCACGCTGCGCTCCAACCAGGGCGGCGTTCGGCTAAAAGTTTGCGTAAATAAACGTCTCCACGCCGGAGAAGAAGATCACCGACCCCACCACGCACAGCACAGCCAGCACTGCCTTCCACACCCGGGGCTGGAAGTGTTCCGCCTGGACGATGGGGTTGGGGCAGGCCAGCAGACCCAGCCCCGCGGGAATGGCCATCAGCGGGGCCCAGTAGGTGAGGGCCCGGCCTCCCTCCTTCAAAAGCCCCTGGGCGAAGGACAGGGCGTGGGACAGGGCGCCCATGGGCAGCGCCGCGGCAAAGCCGGGGCTGGGCTCTCCCCAGCCAGAGCGGAACAGCCCGCCCAACAGGGCCAGGGCCTGGTCCAGACTGTCCGCCCGGAAAAAGACCCAGGCCAGATTGACAAAGGCGAAGGTGAGCAGCCAGACTACGGGCTTGGGCAGAGAGATATTCCCCTTCAGCAGCCGCTCGGCCACCTGGGCGGCTCCGTGAAGCGCCCCCCAGATGAGAAAGCCCCAGCCCGCCCCGTGCCACAGCCCGGACAGCAGGAAAATGAGCATGATGTTCCGGCAGGTGACGGCGGTCCCCTTTCGGTTGCCCCCCAGGGGAATGTACACGCACTGGCGGAAGAAGCGGGACAGGGTGATGTGCCACCGGGCCCAGAAGTCTTTGACCGACAGGGCCTGATAGGGGCTGTTGAAATTGACCGGCAGGGCGATGCCCATCATCCGGGCCATGCCGGAGGCCATGTCGCAGTAGCCGGAGAAGTCGAAGTAGATTTGCAGGGTATAGCACAAAATGGTGAGGGCACAGTCCATGGGGGCCAAGGTCCAGGCGTTGGCAAAGCCATAGTTCGCCCCGTTGGCGAACACAGTAGCCGCCAGCACCTTCTTGGCCAGCCCCAGGGAAAAGCAGTACAGCCCGGCCGCCAAATCGTCCCAGGAGAGCGGGGCTGGAGTACGCAGCTGGGGCGCCAGCTCTCCCACTCGGGTGATGGGTCCGCAGGTGGCGGTGGCGAAAAAGGTGAGGCAGCAGGCGAAATCCAGCGGGGTGACATCCTGCCCCACCGCTCCGTCATAGCAGTCCCGCAGCCAGAAAATCTGCTGGAAGGTGACAAAAGAGAGCCCTAAGGGGGCCAGCCAGCTGGGCGGAGTGAACAGTCCCTCCAGCGGGGTGAGGGAGAGGGCAAAGCCGGTGTACTTGAAAAAGGCCAGCACCGCCAGCAGAGTCAGGCTGCCCGTCCAAAGCAGGAGGCGGCCCTGCCTGGGGGCTTGGGCGATGCGGCGGCCCAGCAGGAAGCTCAGCGCGCCCTCCCCCGCCAGCACCAGCAGCGACCAGGGGGAGCCCCAGCCGCAGAACAGCAGCCCCGCGCACAGCAGGGCGGCCCGGGCGGCGGAGTTTCCCGCCCAGCGGTTCAGCACCCGCCACAGGATGAGGGCGGCGGGCAGATAGGCCAGCACGAACAGATGACTTTGTACGTTCATCGCTCCTCCTCGGTTTCGGGGGATTTTGTCCTCACTTGGTGTTGTCCATGTGGCTGGACATCTCGCCGTTCAGCCGTTCGCCGCAGGTGTGGACAATTTGCAGCAGGGATTGGTAGGTGCCGGGGTAGGCTGCTTTCATGGAGCTGTGGTCCATGGCTGGGAAGCGGGTGTCCCTGCCGGGGCTGTTCAGGGCCTGGGCGTACTCTGACTCGCTCATAATCATATCGGCACGGGACAGGCCGGCCAGGAACCACTCCTCCGGCACGGAGAAAATGTCGTCCTCGCCGTTGGGGCTGGCGCGGTGAAGGTGCCGGAACAGGATGTATATGGTGGTGGACAGGTAGTTGGCCGCCGCCCGGGTAGCCTTCTTGTTGCCTAACTGGCTGAGCAGGTCAAACAGCAGCCCGACCGAGTTGACAATTAGCTTTTTAGACAGAGTGGCCAGCACGGAGCCGCGCAGCACGTTGTCCCGCTCATCGGATACGTCGTACAGGGTGTCCGCATCCAAGATGGTGGTGCCGTCCCGGCTGAGGGTGCGGCCCAGCAGAAAATCGGCGGACACGTTATAAAAATCGCAGGCCTTGCCCACAAAAACCAGGCCGGGCTCTCGGGCTCCGTTTTCGTAGTGGGAGAGCAGAGCCTGTGAAATGCCGAGCGCCTTTGCGGCCTGGCGCTGAGAGATTCCCTTTTCCTGTCGCAGCAGGGACAGGGTGCGTGCGAAATCCGGATTTGTCATGTCTTTATTTCCCCCTCTTGTAAATCTCATGGAGGAAGGGCAGGACAAATCCGTGCACATGGGGCAGGTTCCGGCGATTCCTCATAGGGTCCGTCCTTCAGGGCGGCGTCTCAACACAGCAAGTATAGTATAATCAGGGCAAAACGATTTGTAAAGAGTCACTTAGGGGAAAATTCCTCAATTTGCCAGCTAAGTTTGTGTTTTTTCCCGATTACTCTTGAAAAAGGGCCGGAGCAGTGGTACATTATAAGCAAAGCGGCCCTGGCCGCCGCCGGGAAAACCTGATTTGGGAGGAATTTATACTATGTTCCGAAAGCTGATTCAAAAATTGAAGCACAACCCTAAGACCATTGTTTTTACCGAGGGTACCGACCCCCGCATTCTGGAGGCTTCGGCTCGCCTGCTGTCGGGAACCTTCCTCACCCCCATCCTGGTGGGCAACCGGGAGGAGGTCCTGGCCGCGGCGGACCGGGAGTGCCTCAATGTGCAGAACGTCCAGGTGCTGGACCCAGCCACCTACGAGGGCATGGACGAGATGGTGGAGAAGATGGTGGAGCTGCGCAAGGGAAAGATGAGCGCCGAGGAGTGCCGGGAGGCCCTGCAGAAAGCTAACTACTTTGGCACCATGCTGGTGGCCATGGGCAAGGCGGACTGCCTGCTGGGCGGCGCTACCTACTCCACCGCCGACACGGTGCGCCCCGCCCTTCAGCTGGTGAAGACCAAGCCGGGCAACAAGATTGTGTCCTCCTGCTTCATCCTGGTGCGCCCCTTCGCCACCGGCGGAAACCAGGTGCTGGCTATGGGCGACTGCGCCATCAACATTGACCCCACCGAGGATGAGCTTATTGAGATTGCCCAGGAGGTGGCCAAGTGCGCCCGTATTTTCGGCGTGGACCCCAAGGTGGCCATGTTGTCCTACTCTACTAACGGCTCCGGTAAGGGTTCCACTGTGGACAAAATGCGCAATGCCACCCGCCGCCTCCAGGACATGATGCTGGACTTCCCTGTGGACGGCGAGATGCAGTTCGACGCGGCGGTGAACCCCTCCGTGGGCCAGCTGAAGTTCCCCGGCTCTCAGGTGGCGGGCTACGCCAACACCTTCATCTTCCCGGAGATCACCGCCGGCAACATCGGCTATAAAATCGCCCAGCGTATGGGTAACTTTGACGCCTACGGTCCCATCCTGCTGGGCCTGAACGCCCCCATCAACGACCTGTCCCGGGGCTGCAACGCCCTGGAGGTCTACTCCATGGCGATTATCACCGCCGCATTAGCAGAGTAATCCGGGATACGCTCCATTTGAAGCGCCTGTGCGCCCCCGCTGTCGGCGGGGGCGCTTTTTTCAGCGCGGCGAATAAAAAACCGCCTGCCAAACGGCAGACGGCTCTTTTGTTTCCGCTCAGGCCAGCTTGTTCAGCTTCAGGGTCATAGCGCTCTTTTTGTTGGCCGCGTTGTTGCTGTGCAGCAACCCCTTGGCGGCGGCCTGGTCCACAGCCTTGACGGCCACCTTATATGCGGCATCGGCCTCGCTGCGGTTGCCGCCGGCCACCGCGGCCTCAAACTTCTTCAGGTTGGTCTTGAGGGCGGACTTCTGCGCCTTGTTCTGCGCCGCCTTGGTGGAGTTGACCAGGACACGCTTCTTGGCAGACTTGATATTGGGCAAACCAAACACCTCCTCCGATTTTTTGATCATTTCTTCTGCGGTTTCCCGCCGCAGATATGTATTCTAACATTAAAAGGAGAAAATTGCAACACCTTTTTTCTTTTTTTGCATAGAAACTTTCTCCCGGCAAAAAATAGGTGCAAAGCGGGGAACAGTCCGCAACATCTTGTATCAAAGGGGGACAGTGCCATGGCACAGCGCCGCACGGACCTGGCTGTCGAGGCCCATCAGCTCTGGCAGGAGGGGGCGGGGGAGACCGCCCTGGCCGGGGTGCGCTCAGAGGAAAGCGAGCGAAAGGGATTTTTGGTGAACACCGTCACCATCTCCACGCCGGGGGCGGCCCAGGCTCTGGGCAAGCCCCAGGGGGTGTACGTCACGATAGAGCTGGACGGCCTGTTGCGCCGGGAGGAGGGGGCCTTCCAGCGGGCGGCGGAGGCGGTGGCGGAGGCGCTGCGCCCTCTGCTGCCCGAGGAGGGGCCCGCGTTGGTGATTGGTCTGGGCAGCAGGGCGGTGACGCCGGACCTCATCGGTCCGCTGACGGTAGACCACCTGTTGGTTACCCGGCACCTGGTGGAGCAGGTCCCCCAGCACTTTGGCCACCTGCGCCCGGTGGCTGCGGCGGCTCCCGGTGTGTTGGCCTCCACCGGTATGGAGAGCAGCCTGGTGGCCCAGGCCTTGGCCGGGGAGCTCCGCCCCGCGTGCGTCATCGCGGTGGATGCGCTGGCCTCCCGGTCGCTGGACCGGCTGTGCCGGACGGTGCAGCTGTCCGACACGGGGGTGGTGCCCGGGTCTGGGGTGGGCAATCACCGTGTGCCGCTGAACCGGGAAACGCTGGGGGTGCCGGTGCTCACAGTGGGAGCGCCCACGGTGGTGGACGGGGCCACATTGGCCCTGGACCTGCTGGAGCGGGCGGGCCGCACTGGGGCGGAGCGGGAGGATCTGCCGGGGGGCGAGGACTTTTTCGTCACGCCCCGGGAGGTGGATCTGCGGGTGGCCGATCTGTCCAAGGTGCTGGGCTACGCCATCAGTCTGGCGCTCAACCCGTCGCTGAGCGTGGATGATCTCACCATGCTGTTGGAGTAGGAAGCGCGAGCGTAGGCGCGCCGCCCCGGATGGACTGGAGCGAGGACGAAAACCCAGGACCGCGAAGCGGGCCGGATTTCGTCCGAGACGGAGGGAAGCCGGGGCGAACAGCGCACCCAACGCGAGCGTGCTCAGGAAACGCGAGGATAGCCGCACCACCGCTTCATCGACAATATTTCTGGTTGTTTCGCCCGCTCTTTTCTGCTATACTATCCCCAAAATAACCAGCAGAGAGGGGCGGACCCATGAGGCAAAAGGTGGATAAGCTGCTGCGCCACGCGCCGGCCCGGTTTGTGGCGGATGTGGTGGATGTCTATTTTTCCAAGCGGGTGGGGCGGGCTGCGGCGGAGCTGGCTTACTTCCTCATCCTCACCTTTTTTCCCATCATCATCTGCGTGTCCGCCTTTGTCAACGAGCTGCATCTGAACCTGACCTCCATCCTGGAGGATGCCGCGGCCTTTCTCCCGGCGGGAGTGGTGGCCATTTTTCGGGAATATCTCACCTATATCGACACCAACCAGTCTGCCGCTATGCTGCTGTCCGGCGCGTTTCTCACGGTGCTGTTCGCCTCCTCCGCTGTGCGGGGGCTGATGAACATCATGCACGAGATCTATGGCCGGGCCACCTTCCGGGGGCTTGGCCAGCTGGTGGCCAGCATTTTGTTTGCCGCCCTGCTGGTGGTCACCATTTACCTGTCCATGGCGGTGGTGGTCACGGGCAACTGGTTTTTCCACCTGCTGGGCCAGGTGCTGAAGCTGGAGGGGTTGGTGGAACGGTTCGGCACTTGGCAGTGGATGAAGTATCTGCTGCTGCTGGGCATGGTATTTGTATTTATTCTGCTGCTCTACCGCTTTGCGGCTCCGCTGGACAAGCCCCGCCCGCCGGTGGTGCCCGGGGCGCTGGGGGCATCGGTGGCGCTGGCGGCGGCGTCCGTAATCTTCTCCATCCTCATGAGCAACTCCACCCGGTATTCCCTCATCTACGGCTCATTGGCATCGGTAATCATCCTGCTGGTGTGGTTGTACCTGTGCGGCAATGTGCTGATTCTGGGGAATGTGGTCAATTACGTGATTTACACCCATCGCAAGGAAAAGAGGGCCCGGCGGTAGTCTCCGCATAAAATCCACCCCAGCTGCCACACTATTCCATACTTGGGAAGGGGGCGGACGCCATGTGGCAGATTGGCGTATGGGAGCGGGACGAGGGACTGGCCGAGCGGGTGAGCCGGTTGGCGGAGGGCTGTTCCGCCCTGGTGCGGGCCTGTGGGCACCCGGCGCTGCTGGCTGGGGTGGAGCTGGACCTGCTGGTGGTGTCCCCCCTGGCGGCGGGGTGGGCCGGGGCGGGGCAGCTGAGCTGCCGCACCGCTCTGCTTCCCGGCGGCCTGCCCGCCCTCACCCGCGCTCTGCCTGCCGGGACGGTGCTCAGTTACGGCGCGTCCAGCCGGAACACCCTCACCCTGTCCAGTCTGGACCAGGACCGGGCCTCGGTGGCGGTGCAGCGGGAGTTTGCCGCCCTGGACGGCCGGGCGGTGGACCGGCAGGAGCTGGTACTATCCTGGAGCGGCCGTTCGCCCGACCTGCTGCTGGCGGAGACGGGGGTGGCGCTGCTGCTGGGAAAACTGCCGGCGGAGGGGTGACACGCAAAAAAGCGGCCTGTCCAGGCCGCTTTTTCCATTGGCAAAAACTTCTTGCATTTCCCCCTGGGATGGGATAGAATTAAACAGGAAGCATAAAAGGCGGCAGGCCATGGGGTGCGGGAACACCCCACGGCCCTGCGCGAGTGACCACACCACTCAACACAGCGATCTCTGATCGTACCACGGGCTTATTATAGCCGTTTTTCGCCGAAATAGCAAGGTGGGGAAATGGGACGGGCTTTGTGTTCGCGTTGATTTTCAAGGCGGTGTTGGGTATTCCGAGCTCGACACCGCTTTTTATGTTTCCGGCGGACCGCCGGGGCGGGTGTGCGCGACCCGCTCCGGGGCGGTCTGTTGGAGACAAAATTTGATAAAGGAGAGAGACATGATGAAAAAACGGTTCACAGCAGTTTTTCTGGCGCTTGCCCTGTGTTTGGGGCTGTGCGTCCCGGCGTTCGCGGCGGGTAAAACCACGTATCACCTTAATTTCAGTCAGATTACCACAGCTGAGCGCAGCGAGGTCAGCATCACGGGGGAGGGATTGGAACAGACAGGAGAAATTTTTGCTGAGTATGGGCTTGGGGCCGGACAGGACGAGGCCCCGAGAGACTACTACCCAGTATTCACCAGCTCCAAGCCCGTTACCATTACTGTGACAGCCGACTATACCGATTGGAGGCACACTGGCACAGACCGCGAATCCGGTGACAATTATAACTATATAAGCTACGCAGCGGTGGCTGGCGTTTCCTACAACCCGGTCACAAATGAGTGCGTACGGATAAAAGAACACGCAGCCTATTTTGATGGGACGTATGCTGCCATTATGTATGACGATGGTATAAAAGAGAACGCGGGAACACTGAGGGACTATTATATGAACAGTCCGGACGATGTAGCGGCGATCTACATTTATTCGGGCGCCACCGTTACGCTTTCCGAGCCCGGTGATTATCTCGTTTCCGTTACATCGAATGATTTATGGTCGAGCCGTGCGAACGATGCTGTTATCCGTATCGTTGCGGATGACAGTCAGGCCGCCTTTCCCTCCTCCGCCTTCACCGATGTGTCCGACGGCGCGTGGTACGCCAACGCCGTGAATTGGGCGGTGTCCAAGGACATCACCAACGGCACCGGGGACGGCAAATTCTCCCCCACCCAGACCTGCACCCACGCCCAGATCCTGACCTTCCTCTACCGCGCGGACCGGGGCCAGGGCAAGGCCGAGGCCGCCGACATGGACAAGGCCGTGGCCTGGGCCAGGGAGAAGGGCATGATCGACAACAGCTTCAATGGCAAGGCGTTCTGCAGCCGCGCCGATGCGGTAAACTACATCTGGCAGGCCCTGGGCAGGGAGAACGCCGCAGCCAGCGGCTTCACCGATGTGCCCGCCGGGGCCGGCTACGCCACGGCGGTGGACTGGGCGGTGTCCAACGGCATCACCAACGGCACCAATGCCGCCCAAACCGAATTCAGCCCGGGCAAGGTCTGCGATCGGGGCACCATCGTCACCTTCCTCCACCGGGCCTACGTCCCCTCCGCCCGCCTGACCCCTAATTGAACCCGAACGGTACGCCGCCCCCGCCCACTTTGCGGGGGCGGCCTTTTTTGTGGGCAGCCCCTTGCATTTTCCATCCGGGCGCAGTAAAATGGCAGTATCTCATTGAGCACCAACTTCAAAAAAGGGGAGAGCACACATGAGGAAAAGATTCCCGGCAATGATTCTTGCGCTGGCCCTGTGTATCGGGCTGGCCGTCCCGGTTCAGGCGGCTACGGTCTCAGACACAGCGGGGCAAAACTTGACCCGGATGGAACAAAAAATCTACAAGGCGCTGGAAGACGCCATCCTGGCGGTTACGGCGGGAAACGGGACCAGCACCGAGGTCAACGTCCCCATCACACGCCAGGACGCCACCTGGACCGCACAGGAGTTGAGCCTTTCCAAAATTGACAATGACAATGTTGAGGACCCGTTGAATGATGTAATTGGCAAAAGCATGGATAAGGTTTTTCGCTGTCTGAAGGTGAACCGCCCCTTCGAGATGTTTTGGGTCGGTAACAACTACAACTGGACGTGGTGGCAGGAGCACACCGACAGCCAGGTCTGGCTTACAAGCCTCACCTGCTCGATTGACGTGATCGAGTCCTACCGGGGCGGCAGCAAGACCACGGTAGACCCGGCAAAAATCGCCCAGGCCAAATCAGTTGCGAAAACGGCGGAATCTATTGTCGCCGCTAACGCGGGTAAGTCCAACTACGAGAAGCTGGCGGCCTACCGGGATGAAATCTGTGCGCGGAACACCTACAACAACGATGCGAACAACGCTCTGCTGAAGGACGAGTACGCATATGGCGACCCGTGGCAGCTGATTTACGTCTTTGACAACGACCCCAGCACCAACGCGCTGTGCGAGGGGTACGCCAAAGCGTTTAAATACCTGTGTGACCTGTCGGATTTTGATGGGGACGTGACCTGCTACATAGCCGAGGGTTATGGGGGTGATGAAAGGCATATGTGGAACGTGGTTCGCATGGAGGACGGCAAGTTTTACCTGGCGGACATCACCTACAGTGACAACAGCCAGATCGGGAAAGACAGCGTGTTCATGGTCAATGCGTCCGGAAATGGGGAGCGATACGTTGTTTCCGCCGGCAGCCGGGAGTATACATACACCTATCTTGAGGATCAGGAGGGCCTGTTCACCGACGGCTTCCTGCCCATAAGCTCCACGCCCTATACGCCTGGCACCAACCCTCCCACCCCCGATCCCCAATTCACCGACGTGCCCAGCTGGTGCTCGGACGCAGTGGACTGGGCCGTGGGACAGAACATCACCGACGGCAAGGGGGGCGGCAGATTCGCGCCGGGCGACCAGTGCACCAACGCGGAAATCCTCACGTTCCTGTGGCGGGCCGCAGGTAAGCCCGCCTCCTCCGCCCCGCTCCCTGCGGATATCACGGGGAAGAATATCAGCTATGCTGAAACCGCCCTGCGCTGGGCGGCGGAGCGGGGAATGGCGGACCAGGGGATAGACCCGCTAGCCCTGTGCACCCGGGGCAGCGCGATGATCTACATTTGGAAAGCCTTCGATGAAATAGGCGCCGACGGGGCGGATCTCTTCATCGATGTGCCCGCCGAATCGGAGACGCTTTTCGGCGCGGTGTACTTCGCCCTGGCCTGCGGCATCACCAACGGTTACGCCAACGCTGACGGAACCTTCAGCTTTTGTCCCGACAAGGTATGCACCCGCGGCGAGATCGTCACCTTCCTCCACCGGGCCTATGTCCCGGAAGCCAGCCTGGTTTCCGACTTCTAAATCCCTGAAAGCCGCCCCTATGGGGCGGCTTTTTTGCGTTTTCCTCTTTACGTCTCCGAAACGATATGATATAATTCCAGGGATTAGATTGGAGGGAACTGTGTGGAAGAACTGGTAGAGCTGAAACAACAGCTCATGCAGGCGCGGCCCAACGGCTGGGACGACCTGCCCGACATTCCGCTCTATATGGACCAGGTGGTGTCCTACCTGTCCCGGCAGATGGCCGGCTTTTGGGAGGGAGACGGGCTCACCTCCGCCATGATTAACAATTATATCAAGGACGGTTTGCTGGAGCGGGCCAATGGGAAAAAGTATGGACAGGAGCATCTGGCCTACCTCACTGCGATCTGTGCGCTGAAGCAGGTGATGAGCGTGCGGGAGATGAAGGTGCTTACCACTGTGGGCCGGGAGATGCGGGCGCCGGAGAAGCAGTTTGAGTACTTCTGCCGCTATCTGGACGAGGCCATGTCGGAGACCGCCCGGCACATCGACGAGAATACCACCGACCACGACCTGCCCAAGCTGGTGCTGGACCTGGCCATGCGCAGCTACGCCAATATGGTGGCCTGCCACCAGGCCTTGGCTGTTTTAGCCCAGCGGACGGGGCATGAGGATCTGTTGAAAAAGAAAAAGTAAGAAGCGCGAGGATAACCCGCGTGACAATAAAAGTCCTAAATCTGTTTTTGGAGGTACGAAACCATGAGCAACTATGTCATCATCACCGATTCGTCCTGCGATCTGCATGACAGCTTAGTCAAGGAGCTGGAACTGGAGGTGCTCCCCCTGTCCTTCATTATGGACGGCAAGACCTATCGGAACTATTCGGATAACCGGGAAATGTCCCCCAAAGACTTTTACAACAAGGAGCGGGAGGGCATTATGGCCACCACCAACGCCGTCAACGTGGGCGAGGCCACGGAGGCCATTGAGGCGGTGCTCAAACAGGGAAAGGACGTGCTGGTGCTGGGCTTCTCCTCCGGCCTGTCCACCACCTTTAACTCCTTCCAGATCGCAGCGGAGGAGCTGGCGGAGCAGTACCCGGACCGGAAAGTCTATGCCGTGGACACGCTGTGCGCGTCTTTGGGCCAGGGGATGCTGGTGTACCAAGCCGCCAAGCTGCGCCAGGCGGGCAAATCCATTGAGGAGGTCCGGGATTGGACGGAGCAGAACAAGCTGCGCCAGTGCCACTGGTTCACGGTGAACGACCTGTTCTTCCTGAAGAAGGGGGGCCGGGTGTCCGCAGCCACCGCCGTGGTGGGCACCATGCTCCAGATCAAGCCTGTGATGCACGTGGACAACGAGGGGCATCTCATCAAGGTGGACACCGCCCGGGGCCGCAAGGCGTCCCTGGCGGCCCTGGTGGACAAGGTGGGGGAGCTGGGGGAGGACCCCGCCGAGCAGACCATGTTCATCAGCAACAGCGACTGTGCGGAGGATGCCCAGTATGTGGCGGACGAGATCAAAAAGCGCTATGGGACAAAGGAGATCATTATCAACTCCATCGGGCCGGTGATCGGGGCCCACACCGGGCCGGGGTGCGTGGCGCTGTTCTTTATGGGCAAGCACAGGTAAATCCCCGCATCAAAATAAACAGGAAGGAAGAAAACTTTATGAAAAAAAGATGGTTTTCCTTAGCGCTGGCGCTGATGATGGCGCTGTCCCTGGCCGTGCCCGCTTTCGCAGCGGAGAACGGCGCGCCAGTGGGAAGCTATACCGTGGATCTGGACAAGCCGGACGATGCGGAAATGGGGGCGGATGGCGAATTCACGGTGCGGTATCTCACCTCCAGCCGGAGTTATGAGGAGCCGAACCTTCGGGTGGATCTCACCCGCACCATTCCCCAGGGCGACTCGTTTACCTGGACGGGGCTGCGCGCTTCCCACACCACCTATTTCCGCTTTTTACCGACCTGGACAACGACGGAACCTATGACGAGCGGCTGGTGATCAAAGAGTCCGAGAAATACGTCCTTGCCCCTTACGAGGAGAAGTATTCCGTCTCCCTCACCCAGATCAGCGGCAGGCCGCAGCCCGCCGGCACCTTTGCCTCCATGCTGGAGGAGATGGGCGGCGAGCTATCCCAGGACAGCTCCGGCGTTATGACGCTTGCCATCCCCAGCAACAGCCTGTGTCAGTTCTTTGGCGGGGACACGCTGTTTGAGTGGGGGATCATGCGGGGCGGTGGAAGCGATGTGGTAGCCAAGGGCACCATGCTCTTTACCGCTGAGGAACAGACGGCCGAACCCGTCCCCGAGTTCACCGACGTGCCCGAGTGGTGCGCCCAAGCGGTGGCCTGGGCCGCGGGAAAGGGCGTCGCCCAAGGCACCGGCGGTGACAAATTCACCCCTGGCAACCCCTGCACCCATGAGCAGATTTTGACCTTCCTGTACCGCGCGGTTCGCAACAAGGGCGCGGCCGCGGCGGAGGATATGGCCCTGGCACTGGAGTGGGCCCGGGAGAAGGGCATGATCGGCGATTCCTTTGACCCCAAAGACGGCTGCACTCGGGCAGATGCGGTGAGCTACATCTGGCAGGTCAAGGGCAGCCCTGAGGCCGAAGCCGCGGGCAGCTTTACCGATGTGGATGCGGACGCGGCTTATGCCGCCGCCGTCAGTTGGGCGGTGGAAACCGGCATCGTGGAGGGTTATCCGGACGGCGGCTTCCAGCCCGGCACCGTTTGCAGCCGGGGCGTGATCGCCACGATGCTCCACCGGACCTATGTTCCGGAAGCCCGTTTGAAGTAAACCATCAGCCAGCCGCCTCCAAACTGGGAGGCGGCTGGTTTCATTTTTCATAAATTTTGTATCCTTGCTCTTGACAAAGGCGTATATAGCAGGTATACTGTATATATAGTATATATACAAAATATGGGGCTGCTGACGAGCGCCCCCAAAGAGGTGCACCATGGATATTATCATCAGTAATTCCTCCGGCGCGCCGATCTATGAGCAGATCGTGCGCCAACTGAAGGGGCTCATCCTTTCAGGCGAATTGGCCGAGGGGGAGGCTCTGCCCTCCATGCGGCTGCTGGCAAGAGACCTGCGCATCTCCGTCATCACCACCAAACGGGCTTATGAGGAGCTGGAGCGGGAGGGCTTTCTCACCACCGTCCCCGGCAAGGGCTGCTTTGTGGCCGCCCAGAACCGGGAAACCCGACGGGAGGCCGTGCTGTGCCAGATCGAGGAGCACCTGGCCCAGGCAGTGGACGCTGCCAAGGCGGGGGCCGTGAGTCTGGACGAGCTCACCGAAATAATAAACACCCTGTACTGCGAGGAGTAATTATGACAAACTGTATTGAACTGAACGGCCTTGTCAAAGAGTACAAGACCTTCACCCTGGGGCCTGTGGACCTGAAGGTGCCCGGCGGTTCCATCTTGGGTCTCATCGGGGAGAATGGGGCGGGCAAGACCACCCTGATCAAGTCCATGCTGGGGATTGTCAAGCCCACCGAAGGGGAAGTCACTCTGCTGGGCACCGACGCCGACCGCGCCAAGGAGGACATCGGCATCGTGCTGGACGACTGCTTTTTCTCCGAGTATCTGCGCATCAAGGACGTGGAAAGCGTGCTCAGCCGGGTGTTTAAAACCTGGGATAAGGCCCTGTACCGGGATTATCTGGACAAATTCGGCCTGTCCGGGACGAAAAACATCAAGGAGCTTTCCCGGGGAATGCGCATGAAGCTCTCCCTTGCGGCGGCGCTGGCCCATAGGCCCAAGCTTCTCCTGCTGGACGAGGCCACGGCGGGGCTGGACCCGGTGGTGCGGGACGAGATTCTGGACGAGTTTCTGGACTTCGTGTCCGACGAGGACCACGCCATCCTCATCTCCAGCCACATCACGTCGGATTTGGAAAAGGTGGCGGACTACATCGCCTACCTCCACCAAGGGCAGCTGCTGCTGTGCGACGAGAAGGACCGCCTGCTGGAGAGCTACGGGCGGCTGGTGTGCGCCAGGGACGACCTGGACCATGTGGAGCGAAGCTATCTGGTCAGCGTGCGCAGAAGCCAGTACTCCACCGAGGCGCTGGTCAAAAACCGGAGGGAGTTTTCCCGGAAATACCCCCGGCTGACGGTGGAGCCGGTGACGCTGGACGAGATGATGGTATTTGTGGTAAAGGGGGAGAAGTCATGACCGGGCTGATTTTAAAGGATTTTCTCATTCTGCGCAAGACCCTGCGCAGTTATCTGCTGATGCTCGCCATCTATGTGGCGGTGGCTTTCTTGGGATATTGGTCGGCCTCCTTCGTAGGCGGCTTCATGATGGTGATGGTGTCCATGCTGCCCATGAACGTATTTGCCTATGACAAGCAGGCCAAATGGGACGTGTACGGTCTGTCCCTGCCGGTGGGCCGCACCAAAACGGTGGCGGCACGGTATCTGGCGGTGCTGATTATGTTCGCGGCCTCCGCAGTCCTTACCACTGTGGTGAGCGTGGCGCTGAACATTGCAGGCCGCATGGAGGAGAGCTTGGGGGAGTACCTGCTCGCCTGCACCGTCTGCGCCGTGCTCGCCATGCTGGTCAACGCCATGCTGCTGCCCTTCCTGTACAAATTCGGCCCGGAACGGGCCCGGATGATGTTTTTTGGCGTCATGGGCGTCATTGTTCTGCTGATTGTGGCGTTTCTGCTCCCTCTGGGCGGGCTGGAGTGGCTCAAGTCCCTGGACGCGCCCACCCTGGAGCAGATCGCCGCCGTCCCGGTGGCCGCAGTCATCGCGGGGGTGGTGTTGCTGGTCCTGTCCTTCCTGCTGTCCCGGCACTTCTACGGGGCAAAAGACGTATAATGTGGATAAACGGGCGCCCCCGCTGAGGCGGAGGGCGCTCGTTTTCGTTTGTTTCCCCGCGTTCAAGCGGGGCGTCTTCCATATGGGCCCGGTGGAGAAGGAGGGCGGATATATCGTCGGACCGCACTTACGGGAGCCACGAGCCGGGGTCTGCTTTCCCCAAGCTTGCGATATTTTCCCGCAGGAGGCAAGTCCTGTTCACTCCGCCGTCTGTTCACAAAATTCCCTTGAATTTTCTCCCGCCTTCCTGTATAATCGGACGTATTACACAAGATATGGTATGGAGGTACACCCCTTGAAACGAATTCTCAGTGCATTTTTGGCTATCGTAACCGGCGTGCTGCTGTGCGCCGGGGTCCACACGGCGCTGGCCGCCGGTCCCGTGGAAAACAGCGGCCAGCCCTATTACATCGTCGTCAACCGCGCTATGAACACTGTCACGATCTATGAGCTGGACGAGGAGGGATACTACACCGTCCCAGTGAAAGCCATGGTGTGCTCCGTGGGGCGCAAGGGCCATGCCACCCCCACCGGCACGTTCTCCATCGGCGGGCGGTGGACCTGGGTCCATATGCTGGACGATTCCTATGGTCAGTATTGTACCCAGATCAAGGGGAACATCCTCTTTCACTCGGTGTGCTACACCAAACGAAGCCCGTCCACCCTGATAACGGAGGAATACAACGGGCTGGGCGAACCCGCTTCTCTGGGCTGTGTGCGCCTCCAGACGGCGGACGCCAAGTGGATTTATGAGAACTGCGGCCGGGGCACCAAGGTCACCATTCTGGACGATTTGGACTCCCCCGGTCCTCTGGGCAAGCCGGACAAGCTGGTGGAGTATATCTCGGAGGAGGAGGCCAACGGCTGGGACCCCACCGATCCCCGGGAGGAAAACCCCTGGCATGAGCTTTTGGAGCGGAAGGAGCAGACGGTATCCTGTGCTTTAGCGGCCCAGGTGCTGTACCAGCTGTCTGGGGAGGAAGGCCTGGAGGACCCCGTCGATATCGTGGCCTGGGCGGTGGAGCGCGGTCTGCTGGAAGACGGTGGAGAGGGGCTGGACCCCGCCCATCCTGTGACCCGGCAGGAGCTGATTGACATCCTGTGCCGGCTTGAGGACGCCGAGGCACAGGAGTGAGCTTGTGCAAAGAGGCCCCCGCTTGGCGGGGGCCTCTTGTTATGCGGGAGGGGTTTCTTTGCGGCGCTTCCACCATATCCAGACCAGCCGGGCGGTGTAGACGGGCAGAAAGATGCTCAGTATGGCGACAGCCAAATAGGCCAGGTAGAACAGAAGCATGACGGGCGGCGCAAAGCTGCCCGTCGTATTCAGCGCGATCCACATCAGCTGGAATCCCCACAGCGGGGAGTACCACTGGCCCATCATTACCGGCGTGTATAGCAGGACATATCCCGCCGTCCAGGCCATCCAGCCGTCGATGAGAAATCCGTGCTTTTTCGCCAGCAGCAATGGCACGCCGAAAATGGCCAGCACCCCGCCAATAAACAGCAGGGGATCGCCCCCAACGAACGCGGCAAGCATCATCATCATCATTCCCCCGGCAATTAGGAGGATGCCAAGGGTTTGGACCGGGGTGAACTTCCATTGTGCATAAACCGCTGCCTGCTCCGGCTTTGGCGCGCAAGGCGCCTCCGGCTGGGCCAGCTGGGGCGTCTCCCCCTCCCGCACCAATTCGTCCACCGTCACGCCGAACAGGTCGGCCAGCTTTACGATTTTGTCCAGCTCAGGCACCGACTGGTTTGTCTCCCACTTGCTCACCGACTGCCGGGACACGTCCAGCTTTTCCGCCAGCTCGCCCTGGGACAAATTCTGCGCGGTGCGCAGCTCTAAAATTTGTTCCGACAAGGTCATGGCCACTCGCTCCTTTCTGCCCCTATTTTACCAAGTGCGGCGGAGCGAAATCAACCAAGAGGGCTTGGAAAATATAGCAACCAGCGGTTGCACCCCTCAAAAAGCCCGTCCATCAGAGGATGGACGGGCTTTATTCACTCTCTCAGTCGCAGGTCGTCTCCGTAGAACGTGAGCTCCCAATACAGGCCACCGATGCGGGAGGCGAGCTGGGGGGTGTAGCGCTGGGCGATCTGCTCCATGGACAGGTTGGTGGAGATGATGGTGTGCCGCTCTCCCTGAAGGCGGCTGTTCACCACCTCGTACAGGGCGGACTGGGTGGAGGGCAGGGTGTGCTCGCTGCCAAGGTCATCCAGAATCAGCAGGTCGCAGCCCAGATACCGCCGGGCGTCGTCTCGGGCCTGGCGCTCCTCCCCGGCGTCCCGGGTGAAACGGCGGGTCTCAAAGGCGGAGAACAGGTTGATAGCGGTGTCGTACACCACGGAATGGCCCCGCTGGGAGACCTCCCGGGCGATGCAGCCGGACAAAAAGGTCTTGCCCAGCCCAGTGCCCCCGGACAGCAGCAGGTTTTTCAGGGGGTAGCTGGGGAACTGCCGGGCATAGCCCTCACACACCGCCGTCACCCGGCGCATCTGCTCCCGGGGGGAGCGGGCCTGGCCCTGCCAGGGCTGGTCGCTGTAGATGTCCAGGCGCAGACGGTCAAAATTCTGCTCATCGGTGAGGTTGAGCAGGGCGGTGAGGGCGCGCAGCTGTTCCTGGGCGCACAGCTCCTTCAGGCAGGCGCACATACCGCTCTGGGTCCAGCCCGTGTCTCCGCAGCGGGGACAGGCGGGCACATCGTCCAGGGCGTCCGGGCCATAGCCCAGCTCGGCCAGCAGGGCGGTGCGCTGGGCCTGGAGCTCCCGGCTGCGGGTGCGGATGGCGGTGATTTCCGGGCCGTCGGACTGCACCGGCTTTCCGCCCACGGCCAGCAGGGCCATGTCCGTCATGGCGCCCCGCAGGGCGGTGTCCACCTGCTTGAGCCGGGGCTGCTTGGCGTACAGCTCCCGCTCCAAATCGAAGCGCCGGCGCTCCCGGCTGTCCCGGCGGCGCTCCAGCCGGGCCAGTGCCCGGCGCATAACGGTGGGTTCATAGGACACGTCAGCCCTCCCCTTTCTTTTGCTCGGCTAAGAATTTATCCAGCCAGTCGGCGTTTTTCTGGATGCGCTCCTGGCTGGGCTGGAAGTCCCTGGGCTGAGCCTGAGAGGGCCTGCCCCGCTTGGGGGGCCTGTCTCCCGCCTCCACCTGGGCGGTTGTGCGGTAGCCGGAGGCGTGCCAGGACTGCAAAATTTTGTTCATGTACGGCCAATTCATGGCCTTTTTTTGGTACACAGTGCGCTCATAGGCCAGGCGGATGAGCTCGTCGCTCATCCCCATGTCCACCCAGGCGGCGATAAATTCCCGCTCCTTCTCCACGGCGGGGCGGCGCTCCGCCACGCCCACGGCCTGAAGCACGGCCCACTCCCGTCCGTCCACCGCCTCCTGCCGGCGCAGGTAGTCTTCCGCCCGCTCCAGGGTGTCGATGCCCAGCCGTTTCCACCTGAAGGCCTCCCGCTGAATCTGAGGCATCCGGGGGAAGACGGCGGGGCTGTTTTTCTGCCGCCGTTCCCGCCCCACCGCCCAGCTGGTGAGCAGCAAAATCACCTCAGCGCCCAGCCCCAGATGGTCGTACATGGTGTACAGGCACCGGAGGTCGTGGTCGGTGAACACCCGGCCCAGGCGGTTTTCCATCTCCCGGCACAGTCCCTGAAAGAGCGGCTCGCGCTCAAGGGCGGCGGCGATTTCTCCCCGGCTGTACTCGGGCGGCCGGTCGTCCGCCTTGGGCGGGGGGGCGGGCTGGGCGTCGGGCCGGGGCTGGGCCAGCCCCAGGGCGGCCAGACGCCCCCAGGCGGGAGAAAGCCGCTCCTCCGGCCAGCGCAGGCGCTGGGTGGCCCGGCCGGCGTCCCCGCCGCACTCCAGCAGGGCCAGATAGAGCAGAGCGCAGTCCCCGTCGCCGGACTCCACCAGCAGCTGGGCCGCCTGGGCGGACATGGACAGTATTTCGCTGGGCAGCAGTAGCGCACTCAATGGCTTCGCCCTCCCCTCGTTCAGTTCGTCAAATTGAATTTTTATTTTACACGAAATCGGCAAAAAAATCAACCGCCTGCGGGCGGTTGACTTTTTGCGCATCAGTGGTTCAGCTTGGACACGTCCTCCAGATAGATGGACACCTCGCCGCACTCCGGGCAGACGGCCACCTTGGGCTTGCCAATGCGCCCGCTGAACAGCTTGTTTTCCTGGGTGGAGAGCACCACGCCGTAGCCCGCGCCCTCCACTTTCACCGTGCAGCCCTCCTGCATTTCCGCGCCGCATCTGAGGCACTTTCTCATTGTTGTCATTTCCTTATGTTCTATTGGAATCTTAACCGGCCGTCCCGTCCGGCCTGCTCAGCTTCAGCGTCCAGTACGCAAACGCCGTCTGTCCCACGCCCCACACGATGCACACCGCCAGCGCGGGCAGGAAGCCCCAGTTAAAGAACATCCCGCCCAGGGCAAATACTGTCCACAGGGCCATACACGTCCGGCACATGGCCTGATATGCCTTGAATGCGCACTGGCCGATGAGGGCACGCTCCGCCTCGTCACAGCTTTCGTACCATTTCTTCTGGAATTTGGTGTCATACACCGAGCCCCGCTTCTCCGGGTTGAGCTGTTTCGTCAGGTCCACCAGCTTCTGTTGAAGCACCATAGGGGCGAACAGACTCAACGGAAAGCCCGCCAGGCCGCCGAAGAACACGGGAGCCGGCATCATCCGCTCCGTCCCCGCGTTGCCCACGAACCCGGCAAACATCGCCGAGAGCAAAAAGAACGCCAGCACGGTGCATAGTCCGGTGATCGACATACACACCGACAGCTTGGCCTCGACCTTGCCGCTCACCGTTTCGTCTTCCTCGTCCCAGGCGGCCAGCTGCTTTTTCGCGCTGAAATAGATGGGCAGGCACACGGCGAATTCAATTACGGGCAGGGCGATGATCAGCCACGCCGCCACGCGGTTGGTGAAAAACAGCCCGGCGGCGGCCAGCACGTCCTCAAAGCCCTCCAGATTCAGAAACACCAGAGAAAAGCCCAAAACGCCGCCAAGGGCCAAGCTGAGCACCACGGTCAGGATGAACTTGGGCAGGGCCCTTTTATTCTCCTGCAGAGCGGTATTGTTATTGTTTTTCATCGTTCTCCTCCTCCAGAATAAAGATGTCCTCCACCGTCACCCCGCAGATTTTTGCCAGGGTGAGGGCCAGCGTCACCGACGGGGAGTAATCCCCCCGCTCGATGAGGCTGATGGTCTGCCGGGACACCCCGGCCATGCGCCCCAGCTCCTGCTGGTTGACGCCCAGCGCCGCTCGGCGCTCCTTCAGTCGGTTTTTCAGCATGGCCGCGCCCTCCTTCTCTACTCGGCGGCCTTGTCCTCGGAGAGAATGGAGCCCCAGAGCTGCTGGAGCAGGCTCTTTTCCCCGTTCATGCGCCCATGAGCCTCCCGAATCCCATTACGTACCGCCCACTTGATGACAAAGTACAGCGCGGCCAATACAATCAGGGCCGTCCCGCTGCTGACACCCAATTCATTCCATAACATCAGCAATTCCTCCTGACAGTTTTCTTTGTCGTTATGACAACTGCATTTGTCTATTTGACAACTTTAATTGTCAAACTGAGAATAGCACATCCTGTCGGAGCTGTCAAGAGTGTTTCGCAAAAATTTCAAAAATGTAAAATTTATTCCGGGGGCTTGCCAGTGAGCGTCGAATTATGTAGAATGAACATAAATTCAATCATTCACCTCACCGGAAAAGGAGACCACATGAAAAAACGCATCGCCGTGCTTGCGCTGGCCGTTCTGCTGGCAGTCACCGTCAGCCCAGCAGCCCAAGCCGCCCCAGACCGGGGCTCCCCCTTCGCCGATCTGCAAGAGGACCACTGGTCCTATGAATACGTGGCCGGCCTGTATGAGCAGGGCGTGGTGAACGGCTATCCTGACGGGACCTTCCGCCCTGCGGGGAGCGTCACCTGGGGCGAATCCTTCAAGCTCATCCTGCTGGTCATTGGCTGCGAGGAGCCGGAGCGCGATCCCGAGCAGCATTGGGCCTATCCGTACATCCAGCTCGCCCTGGACAACCGTCTGGTCTATGTCTATGATGAGGAAACTCTGGACCAAGTGCCCACCCGGCTGAGCGTGGCCCGCATGGCGGCCCGGGCTCTGGACCTGACGGACATCTCCGGCGAGAGCCCCTATACCGACTGCTCCGACGGCTACGTGACGGAGCTGTTTGAGAAGGGGATTATGGACGGCTTCCTGGAGGACGACGGCAGCCGAACCTTCCGCCCGGAGGAGCCCATTTCCCGGGAACAGATCTGCGCCATCCTTCAGCGGATGATGGACGCGGATTTTACCCAGCGCCCCGGTATGTTCCAGTACAGCAACTACTGGCTGGATGAGCTGGAGGGCGTGTCCCTGTCCACCTTCACCCCCGAGCAGTTTGTGGAGGACGAGCGGGGCCGGCTGAGCTGGACCGGCGGGGGCTGGTACGCCCACGGCATCGATGTGTCCGGCCACAAGAGAGAGATCGACTGGACAGCGGTGGCGGAGGACGGCATCGACTTCGCCATCGTCCGGGCGGGCAACCGCTTCTATGGCAAAAACGGCAGCGGCGCAGTGGCGGAGGACTCCTATTTTGACGCCAATATGCAGGGGGCCATCGCCGCGGGGCTGGACGTGGGGGCCTACTTCTTTTCAAACGCCATCACTGTGGAGGAGGCGCTGGAGGAGGCCGACCTGCTGCTGTCCAAGCTGGAGCCATACCGGGAGTACGTCACCTACCCGGTGGTGTGCGACTGGGAGTACCTGGGAGGCAAGGAGTCCCGGGCCTACGGAGTGGACGCCAAGGTGATCACCGAGTGCATCGCCGCCTTCTGCCAACGGGTGGAGGAGGCGGGCTACCAGCCCATGGTCTACTTCAACAAGTACTGCGGCTATGTGAAGATGGACCTGAGCAAGCTCACCCGCTACCCCTTCTGGTACGCGGAATACACCGATTACGAGAATGTGCCCAGCTGCCGCTACGGCTTCCAGATGTGGCAGTACACCTCCAGCGGCCAGGTGGAGGGCATCCAGTCCGACGTGGATATGAACCTGTGCTTTGTGCCCTTCCCCCTGCCCGCCCAGCCTGACCCGGCGCCGGAGGGAGAGCCCTCCCAATCCCCTTTGGACCCGGAGCCCACTCAGCTCCCGTTCCCGGAGACAGCTCCGCCTCTGTATCCCGCGTGAGAAACGCCCCTCCCCCAAGCAGGGGAGGGGCGTTTTCTATCCGATAAATTCATGCAGCAGGGAGTCCGGCGGTACCAGGGCGGGGTCGATGGGCTGAAACCAGTCCAGGGCGCGGACCAGCTCCAGCAGCTCGCCCCGGCGCTGGTTTTCCTGGGGCACCGCCGCCATGAGGGGCTTGGCGTAGCTGGCCATCACCGAGGCCTCGTAGGCCAGGGCGGTGTCGAATTTGATGTGGGCGGTGTCCCGGTAGGGGGAGATGTACAGTTTTTCTCCCCGGCGCACGTTGGTCCACATATCCAGCGTGCCACTCACGTCGGTGCCTCGAAAATTGTAGTCCCGCATCGCCCGCCGGGTGAGGCGCAGCCAGGTGCGCTTGAACACCACATGGTCCTGCTCGTCCACAACGTCGCTCCTGGCGGAGATGTACAGCCGGGTGGCGTCCGGGTGGCGGCTGGTGAGCTGGGTGTTGAGCGCGTGGATGCCCTCGAAAATGGCCACCTCGTCCCGCCCCAGCTTGAGGGGGGTGCCCCGGCTGTCGTTGCGCATCTGCCGGGCGAACTCGAACCGGGGCACTAAGATCCACTCCCCGCGGGTGAGCTTTTCAAAATGCTGGTCCAGCAGCTTCAGGTCCATCATCTCTGGGGACTCGTAGTCGATGGCGCCGTCCGGGGTGCGGGGGAGGACGGCGGGGTCCTGGGTGACGAAATAGTCGTCCATGGACACCGGATGGGTGCGCACCCCCCGGCGTTCCAGCTCCCGACTGAGCTTTTCCGCCGTGGTGGTCTTGCCGGATCCCGAGGGACCGGACAGCAGCACGACAGGGCTTTTTTTCAAGTTGGCGCAGATCTGTTCGGCGGCCCGGGCGATCTTGTCCTGATAGTCCTGGTCGCACGCCTCCATAAATCCCACGGGGTCGCGCCGGACGGCAGCGTTGATTTCGGTGAGCCTGTAGGCCATATTGCGCCTCCTTTAAAAAAGCTTTGAAGATGTGAAAAAAACGGGCGAAAGTGCATCGGTTCGGCGGTGGATTCTTTGCCCCGCCGACGGTATAATGAGGGGGTAATCAACGAAAGGAGCGAGTGAAAATGAGTTTAGGAAACAGTTTGTGGAGTGCCCGTAAGAAATGCGGTCTGTCCCAGGAGGAGGTGGCGGAAAAGCTGGGGGTGAGCCGCCAGACCATCTCCAAGTGGGAGACGGACGAGACCCTGCCCGACATCCGCCAGTCCAAGCGGCTGGCCGCGCTGTACCGGGTGACGCTGGACGAGCTCATCGACTTTGACCTGGACGTGCAGGAGGTGCAGCAGGCCATTGAGCGCACCAGCGACGCGGTGACGGAGAAAATCGACTGGACCGCCGCCTGGGGAAAGAAGTACCCCATCCTGGTGGCATACCAGGAGCAGGTGGACCCAGCGCCCTATGCCCAGGGGCTGGTCGAGCTGCTGGACCGGCTTAAAAAGGAGTACAGTTACAGCGAGCTGGATGCAATGCTGGTGCTTAAGGACATCTTGGCCAAGGTGTGGCAGGCCCGGAAGAAGGGGTGAGGCACTTTGCCTGGGCCCAGGCGCGGGCGAAGTACCGCTTCATAAAGGCCCTCTGGGCCGGGTCGCCGGAGTAGAACTGGTCCCGCCGGATGACCTCGGCGATGAGCTGAGTGAGCTCCTCCTGCCGCTGGGGCGGCTGAGCGCTGTACCGTAGCACCTTCAGCCGCCCCGCCGCCTCGTGTTCCAGCAGAGCTGCGTACACATCGGGGACATACTGCGCCTCCACGGGGGTGTCCCCTTCTGCGTAAAACAGGCTTTCGCGCCCCTCCGCCGCCCGGGCGCCTTCCCTGGGGGCGCGGTAGAGCCAGCCGGAGACGCCGTCATAAAACGCCCGAAGCTGGTCGGGGAACTGTTCCTCATAGATGGCCGTGCCGTCTTCCACCCGGCCGGTGACGTGCTTGACGGAGGATCCGGTGCGCTCCTCGTCCCAGATGTAGAACAGGGCGTAGGGCACGCAGTCGGTGAGGTAGACCACCCGCGTGTCCGTGCCGTGGAGGGTGGAACGGGCCTCCAGGACCGCAATCCCCGCCGTGGCGGAGCCGTGGTAGAGATATTCCATAAGACCTCCTGATTATGTCCGCTTAAACTGCTTTTCCAGCTGATTTTTGGTCAGCTCAATGGCCACCGGCCGGCCGTGGGGGCAGTATTTTACTTCCCCGGACAGAACCATGCGGGCCACCGCCTCCAGCTCCTCCGCCCCGCTGCGCCAGCCGCCCTTGATGGCCGCCTTGCAGGCCATGGTGTGCAGCAGCTCGTCCCGGGCGGCGGAGGGGTCGGCGGTGCCGGTCAGCCGCAGCCGCCGGGCCAGCTCCAGCAGGGCGCTTTCGATGTCCCCGGCGTCCAGGTAGTCCGGCGAGCAGCGCACCGCCAGCGCGGTGGATCCGAACTCCTCCACCTGGAAGCCGAACTGGGCCAGCAGCTCCCCCTGGCTCAGCAGGAGCTCCAGCTCCTCCGGAGTGGGGGAGAGGGTGACGGGGGTTAAAAGCTCCTGCACCATGGGCTGGTAGTCCGCCGCCTTGAGCCGGTCGAAGTTGGCCCGCTCATGGGCGGCGTGCTTGTCGATGAGCAGCACCCGGTCCCCCTGCTCCACCAGCACATAGGTGTGGAACAGCTCCCCCCGGACCACCCAGGGCTCCTCCTGTGGAGCGGGCTCCGGCTGAGGCGGCGGGCTGGGAGGGACGGGCTTTGACTGGGGCGGCGGTTCAGGCTGAGTCCGCTGGGCTGGGGCTTCCGCCTCCACTGGGCGGGGTTTGGCCTGCTGGACAGGGGGCGCTTTTTCCACCGGAGGCGGAGACGGCTTCTCCGGCAGGGGCTCCACCCACTGGAAGGGGGAGTCCTTCTTTTTTTGCGCCGCCGGGGGCAGGGCCGCAGTCTTGGCCGCCGGCGGCGGGGCGGGCTCAGGCTGCTTTCCCGGCGGAAAGCCCGGCATGGGCTGGAACCGGGCGGCGGGCATGAACTGGGTCCCCGCCTGCCCCTTTCCTCCGTCGTGGAGGGGCAGGGCGGTCTGCCGGGCGGTCACGGCGTCCTCTCCTTTCACCCCGGGCAGCACCGCCTGGGGGCGGGTGTGGTCCCGGTCCAGGGCGGAGAGCACCGCGTAGTACACGGTGGAGAACACCGCCTGCTCCCGCTGGAACTTCACCTCGGTTTTGGTGGGGTGGACGTTCACGTCCACCTCGCTGGGGCGCACGGTGAGGTGGATGACGCAGCCGGGGAATTTGCCCACCATCTTTTGGTTTTTGTAGGCCTCCTCCACCGCAGCGGTCATAAGCCTGCTTTTGATATACCGGCCGTTGACGAAAAAGTGCTGATAGCTCCGGCTGCCGCGGCAGCAGGTGGGCAGGGAGGTGAAGCCCTCCGCGGCCATCCCCTCGCCCGACCCCTTCACGGGGAGAAGGCCAAGGGCGATGTCCCGGCCCATGACGGCGTAGACGGCGCTTTTGAGCTGGCCGTCGCCGGGGGTGAGCAGCTCCTGCCTGCCATCCCGGATGAATTTGACGCTCAGCTCCGGGTGGGACAGGGCGGTGCGCTGGACCACGGCAAACACTGCCGCCCCCTCGGCGGCGTCCTTTTTCATGAACTTCAGTCGGGCGGGGGTGTTGAAAAACAGCTCCCGCACGGTCATGACGGCGCCCTTGGGGCAGCCTGCCTCCTCCTGTCCAGTGACCACTCCCGCCTCCACGGTGAGGAGCGTGCCCAGCGCCTGGTCCTGGGTGCGGGTGAGCAGCTCCATTCGGGACACGGCGGAGATGGCCGCCAGCGCCTCCCCGCGAAAGCCCAGGGTGCCGATGGCCTCCAAATCCCGCTCAGTGGCGATTTTGGAGGTGGCGTGGCGCAGGAAGGCGGTGGCGGCCTGGTCGGCGGGGATGCCGCAGCCGTTGTCCGTCACCCGGATGAGGGACATCCCTCCGTGAGAAATCTCCACCGTGACAGCGCTGGCTCCGGCGTCGATGGCGTTTTCCAGCAGCTCCTTCACCACGCTGGCGGGGCGCTCCACCACCTCGCCGGCGGCGATCAGGTCGGCCACGTGGGGGTCTAATTGTTTAATTACCGCCATATTATACCTCGAGTAATATAGTGATAGGTCCGTCGTTCTGGGAGAACACCTGCATCTCGGCGGCGAACTTCCCGTGCTCCACCTGGAACCCCTTCTCCCGGCAGGCGGCCATGAACCGCTCGTAGAGGGGGACGGCCAGGTCGGGCTTGGCCGCGTGGGAGAACCCTGGGCGGCGGGAGGAGGTGTCGGCGTACAGGGTGAACTGGCTCACCACCAGCAGCGCGCCCCCCACTGCGGCCAGGTTCAGGTTCATCTTTCCGTTCTCATCGTCAAAAATGCGCAGGCCGCACACCTTGTCCGCCAGCTTGTCGGCGGTGGTCTGCGTGTCCTCTGGGCCCACCCCCAGCAGCACCAGCAGACCCTGGTCGATGGCTCCGTTTATCTTATCGTCAATCTCCACCCGGGCGTTTTTTACCCGCGTCACAACTGCCTTCATGGCGAGCCCTCCTTGTTTCCCTCACAAAAATGGTAAAGTTTTCCCAGCCGCATCTCCCGCCGGAGCGCGCAGTTCCGGGCCACGTAGGCATCCAGCCCCGGTCCGCACACGAAGATGCCCAGCTGGCGGCCCAACTCCTCCGCGATGGCGGGAAAGGGCCGCTGGGGCAGCCTATCCCAGAAGTCCCGCTGGGGGAGCATCCCGTCCAGCCGGTCCATCAAGGCGTCCAAGCCCACAAGCCTCGGCTCCTTGAGGGCTCCGCCCTCTTTTTCCAGCTCGATTTGACAGATACATTTCCCGTCGGTTCCCCAGGTCAGGGTGAGCAGCTCCTGGTCCTGGGGGGTGTACGGTTCAGGGAATTCCTTCAGGCCGGGGAACTCCCGGTTTGGCTATTATACACCGCCAAGGGGTCCCTGTCATGCTTTATTTTCCCACGCAGAACCGCTCAAAGATCCGGGCGGTCACGTCCTCCCGCACAGTGCGCCCCGTCAGCTCGCCCAACGCGGCCATGGCCTCCTCCACGTCGGCCACCGCCGCGTCCGGGGCCAGTCCCGCCTCCAGCGCCGCCGCGCCGCGCCGTATGGCCTTCTGAGCCCGGCCCGCCGCCTCCGCTTGGCGGGCGTTGGTGAGCAGGGCTTCGGTCTGCGCGCCTGTGTCGGCCGGGAACAGCGCCGCCACCGCCTGCTCCAGCTCATCCAGCCCCTGGCCGGTCTTGGCGGACACCTCCACCGACCCGGCAAGGGCGGACTGCCTTTCCGTCAGTAAAACCGGTCCGCCGTCCCCGCCAATGACACAGCCCAGGGCGCTGCGGTTTTGGGTGAGGTCCTTTTTGGAGGCCACAAAAATCCAGGGCTTTCCGGTTTCCTCCACCGCCCGCAGAAGCTCCGAGTCCTCCTGGGTGATGCGGGAGGAGGCGTCCACCACCGCCAAAATCAGTTCCGCCCGCTCCATGGCCGCGCGGCTTCGCTCCACTCCCAGCCGCTCCACCTCGTCCTGCGTCTCCCGCAGCCCCGCCGTGTCCACCAGGCGCAGCAGCACGCCGCCAAAGCTGACCCGTTCCTCCACCGTGTCCCGGGTGGTGCCGGGGATGTGGGTGACGATGGCCCGGTCGTAGCCCAAAAGCGCGTTGAACAGGGTGGACTTGCCCGCGTTGGGCCGGCCCACAATGGCGCAGGGAATTCCCTCGTTCAAAAGGCGGCCCCGGCGGTAGGTGGCGGCCAGCGCGTCGAGCCGCTGCGCCGCGCCGGCGAGCGCCTGGGCCAGCTCAGCCGCCTCAAAGGGCTCAATGTCCTCGTCTGGGTAGTCCAGCACGGCGTGAAAGTGGGCGCACAGGTCGGTGAGCTGCCGATAGACGCCGTCCACCGCCCGCTCCAGCGCACCGCCCAGCTGCCCTGCGGCCTGATAGACGGCGGCGGGGCTCTCCGCGTGGATCAGGTCGGCCACCGCCTCGGTGCGGGTGAGGTCCAGTTTTCCGTTCAAAAATGCCCGCTGGGTGAACTCGCCGGGCCGGGCCTGCCGGGCTCCGGCGGAAAACAGCGCCTCCAGCGCCAGCGCCAGCGCCGTCGGGGAGCCGTGGCATTGCAGCTCGGCGGTGTCCTCCCCAGTGTAGCTGCGGGGAGCGCGGGAGATGGCGCACAGGCAATGGTCGATGACGCCGCCGTCCTTGTCGTGGAGTGCGCCGTATACCAGCGTCCGGTCGGGGCGCTGCGCCATGGGCGCGCCGTAAAAGGGGGTGAACACCGAGTCCACGGCGGCGACGGCTTTCGGCCCGGACAGGCGGAGAATGCCGATGGCGCAGGGGACGGGCGGGGTGGCGATGGCGGCGATGGTGTCGTTCATGGGAGGGCACCTCCAACGGTAGTCATGTTCCGCAGCTCAGAATAGACGGGCGATTTGCGCCTCGTCCCAGTGGTATTGTTCAGGAAGGGCGGCGCATCCAAAGCGCAGGAAGCCAAATTCTGGGACGCTTTGGTGGCGTCAAACCACAGCCATTCTCCGTCCAGCTGTGCGACGTTCCACATATGGGGCTCGCTGAAATACTTGCCGGTTACGTTGTAGCAGGGGATGCCGGCGTGCTCGAACAGCAGCTTGAGGGCGTGGGCATAGCCGCCGCAGATGGCCTGCCCGTCCCGCAGGGCGCCCACCGCAGTGTGGGACTCGTAGGGTATATTCACCCTGTCCGAGTAATACCGCTGGTCGTACTGCACGTGTGCGGTCAGGTAGGCATAGAGAGCTTCCGCCTTCTCCCGGTCTGTCATGGAGTCCGTCACCAGCTGCGCCGCCACCTCGCCGGCCAGTCGGTCGGCCTCGTCCAGCATCGCAAGGCATTCCTCCAGGGTTGTGCCCATGGCCGGCGTGCAGGTGATCTGGGTTCCGTCCCGGTTCAAAGCGCACAGAATATAGCCGCCGCCAACCTGCTGCAACGCGAGATTTATATGGTCTGGGGACAGGGTGGGATCCGTGATGCGGATGGGAAAGGATGCCTCTCCCATATGGGTTTGGGCTGCGGCAATCAGCTCTTGAAGCGTGGCGGCAGAGAGGGCGCTATCCTCCGCGGGATAATCCCCGGTCTTATACGGCATATAGGACACCACGCAGATCAAAAGGTCCCCTTCCACGAGGGGAGAGACATCATAGGCGTATTTTAACTCCGGGTACTGCTTTGTCAGGCCGTAATATAGATTTTTCACATCAATTTCCGGCGTTTGACTGAAGGAGACCTGAGAAATGTCCATGGCCGGGGGCTGCCGGATTTCGCTGATGGCGGCGTACAGCACCTCCTGGATATCCTCAGGTTCGACGATCACCACAGGCTCAGTGGGCTCATCGGGCTCAGCTTCGGAGGGCTGTGCGGTGGGCGGCGGAGGCGTGGGAAGCTCCGCCCTTTCGGACACGGCGGCCGAAGGGGAGGGGAGGGCGGAACCTGGGAGGAAGGGGCGCAGCCGTTGAGCAGCAGGACGAGTCCCGCCAGCAGCAGAAGGATATGAGCTCTTATGTGTGTACGTTCCATGATTAGGAGGATCCCCTTTCTCTTTTTGCGGCAGGCATCTGCAAGGGACGCGCCCAAAGCCTTTCCCCAGTATAAAGCAACGCCCGCCGGAAAACAAGAGTTTCCGGCGGGCGTGACGCATTCAGCTTTTTTCCTCAAACACCGCGCCGCAGGACCGGCAGTGCACGGTGATGCGCCCCTTGCCCCGGGGCACCCGCATCTGTTGGCCGCAGTTGGGGCACTTGAAGTAGCGGTGCTCGCGGTCCTGTGTCCTGGCGCGGAAGGCCGTCCACCGGCGCTTGATGGGCCGGACGATCTGGAGAAAGCGGGCGTTTTCCGCCCGGCGGCGGTCCAGGCTTCGGGACAGGGAGCGGAACAGGCTGACCAGCAGCACCACAGTGCCCAGCAGCTGAAAAATCAGCAGACGGGAGAACAAAAACACGACGTAAAGGAGAAGATACAGGCCGATAAGGAACAAATTCAGCTGGTCGCCCCCATAACGCCCCGTCATGAAGCGGATAAACCAACGGCGGATCATGGGCGCTCACCTCCTGAGAAAACGGGAATTTTGGGATTATTACTATATTAGCGCTCCAATTTGACTGAGTCAATGGGGAAACCGTAAACAAAATGTGAATTTGCGCGCCCCCGCTTTGGTAATGTAGAGATTCCGAGCCTCGATATGACAAGCTCGTTGGGCGGGCCGTGATTTTTTCATTGCGGCGGGGGCGAAAAAATGGTATACTTTCCAAACAAGGAGGGATTGCCATGGCCCGCATCGACAAAGTAAATTACTATCTGGACATCGCTGGCACCGTGCTGGAGCGCTCCACCTGTATGCGCCGGCACTACGGGGCCATCATCGTGCAGAACGATGAGATCGTGTCCTCCGGCTATAACGGAGCTCCCCGGGGGCGCAAGAACTGCGGCGATCTGGGCTATTGCACCCGGGAGGCCATGAATATTCCGTCGGGCCAGCGCTATGAGCTGTGCCGTTCCGTTCACGCGGAGGCCAACGCCATCATCTCCGCCCCCCGGCGGGAGGTGCTGGGGGCCACGCTCTACATGGTGTGTAAGGACCCGGCCACCGGGACGCTGATTCCCGGCTCCACCTCCTGCTCCATGTGCCGGCGGCTCATCATCAACGCAGGCATCGCCAAGGTGGTCATCCGGGACACCGCCACAGAATACCGGGAGGTGGACGTGGAGCGGGAGTGGATCGACCAGGACGATTCCGTGCCGGAGCAGCTGCGGTGAGGCGGGGATTCTTCGGGCGCGGTTCCGGTGTGTTTCACGTGGAACGCCTGTTTGCGGTGGGCCTGGCGCTGGTGCTGCTGGCGGGGTGTGCGCCGCAGGGCGAACCGCTGGAGCGCACCTTTTTCGCCATGGACACGGTGATGAGCGTGAAGCTGTACGCAGGCGGGGACGAGGCTCTGCTGGACGCCGCCGAGGACCGGGTGCGGGAGCTGGAGGCCCTGTGGTCCGTCACGGATGAAAACAGTGAGATTTACGCGCTGAACCGTGACGGCGCGGTATCCGGGCTGTCGCCGGAGACGGCGGACCTGCTGGACACGGCGTTGGGTCTGTGCCAGCGCACCGGCGGAGCGCTGGACATCTCCACCTATCCTCTTCTGCGCTGCTGGGGCTTCACCACCGGGGAATATTCTGTTCCCGACGAGGAGACGATTGCCGCCCTGCTCCCCCTGGCGGACTATACCCAGGTGCGGCAGGAGGGGACCTACGCCTCTCTGGCGGAGGGGATGGAGCTGGACCTGGGCAGCGTGGCCAAGGGCTGTACCGGTTGGTGGCTGGCCCATCTGCTGAGGGAAAACGGCGTCACCTCCGCGCTGCTGGACCTGGGGGGCAACATCCAGACGGTGGGGGCTAAGCCGGACGGCTCTCCCTGGCGGGTGGCCGTCCGGGACCCGGCGGGGGACGGAGCCCTGGGCGTGGTGGAGGTGGTGGATAAGGCCGTCATCACCTCCGGCGGGTACGAGCGGTACTTTGAGGAGGACGGCGTGCGGTATTGGCACATCCTGGACCCTGAGACCGGGAGGCCCGCCCACAGCGGCCTGGTTTCCGTCACCGTGGTGGGGGATACCAGCGCAGCATGGGGAGACGCCGGCGCAGTATGCGACGGCCTGTCCACCGCGTTATTTGTCATGGGCCGGGAGGAAGCCGTCGGCTTCTGGCGCGGCCACCGGGAGGAATGGGGCTTTGAACTGATTTTGGTGGAGGAGGACGGCTCCGTGACCGTCACCGCCGGGCTGGAGGAGCATTTCACCCTTAGTCAGACGAACCGGGCCCTGACCGTTGTGCACCCCTAAGACCACCCAAAGACCGTAAGTCCCGCCCCCCAGGCGCAGTCTGTGGACCCCACCCGTTTCGCTATCCCACCCACGAGCGGCAGCGGGTTGAAGGGCGCCCCGCGTCGAACGCACCGCGCGCCGGCAGGGGTCCTTCCCACCCTCGCACAGAGTTCTCGCGTAAAAACAGGGGTTCTTAGGGGGCGCTGGTCCCCGGTGGGGACCGTCCAGCGCCGACCGAGCCGAAGGCGAGACAGCCCGCCTGTGAGCGAGAGCGCGCCCTTTGCGCTCGACGCTGTCGCGCTGCGAAACGGCCAAGACGCTCGCTCGCTTTCCCTCCGCCTCGGCCTGGTCTTGGGCGGCTGTGCCGCCCCGCGCTCGGCCTCGCTCCGGTCCAAACTCTCTCGCTGTCCGTTTCTCCGCGCTTCTTTGGAAAGTTCATGAAACTTTCACATTTCCACTTGACAGGAAAGCTCGATACCTTTACAATAAGTAAGGATAATTTTGAAAAGCCGCCGCGCTTTTTTGCCGTTTTGAGCGTTTACGCCGCCCCCTGGGGCGTGTCTATATAGTCTATCGAGGCGTTTTTATAGATTTGGTTGACACTCAAATAGTGCGCCCTTTTGCGGGCAGTTTTTCGGTTATCGCGATGCGTCTTTACACGCATCGCGTCTTATTTTGTTAAAATTATAGTCAAAAAATCGAAGAAACAGGAGGTGTGGAACTCAAATGCCACCGTATGTCACGGTCATCATCGCCGTCGCGGCGGGGTTGGTCTGCCTTGCCCTGGGCTTTGTGGCCGGCTATCAGCGGCGGAAGGCCGCCGCCGAGCGGGAAATCGGCTCCGCCGAGGAGGAGGCCCGCCGTATCATCAACGACGCCATCAAGAGCGCCGAGAGCAAAAAGCGGGAGGCCACCGTGGAGGCCAAGGAGGAAATCCTCAAGGCCCGCGGCGAGTTCGACAAGGAGGTCAAGGACCGCCGCAATGAGATCCAGCGTCAGGAGAACCGGATCAACTCCAAGGAGGAGAACCTGGACCGAAAGCTGGAAAACCTGGAGCGCAAAGAGGAAAACGTGAACGCCCGCATCGCCCAGCTGGAGCAGGAAAAGCAGGAGCTGGACGGGCTGAAAAACAGCCAGCTGGAGCTGCTGGAGCGCATCTCCGGCCTGACGGTGGAGGAGGCCAAGCGCTACCTCATCGAGCAGCTGGAGGACGATGTCACCCATGAGGAGGCGCTGAAGCTCAAGGAGATTCAGGCCCGCTACAAGGAGGAGGCGGAGACCTACGCCCGGGAGCAGATCGCCCTGGCCATCCAGCGCTGCGCCGCCGACCATGTGGCGGAGGCCACCGTGTCCGTGGTGCCCCTGCCCAACGACGAGATGAAGGGCCGCATCATCGGCCGGGAGGGCCGCAACATCCGCACCCTGGAGACGATGACGGGGGTGGACCTCATCATCGACGACACCCCCGAGGCCATCACCGTGTCCTGCTTCGACCCGGTGCGCCGGGAGATCGCCCGGCTGGCCCTGGAAAAGCTTATCCTGGACGGGCGCATCCACCCCACCCGCATTGAGGAGATGGTGGAGAAGGCCAAGCGGGAGGTGGACGCCATTATCCGCGCCGAGGGCGAGCGGGCCGTGTTTGAGACCAACGTCCACGGCCTCAACCCCGAGCTGGTGAAGCTGCTGGGCCGCCAGCACTACCGCACCAGCTTTGGCCAGAACGTGCTCAACCACTCCATCGAGGTGTCCCAGCTGGCGGGCCTGCTGGCCGCCGAGATCGGCGTGAACGTGGCCGAGGCCAAGCGCGCCGGCCTGCTCCACGACCTGGGCAAGTCCATCGACCACGAGGTGGAGGGCTCCCACGTGCAGATCGGCGTGGAGCTGGCCCGGAAGTACCGGGAGAGCGAGAATGTGGTCCACGCCATCGAGGCCCACCACGGCGACGTGGAGGCCCGGACCATTGTGGCCTGCTTGGTGCAGGCCGCCGACGCCATCTCCGCCGCCCGCCCCGGTGCCCGGAAGGAGAACGTGGAGTACTACATCAAGCGGCTGGAGAAGCTGGAGGAGCTGACCTCCTCCTTTGCCGGAGTGGACAAGGCCTACGCCATCCAGGCCGGCCGGGAGGTGCGCATCATGGTCAATCCCGAGGCCATCTCGGAGGACCGCATGGTGCTGCTGGCCCGGGAGATCGCCAAGAAAATTGAGGACGAGCTGGAGTACCCGGGGCAGATCAAGGTGAACCTGATTCGGGAGACAAAGGCCATCGAATATGCAAAGTAGCGCAATAGCGCGAATACAGCATTAATACGCCGTCGGATTTTTCCGGCGGCGTATTCCATATCTGTTTTGCATAAAAATTCATATCCATTTTCTAAAAAGCCAACATATCCCATAAAATGCAGGGGAATCCGCAAAATTCCCTTGCATTTTTTGTGAATACACGGTATACTCTGATTCAACACCCCGCCGGACGCGGCGGGATGCAAGCAAAATATTCAGCAAATATTCAATGGAGATGAATGAAAATGAAAACAACGAAAAAACTGGCGGCCCTCCTGCTGACCCTGTCTATGGCTTTCGTCCTGTGTGCCTGCTCCAATGCGGACAGCAAGCCCACCCCCACCGCCGCCCCCTCTGAGGCCGGCGAGCCCTCCCAGGCGCCCTCCGAGGAGCCCAGCCAGGGCGCCGAGCCCGCGGCCTTCACCACCGTGGAGGAGGGCAAGCTGCATATGTCCACCAACGCCGCCTTCCCTCCCTATGAGATGACCACCGATGACGGCGGCTTCGAAGGCATCGACGTGGAGGTGGCCGAGGCCATCGCCGAGAAGCTGGGACTGGAGCTGGTGGTGGACGACATGGCGTTTAATAACGCCCTGCTGGCCGTGCAGAACGGCGAGAGTGACATCGCCATGGCCGCCATCACCGTCAAGCCCGACCGTCTGGAGGTCATGGACTTCTCCGAGACCTACGCCACCGGCATCCAGGTGGTCATCGTCAAGGAGGGCTCCCCCATCGCCACGATAGACGACCTGGCCGGCGCCGAGAAGATCGGCTGCCAGGCGGACACCACCGGCTATGACTACTGCTCCAGCGACTATGGCGAGGACCACGTCATCGCCTATGACACCGGCGCCCTGGCCGTGATGGACCTGATGGCCGGCACCATCGACGCGGTGGTCATCGACAACGGCCCCGCCGAGGCCTATGTGGCCGCCAACGACGGCCTGAAGATTCTGGACACCGAGTACGCCAACGAGGACTACGCCATCGGCTTCCAGAAGGGGAATACCGCGCTGGTGGAGGCGGTGAACGCCGCGATTGCGGAGCTGAAAGCGGACGGCACCTTCCAGGGCATCGTGGATAAGTACATCAAGGCCGACTGAGCCATCGCGAGTAGGAGAAGCGCAGCTGCGTCAAGGCCGACAGAGCCGCCGCGAGCAGCGTGGCGCAAAGACATCAGCCACAGATATCTCACGGAGGGCGGCCAATGGGCCGCCCTCCCTTCCCCGCACCCAGGAAAGGAGCGCGCTACGCTATGCCCACACCGTTTACCGACTGGCTCTACAACTTCCCGCCGGTCCAATGGTTCAATGAACTGGGCCCCCGGTTCTATCGGGCCTTCTTTGAGGCCGACCGCTGGAAGCTCTACCTCCAGGGGCTGGCGGTCACCTTTGAAATCACCATTGCGGCCATTGTCATGGGCCTGGTGCTGGGCCTGTTTGTGGCCATGGTGCGCACCGCCCACGACCAGCAGCGCCCCGGCCGCCGCAACCCCCTGCTGGGGTTTGTAAACCTGATCTGCAAGGTGTATACCACCGTGATCCGGGGCACCCCCATGATGGTGCAGATTTTGATCTGGGCCTTCGTCATCTTCAAGGGCGAGCGGAACAAGGTGATGGTGGGCATGATCGGAATGGGGGTCAACGCCGGAGCCTACATCTCCGAGATCATCCGGGGCGGCCTGATGAGCGTGGACCCCGGTCAGGCAGAGGCGGGGCGCTCCCTGGGTCTGAGTTATTTCGACACCATGCGCTTCATCATCATCCCCCAGGCGTTTAAAAACATCCTGCCCTCCATGGGCAACGAGCTTGTGACCTTGTTCAAGGATACCTCTCTGGTGAACGCCATCGGCGCGGCGGAGATGACCTATTACGCCAATCGCATCGGCGGTAAGACCTATGACTTTATGCCGCCCCTCATCGGCATCGCCCTGATTTACTTATTCTTCGTGGTGATTCTCACCTGGCTCCAGGGGAAGCTGGAAAGGAGGCTGGGTCAAAGTGATCGACGTTAAACACCTCAGCAAGTCCTTTAAGGACAATTTGGTGCTGGACGACATCTCCGAGCACATCTACCCCGGGGAGAAGGTGGTGGTGATTGGGCCGTCCGGCTCGGGAAAATCCACCTTTCTGCGCTGCCTCAACCTGCTGGAGACCCCCACCGCCGGGACCATCACCTTCGACGGCATGGAAATCACCAACCCCAAGGCGGATATCAACGCCATCCGCCGCCAGATGGGCATGGTGTTTCAGCACTTCAATCTGTTCCCCAACATGACCATTCGGAAAAATATCACCCTGGCCCCGGTGCGGGCCAAGCTCATGAGTCAGGCGGAGGCGGACGAGGAGGCCACCGCCCTGCTGCGCCGGGTGAATTTGGAGGAAAAGGCGGACGCCTACCCCGCTCAGCTGTCCGGCGGGCAGAAGCAGCGCATTGCCATCGTCCGGGCGCTGGCCATGAGGCCCAAGGTGCTGCTCTTTGACGAGCCCACCTCCGCGCTGGACCCCGAGATGGTGGGCGAGGTCCTGGAGGTGATGAAGGAGCTGGCCCGGGAGGGGATGACCATGGTGGTGGTGACCCACGAGATGGGCTTCGCCCGAGAGGTGGGCACCCGGGTGCTGTTTATGGATGGCGGGAAAATCCTGGAGCAAGACGAGCCCCACGCCTTTTTTGCCCATCCCAAGGAGCAGCGCACCGTTGAGTTTTTGTCCAAGGTGTTGTAAGAAGCGCGGAGAAGCGGTCAGCGAGGAAGCTTGGAGCGGAGCAAGGGCAAAAGCCCAGGGCCCACGCAGTGGGACTGGGTTTTGCCAGCGGCGCAGCGAAAGCGACCGAGCGGCCTGAGCGCTTCGCAGCGTGATCAAGAAGGCGCCGCTCGCGGCGGTTCGGACGCTGTCATGCAAAACCGCCCGGATGTTCCGGGCGGTTTTTGTGTAATATCCCATCTTGTAATTTCTTCCTTGTTTTGGTATCATAGACCGAACGCAAAAGGAGGGGAACGATATGTGCCAGCTTACGCCGCTGTTTTTCAAAGCGCCCGGCCTGGGGGCGTATCGTTTCTATTCCCATTTGTAAAGGCAGTCACCGTTGTTTCGGTGGTTGCCTCTTTTTTTGCGCGCAGGTACATTGTAATACGAGTGAAAAGGAGAGAGTAGAGTTATGAACAATCAAGAACCCGTCCGTGACGCCCGCACCCTGGGCGTGCCCAAAATGCTGATTCTGGGCCTGCAGCATATGTTCGCCATGTTCGGGGCCACCATCCTGGTGCCCATCATCGTCAGCAGCCAGTACGGCCTGCCCCTGTCCGTCCAGACCACCCTGTTTTTCGCCGGCATCGGCACCCTGTTCTTCCACCTGTGCGCCAAGCTGAAGGTGCCCGCCTTCCTGGGCTCCTCCTTCGCCTTCCTGGGCGGCTTTGAGGCGGTGTCCAAATTGGACACCGGCAAGTTCGCCGGTATGGCCGCCGCGGAAAAGCTCCAGTACGCCTGCGGCGGCATTGTGGTGGCCGGCCTGCTGTACCTGGTGCTGGCCCTGCTGGTGAAGGTGGTGGGCGTGAAGAAGGTCATGCGCTTCCTGCCCCCTGTGGTCACCGGGCCCATCATCATCTGCATCGGCCTGAATCTGGCCCCCTCCGCGGTGAGCAACGCCTCCGCCTGCTGGCCGCTGGCCCTCATCGCCCTGGCTGTCATCGTGGTGTTCAACATCTGGGGCAAGGGGATGCTGAAGATTATCCCCATTCTGCTGGGCGTGGTCATCGCCTACGTGGCCGCCCTCATCATGAACGCCTGTGGAGTGACCAACGCCGACGGCTCCGCTATCCTGAACTTCCAGGCGGTGGCCGACGCGGGCATCCTGGGCCTGCCCCCCTTCCAGATCGCCAAGTTTGACCTGTCCGCCATCCTGGTCATGGCCCCCATCGCCATCGCCGCCATGATGGAGCATATCGGCGATATGTCCGCCATCTCCGCCACCGTGGGGGAGAACTTCATCGAGAACCCGGGCCTGCACCGCACCCTCATCGGCGACGGCATCGCCACCTCTCTGTCCGCCATGTTCGGCGGCCCCGCCAACACCACCTACGGCGAGAATACCGGCGTGCTGGTGCTCTCCAAGGTGTATGACCCCAAGGTAATCCGTCTGGCCGCCCTGTACGCCGTGGTGCTGGGCTTCATTCCCAAGATGAGCGAGCTCATCGGCTCCATGCCCACCGCCATCGTGGGCGGCATCAGCTTCATGCTCTACGGCATGATCTCCGCCATCGGTGTGCGTAATGTGGTGGAGAACCGGGTGGACTTCACCAACTCCCGCAACCTGATTATCGCCGCCGTCATCCTGGTGTGCGGCCTGGGCTTCTCCGGCGGGCTCACCTTCAACGTGGGCGGTACCGCCGTTACCCTCACCTCCTTGGCCATCGCCGCCGTTGCGGGCATCCTGCTCAACGCCATCCTGCCCGGCAAGGACTACGAGTTTGGCTCCGATGTCACCGAGGGCCGCTCCGGGGACTTTGGGCGGTATTAAAAAAGTGTAATCCACGTCAAAGGGCCGGGCTTCCATCGAAGGCCCGGCCCTTGTGCTTTTCGATCCGCCTGGCTGTCAGGCCACAGTAAGGGTGTTGGTGCAGCTCATGATGGTGACGATAATCGCCATGATGATGCCGGCCAGATAGGGATTCTTGGTGGCCTTGTAGAGAATGCGGGAGAGTACTGCGAACAGCGGCAGAATCACCACAATGGGGAACAGCCAGATGCCCAGAATGGTGCCGCCCAGCCCCTCCAGGGGGTGATAGCCGGAGATGAAGAAGGGGATATACATCCAGGTGATGAGGATGGCCGGAGACAGGGCATTGAAGATTGCAAGTACTACGGTATTGACCCACTCGTGCTTGCCCATCTTTACATAGTTGAAGCAGTTGTTGGCCACGGAGTTGAGTACATAGTAAATCAGGAAGAAGGGGAGATACCGCGCGGCAATGAGCAGCTTATCAGCGCTGAAGGCCTTAAAGGTCAGGCACCAAATGCGGAAGTCGGTTTTGAAGAAGAAGTCGGCCGCGAATACGGTGAAGTAGGTGGCAGCCGCCACGATAATACCCAGGAAAATGGTCTTGATAAGCTTTTTGCCGGTCATTTTCACGCCCGCTGCCTTCAGGTCCATCATCCCTTCCTTCTTGCCGTAGAAGTGGTAAGACAGGATCATAAACAGCAGGGACAGAAGGCCGCATAGGGCGCTCCAGATGCCGATGCCCAGCGGCGGTTGCTGGGGGAAGAAGCTGGTCTGGGTCATCATTCCAATCACATTGGAGAAGATGAACATGACCATAGAGAACACAACACCCACAATCAGCCCAACCCACAGCCAGACCTTGCCCTTCTTATTGACAAGCACGGCGGGAATGGGAGCTTTGTCCGCTTTGAGATCGGCAAAGAAATTGGTATCTACCAGGCGCAGGGCGAGCCCCACCATAAACATGAAAAAGCCCACAATGCCCAGGGTGTTGAACGCCGCTTTCCACTGCCATATCTGGTTGTTTCCAGGCAGCATATTGGGCGCGCCCAGGGCGGCATCGAAAAACTCAACACTGCTGGACACCACGCCGCCGGAGAAGTGGGCCCAGGGGTGGATCATAGGCGGATTGTAGATGGCACGGATAGCGTCCTGGCCGTCCACGTCTTCATGGTACATGGTGTAGGGGGCCCGCTCCGGCTGGCCGGAGGGGTCGGAGCCATAGTATAGGAAGGACTGGGCAGTGTTTTGGTGAATGAACTCCCGCGGTGGGGTATAGGAGCCGTCGCCCCTGGGGACGCGGTGGAAAAATTCGTCGTACTGGCAGGCCACAATGCCCGCGTCGCGATTTCTAAAGATATTGACATATTCCCCAGTCTCGCTGTCGGTGTACACCGCGTCATTGGAGACCAGCAGAGCGGCGGCGATGAGCGGGGTGTCCGCACTGTTGTCCAGCATGACGGCCGTGCGGCTGGCCAGAGCGCCGTTGGAGTGGCCGGTGACACCGATGCGGGACGCATCCACATAGGGCAAGGAGGCCATGAGCTTCACCGCATCGTACATTCCGTTGGCATTGTTCTCGGGCTTCCACCAGTTGCCATTGGCAACATCCTCCGAATTGCCGTGACCATACATATCAATGGCCATGACCACAAAGCCCCGGCGGGCATACTCCACGTAGTTCAAATCCTGCATCTCTCGAGTATTAAACCAACCGTGGCTGCACACGATGGCGGGCGCGGGATTGTCCGCCGTGGCGGTATCAGGGACAAGCAGCAACGCGCTCATCTGATGGCCTGATTCTGTCTCCCAGCGCAGATCTTTAATGGTGACGCTGCCAAAGTTGGTCTGTATGACGCTGGCGCCAATGCAGCTCACCAGCAGGATTGCCAGTGCCAGGCACAGAATCCGTGTTGATTTTTTAATATTTGTCATGATAATTGACCCCTTTCTCCATCTCGGAAATTCAGCCTGCCGTGATGCTCTGTTTCTCTTGCCGTCCTCCTTTCAAGCAAAAAAGGCGCAACAGTCTCTTTGACTGCCACGCCCTTCTCAATACTCATGCGCAAATATTTTATTTTCACGCTTAGATTATTTTCAGCATAACAGACGCACAGCTTTTTGTCAATCTGCATTTTATTTTTTATAGAAAACCGCTAAATGTGTATTTTAGTTTTTAGCAAACTAACCAAAATGAAAAAACAATTTTTTCCCGTCTTGCTTTTTTCACCAAGGCCTGCTATGATAAAAATGCCTGATCCTTGTGCAGAGTTTGAGACGCGCAGAGCAGCCCGCCTTGGTTGCTTTGCGCTCTTTTTGTCCTTTCACGAAAAAGGGGGTAGCCCAAATGGACCGTGAACAGCTTTTGGACCTGCTGGCCGGCGGGCCGGTGATCGCCGCGGTGAAGGACGCCGGCGGCCTGGCCGCCGCCCTGGACAGCGATGTGTCCGTGGTCTTTCTGCTCAGCGGCGACGTACTCACTATTCCGGATACGGCGGCCCGGGTGCGCCGGGCGGGCAAGCGGGCCTTTGTTCACCTGGACCTGGTGGACGGGCTGGCGGCCCGGGAGGTGTCGGTGGACTTCATCGCCCGCCAGACCCAGGCTGACGGCATCATCTCCACCAAGGCGGCTCTCACCCGCCGGGGGAGGGAGCTGGGGCTGGTGAGCATACAGCGGATTTTTCTGCTGGACTCCATGGCGCTGGACGCCGTTCAGCGCCAGCGGTCCCAGGACTGTGATCTGATCGAGGTGCTGCCCGGCCTGATGCCCAAGATCATCCGCCGGGTGAGCCAGGCCGCCGGCAAGCCGGTGATCGCCGGCGGGCTTATCTCCGACAAGGAGGATGTCACCGCCGCTCTGGGCGCGGGGGCGGTGGCTGTGTCCACCACCAACCCGGCCGTGTGGAAAATGTAGTGTTTTTCCCAGCAAGCTCGTGATTTTTCCAATTTGGGAGGTCATATTATGTACGACGTATTGATCATCGGCTGCGGCATCACCGGCGCGGCCACCGCCTTCGAGCTGTCGAAATACCGGCTGAAGGTGGGCGTTTTGGAGCGGGAGAACGACGTGGCCCTGGGCACCACCAAGGCCAACTCCGCCATCCTCCACGCCGGGTACGACCCGGAGCCCGGCACACTCATGGCCCGCCTCAACGTCCGGGGAGTGGAGCTGGCCCGGGAGCTGTGCGCCAAGCTGGACGTGCCCTACCGGGGTTGCGGGTCCCTGGTGCTGGCCTTCTCGGAGGAGGAGCGCCCCACCCTGGAGGAGCTGTACCGCCGGGGGATGGAAAACGGCGTGCCGGGGCTGGCGCTGCTCACCGGGGAGGAGGCCCGCGCGCTGGAGCCCAACCTGTCGGAGACGGTGGCGGCCGCTCTCCACGCCCCCTCCGCCGCCATCTGCTCCCCCTGGGAGTACTGCCTGGCGCTGGCGGAGACGGCGGTGAACAACGGAGTGGAGCTGCGCCTCAACACCGCCGTCACCGGCCTGGAGCAGACATCGGAGGGCTGGACGGTGCGTACCAGCCGGGGGGAGTTCCAGGCCCGTTTTGTGGTGAACGCCGCCGGGGTGGACGCCGCCCTGGTCCACGACATGGCCGCGCCCCACGCCTTTGACATCAAGCCCAGCCGGGGGCAGTACTACCTGCTGGACAAGAGCGAGGGGGACCGGGTGGGCCGGGTGATTTTCCAGTGCCCCAGCAAGGTGGGCAAGGGGGTGCTGGTGGCCCCCACCGTCCACGGGAACCTGATCGTGGGGCCGGACGCAGCGCCCTCGGAGGCCCACGACACCGCCACCACCGGGGACGGCCTGCGCTTTGTGCGGGAGACAGCCCAGAGGTCCGTCCCGTCGGTAAACTTCCGGGAGTCCATCCGCAACTTTGCCGGGGTGCGGGCCAACACCGCCGCCGGGGACTTCATTTTGGAGCAGTCCGCCCCCCGATTTATGGACCTGGCGGGCATCTGCTCGCCGGGGCTGTCCGCCGCCCCCGCCATTGGAGAGTATGCGGCGGAGCTGCTGGAACAGGCGGGGCTGGCCCTGGAGAAAAAGGACGGTTTTGTGTGTGAGCGCCGCCGCATCCGCTTCAAGGAGCTCACCGCCGAGGAACGCGCCGCCCTGGTGGAGAAGGAGCCCGCCTTCGGCCGGGTGATCTGCCGGTGCGAGACCGTCACCGAGGGGGAGATTTTAGAGGCGCTTCACTCGCCGATTCCCCCCTGCTCGGTGGACGGGGTGAAGCGCCGGGTGAACGCGGGCATGGGCCGCTGCCAGGGGGGCTTCTGCGGGCCCCGGGTGGTGGATATCCTGGCCCGGGAGCTAAAGCTGTCTCCGGGGGATATTGTGCAGGATCAGGCGGGCTCCTGGCTGCTGGACCGTCAGACCAAAGGAGGGAACCGGGATGTATGACCTCATCGTAATCGGCGGCGGGCCGGCAGGGCTGGCCGCGGCCTGCGCCGCCTGGGAGGGCGGCCTGCGCTCCATTTTGATTGTGGAGCGGGATAAAGAGCTGGGAGGCATTTTGAACCAGTGCATCCACAACGGCTTTGGGCTCCACCACTTTAAGGAGGAGCTCACCGGCCCGGAGTACGCCGGGCGGTTTGTGAAGCTGCTGGGGGAGACTGGAGTGGAGGTCCGGCTGGACACCATGGTCTTAGAGGTGACGGGGGACCGGCAGGTACATATGGTGGGCAAATCCACGGGCTACCGGGTGGAGCAGGCCCGTTCCATTGTGCTGGCCATGGGGTGCCGGGAGCGCACCCGCGGGGCCATCGCCATCCCCGGCGCGCGCCCCGCCGGAGTGTTCACCGCCGGGGCCGCCCAGCGGTACGTGAACATGGAGGGCTGGATGCCCGGGAAGCGGGTGGTGATTTTAGGCAGCGGCGACATCGGGCTCATCATGGCCCGGCGCATGACGCTGGAGGGGGCCAAGGTGCTGGCCTGCGTGGAGGTGATGCCCTACTCCGGCGGGCTGAACCGGAATATCGTCCAGTGCCTCCACGACTATGACATCCCCCTGTACCTGTCCCACACTGTTACCGATATCCGGGGAAAAGACCGGGTGGAGCAGGTGGTGGTGTCCCAGGTGGACGACAATCGTAACCCAATCCCCGGCACCGAGATGGTGTTTGACTGCGACACGCTGCTGTTGTCCGTGGGCCTCATCCCGGAGAACGAGCTCACCCGCCAGGCGGGCATTGACATTGACCGGCGCACCAACGGCGCAGTGGTGTATGAGAATATGGAGACCTCCCTGCCGGGCGTGTTCGCCTGCGGCAACGTGTGCCACGTCCACGACCTGGTGGACTTTGTCACCGCCGAGAGCCAGAAGGCCGGGGCCGCCGCCGCGGACTATGTGCTCAACGGCCCGGACGGGTTGGACCCCGGTATTGTCACCTCCGACGAGCGGCTTCTGACGGTGAACAACGGGGGCGGGGTGACGTATACCGTGCCTCAGCATATCCGGCCGGGCCGGGTGGAGAAGCTGTGCGGGCTGTTCTTCCGGGTGAACCGGGTGTGCAGGGACAGCGAGATTCGGGTGACATCCGGGGGCACCCAGATCGCCCACTTCAAGCGGGAGCACCTGGCCCCCGGTGAGATGGAGCACATCGCCTTGCCCAAGGCGCTGCTGGACAAGGCGGAGGGAGAGCTCACAATCTCCATTCAGGAGGTGTCGAAATGAAGGAACTCATCTGCATTGTCTGCCCCCAGGGCTGTCACCTGAAGGTGGACGAGGAGCACGGCTGCGCTGTCACCGGAAACTCCTGCCCCCGGGGGGCGGAGTACGGCAAAATGGAGCTGACCCACCCCACCCGGGTGGTGACGTCCACCGTGCGGTGCCAGGGGGGACTGTACCCCCGCTGCCCGGTGAAAACCGACCGGGCCATTCCCAAGGAGCGGATGTTTGACGTGATGGCGGCCTTGGAGGAGGTCGCGCTCCCCGCTCCGGCGGCGGTAGGGCAGGTCGTAATTGAAAATGTGTGCGGCACCGGGGCGGACGTTGTGGCGACCCGCAATATGCCCAGCCGCAGGTGAAGGAGGGTATGAGCATGGGAAAGTACATTCTCGCGTTGGACCAGGGAACCACCAGTTCCCGGGTGATTCTGTTTGACCGGGATCAGAACATCTTAGGGGTGAGCCAGAAGGAGTTCACCCAGTATTATCCCCACGAGGGCTGGGTGGAGCATGACGCCATGGAGATATGGTCCTCCCAGTACGCCACCATGATGGAGGTCATCGCCCAGTCGGGGGTGGACCCAAGGGACATCGCCGGCATCGGCATCACCAACCAGCGGGAGACCACCATTCTCTGGGACAAGGAGACGGGCCGGCCCATCTGCAACGCCATCGTGTGGCAGTGCCGCCGCACCGCCCCCATTGTGGACAAGCTGCTGGCCGACGGCCTGGGCGAGCACATCCAAAAGACCACCGGCCTGGTGCCCGACGCCTATTTCTCCGCCACCAAAATCAAGTGGATGCTGGACCACGTGGAGGGGGCCAGGGAGAAGGCCCGCCGGGGGGAGATTCTATTCGGCACGGTGGACAGCTGGCTGGTGTGGAAGCTCACCGGCGGGGCGGCCCATGTCACTGACGTGACCAACGCCTCCCGCACCATGCTGTTTGACATACACAAGCTGGACTGGGACGAGACGCTGCTCCAGGCGCTGGACATCCCCCGGGCCATGCTGCCCCAGGTGCGCTCCTCCAGCGAGCTTTACGGCTATGCGGACGTGCAGGGGGTGAAGGTGCCCATCGCGGGCATCGCCGGGGACCAGCAGGCCGCCCTGTTCGGCCAGACCTGCTTTGCCCCGGGGGACGCGAAAAACACCTACGGCACGGGCTGCTTCCTGCTGATGAACACCGGGGAGAAGCCCTTTGAGAGCCGCAACGGACTGATTACCACCATCGCCATCGGTCTGGGCGGAAAGGTACAGTATGCCTTGGAGGGGAGCGTGTTTGTGGGCGGCGCGGTGATCCAGTGGCTGCGGGACGAGATGCGCTTTTTCACGGATAGCCGGGACGCGGAGTACTACGCCCAGAAGGTGCCCGACAACGGAGGGGTATACCTGGTGCCTGCGTTCACGGGGCTGGGCGCCCCTCACTGGGATATGTACGCGCGGGGGACCATTGTGGGCCTCACCCGGGGCAGCAAGCGGGAGCACATCATCCGGGCCGCCCAGGAGTCCATCGCCTATCAGGTGGCGGATTTGGTGCGGGCCATGGAGGCGGACACCGGACTGCCCCTGCGGGCGCTGAAGGCGGACGGCGGGGCCAGCCGGGACCGGTTCCTCATGCAGTTCCAGGCGGACATCATCGAGCGGGAGGTGCGCCGCCCCGCCATCCGGGAGACCACCGCCCTGGGCGCGGCGTACTTGGCCGGGCTGGCCACAGGGGTGTGGAGCGGCACAGAGGAGATCAAGCACCTGTGGATGTGCGACAACACCTTCCAGCCCGCTATGGCGGCGGAGGACCGGGAGCGGCTGCTGGACGGCTGGCGGCGGGCGGTGGGCCGCAGCCGGGAGTGGGCACGATAGCGCGGAGCGCTCGGGAGCAGGCGGCTAAGACCCGGAGCGGAGTGGACGGCTTGGCGGCCCGTGAGGGCCGACAAACGGCGCGCGCAGTCGGAGGGGCGCTGTGTGCCGGTGGTACACGTCCAGCGCCGACCGAGCCGAAGGCGAGACCTTAGACGCCGTTGCGGAGGGCTCGCAGTGTGAATAGATAGCGCGGAAAAGCGGTCGGCGAGGGAGTTTGGAGCGGAGCGAGGGCAAAAGCCCAGCCGCCGCGCAGCGGGGGCGGGTTTTGCCCGAGTCGCAGTGAAAGCGACCGAGCCGCCCTGACCGCTTCGCAGCGTGAATAGATAGCGCGCAACCCAAACAAAATCTACAGCCCGCCGGAGAAATCACGCTTCCTCCGGCGGGCTGGAATTTCGTAAAAAAACTGTTGACAACAGGCGCCTAACGTGGTATGATTTGTCTTGCGTTAAGCGCCAGCCCCATTTGCGCGAGTGGTGGAATTGGTAGACTCGCTGGCTTCAGGTGCCAGTGCTCGCAAGGGCGTGCGGGTTCGACTCCCGC